>JAESGN010000252.1_pt1 | contig 85643 bp, 96 predicted proteins | sample 9269731 | NCBI WGS metagenome assembly JAESGN01 (sample SAMN15720683, study PRJNA650826) | algae metagenome | isolation source: Mojavia pulchra JT2-VF2 and co-occurring heterotrophs from desert soil | place: USA: Cadiz Valley, Joshua Tree National Park, CA | collected 1998-06-08
AATGCGGATATCTGGGTGATTAGTGCTAAGAATGATAGTTTCTGTGGTTTACGCGAGAAGGGGCGGGTAATTGTCTTTGATCAGGAAAACCCAGACGAAGCCAAAGAGGTAATTGACAACTTTTACACCTCGTACAAACAGCGTAAGCAACTACCAGAACAAAGGCGCGATTCCTTACCGCCATTGATTCTAATTTTGGATGATTGGTTAGTAATTGCTGACTCCTTAAGCAAGCTTTACTCTGATTGGAATTATGGGAGTAAATTACTTGATGTTTTACTGATTGGTCGAGAGTTTAATACTAAGTTTATTGCTTCTCTACAGTCTTTTAATCTGGCAGCTTTGGGCATTGAAAAAATGGATGCTCAAACCCGGATGTGCCTCAACTTGCTGCTGTTAGGTAACAAGTACATGAAGAACTCTAGAGAGCAAGAATCTTATGGAGTCTTGGAATTGATTTTAAATAGAGGTGACATTATCCCAGGTAAACAATCACGAGAGCAAATTAAATCTAAATATCTGGAAGTTAAAGCAGTCTCCTATCAAAACTTCCGCCCAGTGATGATTGCTTCCGTTGGCGGTTTTGTCGTGGCATTAATGCCGAATCTATCTAATCAAGCCAATAAGATTGCAGATGCTCATGAATATCTTGATAGAGTATATGAGCTTGAATTTAATGTTAGCAGTACTACTCATCACCACCCAAAACCATTATCCGATGTGGCTAAAAAGATTTATGAATACTTCCAGAATGTCAAGAATAAAACGCCAAAAACATTACGCGATTTGAAGAAGGCTGACAGATTATCTGGCTATTCAGAGCAAGAATTAATTGATGGGTTAGCTGAATTAGTTAAGGTTCAAAAGATAAATCATGACGGCAATGATAGCTACTTCCTACCCGATTGGTGAGCGTGTTGCCGTACTGCCGTAGTGATAAGAAGGGATGTTTTACAGGCTTTAGTGAGTATCTACGGCAGGAGGCTCAATCACGGCAATCCATACCCTGTATAAGTCGTAGCCTACGGCATTGCTACGGCAGTGCCGACCCTCACGGCAGAAGCACCAATAATAAATCATCCGATAAACAGTCATTTATTATTAGAAAGTTATCACGCTTCATGCTAGTGAGAACCAGCGTCTGTTGAGGACGCTTTTTATAGATAAATCTATCTAACGCTCTCTTCGGGGGAGCCGTTCAAAACAAAGACACTTAATCACCAACGAAGGGGAGTTAAAAATGACAGTTACTAAAGTAACTGACTTAACAATCGCTTCTGCTTACTGTATTTCTTCCCCAGCCGGAGATGGAATCCATAGCTGGGTCAGTGCTGAGAGAAATAATATTCAAGAGATTAAATGGCGAGACTTAGAAGCAGATAAACCACAGAGCGAACGCATTTATCAGCAGTTATTACTTTGCTATTTTTATAAGTCTGTTAAGTCAGGACGAAGCGTGAAGGGAATTTTAGAGCATGGTCTAGAGGGTATAAAAGCGGAAATACAGTTGAGTGATCCTCATTGTGAGCCAGAATTTAAATATCAAGAGTTATCACCAACAGTTAGATTTGATACTGTTAAGAGTGCGAAAAAATGGTGTGAACTGGCAGCGTTAGAAGTTCTGGAAATTATGGAAGTTGCTTACCCTGCTTTTAACAGTGAAATAATAGCTGGAGTAGGTGAAACTATTCCTTACCCTGGAGTCATGGAAATTGATGGAAGAAAAATTTTGCTGACTGGGTTTGGTTTAGCAGATGTTGAAGATTTAGATTGCCGCCAAATTTGGGGAATTAAAAATCGAACACCTTGTTTAATGGGAATGTCAGTGAACAGCCAGTATGTAGATACAAAAGTTCCCTTACCTGAAGTTAGATTAGCAGCAATCAGCGAGACAGCTTGGCGGCTGCTCATTCAGCAGGTTAGGAAGTTAAAAAACAATCATTAAACCAGTTATGGAAATTACAGCTTACTCTATGTTATGTATTTTTAAAAATCTGTTAATCAGATTATTAGACAGTGTGACACACCAGTCCTTACTTTAAGCTTAATCGAAATCAAATTGGCGAAATTAAAAGGAGTCAAACTGTTTATTATTACATGACTGAGTAGGCATTTTAATCTCTTTTTGGTAAAGGGTTATTGTTGGTTTTACTTGATTAAATAGGTAAGAGATTAATTCATTCAATTCTTAAATAATCAGAAATTTATATCCGTTCCAACTCACTTAAAAAGCCAGTTAAGGCAAATGGACATTTACAATTTAGTTCTTTTTCTAGAAGTTCAGCATTTAGGTGATATTCTCTACACACAATCTCAAAAATATCTTCTGTGGTTAATTCTAGATTTTCATCTAATTCCCCTACTCGCACTTCTATTAAGTGAATTAGCTCTCCGGCTGGAGAGGAAATTTCGGTTTCCGAAGCGATTATTAGCTTCTGGACTTTAGTAACCGTCATTTTTTCCTCTCCTCTTCTTTTTAAACGTAATCTTCACTTGTCTTTTTGCTCTGCTTTAGGAGCCTACGAATAATATCCTGAAATGCTCTTCGAGTATCAACTAACTAAAATACAAACCTCTTTCTGTCCGGCTACGGCTTGCTCCCAAGTTGAATATCTCCAGAATTTACCACTGTATTCACCTCCAAAAACCATAGTTTCAAAAAGCTGTGGCTCTTGATTAGGGAAATTGGAATAATCCTTTCCTAAAAAAATTGTAGATACCCTTCCCCAAGAAAAAGTATTTAAAGCTACTTGTACATTGTTCTCATCTTGACGCCACTTAGACCATTGCTCAAGACTTTTTGGAGCAATAGGTTGTTTATTTTCATCCAGTACATAAAGACCATCAAGCATATCCATACAAAACTCCATAGCAACTAAGTATTTTAATAAATATAACTAATAATCTCTTCTAGATTCTCAAATAATCCCCAGAGTAAAATAACAGCCAGTTAAACTTAATTTTCTAGTAAACGTAGGTTTTTAAACAGATTTAATTACAATACAAGTTTTTCAATAATATTACTCTAGTATAATTAGTTAATCTATTTACCCCCTGTTTCCACACATAGTGCGACAATGTTCAAGGGGCGACAATCGAGCTAAAGTGATTGCTGTATAAGCTTCATAGCCCTTAAACCTCGCTGATAATATGCCTGCTTATTGCGAATCGAACCGACCATTTCCTCGACCCAAGCTTGACACCCATGCAAAGCTTCTATCCAATTGAAACCCTTCGGGTTCGCAGTCGCCTGCGGAGGGAAACCCTCCCGCAGCGCTGACTCACCATATAAACCTATCCAGAAATTACTGTGACGTTTCTCAGTTCTATTTTTTTCTTCTTGGCGACAAATATAAGAATCAAGTTTTTGAAATTTAGTTCTTTGCCCATGTAACCAAGCACTGGTCATAGCCAAAGCAATTAAAAAAATCAAACGTACAAGTCTATCAGGGCTAGCTTGAGAACTTTCCAAATTGTAGCCGCCAGTTTTACAATCTTTGAACATCGCCTCAATCCCAAAACGTTGAGCATATATATTGAGAGCAGTGTTTAAGTCAGGTAAATTAGTTAATAAATACCAAGCGGATTTTTCTTGTTTACCTCTATACTTTCTTTTCCAGTAGACTGCTAAGTTGAAGCGACCAAAGCCACGTCTTTGAGTAACCTTGACGTTGGTGTAAAATTGACGGACACCAGGATAAATCTCAATGTTACTTAAAGGCTGAAATTTTTGCCATTTTTCCCGGAAAGTGGTGTCCTTCTTTTGACGGAGTACAAAACCTATATTCTGCTTGTGTAGCCAACTTCCCAGTTCGATGCTATGAAATTCTCTATCCCCAATAATGGCTAATTTGTACTTTTTTAATAAACGAATTACTGGGCGTAATACTTTTTGCTGTTCTTCTAGGTTACTGCTACCATCTTTCTCTAACAAGCACCAATATATGGGGCACGCTCTTTTTTGGTAAATCACACTCACCATTAACACATTATTTTCTCTCCATTGCGTTCTATCCATCGCAATGATCAATTGTGACTCTACTTTAAAATGTTGGTTAATTATTGCTTCAATGATAGGGAACCACAACAACACTACACTCAAGGCATTTAGTGTTAAAAACCTTTGGATATGCCGTCTACGACTGTTTTGTTGTATGGGTAAAGGTAGGGTTGCTGCCAGCCTTTCTATCCTCACCTGTTTCTGAGTTTGTAACAACCACACCAACATCTTCAGGGTGATTAACTGTGCTTTATTTAGGTATTTTTCTAAAAAGGTTTGGTAGAATGATGCCAGCATTATGACGACGGTCTTGGTCAAATTACGAGACCGTTCTTTTCTACCACGAAACCGCCCCCCACAGAAGAGTCTGCTACTTCTATACACTTCATTCTCAATAAGCACCCAAATTTTTTAAGGAGTCTGTGCCTCTTAAACCTTTATCTGTCCGGGTTTATAGGCGATTGTCGCCCCTTGAAGCGACAATGACATGAATTGTCGCACTATTAGTTCAGGTTAAACAACGCCGGGTTGTGTTGCAATAATCAACACTTAACCTGACTGCAAAGAGGCATTAAAGTTGCGCTGTTAAACTTCGCTGTGGTTCAACTGCGACAATAAGGGGAGTGTATGCAGAGCTTCAACTTCGAGCGCTTGCTATCGAGTCGGCATAGACGGCGACAATTTTTGATTGGGACTGGAGCCTTAACTGGTGTAGCGATCGCCAATCAATGGTCTAACAAAGTTCTCGCCCAACCCCGATTCTCTAATTATCTCTTTAGTCTGGGTGTCGCTTCCGGTGAACCACTTCCAGATAATGTAGTGCTGTGGACGCGTTTAGCCCCCGATCCGCTCAATGGTGGTGGGATGCCACCATATAATGTTCCAGTGCAGTGGCAGATTGCTACCGACGAAAAGATGCGGCAAGTTGTCCGCAGTGGCACACAGATGGCTACTCCAGAATTGGGACACTCTGTGCATGTAGAAGTGCAGGGACTACAACCCGCCCGTTGGTACTGGTATCGCTTCCGAGTAGGTAATCAAGTCAGTCCTATTGGACGAACTCGCACTGCTCCTAACCCCCGCGATCGCGTTAATCGCTTCCGCTTTGCCTTCGCTTCCTGTCAAAACTGGCAAAGCGGTTATTATGCCGCCTACAAAAACATGGCTCAAGAGGATTTAGACCTAGTGGTTCATCTGGGTGATTATATTTATGAAGGCGCACCCAGTACAACTGCGCTGCGCCAGCATGATGGCAATGGTGAGCCATTTACCTTGGAGGAGTATCGTAACCGCCACGCTCTGTACAAGACTGATCCAAACCTACAAGCAACTCATGCTGCATTTCCTTGGCTAGTCACTTGGGACGACCACGAAGTTGACAATAACTGGGCCGACGAAATTCCTCAAGACCCCGAAGTCCAATCACGCTTGGTGTTCCTTGCCCGCCGTGCTGCTGCTTTTCAGGCATACTACGAACATATGCCACTGCGGGACTTCTCAAAACCTAGAAACATTGATATGCAGCTGTTCCGACGGTTGACTTTTGGCGATCTCGTTGAATTCAATGTCCTAGATACCCGCCAGTACCGTACCGATCAGCCCTGTGGTGACGGACGTAAGCCGCGATGCGCTCTTGCTACTGACCCAACTGCCACAATGACTGGTTCCGAGCAGGAGCGGTGGCTGTTTGAAGGACTGGATCGCTCTGGCGCTCGCTGGAACGTCATTGCTCAACAGACTATCATGGCTCAGTTTGACTACGATACTGGAGCGGCAGAAGCCTTCAACCTTGACCAGTGGGACGGTTATGTTGCCTCTCGCAATCGCATTCTCGGCTTCATCCAGCAACGCCGCCCCTCAAATCCCGTAGTCATTACTGGTGACTGGCATTCTAGCTGGGTTAATGACCTGAAGGCTAACTTCGACGACCCCTACTCACAAACAGTAGCGACTGAGTTTGTTGGTACTTCGATCAGTTCAAGTTGTCCCTGGACATTCGACGTAGAAGCAGCATTGCCACAGAACCCGTGGGTGAAATATTTCAATGGTAGACTGCGCGGTTATGTTCGCTGCGATCTTAACCGCGAACGCTGGCGTACAGACTACCGACTGCTGCCTCAGTCTCAACCTACCGGAATTACAGTGTCTGCTCCAAATGCGCCTGTCGTTACAGCGGCTTCTTTCGAGTTGCCAAATCAGGGAGTTGTAGCGCAAGTCTAGTATGCAACGCCTGCGCTCAAAATAAAGACAGTTGCCCCGGCGATACATTCCCCCTGCGTCGCGTATGAAAACTGAGGTGACAAGCTGTGCATAACGCACACAAGTTTGACCGACGATTATCCTCTGGCACAAAATTAGAGTGATGCACTGTTAATGTTAATGCCATTCTTTGAGAACGAGTAAGCTTGGATGTATCATCACCGGGGCGAATACATTGCAACTGACATTTAGAACATCGCCAGTCCACTGATTGCTTCACTAATAAAGCGATATCTGACCAATTTTGGGGATAACGTTGCTGTGAGCTTCTTGGCATTACCTGATTCTAAAAACTGTAGAACGCAACTCAAGGGTAGTAACTAGCTTACTTAAGAAGATAACCAAAAATTAGTTAAAAATTAATACTATCGATTCTCAATTCTTTCAACTTTTTTTGCTCAATACCCAATCCAAAACTCAAAATAAAGTTCGCTTACCGCACCGGATGGTAAAGTCCACTTTCTGGGTTATACCTCCAACCCAAACTACTGGGGTCACGTCCCCTACTCCAACTAACAAACTCCTCCGGCTTTTTTGCATTCACTCGAATACGCTCTAGAGTCGCCAGCTCAACCCCCAAACGCTTTGCTAAGTTTTGTGGGGTATAAGTATCTATCTTTACCTCACCTTGACCTTGATAGTGCCGTGAGGATGATTGTCTGGGTTTACTCTTGCTATTGAGGTAGATAATCAGTTGGTTATACGCCGTCTCTAGCTGCTCTAGGCGTAAGCTCATGTCCGCCAGTTCTTCTTCTAACTCATTAGTCGAGTCTGACTGGGAGCGTGATTCTAGTTGAGCTACCCGTTGTGCCAACTGCTGTATTGAAGTATTGCTATCGATAGCACTGCTGCTATCAAGTTTGCTGACTAATTCTTGGATTCCTTGCAGTAACTCGGTTGTGCGCCCCTGCCTGTGCAACCGTGACAACTCCCGTACTGTCTCTTTCAAGGCAACAGGGACGCGGATCATCTCGCTTGGCGGCGGTTTTTTGGTCTGGCTTTTCTTTCCCGGCATAAAGATATCTTACTCGATATCTTGAGTGATATCGCTATTGTAGGCATTAAGATAGCCTTGATATTAGGGATAGGGTTGAACATTGGTGGCTCTATGCAATTGTTGAATAATCAGCAATTTTTGTCGGTTCTAACTCACTTAAAAAGCCAGTTAATGCAAAGGGACATTTACAACTTAATTCTTTTTCAAGTGAATCAGCATTTAGGTGATGTTCCCGACACACAATCTCAAAAATCTCATCTGTAGTTAATTCTAGATTTTCATCTAATTCCTCTACTCGCGCTTCTATTAAATTGATATTCATATTTAAATTTCCACCATCTAAAGTATCTTGTTAACAATTTTTAATTTTTATTCATCCGCATTCTTCAACATTCCCGTTAACAACTCCGACATCTCCCACAAATCTTTATTTCTGTTATCGTCATAAATCATCAGCGTTCTGGGGTCAGCATGACGGCTCAACTTCTGCACCTTTCTGATATTCCCATCAGTTGCATCAAGTGCCGCCGTAATCGCTGAATGCCTGACCCTGTGCGGTGACATCGGTTTCTTCACCCCTGCGGACTTAAAAGCTGCCGACACAATTTTATAGATAGCATCCGTAGTCAATCTATGCCCACAATTATGGAAATCTAACGCCGTAAAAATTGGTAAATCTGCATTCAAATTCCCCCTGGCAATTAACCAATCAGCAAGAGCCGCCGCCACAGCAGAAGACATATCTAAATATTCTTCATTCGTTCCCTTTCCCTTACCCAAAACCCTCAACTTGCGACCATAAAAATCAAAGTCCCCCACATTTAATTGACATACCTCCTGACGACGCAAAGCCAAACCCCACAGCACCAGAAAGATTGCATAGTTGCGTTTACCAATCAAAGTCTCCCTGTCAAATTGCTGTAAAACCAGTGCTATCGCTTTGCTATCAACCCCCCGCGTATCTCGATAAGCCTTAACCTTCTCCCCTTCCACATCTTCCAGGGAATAGTTGCATACACCAAGCGAACGCCCCATCTTCGCCAACGACTTAATCGCCGCCAACCGCCGATTAATTGTCGCCTCCCGCAAAGAGGATGCAATAAGTTTCGCCTTGTACTTCAACACCACCATCACCGCTTGCTCTCGCTGCAAGTGCAAAAACTCCAACACACTATCCCCAGTTGGCGGTAAGCCCGTCATCTTCAAAAAGAAATCGCGCAAATCTTTCTCATAAGCACGTCGAGTATTGGGGTTGCGCTTATCTGCCAGCAGTTGGGCCAACACATCTGGATCTTGGTCAAGCTGTGCATCAAAGTACCGAGCGATCGGCGCAGACAAACACGCCTCTAACGAAGCAAAGACAATTTCTCCTGAATTTGGATTTGACATAAGTGCTGACTCGCGTTCAATAAGAATAAGCAGGGGGGCAGGGGAGCAGGGGAGCAGGGGAGATGAAAGACACTAAGAGTCTGTTTTTCTGCCTGGATGTCCGACTGTTTTCTTTATCAGCCAAGGGGTAGGATTATTAATCATGCTTACTAAACTACCTAGAACCTTATTATAAGTACCGTAAATCTCTCTACCTGTATCAATATCCAAATAGTTACACTTGACGGCAAATTCAATCCACGTCTGGGTTTCAGCAGCTTCCGCTTCACAATCATTTAATTTAGCCACAAATGCTGCTACGTATCTACGTTTCCTCCATGCTTCTGCTAAATTCGCACATACAGAACGAGAGCAACGACGAATTTGGTCTGTGAGTGAATAACGTTCCTCGACTGGAAACTTTTTAGATACCTCAAATATCTTCATAGCTGCATCAAAAGCCATCTGATAGACTTTCAAGTCTCGATGAAAAGTAATTGCATTTTTTTCCATTTGCTATCTCTTTCCCCCCTGCTCCCCTGCCCCCCTGCCCCTCTGCTTCCCCAAACTGGCTCGTTAGGCATAACTACTCACATGGTCGTTATTGATAATACAATTTTCCAATAACGTCTATTGTAGGTCACTTACAGCGTGCATTAATATTTACAATCCGTGAACAGCCAAATCCGTTTTGCGGAAGTGATAAGGTGTCAATTGGTCATGCTAGGTCTGTAATTTCCGGTTTTGATATCAAAATTGATAGCGGGTGTGGTGCAGCAGTGGAGCAAGCCAGTTGATCATCCACCAGACTGCAAGAGCAACAGCAATCTCGCGCCGTAGTCTTTACGTGCTTTGAGTGAGTTTGTATATATACGCCCGTCTGTACCAGTTTCTATACTAGTCCTGAAAAAATGCGATAAAACGTTTTTTAATGGCAACTACTGGCCAACTCAGCGATTCAGCAGACACGCCCAAGTGCAGACGGTACTGAAATATGATGATAACCGCCAGCGTTTGCAAAAGCAGATGAGCGACTCGATATCAGAATTGATTTAGGCCGGACTTTGGCAGCTTTGGAGCGATATCTGGGGGTAACTGAAAAGCAGAAGCAAAACGCTATCTCTGCTTTGGATTTTTGAATTAAATACTAAGGATTGCAATAACCGAGAATTTTAATTGAACCATTTATTCTATTTATGTTGTTTTTTTAGCTTTTTTAAATCATCTAATCTCATTCCTTTTTCTTCCCATACGTCCCACCCCCATGCCTCCTCTTTCTCCCCTATTACACTCATTAAAAGTAGTATATACGTGCCTAATCCCCCTATTTGCAACTCTAATTCTAGAATAACAGTCGTAAATAACCCTAATAATATAGAAAGTAAATAAATTGCAAATATAAACATTAGTAAATAGTTAGTTAATTTACTATTTATTATACTAGTTAAATATGTTACATATAGTGATAAAGCTGCAAAGAAAACAAAGCTTAAAGGTAGAACTATTATCTGAATAAAGCTCCAAATAAATATAAAAAATCTTATTTTTTTAAATGAGATATTATTATCAAGGGATAAGTTATTTGTTTTCCCTATATTTTCTATTATTTTTTTTATAAGTATTTCTATCATATTGTTTATTATGTTATTTATTCTATTGTTTTTAAAAATATAAAAGTTTTTGATTTTTTTGCTTATAAGTAATATTTCATGTTTCCAAAAAGTCATCTTTTTTTCTTGGATTAGTTTGGATATTTTCGATTTTTTTATATAAGGATAATCATCAATTATTTTTTGAAAACTTAAACTCCAAGCTCTGTTAACCCATTCTTTTTGTAAGTTATTTAACAAATACCCTCTGTTGTAATATAAGAAAAAACAAGCAAAAGGAGAGAGATTAAATAAAATAAACCCCCATAATGTAAAAGCATTATCGTCCAAAAGTTCTAAAAGCCATTGTTTATAATTATTTTGATTTATTTTAAAACTTTGAACATCAATTTTCGGCAACGGCTTATCTTGCATTCGTTGTGAAAATAACGATTTAATTTGATTTTCTGCTTGAATAAGGCACAAAGGTATAACTATTCGATAATCTAATTGATGAACCGATAAGTAATTAATACTTTCATCAGCTATTGAAAGTTCTAAATTCTTACTAAGAAGGTAAGCTATTTGTCCGGCAATTATAGTAAGCTTTGAATAAGCAGGTTCTTCAAAAGGTTGCCAAATCCAGTCAAAGTTTTTTTGTCGAGAATACCTTTGAGGTAGTTGACAATTACCAAGTATTTTCTCATGTTTTTCTTGTTGTAGTACAGAAGCTAAAAGCAATGCAGCACGCAAAGCTACATTCTCGTTTTGATTCCAAAGACAATTAACTAAAGCTTGTAACGCACTTGGAGTACCAATATCCACTAGAGCATCCATTACCTGATTGATTGATTCATTGATTACAGCTTTTTCAATTTCAGGTACAGCTATATCGCCCATACGTATCAGTGCCTGATCTAGTATTTGGCGAAATTCTATTTTCTCTATATTTATATACTGTTTAGTTAATACTTCTGCTGCACTCAGTAAGTTAGTCAATGATAAAGCATTTGCTGCTCCCTTACGACGAGCATCTGTTTCACTTGTGTTATTAAGGGTTTCTTTTAAGAATGTGAATACATCTGTACGTCTTCTATCATCTGCCGCAACAGAAGCAAAGGCATGATTTACTATGTCCTCGTTTCCATCTACTCATAGCTCGGATTTAAAGCTATTAATAATTTCATCAGCTAATACCGAATCAACCTTTTGAACATCAGCCAAACATTCAAATGCAACAACTGAATTTACTCTACAGACTTCTGTAATTAAATTTGTACTATCAGAAGCTATTCCACACCAGAGTTTTAGAGTTTCACGCCAAGCATCAGGGTCAGCTTTAAAGCGACTAACTAGACCATTATAACATTTATTCTTTTGTGCCATTTCCACCACAAAATCATTATTGAACACTACACCAAAGTAAGTGCTGCCCTTAAAGTTTTTTCCTATCCAAGTTGGATCAATCAATTCTCCCTCATTATTGACCAGCCAAGCATGGGATACGGCTATATCAACATAATCACTAATAGCAAATCCCTCGCAGTAATTGAGTTGTGGAAAATTGATCAGTGCTTTTAAGCAATTCTCAAAGCATGATTTTGGTTGACCCTTAAATGGTGACTTAACACTTTTTAAAAAAGGCTTACCATAATCCAAAACTAACTTTTGTGTACTTTTGTAGCGGAAATCGGAACGAGTGTTAAGGTTATCGATTAAGTCGGCTTGCTGTTTTAGTATTGCCAGCAGACGGTCTAAGTTACTACTCATTATTTAAATACTTACTTGCTAATTCTTCAGTCAAATGAGGATCTCTATATTCTATTAATTGAATCAGATGGAGTAATCTGTTATACCAATATTTGCGAATGGCATCAATTTCCGAACAGGCATAGTTTACTGATTGCTTTTCATCTGGGTTTGTTGAGGTGGCTTTAGATGCTGCCGCTTGATTAGCTCTTTTCATTTCTACAGTACAAAGCGCATATTCAGCCTCTATCAGATTTTGAAATTCATGAGCAATACTTAGTTGTTCTGGAGTCATGTATTGCTGATTTTTAAACACATTGCTTATCACTTCATTATTAGTCATCAAACTATAATCCTTGCTGTTCTAAATTTTTCAACTTTTCTAACTTCCGATTTAGAAGTGCTGCATCAGTCTCAGGTTCACCATCTTCATCTGACCTGCGCTCCTGTTCCAGCCATTCCAATAGTTCAGCTTTTGGACGAAATGACATTATAGGTCGCTTCTGGTTGTAATTTTCTTGAGCTTGGTAAAGTGCATCACGATTGGCTTCATTCCAACGCTGCTGAGGTGATTTTTCACTCTCAATAATTTCTGGCATTACCTCAATTTTGAGATAGCCCCCTTGACTTTTGAACTGCCAGCGTTTGTTGTAACTATCAAAATGTTTTTTTGCACCTCGTTCTGTCTTCCAACGCTTGCACCAATGTAAATCTCTATTAGTCCAAGCATATTCAGTATCACAACTAAATGTGTATAGCCAACCTAAAGGCTCATCTTCTTTTGTATAACAACGATATCCGTAGTACATTGTACTGATGAGAGCAACTACTTAATATAATTGATTAAGAGAGTGGTTCAAAAATTAAAGTGTCAACAAAATTACTTGATAAATTCGTATTAATTTCTTTCTTAGCTATCTTGTACCAAGTGAAAACATGGACAATCCATTTTCTATGCCTGCGAGAACCAAGTCCAGTGATTGCACCATTTTTAGTTACTTTTACAGAAAAATTATCCCAGCCACTACCAGCGGAGGAATAGCTACCATCCCCCCTTGTTGATACAGCTTCGTATTCAAAATAAACTGAACCATCTTCCTGTTCTTCAAAAAAAACTTTATCAAAATTCAATTCCAAAAGACTGTCATCTTGCTTTACTTCTTCTGGAGCTTTGTATGGCACATATAACCAAGACATAGTATTTAACACCCAACTATTTTTCACCAGACAAAGCCAATATTTCTTGCAAGTCAGCAACTTGTCCTTTTTCATCAAACCTTGCATACCAAGGCTTTTTACCATAAAGTTTCAGTTGAGGCGCAAGTTCACCATTTTCTTGTTCATAGCGTTCAATCAGTTCGCACAGATTCATTACTTCTGGTGTAGCATCTGGTATTTCATCGCTTAACAATAGTCGTTTAGCTTGAATAGCTATTGCTCTTAGGATTTCGTTTTCTTGCCTTAGCCGCTCTTCTTTATTCATGATTTACCTCTGCTTATTACTTATTGCTTCAATTAACCATTAATATTGATTTTTATTTAAGTAAAAAATTTAACTTAAATACTGCTTAAATCTCTTAGGTAAATTATCATCTGATAGCCCAGTCCACTGTTTCACTTTTTCCCAAGCTTCAGTAAAAAGTTCTTGACATTGCTCACTATTAGTTTGTTGCCAGAAAATACACGTATTACTTTCACCAATTCTTTTAAAACGTGTTTTAGAAGGCATGGTTTGAGGTAAAGCGTAAGCTGAGATAGTTATTTTATCCTTATATAGTCTTTGTTTTTCTTCAATCGTCCATAGTTCTTCATGTCCAAATATACGCCAGTCTGTTACCTCAAGGAGAACACGATATTCTTTACCTTGAAATGTATGTTTAAAAGTATGAGACATAATAATTTAATTAATAGGTTCGTGTTCACTAAGATATTTTTTAATAATTTGCTCAATTTCTGTTTCCATTACATCCATGTGACCGTCAACATCGGCATACCAACCGTACTGATTGATTGCTTTAATAGCAGCCTGTACTGCCAAAGCCGCAGCTTTATCACGCCTGCCTTCCGGTGATGCTAAGTATGCCTTATATTCTTCTTCTTTTTGTTGCTTACGTTGTGCTGCTTTATCTATGACAGCTTGAGCTTTTTCTACGGTGCATAAATAAGTCGGGTCGCCAAGAGCGCCAATTTCTTTTCCTATTGAAGTGTAGCGAGTACCTGATTTTAAAGTAACTATACCAGTTGGTGATACTTTAGCAATTTCTTCAATTACTGCTTTAGTGCCTCGCTTGTCGTCATAGAAAAATACTCCAATTTTATCCCCTGGGTTTAGTTGTAGTGTGTTCATATTTTTCTATTAGAAACCAAACTCAATCGATGTAGTGACGGATGTACATTGTGGTGTCAATATGTTTTTGTCCTGATGTGATCACCACCCTTTAATTAAGACGATTTGCAACAACCTCTATTAATTTTGCTATTTCTTCAGCACTACTATCCCATTCAGGGATAATAGTTATCAAAGATAGAGAATGGCGATTAAGTTCTGTCTTTACTTTGAGCGGAAGGGTAGCATAGGTGCATCCGTTTAATTCTGTCTTAATTTCTAGTCCGTTTAAAGCTAATTTATTACTGTAAAAATCTACAATTGCTTTCAACCTTTGCTTGCCATCAATAACTTCGTATGTATAATCTAACTTTTTGTAGACGACAATCGGCATGACAGGAAAATTAATAATGAAAGATTCAATTAGTTGGGATTTTTTAACTTCATCCCAATTAACACCAGATTGACTATCATTATTAATCTTCATGTAGTTAGGATTCGACCTAATATTTTCAAATAATGCAGGTAGTTTTATCCTGTCAACTTCTTGAATTACTCGGTTTTGACCAGATTCATATTTGGCATTGAGTTCATCGTCTGTCATCATGATGATTCCTTAGCTAACGGGACTTAAACAAAAATCAAGCCCAAATGTAGCCGAGAGTGGCTTTATAAGAGGCAAACAGGTCACGATTCAGTGTTAACCAATCGAAAAATCGATAAGACATAGCCGTTCTAAAGGCCTCTAAAGCTTCAGTAAAAGTATTCAAAGGAATGCTCGCCCACCTTCGTCTTAATCCCCCAGTTAACTGATGCCAAAGAATAAAAGTATAGGCACAGAAAACTAAGATAAAATGCCGAATTAGACTCCTTTTATCACGGACTTGATATTCTTTTAGTCCTAACCATCCCTTGGCTTCTCGATAGAAAACCTCTACCCAATTTCTATCACCATAAGTATCAACTATCCATTGTGGTGTGACAATTGATGAGGAAATATTGGTGATAAAATAGTCAATATCAGTAGCAAGTGAAAATGTCGCAGCATTCATAACGATAGCAATATTTCGCTTTCCACTTAGACCTGATATTTCTACTTCTTTAGTTACAACCCATAATTTTTTGGGCTTATCTAAGTTAAGTTGAATTTCTGTAAAAGCCTCTTTGGATAAACTCTGCGCTAATTCGTCTATTCTAATTGTTTGTGGAAGATTCTCTTTTTCCTTGACTGTGACTTTGCGATTCTTAGCGAATCCACCTAAATACTTCAATCCCCGCTTTTCTAATTTTAATAAGAAGGATGTGTTGTTGCCATATCCAGCATCTACAATGACTATTCCTGGTTGATAACCACGATTTAAAGTCTGGTCTATTAATTTAATTGCTAATTCTGGTTTCTTCTCAAACTCTGCGTCTTGTTTTCCTTCGGCTAAAGAATCTGCGTGCTGATATAACTCTATATCTAATGGTAAGCTTTTTCGTCCATCATATAGATGCGTTGTTACCACTACTATTCCATTATCTGTTTTACCTATTTCTCCTATATATTGCCTCCCCACTCCATCCGTAAAATTTCCACTTTTCCTATGCCCAGAATCATCAATTATGAGGCTAAAGCCTCTACTGATTCTCGTCTGACTACACTTGTTCATAATTTCTAACCGACGCTCATTCACCCGATCGCTACACCAGGGTGCTTCGGTTAAAAAGTGGTGTAATCGGTGGTAAGTAACCTCTACAGCATTAGAAGCCATTTGAAACAGGTTCTTTCTCTCACTTTCACCTAATAATCCCCCTAAATAGTGTCTAAATTCTCTTTTTTGGGCTTTATGACTAAACACATCATCAAATCTTTGACACCATCTTTCAAAGCACGGGGGCATGGCTGCGGTAGTGGTTTCTTTCATGAGCTTCTTTCAATGTGAAAGCTATGCTAATTAAGCATTATATCCTTTTTCGTCTTTCAGTTTTGTTTAAGCCCCGCTAACAAAATTGTATCCATAGCAACGCCGGTTAAGTTGAAAGACCCAGCCGCCGTTCATGAAACTTAGGATGCAATTATTCATTTTCCAAAAGCTTATAAATATATTCAGGTTCTAGCCCTCTACGATTTCTAACGGGTGATTTCTTAAGTTGAATTTTTTCAACTGTACGTTTTTTAGTCAGTTGATTTAGCAATGAACTAATTGAGTTAGGATTCATACCTGTATTTGATGCAATCTCAGCACGAGTAGCACTACCACCTAGTTTTCTAATAGTTCTAATAATCTTCTCTTGACTTCCAGGTTCATATTGTTTATCTTGATTTATTTCTATCCCAATAGTTGCTAAAACTTTATTAGTTAATTGCTCTTTGATATCATCATCAATCGACAAATTTTCAATCTCACTTAATGTTTGGACTGCTAAATGAAGTGCTTGTATCGTTTCTAAAGATTCCATCTGCTGATTATAATTCTTTTCCACCCATTACTAGAACTGGCTCAATCCAAACTAGCTTTCGTTGCTGCCTGCCTTGTCCATAAGGTTGATTACGTAAGAAGCCTCTGCGCCAATGGATGCTCTTAGTACCATGTGAACCACTACTACCTTCATTGCTTTGCGTCTCTTCACGTTTGAGTATATATCTTTGTCCGAGCCAAAGTGGTTGATAAAAATCTTGCGCTTGGGACTTCCCAAATCCTTTATTAACCCTAATTACCTCGCTTGTTTTATCTACAAGTTCGGGGCGGACTTCCATTAACAAAATTAATCGCAGGAAAATTGAGTGCAAGTATTCATTAAATCCTGCAACTACTTTAGGGTCAATATCTTCAGAGCCGGTATAGGTAAGTTTTTGTGCATCAAATTTAAATCGGCGACAAAAGAAACTAGACCCATCGGTTGCTGTCCAATAAAGAATATCAGCTTCACTATCGTAATGCCAAAAAATAGCATTGAACTCTTATTTTCAGGAGAAAGAATTACACCTTTAGGTAACATAAACATTCCCGTTTTCATTGCCCAGTTTAAACTGTCAATTTCAACGGTTAAAACAGATTGCATGAGTGCTTCGAGTAAATCTTTGTTCACCCAATATGCTGGACATTTAGCTTGACCGACTTTAAATAAGGTATATACGGTGATATACATCGATTCTGCGGGATTAGTTCTTAATCCGCGCTGTAGCTTTTCTTCTTCCGCTGAGTAGTAAATATCAGCAACAACACCGCACATTTTCTCATAGCTCTCGTAACCGTCTACATGAATAACGGGACGAATAACAATTTCTTTATACCAACCTTTGGGTTTTTTACTCATGCAGCACGCCTTAAAAATTCCTCTCGATGCCATTTTAGAGAATCTTGTCTTGGATAATACTGCACTTGGGCGGGTAAGATGATGCGATCTCCGTTAAACTCGCGCATCGGTTTAGCATTGGGTGAATCTTCCCGCAACTTGTCAGCAACAATAATGGTGTAATCATCATCAATGGTGAACCAAAAGCGGTCAAATGCCCAATGATGATTTTTACAGAATGAAACCCCGTTATCGATGCGGTCGTCATAGAACTGGGAGAATGGTTTGATGTGCGACCCGTCTACAATGTTCTGTCCGAGTGAGTCGAGTATCTGCAACCCGCAGAATGCACAACGCCAGTTATAAGTTGAAACTACAATTTTGCGAAAAGCTGCATCCCTGACAATTGTTGTCTGTTCATCCTCCAGTTCCTCTGGTTGGTAGACTTTGCCGCCGGAGCGTTGCAGCTGCTCCTGTAATTCAGCAAAAGCATTGACCTGAAGTAACTGTTCAATCTCTTGGGTTTGCTCCTTAAACCAAGAGTCAATTAGAACGTGGGTCAAAATACTTCGTTCCTCTGAGTTTTGCAGAATCTCAAACAGTTCCTCATCCAAGTAGGCATACTCTACAGTTTGGCTGATAGTACTGACTGTCCTGATCTTGACCTTGGCTGCAATCAGTGATTCAAATCCTGGTTTCATTCGGTAATGCCAAAATCCATCACTGGTGAGGTGAAAAAACGGCATTCCAATATCCGGTTTGCGTACTGGTTCTAAGTGGCTCCACAGTTTGAGAAAGGTGGCTATCAGTTCAGCCGACAGGGGAATTTGGTTGAGCCTAATTTGCCCTTGGCTGATCATCTCGATAATTGACAGCAGCAAAATGGGTTTATTCGGTGCAACCCCACTGGAACGGGATACCCTGAGATTGGCAAACTTATTGACGTAGTAGGCGAGATTTTTGATCATTACAACTATGAAACAATACAGATGTACACCTAATTCACATAACTGTATAGGTCGTTTGCCATCTGCCACAAATTCTTACTGATTTACTCAACTAGAGCTAGAGCAATTTTATCGTTTAAAATAACCGCTTTAGCAGTAGTTATTGGTGTATAAGGCATTACATCTTTGCAATAAAACAGTGGGTGGCCGGGATGCAAGTTATATGTCACCTGTTGGTAGCCTCTATCAATGAGCGATCGCAGGCGGCGGGTAGATGTTACCTCATGCCGTGATGCCCTCAACGGCTACCAAAAAGGTAAATGCTTCTACTCATTTGCAGATATTTCAATTGAGCCAGGGTCAGAGAATTTGGCAGATGTAGACCACTTTTTTCCGCATTCTTTGAACAAATGTATAAAAAATATAGATGGTGTGTGGAACTTGGTTTTAGCATCGCAAGAATGCAACCGGGGCGAAGGAGGAAAATTTGATAGGCTCCCTAACACCAAATATTTGGATCGCCTGCACAAGCGTAACGAATTTTTAATTACCAGCCACCACCCGCTACGTGAAACACTTATTCAACAAACAGGCAACACGGAACAAAAACGACGATATTTTTTGCAGTCCATGTACAATACAGCACAAAGACTTTTAGGAAGCGGACGTAATGATGGTTGGAAAGCAGGGTTTGAATACCCAGCAACGTTTTAAAATAGCAGGTGCAAAGTCAAGTTTCTAAAAAATATGCGCGAATATCGATGTACACGTAACGCATTATACTCACACGACTCCACTGGTAAAAATGACCTAAGAGAACGCCAGGGGCATTATATCTGGGCAATCAACGAAGAAGCTGCATGGCAGGAAATGGCACGGCGGTATCCAGATGAAACCGAAGCGGGGTTTACTGTGCAGGAGTGGGAAAGTTTCAATGTCACTGTAGTAGAGATTCGGCAAGAGGAGTCCGAAAATGAATGAGTCATTAAATGCCGCTCAAAGCGAACTACAAGTTATGGACTTTTTTGCAGCAGCTCTCCAAGATAAAGTGTTGTTAGGTCGACTGATGGAAGCAATGGGTGCAAAAGATAAAGCTGCAATCATGGCTATGGCTGCCGAGTGTGGCTATAACTTTTCTCAAGAATCATTGCACCAGGGTTTAACAAAGGTATTCCATTTGATTACGCCAATCATGCAAGAGCAAAACTTAGCCGTGTCCGAAGAAATTGATTAAGGAGTATGAGGTGATACTAAGGGAAAAAATTCAGCAACTCCTTGACCCCTATGATTCTTCTCAAACAGAGTGCGATGGTATGACTCGCATCTGCCACACTGTACTAACTAATCATGGCATTGAGCATCAACCGATGATTGGGGTTTTGACTCTGCAAAATCAAGAAATTGAGCCGCATTTTTGGATTGATTTACCATCAGGTGAGCGCATCGATTATCGAGCTAAGATGTGGCTTGTGGGAGAGTGTATCCCTCATGGAGTTTTCACCCCTCAAGATTTTCCAGATGTCATCTACACTGGTGAACCAATAGAGTTAGATATATTGTCACCAACACTATTTGAAATCCTTACGCTTAAGTTTGATTGGCAAAAGTTCTAGCAAGAACAAGCCTTGAACAATAATGTACTCTTCTACATCCAGCATACAGGGCAGGAGTATAACTTTCTAACTTGTCAACAAGTTGGCTGGTTGGCAACCCAACTTGTTAACAATTCGGCTGGTTATCAACCTAACTTGCCATATTCATGACTTGCCAGTAATCTCGTAAGCAAAATGCTTGGTTAAAATTCAATGATTATCGCATTGGCAAACCAGAAAGGAGGGGTCGCCAAAACTACCTCTACTATCTCTTTAGGAGGACTGCTGGCTGAACAAGATACTGTCTTGGCTGTTGACCTTGACCCTCAAGGTAATCTCACTACAGGGCTGGGAGTAGAAGTGGCTGATGACCAGATTAGCTGCTACGACGTTATTACAGAAAAAGCAGAAGTCATCGATGGAGTAGTTTCTACTAAATTTGGACTCAGCTTATTGCCTGCTGACATCAACTTAGCTAAGGGAGAAACCGAAATGCTTATGAAGGTAGGTAACTTCTCCATCCTTAAAGAGCGACTGACTCCTGTACTTAAGCAATTCCATCACATCTTAATTGACTGTCCACCTTCTTTGGGATTGTTAACGGTTAATGCCTTGGCAGCTGCGGATGCAGTTCTTATTCCAGTGCAGTGTCAATTTTTTGCTTTAAAAGGGCTGGCTGCATTGTTAGAAACAGTTGCAAGTGTCCAGAAACGTCTTAATCCCCAGTTACAAATACTGGGAGTATTGCCAACAATGGCTGAAAATACGGTTATGACTCAAGATGTCTTAGCCTCCTTAAATAAGAGACTACAAAACATTCGGATATTTGAACCCGTTCCGAAGTCAATCAAGTTTTCTGAGTCAAATCTGGCTGGCGAACCTATCCACATCTATGCTAAAGACCCCAAACTGGTGCAGCCTTACCAGTTAATCGCTAATTTAATTGCTGCAATCTAATTAAGGTGAAAAGACAGATGACAAAACGACGCGCCAGATTAAATGACGATAATGATCCGTTGTCTTCGACCGATAAAGTTTTAGCTGGGTTTGAGCAAATTAGCAAGTCAACAAGTCAGCAAGATAAATTGCCAACCAGTAAGGAAGCTGACAAGTTAACCAGTCAACCAGATAAACCATCAACCAGTGGTAAATCCAACAAGTCAACAAGCCTGCAAGATGAACTGTCAACCAGTAAGGAAGCTAACAAGTCAACCAGTCAACAATCTGACAAGTCAGCAAGTCTGCAAGATGAACTGTCAACCAGTAAGGAAGCTAACAAGTCAACCAGTCAACAAGTTAATATAGAAAAAGTTTCATTGCGTAAATCTACGTTTCAAATCAGTGAAGATGTACTGCATCAGCTAGACAAACTGCACCTTACACTCCAGTTAGAGCTAGGAAAAGCTCATGCTCCTTATAAAGAAGTGATTGTAGAAGAAGCTATAGTACAACTTTTAGAGTCGTTTAACTCCTCGCGTACCTCTTTGATAGATGTATTGATGTCAAGACAGAAAAGCCGGGACAAACTTTAAAAGATAAGTTTGCGAGCGCCTGTTTTCATATTTTAGATTGCACAGGCGCTCAGTTCTTAAACAAATCCACTCTTAGAGGTACTGCCCCTCCTTTCACTGTGTTATCAGCACAGTGCCTCACTTTTCGGCTTCAGGTGGAAGGCGGAAGATGGAGGAATCGAACCCCTGGGTCTGCGCCCACCCCGGTTTTCAAGACCGGTTGCCGACCATTTAGCGGCATCTTCCTTAAAGGGGTGTCTGACGGGACTCGAACCCGTTATGACTGGTTCCACAAACCAGCGTCTCGACCACTTTGACTTCAGACACCACAGTGGAATCAAGGGGATTTGAACCCCTAACCTTCCGCTTGCAAGGCGGACGCTCTAGCCAGTTGAGCTATGACCCCATACAGCAGGAGTGGTAGGATTTGAACCTACATCGGTCGATTTAGAAGATCGATGCCTTATCCATTAAGCGACACTCCCATAAATTGGTAGCCCTGGCAGGAATTGAACCTGCAAAAATTCCGTCCCTCAAACGGAAGCGTTTACCAATTTCGCCACGGGAGTATCAGTACCCTTGGTGGGAGTCGAACCCACAAAATCTGGTTTCTAAGACCAGCACGTTTGCCAGTTTCGTCACAAGGGCAAATGGTCGGGATGGTAGGATTTGAACCTACGGCTCCTTGTCCCCAAAACAAGGCTTCTAGACCACTGAATTACATCCCGATATTGGTACTCAGGCGTGGGATTTGAACCCACACACAGACTGTTTTTGAGACAGCCGCCTCTTCCAATTGGGCTACAGGAGTATATATAGGCTCTTAAGGAAGGAATTGAACCCTCAAACTTCGCATCTCTTCGTGCGACGGCTTTGCCTGTTTGCCTACTTCCCAATAAATGGCTGCCCCAGTAGGACTCGAACCTACAACCCCCGCGCCCTTCAGCGCGTCGCTCTGCCATTGAGCTATGGGGCAATGTGCCAGTCCCCCAGATCCGGATTGAACGGATGACCTCCTGTTCTTCAGACAGGCGCTACTACCAACTGAGCTACCAGGGGATAAGGCGAGAACGGAGGGACTTGAACCCCCAACCTGAAGGTTCGTAATCTGAGATGTTATCCAGTTACACCACGTTCTCACGCAGCGGAGAGAGAGGGAGTTGAACCCACAGTGAGATGATAAATCTCACGACTGTGAGCGCAAACAGCTTGTCCTGCCAATAGCAATCTCTCCATAATGGGCCGGGTAGGATTTGAACCTACGAAGCACATAGGCATCCGTTTTACAGACGGCTTTCCTTCAACCGGACTTGGATACCGACCCAAATCAACGTTCACTTTGTAGAAATACATCCACAAGAGATGGAGTGAAGGGGAATCGAACCCCTATCCAGCAAGCGTCCGTTTGTTGGTTTCGTTGCTGTCGATCACCATTCGTCACCCCATGAGGCAGTGCAGACGGGACTTGAACCCGCTAATTACACGCTTGAAAGACGTGCCGCTCGGCCACTTCGCTTCTGCACCATGTATGCCGTGTAAGTTGAAAAAGCTGTTGATTCACACACAGGAATTGAACCTGCTCACGACTGTTTTAGAGACAGTTGCCTTACCATTAGGCGAGTATGTAAGCTTTTTCGATTAGGACACGGCAACGCCAAAGACTTGGATTTGAACCCTGACCAAAGGTTTTGGAGACCCTGATGCTGCCATTACACCATCTGTGCATTTGGTCGCAGCGATGGGAGTTGAATCCATATACTCTCGGTTATGAGCCGAGTACCTTGCCGTTAGGTGACGCTGCAACGTCTGGAGTCCAGGGCGAGAATTGAACTCGCACAGTCGGTGCAAGCAGACCAATACCCTACCATTAGGCGACCTGGACACATTTGGAAGCCTCGACGGGAGTTGCACCCGCTCCTCCGTGCTTGAGAGGCACAGCGACTTATCTATTTGTCCACAAGGCTACACGGGGATGATGGGATTTGAACCCACGATCTTTCGCTCGACAGGCGACTGCTTTAAACCGGACTAAGCTACACCCCCACGTTGGGTGGCAATTATTCAGTTTTCATGGTTCTGAGGTGTTTGCTCTATGCCTTGTTGAGAGGCTGTAGTGCTTTACTACATATACACTACATAATGTATTACAAGGTGTCAAGGGCATACTAAAAAATTTTTTTGAGAAGTGAGAGGACATTGTGATGTAATCGCGGTATTGCCCTCTCTGGCTAGGATTGAGTAAATTACTCAGCTTCATTCAGGCGTTGTGTGTTCCAAAATTGTTCGGCAAATGCAACTGCTGGATGAATCGGTGCTTTGGGCTTGGTTTTCAGTATCATTCCCGCTTCATGTGGCAGGCGATCTCTCTTGGTTGAGTTGCATTTTTCGCACGCTGTTACAACGTTGTCCCAACTGTGTTGTCCGCCTTTGGATCTGGGAATTACATGGTCAAGCGTTAGATGCTTAGTACTACCGCAGTATTGGCAGGTGTGGTTGTCTCGTCTCAACACTTCACGACGGTTTACAGGCGGGACTTTCCAGTGCCGTTCGGGATTGCCAACAGTCAAGCGGATGTGTGATGGTACTTGTAGTACAACGCTGGGAGAGCGAATTTCCCAAGGCTTGGTGCTGCTCAAATCCAACGATTCTGCCTGACCCGTGACTAATAGTACAACAGCGCGTTTAATATTGATGCGTGCCAGTGGTAGGTAGTTCTTGGAGAACACTACTACTGAATTTTGTAATATTTGTGATTGCTGAAAAGGTGGTTGAGCTTCCATAAGTTGATTTACTCCTCAAAAAATAACCCCCGCCTCTGGTCATCAGGTGCGGGGGTCTCTTCGTTGATACTTTTTGCCCTATGTCGGTGCTAGACAACACTTGCACCTCCCGCTCTGGATAAGCTGATCTGGATTTAGCCATCTGGAAATCGCTTTCTGCACGCCAGTGTTTACAGATTTACCGCCCTTCACCTGATATGTTCTGACCTCAAATGCAAATAGCGCGATTACTCTGCCTAAACCCCAGCTGGGTCGGCAATGTATCGCGCTACTTAACATTGAGGAAAATCTGCGGCTCATTGAATGCTTGTAGTATTTGTAATCGACAATAGTTTAATAATACATTTGTAGTATCTATTTGTCCACTGCACAGCCACTGTGTTACTTATAAGCTGCAATTATTAAATTTTTAAGCAAACTTTTAGTTACATTTTTTTTACAATCCGTTACAAGTTCTCGTTACCGCTACTAAGTTTTGAAATTTTTATTTCAGTCCATAATAACTTAAAGCTCGTTTTGTCCAATTGTAAAAGCCATTGATGTAGCGTACTTGCGTCAGCAAGGGGCAGAAGTATACTGATTGGGTTTCAAGCCAACGCTTATAGTAATCAATCCAATCTAAATATTGCAACCACACTGGATAGTTAATTTCTGAGATTTGATATCGCTTTCTACTTAACCTGGAAGGAAACTTGCGTCCTTTTTCAACCGCAGCACAAACTAACCAGTAGTTGAGGTAAACAAATTTTTCCGCACTATCTATATTGGGAAACAGCCACATGCAGTGATAATGCTTGCCTGACCCATCTATTACTTCCAGAGAATAATGAAAAGGTTCGCATACGATTGGCATTGGCACTAAGTCGATGTGATAGAGCCAGTGTCCACAGACTTTTGTAATCGGACAGTCCACTGTTTTTAAAACTTACGGCAATTAATTCACAATCTACCATTGCAGTAGGTGATCGTCGCCCAAGAGCAGATGCTAAAAATGCTTTCAAAAACCACCAAGTAAGAAACGTCTTAACTTAATTTCTTACTTTATTTGCCACAAGCAAGTCACATCAATGGTTATGAGAGCCATTACTTCGCACGATTCTTGCGCCGTTGAAGCTCTTGGATCTGGGGAAGCTCTTGAGGCTCTTGGAGAAAGAAGTTTTCAAATATACTTAATACATTGAGCATTTTTCTCCCATAATTATGCGATAAAGCAGAAGTTGTAGAGGTAACGCATAGTCAACTTAATGTTGCATCAGCCAAGGTGATGGATTATTTATCATACTTACAAAACCTGCCAAAACTTGGTTGTAAGTCCCATAAATTTCTCTACCTTTCTCAACATCAATGTAATTACATTTAACTGCAAATTTAATCCATGTCTGAGTTTCTGCTGCTTCTGCTTCGCAGTCGTTAAGTTTGGCTACAAATGCCGCTTCATATCGTCTCTTTCTCCAAGCCTCTGCAAAATTTGCACATACAGAGCGCGGCGAGCGGCGGATTTGATCGGTTAATGAATACCGTTCTTCAACTGGAAATTTTTTTGATAATTCAAAAAACTGTGGGCGATCGCATTAGTCTGTTTGAGGTGCTTTTGGGAAGATTGCATCGCTGATGGTGCGTTCAGCAATTGGAACTGAAAGCACAATGGAAGTTGTGACTGTCGCGTAAGGGATAAAGCGATCAACGACTTGCTCCAGGTGACTGACAGATGTAACAGCCACCTCAACTAAATAATGGTCATTACCCGCCACTCGATAGCAAGATAGGACTTCAGGACATTCATGCAGCAGCGATCGCATCCTGTAGCATCCCTCTCCAAATGCTTTGATTGTGATGAAAGCTGTGATGGTTAACCCTAGCTTGTCTAAATTCAGCTTGGCTTGATACCCAGTAATTATCCCTGATTCTTCGAGTCGGCGGACTCGTTCTGCGACTGCTGGTGCGGATAATCCCACTCGTTTCCCCAATTCTTTGAAAGGAATGCGGGCATCTTCTTGCAGGATCGTGAGAATCTGCCAACTTGTTTCATCTAGTAGCTTTTGAGCATTATACATCACTTGATTAAATAAATAAGGTCTGGATTGTAAAATTCCTTTTTATTTTAAGCGTTAGAGCATTTATTAATTACTTTATATATGTATTTTGGCAAATTTAATTTACATAATTAGATGTATTAACTGGAGTAATTTATCTGTCAATGACTTTAACGATCGCAATCACCTCAGATTTTATTTGCCCCTGGTGTTTGGTTGCAGATGTGCGGCTCAAGCAAGCAATTGCACAACTTAGCTCTCCTATTGCCATACAACGAATCTGGTATCCCTTTGAGCTAAACCCTGACATGCCTGCTATCGGTATGGATCGCAAAACCTATCGTTCTCAAAAATTTGGCAGTTGGGAACATTCACAACTGTTGGATGCAAAAACGATACAGGCTACTCTTGCGGATGGGATTGAGTTTCGCTATGACTTGATGCAAGTGACACCCAACACGCTTAATGCTCATCGATTGACTTGGTTTGCAGCTGGGGAAGGTAAAGCGGCCCAGATAGCTGAAGGTATCCTAGCCGCCTACTTCACCAAAGGGCAGAATATTGGTGAAATTGAAATCTTAGTCAATCTCGCGGTTGAGGTTGGCATTGATGCAGGCAAAGCCAAAGCATTCTTGCTATCTGCTCAAGGCATTCAGTCAGTCAAAGAATTGGAACAGCAGGCGATCGCCCAAGGGATTTACGGTGTCCCGGCGATTCGCATTGGAGGGGAAATTTTATCGGGGGCACAACCTGTTGAGGTATTTGTAGCTGCATTGCAGACTGCGATCAAACAATTGCAGACAGTATAACAGTTGAATTTAACCGTAATTGCCACAAATCCCTGTAGTCATGGCATCCATAGCAGAGCAAACAAGCTTATCCTCTCAACCCAGAAAAGTCAGGCTCTACGGACAACCAAACTCAGCAGAAGCTTACAAAATTCGAGATTTTCTCAATCGTAGCGTTGTTGAGTTTGATTGGATTGAGCTTTCTTGTAATGAAGATTGTTATCAAGCACTCGGTCTAGCAACGTTGAGTGATATTCGATTACCAGTTGTAGAATTTCCCGATGGTACGCAAATATTTGCTCCCACTATTCTGGAGATTGCCCAGCGCCTGGGTTGGGTGACACAACCCAAGTTTAAAGAATACGATCTCTCAATTTATGGAGCGGGGCCTGCTGGGTTAAGTGCTGCGGTTTATGCTGCATCTGAAGGATTACGCACGGTTTTAATTGAACGACACGCAGTCGGCGGACAGGCTGGCACCAGTTCATTGATTGAGAATTATATGGGATTTCCCGAAGGAATTAGTGGTGCTGACTTAGCAGAACGAGCGCGTCAGCAGGCAGTTAAATTCGGAGTTGAATTGCTGCTCTTGCGCGAAGGGATTAAAGCCGAATTCAAAAACAACCGAATTTATGTAGACATGGCAGATAGGAGCAAAATGATTGCCCGTGCCAACATTTGTGCCACAGGGGTTGAGTATCAACGGCTCAATCTTGCTAATGAAGACCGATTTCTCAATGTCGGGTTGTTTTATGGTGCAGGTGCCAGCGAAGCCCTAATGTGTCAGGGAAAACATATTTTTGTTGTGGGTGGTGGTAACTCAGCCGGCCAAGCTGCAATCTATTTCTCCGATCATGCCGAAAAGGTAACTATGTTGGTTCGAGGTGATAATTTGGCAGCAACCCTATCCCAGTACCTGATTAACCGGATTACGAACACCAGCAATATTGAGGTACTTTTCAATACCCAAGTGACAGGGCTAGCTGGGGATACAACGCTGCAACAAATTGAGATTAGCAACAGCCGTGATGGTTCAGTGCAGCAAGTTGATACGCAACGCCTGTTTGTGTGTATTGGTGGTGTGCCAAACACAGAATGGGCAAAGGATACAAACATCATTCGCGATCGCGCGGGCTATTTAATTACAGGTTCAGACTTGCTCGATTCGGGATATCTGCTCCAACATTGGACACTTGATCGCAATCCGTTCTTTTTGGAAACCAGTGTCCCTGGTTCGTTTGCAGCTGGGGATGTCCGGCACGGGTCGATTAAACGAGTTGCTTCAGCAGTAGGCGAGGGAGCAATGGCAGTGACGTTTGTCCATAAATATCTGGAGGAAACGCGATGAATTTGTCAGGTAATCGTGCCATTGTCATTGGTGGCTCACTAGCAGGGCTATTTGCTGGCACACTTCTGCGTTCCATAGGTTGGCAGGTAGATATTTATGAGCGATCGCCTCACACACTCGATAGTCGTGGGGGCGGTGTCGTTTTGCAGCCAGATGTAGTAGAGGCATTTCAACGCGCAGGAATTCCCCATGAGGCTTTAGGTGTGCCAGCACACGAGCGCTACTATCTACAACGGGATGGCAGCATCCAAAGAATGCCGATGCGTCAAACTTTAACCTCTTGGAATTTGCTTTATGGCAACCTGCGGCGACATTTTCCAGATGCTCACTACCATCAAGGAAAAGTACTGACAAATTTTCAACTAGAAGGCGAACAGATTGTCGCAATTTTTGCTGATGGTACTCGTGAAATCAGCGATCTACTAATAGGTGCAGATGGAGCGAATTCCACCATGCGCCAACTGTTGTTGCCGACCTACAGCCCACTATATGCTGGCTATGTTGGCTATCGAGGTTTGGTCAACGAACCAGATTTAGACCCAGAAACGGCGGCAATTTTCACGGAGCGATTTGTGTTCTATCAGTTTCGCAATTCTCATATTCTGCAATATGTAATTCCAGGAGAGAATGAGTCATTGGTGTCGGGAGAACGGCGATTTAACTGGGTTTGGTATGTCAATTACGATGAAAAAACGGAACTGCCTAGCATTCTGACAGACAAGCATGGCAAACAGCGAGACTACTCCATTCCGCCGGGAATGATGGCTTTTGCCGTTGAACAAGAAATGCGCTCTTATGCAAACCGCGTGCTGGTGACTCCGTTTCAAAAGTTGGTTGCGGCGACAAAAGAGCCGTTCGTGCAAGCCATTTTGGATCTGGGTGTCCCGCAAATGGCATTTGGTCGGATTGCGCTACTTGGGGATGCGGCATTTATTCCTCGACCGCATACAGCAGCGAGTGTATCTAAAGGGGCTGCCAATGCGATCGCCCTTGCGGATGCCTTAGTTGCTCAGAATCATCATGTTCCTAGTGCGCTGAATGCCTGGGAAACCGATCAGCTGAGATTGGGAATGCATTTATGGAAAACTGGACAGGATCTTGGTGAGCGTTCTCAGTCCATGTATGGCACGGATCGGTTTGATGAACCCATTGTGCAACAAGCTTAAAAGTTTATGTTTCAAGCTCCAAATCAGTTAACCTCCCTCATGAGCCTCAGCCGTTTTCAAGCGTTTAGTGATGGAGCGTTAGCAAAGCGGCTCCCAAAGAGCTTCGCCGCCACGCTTTTGGCCCTTAAAATTCGCGTCGCCGATCTATCGAATCCCACATCTGAACTAATCCAGCAAGAACTGGGGCTAACGAATCTCATGAAACCTCAAATCTTTTGGCTGATGGCGATTATTTGCGCGTTTGCGGTCGCTAATCTTTATTACAATCAGCCGATTCTAGCTGCGATCGCCCACAGTTTTCATGCAAGCGTAGCGGAAGCTGGCTGGATTCCCACAATGACACAGTTGGGATACGCTTCTGGATTGCTGTTGTTTGTTCCCTTGGGCGATCGGTTTGAACAACGACGATTAATCGTGATTATGCTGTTGATCACCGCTATTAACTTATTCACTGCGGCATTATCGCCCAATCTTAAAACATTAATTCTGGCAAGTTATGGCATTGGTGCTACGACGATCGTCGCTCAAATCCTCTTACCCTTTTCGACTCAATTAGCTTCATCCAGCGAACAAGGCAAAATTATCGGCAACTTGATGAGTGCTCTGTTTGTGGGCATTTTACTGGCAAGACCAATTGGCGGTTGGGTTGGCGAACAATTCAACTGGCGGGCGATCTACTGGTTGGCAGGCGGTGTGATGCTACTGCTGGCGATCGCTTCGGCTCAGTTACTTCCAAAGTATCAACCCACGTTGAAGTTGAGTTATGAACAATTGCTGCGTTCTCTGTGGGATTTGATCGAATCTCAGTCTGCATTACGTACAGCTAGTTTGATTCAAGCCATGCTGTTTGGGGCATTTAGCGCATTTTGGTCAACACTGGCATTTTTACTCACCCGCCCACCCTATTCCTACGGCAGCAATGCTGTTGGTTTATTTGGTTTGGTGGGTATTGCTGGCATTTTGGCAGCACCCCTACTGGGGAAGATGGCAGATCGAGTCACAGCGAAAATCCTACGCTTGATGGTGGGGATGGCAATTGTAGGGGCGACCATTGCATATCTAATGTTTTGGCAATTCGGCACGCAACTTTGGGGCTTGATTGTTGGCAGTGTCTTACTGAACTTGAGTAGCCAAGGTGCACTAGTTGCGAATCAAGTCAAAGTTTATAGTCTCGATCCGGACGCTCGGAGTCGTCTCAATACCGTGTTTATGGTCGCAACCTTTCTTGGTGCTTCGCTCGGATCGGTTATTGGAACCTACGGTTGGAGCCTACTGCAATGGTCGGGAGTTTGCATTGCTGGGTTGTTCTTGATTGGAGTTGCGGCAATCTGGTTTTGGTTGCCCAGAATTAAGTGAAATTCAGCCTAATTGGTGGTTCAACCCCTGTGATTCATTGTTTTGTAATTGTGAGGATAAAACTCATGCCGGATCTGAAATTGCTTTCTCCAGCAACTCTTGGTACTTTGGAACTTCCTAATCGGATGATTATGGCACCGTTAACCCGATGCCGTGCTGGTAATGGGTATGTCCCTCAACCAATTAACGCAACTTACTACGCTCAAAGAGCATCCGCCGGACTGATCATCAGTGAAGCCACTCAAGTTGCTCCCAATGGTATTGGCTATCCCAATACACCCGGAATTTATACATCAGAGCAAGTCGAAGGTTGGAAGCAAGTGACAAATGCCGTTCATGCTCAAGGTGGACGGATTTTTCTCCAACTGTGGCACGCTGGACGAGTTGCCCATCCTTCATTATTGCCACCCAATGAAATCCTGATCGCTCCCAGTGCAATTCCAGCGAACTGCATGGCAGATACCGCCCTAGGGCAGCAACCCCACGTTACGCCTAGAGCTTTAGCATTAGAAGAAATTCCACCGATTGTGTCACAGTTCCAGCAGGGCGCAAGAAATGCTCTAGCCGCTGGATTTGATGGTGTTGAGATTCATAGCGCCAACGGGTATCTACTCGATCAATTTCTGCAAGATAACTCCAATCAGCGATCAGATGAATATGGAGGTTCTGTCGAAAACCGAACACGCCTACTACTGGAAGTTGTTCAAGCAGTGGTTGAAGTTTGGGGACAAACAAAAGTAGGTGTGCGATTATCACCAAGCAGTTCTTTTAATGATATGAGGGACTCAAATCCAACCGCGACTTTTAGCTACGTCGCCGATGTGTTAAATCAATTTGGGCTAGCCTATCTCCATGTCATTGAACCGCGCATTCAAGGAAATGTAACAATCGCTGATGAGGGCAAGGGGTTAGATACAAAGTTTTTCCGTTCTATTTTTCAAGGTTCGATGATCGCAGCAGGTGGTTATACCCGCGAAACGGGCGAAGCCATCTTGCAAGATAATGGTGTTGACTTCGTTGCTTTCGGTCGCTTATTTCTAGCAAATCCAGATTTACCAAAACGTTTTGCACTCAATGCCCCACTGAATCGGCACGATCGTAGTACGTTTTACAGCAGCGGTGAACGAGGGTATACAGATTACCCAGCGATCAACCGTGAGAGTTTAGGGTAAGTACTTAGACAGAATTAATTACATACATTGTTGCTATAGTATAGTCAAAAATCATTTTAAATATCACAGATGCTAACGCATTGATGTAAATAGAAAGCTAGCTAACCGCTTCATAGATAGCCAGTTACTAGTTATATCAACAGGAGTTAAAACAATGCAATTAGCACAGTAATGTTAACAGAGCTTCTCCGTTATTATTTACGGATTTTCTACTCTCTTTATTTTTCAATTATTGCTAGAGATATCTATCGCTTTTGAAAAACACTGCAACTGCACTACATCTAGAAAACCCACTGTAATTCAAACCGAAACCTTAACTGAAAAATCCAAAATTCGGATATCTACCAAAAACAAACATCAAGTATCTACAACCAAACAGATGACTGTTTAACAGTTAAGAAAGAAATGCTCACAAGTTGGAATAAATGGAGTTACGCTATCCAAGAAACTAAAACAGGCAAGAAACGACATCTCAACCGAGAAGAAATGTTAATAGCCTTAAGCCAAATTAAACAGTCAGCATAATAAAAATATAAACTGATAGTAATTCATTCTATTATTAGTTTATATAAAATGGACAAGTACTGTATTTATTGGCGAAGAAAAAATTCTAGTAAGGACGCATCACCCTTAATTTTCACTCATCCAAATTCTAGACAAGAAGCAATGATAAGAGGTGATTATGGAGAGATGGAATTGTGGGATAACCTAACTGCTGCTCAAGCAGAAGTAAAAAAATTTAATCACAGATATCCCAATCTTTTCTTTTGGGTAAAAGAACCAAATGTCAAATAATCATCCCTACAAAATTATTCCTGACAGAATTACCAAACTAGCAAAAGGCCAGATTTTCGTGTTTGGCAGTAACACGGAAGGAAGACACGGTGCTGGAAGTGCTTTATTTGCGCGACAGTACTGCAATACAGAATGCGGCAATCCGCAAGGACGACAAGGACAATCTTGGGCGATCGCAACCAAAGGCCTAAATGGCATAGAACCGAGATAGCTGCATTTTCGGAAATTAAGGCTTAAAATGGTTGCTCTTCTGAATTTTGATAATGTGCTACTTGAATGTAACTGGAATTGTATGTAACGGAAAATGAAGCATATTAGTACTCCTATTTCCGTTCTCGGCTGTATCTCAAATCAAGCTCAAGATGGCAATAAGCTACGACCGCACAAAAGTGTTTCGCGGTCGCACCTATCAAAAATGCTTGTAGTAACCCATCTACGGTTTTGAGAACACAAGCTTTTCTTAATTTTTGATTGATGCTGACGGAGATTACACATAATTAGGAAAAAGTGGAATCTGCAACTGAAAGTGCTTCTACCTCTGCAATATCTCATTGCAGAGGTAGAAATTGCGTCTCCAGATGATGTCATAGCTGATAAATAGATTCACACCCTGGATTACAAACACAGAGGCAGGTAAACATGATTAACTGCTCGGCAGAACCAGTGTATTTTTCACTATAAATTAAGCTTTGGGGCGGTTCTGTCATCAATTAAACTAGACACTACTTTGCGCGGGGTAAGGACGGCAAGGACAATTGCCACTAATAACAATGCTGGAACATCACCAAACAGGTGTCCACGTTCAGCCGGATCAATTAGTGCGTGTACCGCCATAATTAGCCCATGCACTAAACTTGACCAAACAGTGAACCAGATTAAACTGATGTTCGCTTCTGGTTGTCGAGAAGCCAACAGCAAAAAGACACCAAGCGTTGCATAAACACCAATGATCATTTGTTCATATTCGTACTGACCAGGTTGCCATAACCAGCCTGATGGCCAGATTTTAGTCAGCGGATAAATAAGTAAAAAGGCAATCCCGACAATAATGAGAGCGATTTTTAAGTAACGATGACGCTCATCCATTGCTTTTACCTCTGCTATTTTCCGGTGCAGTCTTTATCAATAAAACTGCTTAGTTTGTAATAGTATCGTCACTAGTGAGACTTCAGTTTTGAAGTGTTAGAAATTTTCATGCTCCCTTCACTGTTTTAGCAAAGTGAATATAGCAATTTTTTATCAACAACCGCGTCAATAGCATTTAGTATGAGAAATGGCTGTTAGGTCAAGCTAGGGTTTGTGGACAGTAACCCAATCCGTTGATGAACTGTTGCCGGAATGCTTCTATCTCCTCTTTGTTTGGCTGACCATGAGAAACTACAGCAACTTGATAGCGACGCATAACATCAACAGGAGACTGTCCACCTGCTAAACTCATTAGTGCCAATTGTAAGAGCTTTGATGGTGAGTAATTAATTCCTAATTCACTTAAGATTGACCTGAAATTACCATCTTCTTGAGGGCAAAGTTGATGCTTTAGTCTGACTCTAATCACCCAGCCGTCAATAGTATTAATCACGGTGACGAAGCTGACTCCCAGTTGAGAAGACCCAAGTAGATATTCAACCAACCGTAGTGTCAGGCTGGCATTCGCCAGATAGCAGAGGTATTCCATCTTATATGAGTGAATTGGGGTTAGTTCACTTTGAAGATAGAGAAACAATTTGAGGAACTTGTGAGCGAAAGAAATAATCGCCACCTAAGCGCTACTAGTATGAGCAAAGGCTAATATCTGTTCACTCAACTAGCCTTTTATATTTGCTCATGAATGCTTGAGACAAGTCTATTAACTTGCACCAGCTTCAGCTACAACAGCACCTTCTTCTGGTTTAGGCTCCTTCACCTTCTTCTCAAAAATTTGGATTCCTGCGTCAACGATTTCAAAACCTGAATCTGTTCGCTGACCAAGCTTACCCGATATAGCTCCTGCCCAGTCAGCAAACTCAGACGTGTTAGTTTCAGCCTTCCGCCAGCTTTTTGCATTAACTTGAGCAGTAAACACGTAGCCGTTCTGATCTGTCAGCGAGACTTCAACTTTCTTGTTCGCTGCTGGTGTGGCTGTTGGTAGTTCACCGCTAAATTTAATTGTGACTTCGCTTTTGACTTGCATACCTCGCTCCCTAGCTCATCTGAGACTCAAATTTTTCGCTACTGAATTTTATCAGGCAGTCCGACTAGCTACCTACCATAAAGCGGTTCTATATTTATCAAACCGTTATTGCCTTCTTCTCAGGTTTGCTCATCATTAGTGAACACTAGCAACACATTTATAATCACCACTAAGTCTATGTAATTAGTGGTGATTAAATCCCTAATACAGTCACAGCCCTCAAAAAAACTACTAAAACACTACATTTGTAATATCAAGCGGGACTGCGTCTGTATTAAAATACACCTCTAAATGGTCTACGAAAATTTGCGGCTGTTTGCGGCTGTTTGCGGCTAGTTGCGGCCAGTTGCGGCTGTTTGCGGCTGGAAATCAGAAAAGTCAGTAATTTCGTTTGCGGCTAGTTGCGCCCAGTTGCGGCTGATTGCGGCCAGTTGCGGTCAGTTGCGGCTGGAAAAGAGGGGTTTTCGGGTAGGTTATTTTAAAGGTGTACTCACTTTACTTTCGCGCCCCAAAGGGTGGCTGCGCCATTTTTCGCTTCGCTCAAAACGCAAAAGTAGTTCGCCCTGCCGGGAGCGTGGATGTTGCACTCATGTTATTCACTAAGTGAGATGGTTGCCCATTCTCAATAAACCTGGAACTTATTGATAATGCGTAATCTTATTGTGTTGCAAACGTACTTCAAAAATGACTCTGACTAGTTTCAACCTGCCAACCCAGCTTTCGCTGCAAGCAAGCTTTTAGCTCTCACCATCAAAGCAAGTGTCTACTTAAGTAACTGCTTAAGCAGAGAAATCTGTATTTCTAAATGTGAGATAGAGTACATCACAGCAATTTCTAAATCCTTCTTATCAGCACCCTGGCGCTTAAGAACATTTGGCCACCAATACATCCCTAAAGTGTTCAAAACAATTTTAGTCAGACCTCTGCCAATACTGTTCGGTTAACAAAGTTATCTGTTGAGGTGAGCAGGGGGAGCGGGGGGAGCAGGGGGAGCAGGGGGAGAGAAGAGCCATTGAACAGTAATTTCTCCCCCCCAGCCTCCCCAGCCTAAAGAGCCTCCCCAGCCTAAAGAGCTTATCCGAACCGTATTGAGACCTCTGCCAGAAATTTGACGCTCATGCTCTCGTAAAAATTGCAGTAGCTGGCCATCACTACTGTCGTGACTGCGTTTAATCGAAAGCACTTCCAGATGCTGTTCACTCATAAACTATAACCCTATCGAATTAGTGTAGTTTTTGTGTAAGCGATTGTGTTGATTGATACTAAAAATGTTTTGATGCCAAAACACCACCTTTTTACCCCCAATTCACCCTTTAATGTACCAAATGACAGTCAAACGACAGTCAAATCCTCTAACAGCAGCGACAGTCAAACGACTGTCAATTGACCCAAAAATGAGTCAATTGGGGGTGTTTTGGCGACCTACTTGTTGGGCTAAACTCCCCCAAAAATCGATTTCAGGCTGAGTTATAGTTATAACCATACTCACTATGGTTTCATGCCCTGCGGGTGGCTGCGCCATCTCTCGCTGCGCTCATGACATGAAACCGTCGTTCGCCCGGAGGGGGGTTTGAGTACTACAAAGTACTGCACTTGTAACATAAATCTTTTATGTCGCCACTAACTATTCTCAGAATTGAGAAACTAAAAACATTTGGCAACGTTGCCGGAAGTGATGACCATGTTACCAGGAATAGAGAAACACCCAATGCAGATCCAACTAAAAATAATAGACGGTTGATTGGGACAGAAGACTCACGCTCTTTAGAGGAGATAGTTAAGGAAAAAATCTCTACGCTACCGCATCGCCCACGAAAGGATGCGGTGTTATGCACCGAGATGTTTCTCTCGGCATCACCTCTCTATTTTCGTCCTCATGACCCATCTCAATCCGGGCATTGGTCTGATGAAAGAATGCAGCAGTGGGCCAGTGCTTCCCGTGACTGGCTCTTAGAAAACTATGGTTCCCTTTGCGTCAGGGCAGAACTGCACCTAGATGAAAGTACCCCACACATCCACGCCTACATCGTGCCATTGAACGATAAAACCGGGAGGGTCAGCCATGATGCGATGTTCGGCGGCAGAGGTGGACAGGGGAGGAAGAAGTTATCCCTACTTCAAGATAGTTATGCAGAAGCACTTGCACCATTAGGCATTGAACGGGGGGTGAAGGGGAGTAAGGCAACTCACACGAAAGTAAAGGAGTATTACCAAGCGGTCAACAGCGAACCATTCACCGCAGTCTGGGAGAATTACCAATTAGCACCGACACCCTTTGAATCAGCCAGGACTTATATTGCCCGGATTCAGCAGCATGAAAATTTCCAAGCCATTAACCACCAATTGGCTGACCGCGCTTTCATGCTTGAGCGATTATCCCGTGCAGAGCAACGGGCTTTCTATAGCTCTAAGCAACGGCAGCGACTTGAAAAACGGGTGCAACTGTTGGAATCCCAGACTCAACAACTGCGCGATTTACCCTTGGAAGATGTCGCTTGGGAGTTGGGGCTGCATCATGATCTAGAGCGATGGAAAGGTCACGGTCACATCATTAATATAGATGGGTCGAAGTTCTACGATTTTTCACCCGAACAGCAAAAGGGCGGCGGTGGTGCGATTGATTTGGTGATGCACGTTAACAACTGTAATTTCCGACAAGCGATCGCGTGGCTTCATGACCGCTTTGGGGAAGCGGGAGCAGAAAAAGCAGCGATCGCCCACGCTCGAAAAGCGACTGCTCTTATTATCCAGACTGAACCACGCCCCCAATTCCAGCTACCTGTTGAGAATCAAGCCCACTGGCCAGCAGTTGAACGTTACCTGACCCAAAACCGGGGCATACCCCAAGATTTTGTGCAACTTCTACACAGCAAAGGTCTGGTTTACGCTGATGAGCAACAAAACGCTGTGTTCGTGATGCGGAATCTAGACTTGCAACCTAACGGTGCATTCCTGCGGGGGACACGGAGAGAAGTCGGAGCGGCGGCTGTAGCCGAGCTGAACTTCGGAGGCGAGAACAACACATTTAAGGGCTACCAAAAAGGAACCACTAGGCGTAATGGCTGGTTTCACTTTCACTGGGGTGGCCAGCGCGATGCAACTGTAGAAAAAGTTGTGCTTTTGAAGTCGCCCATTGATGCAATTTCCTTTGCAATGCTGGAGTATCAAGTTAGAGGCGATGTGCCACCAAAAAGAACGCTATACATGGCAGTTGATAGCCCTAACAGCTTACCAGTAGAGCAATTGCGACAAATCCCTAATGTGCAAGTGGCATTTGACCCAGATCAAGCAGGAGAAGTTGCTGCACGGGCACTCATGGAACTACTCCCACAGGCTAAGAGACTCAAATGCAAGGCGGTTGATTGGAACCAGCAGCTACTCGATTATGGGCGGCAGTTAAGGCAACAGCACCAGCAACAGCAGCACGAAGAAGATGATTTAAGTCTTTAAAAGCAATTTTGTAGTGGTAATGTAGTTTTTAGTAGTCGGTTTTCGGAAATTACTCTTAAAATCAATCATTTTTGATTTCAAAAACTTTCCGCCAAAGATGGCGTACTGTGCGTCATCAAACTCCAGTAATAAGAAATTAGAATTCCGCTAAATTGCCATATATAAGCCATATAGTCTCCATATACTAACCATGAAAATTTGATAATCAACAGTTATAAGAAGTTCTGAGAACGCCTCTAAATTTACACAAAAAATACACAGATTTATCTGATTATTTCCACTACTTGGACTGACAATTATCAGAGAAATTACACAAAAGCTTGCCAGTCATACTGGTGTGTTTTGCGACTGAAATTGACCACACTGAGCAAGTAGCGAGAGTAGTGCTGTGTTTGTAGGTAAAATATGATTTAGGTTTGTTATCCAAAAATCGTTTATGAAACGACACCTCAAAGAACTTAAATCACTTCAACAAAGTGAATCTAATGAGAGTATTCTGAAAAATTTTCAAGCATTCATAGCAGGAGCTATGACCAAAATTAACTCAGCCCTACCAGGACAAACAGTTGTCCTTATATTTACAAATGGCGACAGAGGAACCCCAATCAAGGCACGAAAAACCATTGAGGATTGGATCGATCAGCAGCCTTGGCGGGAGCGCGTTCAAATACACATTCAAGCACGCTCCTAAAAAATTAGTTTTATTTAATTCACCATTAACAAATCACATCCACTCCACCCAATTAGGTGCATTGGACACCAGTTGAGAAAACATATCGGGGTTAGCTGAGTCAAATTCCAGAATCACCCCCCAGCGCTCATCAGTGGTAAGTGTACTGAGCAGTTCTCTAACTCTATCAACCCCGTATTCTAGTTGCTCTACCACTAATTGAGTATAGTTTTTCACTCTCTGCCACCAGTCATCATTGAGTATTTCTACTTGTTGAGATTGTCCGTCCATACCCCCCCGATTAATCTCTCCATTTAAATTAGGGGGGGGTGTGGACGGGGTTGGGGAAGCAGGGGAAGCTGGGGAGGCTGGGGAGGCTGGGGAGCAAAGAGCGTTATTGTTCAATGGTTCTTCTCCCCCCCTGCTGCACCTCTCCCCCTGCCCCCCCTGCTCTTTCTTAGTCGGTTCAATACCATATAGAGCCTGCATTCTAGCCGCATAAGCCGCGTTTCGTTCTCGTTGGGATTGACGCTGCTGCTCTTTGAGTTCACGCTGCCTTTGCCGATATGACAACACCTGTTGGGCAAACTTAACATCATCGGAATGTAAGCGATAATACCTCACTCGTTTCCCATTCTCCACAGGCCGCCGACATCCGGTAGACAGTCCCAGTTGCTCTAGGTATTGCCCCAAAATCCACATCGGCGACTCATCAATGGGTATGGTAATGTTGAGGATGGCTTTAATGTGGCTGGCATAGCGTTTGGACAAATGCGCCACAGATATAAGGTTAGACTCATTTCCTGTTACCTCTGCTCCAGCCATTAACTCTGTGAGAATCTCTCTCAATCCGATTTGATGACGCATTAACCATGATGTGGAATGATTGCTCCAATCAGTACAGATTGCTAGACGCTCGCGCTCAGACTTATCTCGCTCGACCACGACAGATGGCGGCGTAATGAATTCTCGTCCCTGGTCATCAGTGATAGTTGACCCTGGTGGTGCTAGTATCGCCTCCAATGCCACAATCTTACGAATCAGCCTTCCAGAGTCATCTTTTTCGACTAAGGAAGGGGTAACGCTCATGCCGTAAGTATCCTGTATGCGGAACTTCTCACACTCTAGGATTTCTTCGGGCTTAAGGTAGTCTTGATGCAGTCTTGCTGTGTAAGTTCTCTTGTCAATATCTTTGGCGTTAGCAACGTTGGTGTAATGCTCCCAGTCCAGGGCAATACCCGCCGCCTTAATCCATCGAGAAGCCCCCTCATCAATACCATCGCCCATTGGAATAATAGTATTGCCCATCTCCTCAAGGAGCGATCGCAAATCAGAACGCAAATTATTAATTGACCAGTTCCTTTGTGCTTCAATCTCACAACTAGCATCCAAAGCCCAATCCTTCTCCGCCCCCCGTTTGCCTGTTTCTTTGTCAATGCGAATTAAAAACGCAGTCATCTCGTTTTTCTGGAGAATTTTTTCTTTGATGTGTCGGGCATTGGTTTCGGCATAACCGAAGGGAGGACGAGGAGCTACCCAAACGTACATCGGCACATTAGGACGATACCGCCAAAGCTGCTGGGCGCATTCGGTCGCTGATTGGCTGACAGCGTGAAATACGCCAAACACTGCATCAAAATGATACGTTGAAATATCTACACCTGTACCCAGGCTGGGGGTAGTCAACAGCGCATTAATATCTTTAATTGCAACGTTGATTTCCTTGATCAATATCACATTCTCTTCGCTACCGCTATTTTCGGAGTGAATTGACCAGATTTTTAACTGGCGGTCTTCAACAGGTTCTGGTGTATTGTCTTCATCAGGGGCATCTAACGATACAAGACCATTTAAAGCTTTCTCTAGTTTCTTGATAAAACGCTTGCTATCGCTAACTAACATCAGGTTTCTACCTGTCATCAGTTGAGCGTGAAAATCTGCCACTAGATTGCTGCTGTTTCGACCCTCGTACCAGTAAACTTTGCGACCGCCAGAGCGATATTCGTTTTTGATAATGTAGGGTTTTTCTCCCGCTGGTCGCATTGCCATAAAGAAATCAATGGTCAAGTCATCCAAGTGGGCATCTGCTAATACTACCAGCTTGGCGTTATAAACTAGGTATTCTAAAACTTCTAAAATTTCCGAACGATGTTCTTTACAAGTTTTGGACTTCAGCAGGTGAGCGACATATTGACAAGCTTCATCTATGAAAAGGCAATCATAAGCCTGTAAATTACTTGCCATTTTATACAAGGAATCAATCGTGATACTGAGAGCATGAACTTTAGCCCAGTCTCCACAAGCCATAGCTGAATAAATCTCGGTCTTTAACCGCTCACTGAGGTTTTTGAGCAGGTTGACGCGATGACCATTGTTTAAAAAACTTAACTCTGGTTGGGTTGTTCTTACCCTGGCCAGCAACTCAGTTTTACCTGTTCCCATGTCTGAAAGTAAAGCCACCAGACCAGATTGCGGTAAGGAGTTGATCACTTTTGATAAAAAACGGCTGTTGACGGTAACATTGGGCTTGTGCTTGCGAATTCCCCTGGTACGACTGATGAAAAATGATTTTTGGTACTCACTTAAAGTGATAGTATCAGCAATCATCGCCGTGACTGCCTTATCAGCCTTTTTATCTAAAGCCACAACCCAATCGTCAATACCTTTCTCTGGGCCGGGTAGTAGTGCGACTTCACAATAACAACCTTGCTTTTGGATCGCCCAGGCTGTACGGCGTGTAGCTAGAAAAACGTGGCGTTTGGTTTTGGGCTTAATTTCGTAGTCAAACAGGATGATAAATTTCCGCCCTTGCTGTGCCATTGGCATTAAATCAGGGTGCAGTCGTTCTAAATCCTCCTGTCCGATTCGCCCGTTCCAGATTCCCGGCAGCGCGAGCGCCACAAATCCCAGACTTAACAAACAGCCAGTTTTCTTCTCGCCCTCCGTCAAAATGATGGGGATTTCTGGGTGAGCTAAAACCCAAGCCCAAAACCCTAACGCCTCTCCCTGCTCAGTAATCGTGATGTTTTCTGGCATGTGTAGGTTATGGCGTTGGGCTACCAAATACCATATGTGCAACGATACTCTCAGATACGTAACACGGTTGGGTGTTTGGGGTGGCGATTCGTACTTGACCGTTTTTTCGGTATATTTGTGGGTGCGTTTGTCCCATTCTCGCCTGGGGTCATCTGGCTTCAACCGTCCCCAGTCCATCGGTTGCCAGTTGTTGAGTGGGTCTAGTCCACTTACCCACCATCCCCCAAATACGGTGTGGGCATAACGTTTTAAATACCCATCTCGCAATCGCCCATCGTTGCGTCTGGCGGTTTGGGGTAGGGCATATAGTAGATATTCATAGGTTACTGCCCCAGATAAAGAACGAATATTGAGAGCGGTTAAGGCTGGATCTACTGCACTGGCTAACCATTCATTCCAGTGGTTGGCTTCTAGATCACAGGGTCTAGACAGATCAAGCGAGTTATTAAATTGTTGTAATTGTGGCATTTAGCCCATCCTCCAGTATGTGTAGTGGAGGAATTGGAGCTATCCCTTTTTAGTAATTTTTTATACAACAGTCGGAAATATAATCTTATAAAATTCCTAAGTTGCCATTCTTATCTTGCTTGTAAGCGTTACAATGGCTTAACACTTCAATCATGTAAGATAAAATTACTATTAGGGATATTAATCAGGCGTCCAACCCGATACCCCAATTCCAATGGAATCAACTTTGAAAACCCTGCTGTCTCGTCGAGACGTGGGGTTTTCAGCTTTTAGCCTATTCGTACTTGGCTAACCAAGCCCTGACAAACTCGGTTACTTCCTCCTGTTGAATAACAAACGCAGTGCCTTTTCTTCTGAGAGCTAGAAGTCTCATACTTCCCATCTCAGAATAAAGATGTGGATTGTGGTCATCAGCCGCCTTGGTAGGAGGACATAAGACCAAAACTTTTACTGTCGGCGTTTTTGTCACCTCTTTCGAGGACATTCCGAACAAAGCTCTATTTTTAGTCAGCCATCTCTCATAATCCGATAGCTCAACTAGTGGACAGGGTTTCCACGTGGTTAAACCACTCTTATTCTTCTTTTTAACCTGTAGAATTTCTCTGGTTTCGTTGTAGACAACCTCACTATCTCCCCGCGAACGAATGGAGATAAATAGGTGTGCCTTTCGCGGAAACCTGATAAACAAGTCGATAGGGTTCTTGTCTTCTACCTTAACTACCGGAAAGACTTGTATACCCTCGCTTTTAAACTCATCCAAAAGTAGGGCTGTTAATTTTTCCAACCGCGCAAATTTTTGAGTTGCTACCAACGGCTTGTAAGCCAATCCAAAAAGTAACCAGCCTAACGGATGAACTATGCCCCCTGTACCAAGTGCAGCACCACTAGCCGCTAGAGCAACAGTGGACTGATAGTCTTTCGCCTCCCTAAGCCACTCTAATGCCGCTTCGTTGTGCGGTGGGAGTTGAAAATCGGTTTGTGGGTCTTTCACAGTAGTCATTGGAGACTTTAATGATTAACGATGATGTGAAATCAGCACTTCCTTTACTGATAGTAATGCTTGACACTGCATTTTTGAACAAATAGCTATCTATTAGCGTTATGCTTGGCGATCGCTTGCCTCTACTCTTTTGTAAGCAGGAGGATATTTTGAGGGGAATTTAGCCCTTATGGCCTGCTCCACAAGAAACGCTACGAGATTAGCTGTAGCTCTACCTTCTTCATCAGCCCATATTTGCAAATCTTCATAAACTGCATCAGGTAAAACAATAGTTGTTCTTTTAGTCATGTCGATGAAAGCTTCTGTATTCATCGATTCTAGCCTCATGTAGTAGTTAACTTAGCTTTTTTTCATGCTATCGCATTCAAAATTCATGCAATTCTATGCTAACATAGCATTATCCAAACCAAAAACAGTCACCCAACAAAGGCAATAGAAGCCAGAAAGTGAAGTTTAGGCTTGCCAAAAACTGGATGTGTGGATTTAAGGTGATTCAGCCGATAAATTCTCCAAAGCCAGAATAAATAAGACTTTTACCAATCATCAGAACCATGACAACCACATACACCAATGCCGCAAATTGGCTTACTCAAGCTGCCAACGTTGCCAATTCCGGGCTAACTGCCTTAATTGCAGGTAAAGACCCCGGTGCTGGGTATGGCAAGGCAATTTACAGTGATTTTTCTGTCACGATGCCATCTGCATACTCACTAGTTCGCAACCGCAACATTCGCCACCACGAAACCATTTCTAAAGATGGGGCATGGGTGCATTATGTCGGAGGAAAGCGTCTGGACTTGAAAGACACGCAATTCTTTTGGGGCAGTGCAGCGCTTTCCCAAGCTGACCATACCCTGTTGCATGACGACAAAGGCAAAAAAGCAGAACTGGCGCTAGAAAGCATCCTTGCAGACTTGGCAGTTCTGAATATTCCTTCGGGCATGAAACTAGAAATTAGTTTGAGTAACCACAACCCAGAACGCTGGGGAGAGGAGATTAAACGCAGAGTTCAAGGTATTCACACCTTCCAACACAAACATCCCGTAAATCGTTCCATTGTCACTAAAACGATTGAAATTGTAGTTACAGGCATTTATCCCGAAGGCTATGGAAGTATCGCTCACTGCCTATTTGGTGAAGCAACCCTAGCCCTAGAAGAGTCAGAGATTGCTATCGCCCTAGATATCGGTTCATCGACTTGGCTTTGCACTGTGTTTAACGGCAATGGTGCAGTCATAGACCGCCATCTAATTGAAGGTGGAGCCGGTGAACTGCACAGCATGATTGCAGAAGCACTCGACAAACTCAACGACCATATCAGCTTAATTTCCAGAGACGTAAAACATTCACCCACCTTGGTTAACCAGGGGATTGTGTCAAGAACCTTCACTTATGGAGGTAATCACCTCACAGGTAAAAACTTTGAGACAGAGTACAGCCAATGTCTGGACGAATGGTGGAGCAGCAGAATTGAGAAATTCGCCAACTTTGTAACGAATGGCAATTACCTAGACAGAGCGAAATACCTTGTCGCCTGGGGTGGTGGTGTGGCTATGCCAGTAGTGGATCAGAATCTTGCCGACTTGGGATTTGTGGTATTGCAAAATCCCCAATTCATCAATGCTTTTGGCTTAAAGCTATTAACTGAAATTGCAACAGGAGCTTAATTAATGAACTACGAATCTCGGCGTATAACCATCTCTTACTTAGCAGTAATTGAATTGTGCAAGATTTTTGATTTACCTCAAGATGCGCCAACACAAGCATTATCAGCAGGTGTAGAGAAGCTGATTTTTCAACACGGCAATGTACAACCATCGCCCAAAGTTGAAACACCGCAATCTACACAGCCCAATAAATCAGCACTTAGCGCAATGGTCACTAATTTCAAGGGGGCAGCATGACCAAATCCAGATTTAGAAACACGGTTTTAGGCATTGGTGCAGCAGCAGCAGCGTTAGCCCTTGGCTACTTCGGAGTCCAGCAGCTTGGCAGAAACACACTGTTTCCTATCGCCGCAGCCGTGGGTGGTGCTGGTGCAATCAGCTATGTACTTCAGAAACCGAACCAGCCACAAGTGCCAAACAGTGAGCCAGAAGCACCAACCGCACCAATCAAAACCCAAAGGAGAAGAAACAAATCATGAGCGACCAAGACACCGTGCAGAGACAACCAAGCTTAACAACAACCGAAATCATGACCATTATCCTTGGTTGCGAACAGACTCTCAGATTTGTGCAAGTATCCCCAAATTACAAACAAATTGAAGCGTCCGAAAGGTTCAGTACATCGAATGACCTAAAAATGGGTGATGCTGTCCAAGCTTTGATGGAGATTCACGAAGCAATCCTAAATATCGAGTTTTATTCCCAAGTCGAGAGACAAGCAAATGTTAGAAACAACAACCTTACAGCGTAATCATCTGTACCAATTCCGTGGTCAACAACTGCGCTACAGCCACCGCTCTAATTGTCGAGCCAATGCACCTTTCATTTTCAATGACTCGAAAGGTAGACGAAAAGAATTAAACCAAAACCAAGTGCAGAGGGAGGTTTTGGAACTTGTTGAGTTTTGTGAGAACTGATGATGAAGCGATCGCATTTGCCGGCAAGCTTGGCGATCGCCCATCTGTGCATCGTGAGTACACATTAGACATTAAGGATTCTAACAAATGACACTTGACTACAGAAATCCCAACGATTGGGGACGTTCACCGCTAACTGACCGCGCCCTGAGATTAGAGCAATTCAAAGTAGAAAATCCTGAAGAATGGGCAGCAATGATCTCAGCAGATATTCAGGCACTCTCCACACCGTTAGAAGAAAGTGAAGATTACCCACCTTTCACCGGAACTGAATTTCTAGCAACTCATTCAACCATCGATGACCATCCATACTCTGCTGCATTTGGTCAATTCTTGGGTAATGGGATTGACCCGGACATTGCAAATATTTTGGCGTTTGGTGAGAACAGATTTGATTTAATCTCTGAAGATTTGGACGACCCCGTAAGGCAACTGGCAACGAGAATTTATAGCCGATTTGAAGAGATGGGTTACTGGGATGAAGTGCCCCAAGAGCCGATAAATATCGACTACGACAACATACCTTATTAGGAGATTAAATGGCACGTAATTTTGGAGGAGCGAAACTCAAAAACCATATTCCCAATAATGCCCCCGGTACGTTAGGAGCAATGGGGAGACTGTTTGATGTGTCGACTGAAGAGTTCAATAAAGCCTTACAGGGAGATCAAACGGTAATCACCAAAATTGCAGACATGGCGCGACTGTCTGACACTGCAAAAGCCAATTTACCCAAGGCTTTGGAAGCATATCGGAAGATTATTGAAACAACTGGGGATGTAAACCAAGCCTATGCCGAACTGGTGCAATTGACCCAAAAACACGGTACGCAAACCCTGAAAGCTATCAACACTAGTAAGACAGGAGAGCAGCGTTTCAAAAATGAGATGTCCGAGATGCAGGCAGAACACGTCAACGCCACCACTGCGGAGGCCACCCGTCACGCGCAGCGCTCATCCTTAATTCAGATATCTGGGGCCACAGCCGACCTCATGGCGATCGCAAAATATGAGGCTGATTTAATCAAAGCTTCTAACAAAGTCCCAGAAGCCCAAGACGCAGCAGATCGCGCTTATGAGACGGCGGTAACTAGCGCACTGTGGACAAACGGCAGTGAAGCGAAGACTGACCGCATACCCAAGCCGAACTACAGCCGGACTGCTGGAATTAGCCGTGTAGGGCAGTGGTTCAGGAATTTTATGGGCATCTAAACCATAGTCAGTGAAAAAGCCAGAGGATGAGAAACTCTGGCTTTCATGCCAGTTTATATGGTTAGGAGTAAAAATGAATGAATTAGACGCTTTGTTATCTCAATTTCACTCCACTAATGATTCGGCTCCCTCTCCCCATTGGAGTGAACAGCCAAAAGCAAAGGCAACCCCAGAGGATGACGACAGCGAACGACTAGAGCAATCTATTAGGGATGTTTTCAATAACAAGCAACTCCTCAACAAAGCACTGGCTACATTTTTAGGCGTATTCACCGCTAACACTGGAGTCAGCCTACTAACGAGTTTAGGAATTGGAGCGATCGCTTCTGGGACACTCGGCAGCATTGTACTGGGGTTATTCTTCGCCAACACCCTGACCAAGATTCAATACGACGGCAGAATCCACATTGGCAAAGACTTCATGGTGGCGAGTGTCTCCTCTGCCAGTGTAGGGGCTTCGCTGTGGATAGCCTTTGATGAGTATCGGGTTGTAAGGGGAGCAACTAAGGCAGGTAAGACAAGGTTTTATGAGGAAGTAAGACAGTACGAAGTTAAACCAACTCCCCAAACTGAAACACCTTGGTTATTGCTTGGGTTGGCTGCTTTGGGAGTGTTGGCGATTGCAGCAATAGGAGGTAGGAAATGAATTGGCTCTTAAAAATTTTGGTGCGAATCCTGCCAGATGCGGTTGTAGAGTCGTTGAACGCAGCAACTTTGGATGAATTAGATCAACGGGGACTGATTATCTGGGCAGAGGAGGTAGAAAGTGATGAAACGTAAGCAGTTTGAGTTATATAGAAGTTCAGGGACAGCCAACAATATAACTGTGGGGGTGCTGGCAAGCATCGGTTTAATTTGTGGGGCTAAGTCATTCACTGGAACTCAAATCAGCTTAGTTGAATATTGCTTCATCCCCGAAACACTGACCTCACCAGATAACCGCGCTAAATACTGCACACAAGACTTGCGTTACATAATGCCGGAGTCTGAGTTTTATGCTGAAGCTTACGCACCAGCTAACCCCTCGTTTCAACGTGATAATTTTCTGCCTACCAAAGCAACCAGATTAAGGATTATTCCACCCAGCAACCCGAATAAACCGCTTTGGGGTCTAGCCTCCGTTGTGACTACTGGTGGTGCTTTCGCATTGTCCAAAGCTAGGGAATGGCGATTGATGCAGTTGCTACCCGAAGTTAGGAATGAGCTAAAAGCCAACTGGCTGATTAGCAAGCTTCGTGAAGGGCTAAGGCTCCACAAAGAAAGTTACACTGCACAACTAGACTACGAGTTCCACCAATGGACTGAGAATCGACGGGCAAGGGCAGCACAATTGTCTCAAATGACACCGCAAGAGTTAGCCATCTTTCAGGAGCAGGTACGTTTGAAGGCAGAGGCTGAGGCACGGGCGCAACTTCAGCAAGCAACCGGACAACCTGCCGGAGCTTTACCAGGGCAGTCAATGCAGGATGTTGCCAGGGGTGACGATAAAGTGACTGGGGGACAACAGCAGGCGTTACAACACAATAGCGGTGAAAGTCTTCACCCATCAGAATCTCTTGCCCTAAATACTTTGCAAGCCCTAGCCAAAGCCGATAGTTCTACTGCTTTAGTCGCTGCACCCGGAAGCGGTAAATCTGTCACCCTCAATTATTTGATTGAGAAAATCCTTGCAGATTGCCCAAGTGCTGATATTTGGGTGATTAGTGCTAAGAATGATAGTTTCTGCGGTTTACGAGAGAAAGAAAGAGTAATTGTCTTTGACGGGGAAAACCCAGACCTAGCTAAAGATGTAATTGATAACTTTTACCAGAGCTACAAACTAAGAAAACAGCTACCAGAACAAAGGCGCGAATCTTTACCACCATTGATTCTAATTTTGGATGATTGGTTAGTAATTGCTGACTCTTTGAGTAAGCTTTATTCTGATTGGAATTATGGCAGTAAATTACTTGATGTTCTGCTGATTGGTCGAGAGTTTAATACTAAATTCATTGCTTCTCTACAGTCTTTTAATTTGGCAGCTTTGGGTATTGAAAAGATGGATGCTCAAACCCGGATGTGCCTCAACTTACTGCTGTTAGGCAACAAGTACATTAAGAACTCTAGAGAGCAAGAATCTTATGGGGTATTGGAACTAATTTTAAATAGAGGTGACATTATCCCAGGTAAACAATCACGAGAGCTAATTAAATCTAAGTACCTGGAAGTTAAAGCAGTCTCTTATCAAAACTTCCGTCCAGTGATGATTGCTTCCGTTGGTGGTTTTGTAGTTGCATTAATGCCGAATCTATCTAATCAAGCCAAGTCAATTTCAGATGCTCATGAATATCTAGATAGAGTATATGAGCTTGAATTTAATTTAAATGCTGCTCACCCTAACCACACGAAACCATTATCAGAGGTAGCGAGAAAGATTTATGAATACTTCCAGAATGTCAAGAATAAAACGCCAAAAACATTACGCGATTTGAAGAAGGCTGACAGGTTATCAGGCTACTCAGACCAGGAATTAATGAATGGATTATCTGAATTAGTTGAAAGTGAGAAGATAAATTATGACGGCAATGATAGCTACTCCCTGCCTGATTGGTGAAAGTCCTGCCGTGATGCCGTGGTCATAATAAGGGATATTTTACTGGCTTTTTGATGTGTCTACGGCATACGGCACAATCACGGCAAGCCATATCATGTATAGGTTGTAGCCTACGGCATTGCTACGGTAGCGCAGACCTCCACGGCAGAAGTACCAATAATTTTGCAGCCGATAAATCTATCTAACGCTCTCGTCGGGGGAGCAGGTCAAAACAAAGACAGTTGCCCTGGTGATAAATTCCCCCTGCGTCGCGTATGAAAATCTGCCAGTCGTACAGAATTCATACTGAATTCTGATTACTGACTCCTGAATTATTTTTTATGAAAAACAGTTTTGGCAACAAAAGCCCAGAACGATTTTTGTAGTCATCAAACTCGGAGTAACGAGATAAAGAAAGGTCTTTCTTAAGCATATTTGGAATAAATATCATGCTGATAAAACCTCCTAGAATCAAGAAGGGGAACCAGTGTTGAGTCAGCATAGCAAAGGCACTATAAATCAATATTTCTCCTAGATAATTGGTGTTGCGACAACGAGCAAAGAATCCTTCTGTTATTAGTCCCTTTTGATATTTAAGGGTATAGTACTTCTGGGCATCGCTAACAAAGTGTAGAAACACACCAAAAATGTTCAAGGAAATAGCTACTGCCACTAGGGGTAGTGGTGGTACTGTGCCACTACTAATCAGAATAAAGGGTGCTATCCAATAGAAGTTCACCAGAATAAAGATGAAAATGCCCTGTGGAATAGAAACTTGTTGCTCCCATTGTTTGTCTGGGAATATGCGGTCTTTTAGTAGCCACAGAAAGCCATAAGTACCGTGAAGTGCTAAATACACCCACGGGCCTAGAGTGAAGTTCTGGTAAACAAACATCAGGAGCAGTATAAAAAAGAATGTTAGTCCTTTGCTGAGATTGATGGCATACTTGGCTTTCATGATCTGGATATTGTTTTCTATTGATTTTTATGTCTTTATTGTGAATTATTTCAACTTTTTTTTGCTCAATACCCATAAAACGCCTTGCCGGGGTTGCTCAATACCAATTTGATAACAGGAGTTAACTCAGAAAAATTATGCAAATTCATATTTATGCACAGCAAGGAGATATTGCTGGAGTTGCGCGTGAGATAGCTAATGGTGTTGATATTGATTGTTTAGAAGAAGATAATTGGCAAACACCATTAATGTACGCCCTAAACAGCCCTAATGCAGGTAGTGATATGATTCGCTTCCTGTTGCAACATGGCGCGAATGTGAATGCTGTTGAACCAGAACCAGAACATACTGTCCTTGAGTTGGCGGTGCAGTCGGGGAATGTAGAGAAAGTGGGATTGATTCTGGATACTGGAGCAGATATTAACTATCGCAGACGAGGAGAATATGATGTCTTGATTGATGCTATGTCTGGTCGAGATATTTTGCAGGATGAAAACTTGATAGAGACTTTAAGTTTACTCATCTCTAGAGGTGCGAGTGTGAATGGGATGAGTAGCTATGGTGAGACTGCAATTAAAGTAGCGGCTCATGTTGGAAGATTTGATGCTGTCCAATTATTACTGAATGCAGGTGCTAACCTAGAGCAACTGGGATGGACTCAATTAATGTACGCGATAGTTTTTGAGGGTTTAGAGCAAGTCCAATCATTACTAGAACAAGGTGCAGATCAAAATGTGCGTGATTGTTGGAATAGAACGCCTTGGTTATTGAGTATTCAGGTGGGTGAACTACCTAAAGTTAAATTACTCTTGGCGGCGGGAGCAAATTACAACGAGCGCGGAAACTGTGGACAAACGCCGTTAATGTATGCGATAGGAAATAATAGGGTCGAAGTCCTACAGTGGCTAATTGCAGAGGGATGTGATGTTGAAGCTACTGATGATTTTGGCAACACTGCGTTAATGATGGCCGCAGAGCGTGGTGCAACTGATTGCGTCAGAATTTTATTAGAGGCTGGTGCAAATGCTGGCAGAGCTGATAATTACGATAACAGAGCCATTAAGATGGCGACTAATTTGGAAATTGTGAGAATGCTAGTTGCAGCTGGTGAAGATTTGAGTGATATTAACGATGATATGCGGCGATTGCTCACCGGAATTAACCGCAGCACATTCTCACTCTCAAAATTATCACCAGAGCAGTATTTTGCTGACAAACATCCGCGCTTTGGCCGAACTAATCCAGAGTTGATGGAAATCCCGTTTTGGCAAGCGATGATTAGAGAAGGTTGTTCTGCTTATACAGCCAAACAGCTTTTTGACGATACAGAAAATTGGCAAGACTTAGCATGGTGCTATCAGCGATTTGGCAGAACCATTACACAATTACCAGACGGTAGAGTTATCGAAATTGCCGGTGAACATGAAGACTACTATGACCCTGATTTTTGTATTTATAACGATGTTGTAGTTTATCAAGGTGATGGGAATTTCCAGATTTTTGGGTATCCAGAAGATGTATTCCCGCCAACTGATTTCCATTCGGCAACATTAGTTGGAGAAGACATCTATATTATTGGTAATTTAGGATATGTAGATGCAAGAATATATTATGAAACTCCGGTTTATCGGTTACATTGCCACACATTGAAAATAGACAAAATAGAAACTACTGGAGATAAACCAGGATGGATCAGCCGTCATAAAGCTTACTACAAAGAACCAAACCAAATTTATATTACTGGTGGGAAATTGTGGCTGATGAATGATGAAACATCAGAATATATAGATAACTCTGTTGATTACGTCTTAGATTTAATCAAATTAACTTGGAGTCGTGTCTGTTTAACAGAATCAAAACTTTGGTTATAGGAACTGTCCAAGGACTGAAGAGTAATTACTGGGCAGAAATTACCACCACTACCCCTGATTGTATCTACTATTTTGGGCCGTTTAAAACTTTTGAGTCGGCTCAAGCTGCCTACCCCGGATACGTTGAAGACCTAAGAAGCGAGGGAGCAAGGGAGATAAAAGTCCTCGTGAAACGCTGCCTTCCTGATGTATTGACGATTTTTGATGAACAAGATATTTAAAGCCAGCATTTCACGCCAAATGGCGGATTTTTTCTCGAATCGTTGCAATATCCCAATTCCACTTTTGAGTGTGATATGTTCTGTTCGCTTGAAAATAATAAATCTGAATGCTCAAAACAAAGACAGTTGCCCCGGCGATAAATTCCCCCTGCGTCGCGTATGAAAACTCAAGTGACAAGCTGTGCATAACGCACATAAGTTTGACCGACGATTATCCTCCGGCAAGAAATTATAGTGATGCACTGTTAATGTTAATGCGGTTCTTTGAGAACGGGTAAGTTTGGAGGTATCATCGCCTGGGCGAATGCACTGCAACCCACACTTAGAACATCGCCAGTTCACTTCTTGTTTGACAACGAATGCGATATCTGACCAATTTTGGGGATAACGTTCTCTTGATTTTTTAGGCATGGACTGGTTCTAAAACTGTGGAACGCAACTTAAGGATAGTAACGACCTTACTTAAGAAGATAACTAAAAAACAGCGATTAATACTTGGAGGGGTTATAGGTCAGCATAGTGGGCATCTAACTCTGCCATTTCGCATTCGAGTTCCCAAGCTAACTGTTTAAAGTCAGGTACATTCTCTTCTAATTCGCGTGAGTAGGTGCTTGGTTCGACGCTAATTATCTCTGTTTCTGGTTTTACCTCAGCAATGTGGTTCATTCGAGAACACATGGGCATTCCAGCTTCTGAGCCTACTTTTTTGTAAGTATATTTTCCTTCTAAAAATTGAAATAAATCTCCTAGAGCTAAATCTGAAAATTTCATGATTTCAAGGGGAGCAACATCTTGTGAACAAGTTTATCAGTTTAATTTGTCTACTACTTGAATTATCCTCATCAGCACTGTTTTCAGATGAAAGAGCTAATAGATTAATTCATTCAATTTGGTCAGCACGGTAAATGGCAATGAGAGTAGCTTGTTGCCGCCCCGCAAGGTTTTTCCCACAGCGAATGGTGTTTGCTCATTACTCATACTCAAGAGCATTCTTTGGTTATATTCTGAACAAAATTCATATTACGAACAAGGAAGTCAAACGCGTCCGCGCACGCTATCTCACCGGATGGTAAAGTCCACTTTCTGGGTTATACCTCCAACCCAAACTACTGGGGTCACGTCCCCTACTCCAACTAACAAACTCCTCCGGCTTTTTTGCATTCACTCGAATACGCTCTAGAGTCGCCAGCTCAACCCCCAAACGCTTTGCTAAGTTTTGTGGTGTATAAGTATCTATCTTTACCTCACCTTGACCAGTATAGTACCGTGATGAAGATTGCCTGGGTTTACTCTTGCTATTGAGGTAGATAATCAGTTGGTTATACGCCGTCTCTAGCTGCTCTAGGCGTAAACTCATGTCCGCCAGTTCTTCATTAAACTCATTACTAGAGCCTGACTCCAAGCGTGATTCTAGTTGGGCTACCCGTTGCGCCAACTGTTTAATATCAACAAAGTAATCGATATCAGCAATGCTATCTAGTTTGATTACTAATTCTTGGATGCCTTGTAGCACCTCGTTGGTGCGCCCTTGCCTGTGCAACCGAGACAAAGAGCGTACAGCCTCTATTAAAGGAACGGGGACGCGGATCATCTCGCTTGGCGGCTGTTTTTTGGTCTGACTTTTCTTTGTGGACATGGCGATATCTTACTCGATATCTTGACTGATATCGCTATTGTAGGCGGTTTCTTAGACCCCCCAAATGAAATGATATTCGCCCGATTCATGTACCGTCAGATCACGTATTTATAAGTCAATCCTTACACTTTTATCGCAGAAAATTTCTCTGATTCGCCCTCAGTAAATGTCAATCATCTAACAAATACTCTTCAAACCCCTCCCCCAGCTGTGTCACGAGATAGTGCGACAATATTGCTTTTCACACTACTTATAAGAAAAAACACCTCTCTTCAACTAAGATATAGCTTAAGTATTCAACTTCCCAATCTCTGCTGCGCTATCACCAATGACACCCATTCACCCGGAAAATCTTAGTGTCTTAGAAAACTCACTCGCCTTAGCGATCGGTGAGGATTTTTCCCTAGAGAATGACCCTGACGTTATTCAGCAGTTAATTGGTGATAAGCGATCGCCCAACACTAAGCGCGAATACCAAAAAGACCTGAAAGATTTCTTCAAGTTCGTCGCCAAGAAAGAACCCAGCCGGGATTTGGTTCTAGAGTTTCTTCACCTGGAACAACGTCATGCTGTCGCTGTGGTTCTCAAGTACAAAGCACACCTCATCAAGAAAAAACTGGCTGAAGCTACGGTGAATCGTCGGCTCAGTGCTATCAAGTCGATGGTTGCAATGGGGCGGCGCTTGGGTGTGTGCAATTTCTATGTCGATGATGTCAAAGGTGAAAGGGTCGAAACTTACCGCGACACTACAGGTATTGCCGCTAGTGACTATGCCATCGTTATAGCGTTAGTTGACCAGAACACTTTAAAAGGTAAGCGCGATTATGCGATTCTGCGGTTACTTTGGGATAATGGCTTGCGCCGCAATGAGATTGTTAATTTAAATGTGCATGACTTTAACCCCAAGGAGAAAACGCTCTCTATTCTAGGTAAAGGCAAGGGTAGCCAGAAGGAAGTGCTTGACCTATCGGATAAAACCGCCGACGCTCTCGCCAGTTGGATTAAAGCGAGTAAGAAAAAACGTGGCGATGACCCGCTTTTTACGGTGCTGTCCTACCACAAGAATGGAGCGAGATTAACCGGGGAGGCAATCAGGCGACTGGTGGATGGGCTATGTAAGCAAGCCGGAATTACTAAAAAGATGTCGCCGCATCGTGTCCGCCACAGTGCGATTACTACTGTATTGGATCTGAACAATGGCAACTACCGCGCTACTCAGCGATTCAGCAGACACGCCCAAGTTCAAACGGTATTGAAATATGATGATAACCGCCAGCGTTTGCAAAAGCAGATGAGCGACTCGATATCAGAATTGATTTAGGAAAGACTAAAAATTTAGATATTGTCAATTTGGAAATTTTGAGGATTTCTCAGAATAAAATGATTGTCAACTTTGACTAAATCACCTGTGCAGCGAATTGGTAAACGTTCCTGATAAGCTTTAATAGCTAAGATATAATCATGGTCTGCTAGTTCAGTTTTAATTGATTGCAATTTCTCAAAAATTGTACATAGTAAAGTAATTTCTCCACTCAATTTATCAATTGATGGAGTAGCAATTTGCATGACTATACCAAGAACCGTGAAGTTGGGATAGTTAGTAATAAATTCGCTTAAAATATCAACTTGCGAACGATTTTCTACCGCTGATAATGTTTTTAATATGTCGCTGATTCTTTCGGCGTAATCTCCTAAATCATGTTGGAGGGGTAACAAAATTTCATATTCAGGAGCCGCATCTTTTTTCAGCCGCCAAATTGCCCCAGCATCATTATATATACGCCCTGTCTCCTGCCAGCCTGTTGCTTGCAAATGTGCCTGTATCACTTCAGGGTTAACGGTTTTGAGGATTTGGCTATCTTTAATAGTAACTTTCACGGGCTTTCTCCAAAACTAATGCGTTGAATGATGGATTGGAGTGCATCAGGCGTAAACTGATTATTACGGGGTATTTCAATAGTAACATTGGTTGTATTTTCGGTGTTTGGCATTCCACGCAAGGATACCCAGTAAGCACAATGTCTAATACAAAGTTCATCTTCGGTTTGTTTTATCCAGTCTGTTATCTTTTCTGGAACCAAAACAACTACTAAAATTCGAGGTACAAGGGCATTGATTTTCAATTCATTATAATTTTTGATAGAAAGGGGATATTTAATATAGTTTTCTTCAAGAATATCTCTGGCTGTACATTTTAGTTGTAGTTCTAGTCTAGGAGAAAGGATTTTACCTGTACCACCTCTGCTAACTATGCCTAAATCTACGCTGTCGTTATCTACTTCTGGTCTATATAAAGAATAACCTGCAACGGCAGCGATGGCTCTAATATACGTGATGCTAAATTGTTCTTTTTGTTGGTTAATATCCATGAAATTAGAAATTACAAGACAAGCTTAATGCTTTTTCTCCTCAGTTAATTAAGTCAATCATACAGGTAGTTTTGAAATAGTTAACTCTAAGAGTTGCATTTGAGGGAAATCGCGCTGAATAATTTCGATAGCTTTTCTTTGACTTGATTGATTTTTAACAATCAGTTGTGCAGTGCCATCACCCTGAGAACCCACGCCTTTTCCTCCAAAGATATAAGGCTTCAGAGGCTCGTGATGGAGAAGTCGATGCAGTTGATTTGCAGTTAATTGTTCTGGACAAGCCGGAACTACATACCGATCAAATTCAGCTTGGGCTTTTGTCATTAAAGCTCCAAGAAGTTGAGCATCTCCCTTTTGTATTGCTTTTACTGCCGAACGGGTAATTTCCGAGCTAATAGAACCCAAATATTTTTGGACATTTTGCTCTATTGGATTAGTAGCTATTGGATAACACTCATTCAATCGTCTGAGAATTTCTTGTGTGTTTTTACTGCCACCGAGATCGACAATCACAAAAAATAAATCTTTGCTAACTTTCAGCTCAATAATGTCGATTTGTTCACCATCAAATATCATCAAGATTGGGCGATTTCCATAAGCACAAGCCTGATCCATACGACCACAAAGACTAGGAGTGGTTCTTTCTCCAAGGTAGGCCAACTCCATTTCTTCACGAATTGTCATCTTCAAGTCATACAGACGATTAAATCCGCGAGCCATGAGAACGCAAAAGGCAGCACTTGAAGATAATCCCTTTTGGATGGGTAAGTCGGTTAAATAATTATCAACCTCAAGTCCGCCAACACCATAGTGAGTCAGAAATTGATAAGCTGTACCAGCAGCATAACTAAAAAAACCACCCTCTTTGGCTACGCACTTGAGGGTATTAGATTCCATAGGTAATCTGAGCGGTTCATAACGCCTGCCATCATAGAGAGAACCACGAATAATTAACTCAGTAGAATTAGGCTTGATATCGGCATAAATTCCTTGATTAGTACCAACAATTAAGGTGTAGCCCAAATCGATCTTAGGATTAACTCTGCGATATTCTCCTGCCCAATCGCTGTGTTCTCCGAACAAACAAAGACGGCCTGTCACAAAAATTCTCATTTGAAGTTTCCTGTTCTTAATCGGGGTATATACTATCCTGATTAACTTGAATCAACAACAGCAAAATTGACAGCACAACAATACTGGCAGACTCTGCCCGAAAGCGATTGCGCGCTTCGGGCAGTGCCCTTGGCAATCAACCAAAAATTAATACCCTCAATGGTAAGTAGCCTAATATTCCAGACTTGTAGTTTACCTCTGGCATGACAGGCGAGCGTATCCTTATTATGCGTGGACAATGGAGTAACAAAACTTTTAATGAAGAACTTGAGCGGGTGAATTTTGATGAGTGTCGAACAAGAGTTTTTAGAAAAGTGGGTTGAGTTTCATCCATGCTTATCTGAAGAATGCTACCAGCTTCAACAGATGATTGAAAATGAGGCAACATCTGCTGATGACACTTTGGATCTCGCTACGGCCTTCCTAATCATGAGAGATATACAAGCAAACACAAGTTTGCAAGACATATCAGATCCAGTTGTCCTCACCCTTTTGTTTCTTGATAGCCTCAATGAACCTTATAGTCGTTATTTATCTAGTGGTTATTTAACTCAGAACTGGGAAATATTAAACCTTCAAGAGGCATCTATGGTGATAGTAAAATTGCTGAACCAAGGTGCTATGGGAGAACCTTCTGTCTTCGACAACATTGAACAAGCGCTCAAATTCACGCAAAGACTATTTCAATGCTTTGGAGAACCCTGCTACTTCTTAACTAATGTGAAGTGGCACAGGAACTTGCCAATGGAGTCTGAGCCTCCTTACCCTGTGATTTCAAAAGCAACAGGGTTCTCTGTATTCAAAGTGGGCTGTTGCTGGGATGAAGGAGTGGTATTGATTTCATCAACGCGAGTTGGGGCATTATGGTTTTTAGGTTACGATTAAGCCCGTTTTATCTAAACCCAACTCTCCAAAGAAAATTTACTGACTTTTATTTTCGCTCAAAGTCACTACCACATGAAACGATGATCATTGAGTGACGTAAGGGGTTGAGCAAAAATAAAAGTGATTGGTTGAGATGGTTCCATTCCCTGCTTCTAGATGTTCAATAGGGTAATTTATCCGTAGTTTTACTGTTTTTTTCGTGGAGAGAACGGGTAATATTAAGTCCATGATTTTTCTCCTATTTAAAGCTATTTATGACCTCAGAAGCCTTAAATTCTGAGGTTTTAATTTTTTATTTCTTGGTCAACTTTCAAAATGCTGTTGGCGTGGAAAACGTACATCTTGCCCGTTTTGGGACGATAATCCCTAACGAGCCGCCGCTATATCTACTCCAGCAAGAAGGCTTCTCGCCCCCTGAACTGTTGAAATTATGTTCTTGACATACTCCCCGCAATTGAATTGCGGGGATTCTGGGATCAGACAGCGATAGCAGGATTAGCCCGTCTTACATCACCTAACCTAACAGTCGATGCCCCGACTGCACAAATATTCCGAGCGGCGTTTTCATCGCGTCCGTTCACAGATTCACAGGATAGGCAACGCCACTCTCTAATAGACAAATCAAGAGTTTCTAAAACGTATCCACAACTAGAACAAGTTTTTGTGGAAGGATACCACTGATCCACAAATACCAATTGCTTATCTTTCTTTTTAGCAACCCATTCTAGAATTTGCAAGAATTCACCAAAAGCTAAGTCAGATACTTTGCGGCCCCATAAGCGTTGCATTCCCCTAAGATTCAATGTTTCAAAGCATAAGACATCGAACTTATTAGTTAATTCATGTGCTAATTTCCAAAACCAATCGCGTCTTCGGTTATAAATATCCTCGTATCTACGTACTAGATTTTTCCTTGCCCGTTCTCGCTTAGCAGAACCTTTTAGCTTTCTGGAATGATATCTGCTGGCTTTTTTAATAATGTTTAGGGACTGCTTGAAAAACTGGGGTGATTCAATTTTGGAACCATCTGAGCAAGTGAGAAATGTAGTAAACTCAACGAGGTTGTCACCAACCCCGTTGGTCTTCAAAACCGTGCATGAGACTTTCACCTCACACGGCTCCTCAATAATTTGGTGCTTGTCACGCATACCTCATTACCCATTTATCCGCGACTTTTTCAAGTTTTCTGGTGGGCTTAGGCTCGGCACTATTACAGCCAGATTTTGTGCCAGGACTGCCATCATTGGCTGTCTTTGTGTCGTGGCAATGTCGGTGTAGAAGTTGAATATTTTTATACTCATCCTTTCCACCTTTTGATTTCGGGATGATATGGTCAACTTCCATCACATCGTCTTCGCGGAAGAACATTTCGCAGTGGGTACACTTCCCTTTTTGCTTTTTCAGGAGTTTTGAAATCCTATTTGGCATTTCTGGGTTATTACCCATTCTTGAACTCCAATAAACCAGATTTCCGTCGTATGGTGACGATTCGCCTTTAACTTTCACATGGCGCACTATTGGGGTGTCAGCATGGTTTAGTAACCGAAGTGGGGTTGACCCTTCCTTCTTGGTTGCGAATACCCAGTTATCACCGCCTATGGATTGCCAGTACCTTTTTGACACCCATTCCCTACTCTTTTTAGGGTGGCGGCGTTTTGCCCAAGCGCTTAACTTTTGGTACGTGAGGTCATCGATATCTGAGTAAGCTACCTTACTTACTACAGTCGCGTAGTAGTTAGCCCACCCCCTAATGATTGGGTTTAAATGGCTGATTAGCGACGCTTGCGGTGCAGCCTTATGAGCCTCAATAACACTAGCGATTTGGTCGTAATGTACCTTTTGCTTCTGTTTGCTTGGGGTGATGATTGTTTTAAAACCTAGTATTTTTCCTTTTGTTGATTTGGAAGATGAGTATTTTCCAGCCGGGAATTGGCGTATATTAAAGCCAAGGAAGTCGAACCCCGGCTGTTCTTGTTCATACTTTATGTGGGTATGAGCAAGCCTCGTTTTGCTAGGTTTTAGTTCCAAACCCATGCCATGTAACCATTCAGAGATAATGTTTCTGCATCTTTGGATAACGGTTAGGTCTTCGTGGAGAATAACGAAGTCATCGGCGTAGCGGATGAGACTAAGGCTTGTTCTTTTGTCCCTTTTGCCCTGTTGTCTACCCCTGTAATCTTTGAGGTCGATAGTTTCGGCAAATTGCTTTATCCGTTCTTCCATTCCGTGGAGGGCAATATTTGCTAGTAACGGAGAAATTACCCCGCCCTGTGGCGTACCCTCAGATGTTGGAAACAACTGCTTACCATCCATCACTCCCGCTTTTAACCAAGCTCGAACTTGTCGGCGGATGGTGGGGAATGTATTTAATTTTCTTAACAGTGCTTCCTGGTTGATACGGTCGAAGCATTTGGAAATATCTGCATCCAAAACGTATTTGGGCTTGAGATAGATACTCCCAAATATTGCTTCTATCGAATCTTGGCATGAGCGTCCTGGTCTGAACCCGTATGAGTTAGGCTCAAATCGCGCTTCCCATTCTGGCTCAAGAGCCAATTTGACAAGCGCTTGCAAGGCTCGGTCTTTCATTGTAGGAACAGTACAGTAAGACTGCACATAACTTCAAGTCACTTGTGGGAAGTTGTGTCACCATCATCAATCCCATCCACCCGTTATGTGGTCAGTTTGTTGTAATACAGCAAATTCGTAAAGTTGGGCAAGAGACTAAAGTAACTGTAGAAAGTCCTTTGGGAGGATTTTTGTCTTTACCAGCAACGGAAACCGACCTATGGCCACAGCAAGCTTTCACAGTCCAAACAGTCGGGAAGTTTTTACCTGAGAAATTACTGCGATTAAGCGAATGGGTAGCAGGGCGATCGCAAATTATAACGTCCGAATCTTCTTGTGTTCTTGATGATATTGAAGTCAAACACAAGAAAAAAAATGAGAAAAAAGCATCTACTAGCAACCGCTCAAGCCAAAAACGAAGAAAGGCTAAGTCGCCTTATAAAGCTAACAGCACGGTTAGTGGACAAAATACTCTCCACTCAACAGACACAGAACGCGATAACTAGGAGTGAGCCAGATGAATAATAAAATTAGTTCAACCCATCTGGAACGCCGTGCTGTTGTGTATTTAAGACAGTCAACACCCACTCAGGTAGAATTTAACCGTGAAAGTACGGAAAGACAATATGCCCTAGCTGACCGTGCATTAACCTTGGGTTGGGACAAGAGTCAAATATCCGTATTGGATAGTGACCTTGGTAAAAGTGGTCAAACTACAACAGGACGCGAAGATTTTCATCGACTAATGGCTGCTGTTGGTTTAGGGGAAGTGGGGGCTGTTTTGGCTTTGGAAGCCTCAAGATTTTCTCGTTCCCAAGCAGATTGGCATAAACTTTTAGATATCTGTGCCCTTACAGACACCTTGGTAATTGATCACGATGGGATTTACGACCCAAATGATTTTAATGACCGAGTGATACTGGGGTTTAAGGGAACTTGGAGCCACACGGAACTACATGGTATGCGCTTACGGTTACAAGGAGCCAAACTCAATAAAGCTAAAAAAGGAGAGTTGCGCTGTTCTCCCCCTACTGGCTACGTCTACGACCCCGAAGGGAAATTGGTGCTAGACCCAGATGAAGGTGTAGTTGCCGCAATACAGTTAGCCTTTCAAAAGTTCCGCGAACTTAGAACAGCATTTAAGGTGATGCGCTACTTTTGTATAAACCAAATTCCTTTCCCAAGAAGGCGTTGGCGACCTGGGGATATTGGTACACTTTATTGGGCCCCAGCCAACCTTAGTCGTATAACTGCCCTACTGCACAACCCAACTTACACAGGAACATACGTATATGGTAGACGACGCAGTTTTAATGTAATTGAGGCTGGGCAAATAAAGAAGGTTAAAATCCAGCAACTACCCCAAGAAGAATGGAAAGTAATCATCCACAACGCTCATGAAGCTTACATTAGTTGGGCAGAATATTTGTCTAATTGTGAGCGACTCAGACGCAATTGCCCAATTTCTTTATCAGATGGATGTCCAGGCACACCTAGAGAAGGCTTTGCTCTCCTCCAAGGTTTAGTAATTTGTGGTAAATGCGGTCGTCGTATGAGTCCTCGCTACCACGGTACTGGTGGTTGTAGAGCAGCTTACGAATGTACCCAAGCTCGTAAACAAGATGGTAGCGTTGGTGCTTGCTGGAGCGTTGCAGGAGCAGCAATTGATACAGCCGTTTCCGCTCATGTGCTGTCAGCTTTTACGGACGAGCAACTAGACATTTCCCTTGCTGTCCTATCTGAACTTGAAAATATTGCAGATGAGGCAGATAAAACATGGCAACTGCGACTGGAAAGGGCACGTTACGAAGCTGAAAGAGCTTTTCGGCAATATGATGCAACTGAGCCAGAAAATCGTTTAGTAGCCCGTACACTAGAAAAGAGATGGAATGAAAAATTACAACAGTTAGCAGAGTTAGAAGAGGCATACCAAAAAGCACGTCTTGTACAACGGCTGGAATTAACAGCAGTGCAACGGCAACAAATTTTACACTTAGCCAACGATATTCCCACACTTTGGCACGCCAGTACTACTACGAACCTTGAGCGTAAAGAGATATTAGGGTTGTTAGTAAAACAAGTTGCTATCACCCCAATTGATGCTCCAGAACGTTCCACTCGTGTCCAGATACTCTGGCATACAGGAGTTACAAGTGAATTGATTGCGACACGCCCAACAAATGCAGAAAAATTCCGAACACCCAACCAAGTCATTCAACTCATTGAAGAATTAGCTGTGGGTCGAACTGATAGCGAAATTGCTCATGAACTCAATCACCGAGGTTTGGTGGGTGGTACTGGGCGTTCTTTTACAAAAAAAGGTGTCGCTTGGATTCGTTGGAAGTTTGGGATTGAAAAGCCCTTAAGTAACCCACAAGTAGCACACTTAGGGGTTAGTCCAGAAGGTTATTATTCCACAAGTGCTCTGGCTGAAAAACTTGGTGTTGGAATTCATACCGTCTATTACTGGCGTGACAAAGGAATTATTCAGGCATTCCAAGAAACTCCTAGAAGTCCTTGGTGGTATATAGTCACGCCCGAAGTTTTAGAGACTTTACGTGAAAAAATCCGCCGCGTACCAGTTAAATCTGAATAATACTAGTTTGATAGTGAGCGGCAAACAATAGTTTGAATATCGTTAACCCCTTTGAGTAATTTTGTACTCAAGGGGTTTTACTGTCTATCGGTTGAGGGCTTTTCAATAAATTTTTTACCATCAAAATGCCAAGCAATTCCATCTGGATCATGAAGAGAAGTCCATTGCCCAAAATTGGCAGCATTTTTTTTATGACGAAGGGTGCTGCCAGAAACATTTAGTCTTCTGGCTAAAGCTGCACCAGTCAGGTGAGATGGAACTTCCAGGGAATTTTTACTTTCGGATTTCTCTAGTGAGCTATCAGGTAAGTCGTTAACTAGCTCACTATTGGCAGATGATACTTTGGGATGATTATTTTCTTCGAGCATTGGTAGATCGTCAAGTGAGTTATGAAATGGCTCACCAATGACGGTCTCTAGTAACTCATTTGATGCTGGCTCACTTAGTAGCTCATTATAGGGAGGCGTGTTCTCCTCAATTAGTGTGGAATTTAAGATAGATTCAGCAGTTGGTGTTACCAATAGTGACTCATTTGATAGCTCACTGTCAGCGGATACGGTTTCAATAACAGATGACTTCAATAATTCAGTGTCAACATCTGCCCCAGTTATTGGTGGCTCACTTCTAGATGTACTCCCGGACGTAACTACAGATTCGTTTGGTGGCTCACTTAATGCCTCGTAGTTATCAGGTTGATGCAGATATTTGTTGTGCGATAGATCTTCATCAGATGCTTGACAAGTATACTGACTCATTGCCTGCTTAAGTACTGCTACATCAGAAAGTAGACTACTCACCTTCACCTCTAAATCCTCAATTCGCTTTGGCGTATTTGATAGCTCACTTGGTAGCACATTGGGTATGCTACCGCATAGATAAGTCTCCAGAATTGCCACGATAGCCGCAGAATCTGACTTTAATCCTTGAGAGCGCTTAAATTCAACCAACAGTTCATAGACTTTGGGTGGTGGGTAGGCTGCTATACGGGGATTTTTTGTTGCCATTGTTTGGTAGATTTCCACACTTGATACAACTCTAGCCTACCCTATTAGTAGCTCACTATTAGCTCACTAACCACTACTTTTTTCACCTTAGCGAACTCTTGCCTTGGGGAGGCTCATTCACTTGTGAAAAAATCTATACCCAATTGCAGCGCATTGAGTGGAGAATAATCATAAAGAGGAGAATATCCCTAAACTTCATTGAATCAAGGTGCAATATGGATACACCGTCGGTATGCCCAAAGGTCGCTTCTCTTCCGTTCCCGGCTTAGGAATCCATACCCGCCTGGTTGGGCTGACCTTTGTTCCCAGGTTTAAGTTATCAGTGAGTTCTACACGTTGCTTTGGAGTTAGCGATTTAACACCGTCAACTCCTGCCGTCTTTTTTCCCTGGTTATCCTGGGTAACTCTACGAACCGCTAAAGCTCTTGCTGACCATGACTTCATCAGCGTATGCTGGAGTCTGCGATATGCTTTCACATCACCACGGGCAGAGGCTTGATAAATTCTCTTTTGGAGCTTATACACGCTACGCTCTAGCTTGCGCCAGTTAATAGAGTGCCATTCCACCATCAGTTGTTTAGACTGTGTATTAGACATATATACTCACTACTTGGGACTTTATCATCCAAATCACCGTAAGTCTGTCTGCATATTCTGGGCATTACCCCAGACTTTCGCTTCTGACTTTATCTCTCCTACTCGCTGCATACGGTTAGCACCTACTCAAGTATTCGACCTCCTGAGAGCAGACGAGAGGTTATCTCGTTCCGAATGACCATACTATTTACCTTTAGAGTGATGCTATTCGCCGGGTTTATTGGAAGTGCTTGTTGGTCAACTAAAATCTTGCCAACTCCTTATCCTGTGCCTTTTGGCTCCAGCGCATTAAGCCTTATTTCGCTGGTTCTTCGTAACGACGACTCAAACGCATCTTCAAGCTCTTGCTTTACTCATGGGTACTTTGCTCGGTGCTTACCAACTTAGGCTGTCAGTAATAACACCTTTTCACCCCGCTTCAGGCTTTGATAGCTAGTCTCAAACCTGGGGGTGATGCTTTCACCGCAGCACCTTGCGGGGTAGGATTTAAGATTTCTAGGATAATGTCTTTCACCTACATGGTCATTCAGTTATCAAGGTTCAGTACCTTGCGGCTAATCCCCCTAATCCTAATGATTGGTTTCTAGCCAACGATTCGCACCTTGAGTCCAAAATCAAAACCCGCTATGTTACTAGTCGTGATTTTATTTTGGGTGTCAGGACAACTATCAACTACGACAACCATAAATAACTCACCTAGCGGTGTGCGTTTAATAGTTAATGTCTTGACCGTTCCCTCAATTTCTCTGGACTTCCAGAACTGATAAACTTTCTGCCCAATCTTGATTCGATTAGCACCTAAAAACTTGTATCCTGCTTGTTTGAGTGTGAATGATTTGTACTTCTTGACCTTCTTGAATCCTGGTGGTCTAACCCCCTTCTTGTTGTGCTTAAAAAATAGTTGGTAGGCTTTCTCAATGCGTTGGCAAATATCCTGCACTGCTTGAGAACCTACTAACTGCCAAAATGAATTACGTTTTCTCAACTTGGCAATATGGGACTGAAGCTTTGCACAACTCAAATGCTTGCCCCACATCCGAAAATATCTTTTGTGGAGAGCAATACAATGGTTATAAATAACACCAGCAGCATTAATCATGCGCTTGAGATATCTATTCCGCTTGTGTTCGTACAACTTAAACTTCAGTGTTTTCATGTGGTCATGATATCATATTTTTGTAGATAACAAAAATTCATCTACATGAGAACTGTATATAATCACTACAATCACGCAATCGGGTTGGCTACAATCCATCTAGTTTGGATACCTTGTAGGCGCAGGAAAATCTTTGCTAATAATGAGTCGCTAAAGCTTCGATGTATTCAGATATTTCAGTCTGTCGCCAATGAGAAAAAATGGGTTATCAAAGCACTAGAAATCGCACCAGACCATATTCATTTATTGGTCGAATACGACCCTCACCATTCAATATCTCAAGTAGTGAAGGCGTTTAAAGGACGTTCATCTAGATACTTGAGAGAAGAATTTCCAGAATTAATGAAACTTCCTAGCCTGTGGACACATTCTTATATGTTTGACACTACAGGGAAAATTAGCACTCAGAAAGTTTTAGAGTACATCAACGATCCACATCACGGATGAATAAATTCATCCTATTCGCTTATATCCCCCGGTTAGAAACACGGGGGCTTTACGCATCACGCCTTGTAAGTCCCGATAAAACAGCAGATTACGCCAGTCGTTAAGCCAGTAGAAATTCCTAAGTTTATATTGTTTTGGGGAGTCCATATTGGACTTTACATCGGTGCAGTGTTAGGAATTGTGCATGGTGCAGCAAACATTCGGCGAAGATAGCTAGCTCCGTTACCGTTTTTCGGTTCGGTTTTTTTTCTGACCACGCGGCACTAATTATTACTCCCTTAAGTAAAGTCTCTTCTAATACGAGTTAACGCCTGTTGTAAACCTTCACTGTGAATCCAACCAACAAACCCGCCATAAATCATTCTGTCATTGCGATCGCTTAAAAAAACATGGTCAACACCAACAAGGTTTTTCCATGTTCTTACCACTGTTCCATCCCTAAGCCTCATAATGGGATGAGAACTTACAAAATCTCTGTGGTGTGCGCGAGTCATGCCAGGGACATTCTCTAAAATCGCGATCGCTCCATTTGCATCATTTGTTGTACTAGTATTAACCACCGTTGCACAACCGCATCCGTCCGTTACAGTCGTCTTGAGCCTATCTCTAATGTCTCCGTCAAACAGCGATAAAGACTCAATCTCTTCTAGCAATTTACCATGTGGCTCAGTCTGTCGGCGCTGGCAGTAAATAGAGGTCAGAAAATCTTCTAAACCGACTTTCGCCAAAGCATCAGTAATCAAACCTGTCAGTCCCAAAACAGCAATTCCACCCAGCATCCCCGCAGGCCCACCCCGAAAGGCTAAAGCGGCGGTGATAGCAGCAGCACCTGTAAAACCTGTGGTTGCCATTGTGATTACTAAAATCACTCCAGGCAAACCCAATGCAGCTACTTTTTTGACGACTTCATCCATATCCTGTCACCTCAAGATAAGATTCACTCTCTGAAGTCTTTTTAACACTTCCCGCTCAAAATTATTTTTAACTTTATCTAAAATTACACAGCTATAAAAACATAGAAATTGTGCAGCAGCCTGCTGCACAATTTACTCAACACCTTTGGTAGGCGAGCAGATGGACTCTTTGACTGATAACGTTATCAGTCAATAAATATTGCCGGAATCTGCTGAATTAGGTACAGTATAAGCGCAGCCAGCTAGCTAGCTGCATCCATGAAAAACTCGCTCTCAGCTACACTTCAGAGAAGTCTTTTGGTTTTTCAAGAGTAATAATGTGCAAGGCGGGACAATTGATAGATAATAGCCATGCTGACGCATTTATGGCGACAATACAAAGCTGACATATATATCAATTATCATGATTATCGCTTTTACTAATCAAAAAGGGGGGGTGGGGAAGTCAACTGCTGCTGTTCATCTGGCGTACTGGCTAAGTCAACGCCAAAAAACACTAATAGTTGATGCCGATGCCCAACAAAGTAGCTCAGTCTGGGTTAAATCTTTAGGTCTTGCCTATCAAGTAATTCAAGACCCTGAAGATTTATTTGAAAAGATTCCCGAATTAGCAACTCAATATTCATCTGTGGTCATTGATGGCCCTGGCTCACTTTCTGAAACTACTAAAGCGATCCTGGCTCGCTGTGACCTAGCTTTAGTGCCTTGTCAGCCTTCCGGTTTGGATTTACATAGCAGTCATAAAATTTTGCGTTTTATCAAACACGCCACTGAATTGCGCTCAGGTTATCCCAAATCCGCTTTATTTTTGAGCCGAGCCACTAAGGGAACAGTGCTAGAGCGAGAAGCAAGGGAAGCTCTCAGTGCCACAGGAACACGCTTAATGAAAGCTGCTATCTACCAAAGGCAGTGTATTGCTGATGCTCCTGGTCAAGGGTGTACGGTATTTCAAATATCCGCAAAAGCAGCAACCGAAGCCGCAGCAGATTACGAGTTACTGTTTAAAGAAGCTTTGGAGATACTAAATGTCCACTAAAAGGCGAAACCTGAAAGATTTTGTATTTGAAAACACTGAGCCTCCAAGCAATTCGCCGCCACCAGTAACAATGGTGCCATTATCTGCTATTTCTCTTCCATCCCAGCAGCCACGGCGCTACTTTGACCCGCTCAAGATGGAACAGCTGATTCAATCAGTAAAAGAGCATGGCATTTTAGAAAATCTTATAGTCAGACCCATACCGAATAAACCAGGACATTATGAGTTAGTAGCCGGAGAAAGACGCTACCTATCAGCCCAAGCGGCCAAGCTAGCAGAGGTTCCTATCGCTATCCGTGAATTGACTGATGAACAAGCTCTTGCCATTGCTCTAGTAGAAAATCTCCAAAGGGAAGACCTAAATCCAGTAGAAGAAACAGAAGGCATCTTACAGCTATTAGCATTACGCCTGCAATGCTCTCTCCATGAGGTGATTTCTCTACTTTACCGGATGCAAAATGATGTGATTCGGTTGACCGATAACGTTATCAGTCAACCTGAAGCTCAGTCTATAAAAGCATTGTTTACTGAATTAGGGATGATGGGGTGGGAGTCTTTTGTGAGTAATCGTCTTCCACTATTGAAACTACCTGAAGATATTTTATCAGCACTCCGCCAAGGTCAGATTGAATACACCAAGGCTAAAGCCATTGCACGGGTAAAGAACGAACAGCAAAGGAAAGATATACTGGCAGAAGCAATTGCTAATGAACTATCTCTAACTCAAATTAGAGAGCGTGTTCGCAGTCTCAATGATACTGAGTCTAATCAGGACGCGAGCAACACTTTTAAAGAACGCGTTACATCTATTTTGAGTCGAGTTCAAAAAACTAAGGTCTGGTCAAATCCAAAAAAGCAAAAACAATTAGATAAATTGTTATCTCAAATAGAAAACTTACTTGAAGGTGATAATCCTTAGTCAAGGCTTATGCCTGTGCGATTTGCGATAGCGCAAAGCATCGATTACAGGTAATCACGTTGGCTAAAGAGACAATCTGTTGATTTTTTAAATCCATTGAGTATCAAATGAGTCTTGTCCATTACCGTAAATTAAGTCGCCATATTCCTGCCAATGGGTTACTTCTTGCGTGGAAAGTTGAGCTGAGTGCAAGACAGAAAGATTTTCCTGTAATTGCTGCCTAGATTTTGGGGCAGTAAGTGCCAGACGCACAGCTGGATGAGTTAGTGCATAGCGGTAACAGTCTGTTGCTAGTGGTGGTTGTTGTTGCCAGTTGGGATGCCCCTTAAGTAATGACCCCCAACGAGTACAGGTAAACGCTACTACTGGAACACCTGCCACACAAGCATAGGGCAGAACATCCTCTTCAGCTTTTCGATGTGCCATATTGTAGCGGTGCATCAGCACTTCACACTGATGGGCTTCAATTAACTGTTTGGCGATAGGTCGGTTGTGAGTTGTGACTCCCACATAACGCACGATTTTTTTATCTTTCCACGAATGCAGCTCATCAAGCACCGCCTGAACTTTAGCCATACTTGATAAATGACATAGATATTAATCAATGCCTTCAGATATTTTATGAGGGCTTTACTTATGGAAATCAACACAAGTAATCAAAAAGTAAGAATGGAATTTTCTGAACTAGCTGAAAATCAATAAAGGCAATGCTTTTGAGAGCTATTATTTCGCACCTTTTTTGCACAGTCGGGGCTTTTTAGTTGGTTTACGTAGGTCTATTAATTCCCAATAGGGTATTGCACCGAGAGCCTGTAAGATGTTTTGAAAAAGGTTGATTTTTTGTTGCTGAGAACGATTATGACAGGTGTGATTATTCTTCAGTTCCTCTACTTTTTATGCTCTTACCTTAGTTTCACCAGTTTCACCTGTCATAATTTGCGTGGCGAAGTAGTAGTAGGAGTTAACCGAACCGTATTGGTTACGCTCCCATCTTTATTTCACACTCGAACTCCTACGCCACCAACCTACCCTTGACCCTGCTGACAGCATTAGGAAATTCAAAAATGGCAACATAAGCGCGATCAAGGTAGTAATTAATGCTTGATACTTCCAGGTGGTAAATCCGTTAACTCGCATCAGATCTATCGGGGCAACCAAGCGCGAACAGAAGGTAAACACGAAGAGCGTCCAGAAGTTGCTGTGCGGTGATAAGGTCATGAGTGCAAGGGGTGTACTAACATACCAAGGCCAGTAGGCAGGCGAAGCTACAAGCACGTAAACTAATGCGATGTTACCACAAGCTTTCAGTAGGCTTTGCTTGTTGCGTACTTTTAAGCTAGCAATGAGTACGTATATGCCAAATATACCTTTGACGATGATGGATGCCCACTTAGCTGCTTCCGCCTTAGATAGCCAATGTTGGAAAATGTAGCGTAAGGGTAGCTGCAAAGAAGGAAGGTTTTGCTGCTGACTAGATTCGCGCACTCCTTGAAATGTTTCTGCCCCAACCCAAAGTGGTAGATACAACAGCATTGCCAGACCAAGCCCCGTCGCCAGACCAAGCAGGAGCCGCAGCAAGAGTTTGCCTTGGTTCCATCGTGTACTTTGTGTGCGCCAGAAGTAGATTACTTGTGCTGGCAGCAAAATTAGCGGTAGGTACTTCGTGAGTACACCCAGTAATAGCATCACTAAAGACTTGGCTGGGTACGTTTGAAGGGCTAATAGCAAGGATAGCAGTATGAAGAAAATCATCAGCGCATCGTTGTGTCCTTCAGCTGCAAACTCAACAATGACCACTGGATTCCACAGATAGACGAGCGTTCCGAGCAATTGGTCTTTTGGACGGACATGGCCCAAAATGCGCCAAATGAGTGCAGCACATAGCAGACTAGAACTGACTATCAGGCTCTTAATTAGCAGGATTGCGGACGGAACGTCCTTAGTTAAGTGTACGACGGCGATCTCAAACTGAGTCCACAACGGCCCATATGGCGATATTCCGTGAACTGGTTGCCAGCCCCAAGGCACCAATTGCCGACCGAAGGGGGTATTCACCACCTCACTTGCTGCATCAATATAAGGGTTACTGCCGGGCGTAGTGCCAAGGTAGCCATGAGCAATGTATGAAAAGATATCAATCGAAAGGTATGGTCGACCGAACAGTAGCCCAATATTGAAAAGAACGGGAAAAAGCAGCGCGAGCGTGCTAGCACGTCTGTCACGCAACTGTCCACGATAGCAGAGTACGATCAGCCATAGGTAAAGTGCAAACAGAGCAACTGTGCCAGCATAATAGCTTGCAACTGACCATAGCAAGTATGTATGATCGGCTAATGTACCCCGTACAGCAATGTTTGCAATATCCAGAGACAGTCCGTTAAGGTAAATGGCACGCTGGGTAAAATAGACGAGCAAATATAGTACACCGCTGACCATGCCAATCAGCAGCACCCAGCGCGTCTTGGGGCTGACTGCAACGTTATTTGACTGTTGTGCAATAATTTTCATAACAATGTTAGTAATTTACCTAAACTAAAAATCTCTGTAATAGTTGTTGATAAAAGTCCCCATACAGTAGCTCCTGATAAGATTGAAGATCGCAAGACGTTATTTCTTTTAGAGAAAATTAAAAATCTAAAAATTAAATAAATTAGAGATAAAAAATCAACATATTTGCTGTTGGTAATTTTTTGATTTGGGTAAGTATGGAATATTAAATTTATTTATTTCACTTCTGTTACGTGCCAGCTAAGTTTCAAGTTCACCCAAAAGTTCCAGATAGTTGCAATGGCGATCGCAATCAAATTCGCAATATAGCGGTTAAGAACCATGAAATTAAATACAACATTTAAGACCAGCACATTCAATACAAGTCCGGCTAGACATATAATATTGAATTTTAAAAACCGTTTTAAACGCTGACGCCATTGTTGCTGCTGCATAACAACATCTGCAAAAGTCTAAGCGTCATTCCACAGGAAATTATTGATAATAGCAATTTCTGCCGCAATGATTTTACTGCGAGTTAGAGGCAAACCTAGTGTTGTCGGGTCACTCAATAAGTAAAGAACCGCCATATCTACAAATACCTCGCTCAGTCCCACTAAACCAAAGCGCATAAATCGACCAATCGGAAAATTCATACTTTGAGTGAATTGCACCAATAGCTCTGTAGAGAATCGCAATTGACTAATATTACTGTCATCAGTAAGCGCTAACTCAGAAATTTGTAAATTTCCAGATGGGATTTTCACGAAAAAATTAGCTTTATCATCTATCATTGGGTATAATCTCAATAATCAAAGAGTACAGTGACAAAATTTGCGTAATAAATACCTCAAATGATTAATTTGAGAAAAAAGATTAAAAGCTGATGAACTTGGTATTGTTGCTGTGTTTTGAAACTTTTGGTTAAGGGTTTATTAAAGTATGGTTAACTAAAAATTACTTAGTTTCCAATAATTGCAACTCTAGATATTTATTCACGCATAAAACTCAAATTTTCTAGCACAATAAATGCTTTCTTCATCAGAAATTTATCTTCAATTCTGATTTTAAATAGCTAATAACATCCTAATAGACATCTAGATGCTGCTAATAAAATAAATCTAGTGGTAAAATATTTAGCAATGCAGATAACAACGTTTAAGTTAAAAAAAGTATTTAGCAGATTAATAGAGGCATAAATTTAACTTTTGAGATTGATGCACTAGTTATTCTCTCATCTAACTAAAAACTCAAATAAAACTGGTTGATTACACTGAGAAAAATATATTATTGGAAACCAGTAATTTTAATGAAGTAATAACAGTGTATGTAAAAATAAAATTGTTTAAAAATTTATAAAATTTTAATTTGATCTCCTTCTAATAAATTCAGTAAACCGAAAACAAGCGGTTGCATAATTGCAATCGCTTGTTTTTTGTCCAACTTCGGACAATCGTGTTGCTCCCAGCCGAACTTATCTTTTAACTATTGCTTTTCTTAATTTTTGATTGATGCAAGGCGATCGCCACCTCATCACATGACTGAGTAAAAATACTGCTGAGAGTCACCTTGGCTCAAGAAAATTAGAGATAATGACAACAACCAGAATCAATTAGGATAAGTTCTTGAAATTGAAGACCTAGCCGTGACGTTGCACAGCAGTATTAATTTAATTAATCCGCACACAGGGCAGCGTTTTCCATCTGCCCCAGATAGTTCGGTTGTTCTGTCTAGTTTTCAAGCAGGATGGCATCACAACTTCACCCTAGAAGTACAAAGGCTCAAGCCGATGGAACTTCCAGAACATTATATTGAAGGGCATCGACTGATCATCAATTTAGGCGGCTGTGTACGTTTTGGTTGGCGTAGCGGCGGAAGAACCCATGAAGCCATTTTGCCGCCTGGGGGGTTTTGCCTTCAATCAGATGGCGAAACCAACGCTCCTTTCTGGCAGGATGAACTGACAGTAGCAGCCATTGCACTCTCACCGGATTTGATCAATGCCATTCTCGAAGACCGCGCCCCAACTGCCATTGATACCTTTGCTGAACGTCGTTGCATCACAGATGAGTTGGCATACAACTATGCTAGAGCTTTATCAAAAGAGTTGGCCCAACCGGGGGAACCCTTGTATGCACAAACTCTATCTCTGTCTTTCACATTGCACCTGTTGAGCAAACATCAGCGCAATGCCAAAAAACCTTTAAATCCAAAAGGGAAACTATCATCGAAGCAACTAAAAGACGTAATTGAAACCGCACAAACACAACTTGGTACAGAATTGAGCCTCAGCCAACTTGCTTGTGCCGCCCAAGTTTCCGACTATTATTTTTCCCGCCAGTTTAAGAACACCATAGGTTTAGCACCGCATCAGTTTGTCCTGCGCCTACGACTAGAGCGAGCGAAAAAATTACTGCTCACAAGCCAACTGTCCCTTTCGGAAGTAGCATTAGCTGTGGGTTTTTTTGACCAGTCTCATTTTAATAATGTATTTAAACGTGCTTTTGGTGTCACTCCACGCGCTTTCGCTAAAACAGTTTAAAAATTGAGCAAGAATTTCCAATTTTTCCAGTAGTGAGTTCTGCGAGTATTTAACTATCGGCAAGGGAACACAACCACAACAGCCGCAAATCCAGTTATACCCAAACTCAAGGAGCCTACATCATGCTGTCTGTGAAAAAAATTGCTGTAAAAACACTCTTCCTCGCTTCTTTTGGTTTACTAGCTCTACCATTAACCGCTACTGCTGACTTACAAACTGTTGAAGCCAAATCTATGCCTACCCAAAGCAAAACTGTTGCAGCGAATAAGATCTCAGTTCGTAAAGTTCAATTTCTCAGCCAGGGTACGAAGGTAGCAGGTAATCTCTATCTACCAGCGAACATCAAAGCACCACAGGCTTCTGTGGTTGTGGTAGGGCCGCAGTCGAGCGTTAAAGAGCAAGTAAGTCAAGTTTACGCCCGTCAATTAGCAGCACAAGGATTTGTGGCTTTGACTTTTGATCATCGCACCTTTGGTGAAAGTGGTGGCGCACCCCGCCAGTTTGAAAACCCACAAATGAAAGTTGAGGATATTCACAGTGCAGTAACTTTTTTACGGGCATTACCGGAAGTTAAGCCTGATGCAGTTGCTTTAATGGGCATTTGTTCAGGTGGTGGATACTCTGCAAAAGCGGCGGCAATGGACTCTTCAATTAACGCCCTTGTTACCGTAGCTGGCTTCTATCATGACCCCCAGGTAATGCGTCAATGGTTGGGTGAGAACTACGAAGCTCGTCTCAACATGGGTAGAGAGGCACGTATTAAATATGAAAAAACTGGTCAAGTTGATTACATGACCAACGTAGACCCAAAAAACCTTAACGTAGCTATGCCTGGTCAAGAAGCCTATGATTATTATGGAACCCAACGTGGTTTGCGTTCTGGCTGGGTCAATCGTTCAGCAGTAATGTTCTTTGAACCTTTCTTACAATTCAATGCTATTGATGCTGGTCGTGATATCAAGGCTCCTACTTTGGTCATTCATTCAGATACCGCTTTAGTTCCTGATGGTGCGCGTCGCTTCTTCCAGAGCATACCAACCAATCAGAAAAATTTACACTGGATGAGTACAGAAAATCACATTGCCTTTTACGACCAACAAGAAGTTGTGGAGGAAGCGGCTGTTAAGGCAACAGCATGGCTCAAACAAACACTCACTCTTAATTAAGTCCTGTAGCCGTTAAATGTCTAGCAGCAATCACACCTATCACTACCACAAAAAAATCACCCCAACTAAATGTACTAGTTGGGGTCAATAATGTCCTTCATGTTCCCAAAGGACACAAGAGATTAATTGTGGTTCAGTATAAGACTTTCCGTAGAGGCTGCCCATATTACCATGAGAAAATCTTGATGTCTTGAGCTATCACTAACTTTTCAAAATACCTTTATTTTTCATCAATTACCTGTCTTCTCATGAACTTAATTTGTCCAACAAAAACCCAGCCTTTATGACTGGGCTTTTGAGTGCTAGAGCATCTCTTCTATCAAAATCATTTCCCTTTGAGATGAAAATAGTACACAAATTTTTTTTGTGGATTAGTCAGAATCTGTTTTACTGTTCGTTCTACATCAGCTTGGGTTTTACCGCTAGCAATCGGCATATCTTCAAATAGAGCAAACCAGACGTTATTTAAACCTATTTCTCGCCATTGTTTGCTATATTTATTTGCATATATCTTCCCTATCTCTTGATAGTAAAGCTGCTTTAATTCAAGACTTTTATCCTTAAGAATCTGAATCTCGTTCCAGTGTTTTACTAGATTATTTTGACTTTTTAAATAAGTTTTTAACTTGGCAATATCTGCTGTTTCAATCTCTGACACCGAGTTGGTTAAGGAAGTTATGATACCAAATCTTGTCTTGGCTAACTCATAACTTTCTTTCAGTCTACCCCGTATACCACTGCCAAAAAAGATATTAGAAGACTTAAATATCCCATCCGAGACAATTTTATCTTTGAAAGGTAGTAGCACTGTTTCAACTAATTTAGGAAGGTCTGAACCAACTATTTCTTCAAATGGACTATACAGGGACAGAACTCCATAAGCTTTAGTCGGCTCATCACTTGTCAGAAAAATTGTATACTTCTTCAAGTAGCGAAAAACAAAAAATTCCTCCAGTAAAAAGTCTTTCCAACTTTGAATAATAGAAATATCTTCCCTTGATAAATTGTCAGAATTTTCGTGAATAAAATTATCGAATAATTCGGGATTCTCGTAAAGCGTATATCGAATTTTTACTGTTGTCTCAAAAGGACATTTTTCTATGTCCTCCGGCTTTCTGATGTCAGGGTTTATCTGGAATTTTTGATTGGTGTAAACCAATAGAGGTTTAAAAAGGCTAAAAAAATAGTCGGCTTCTTCTGGCGGTAGCTGCATCTATGACATCAGTTCAGAATCTCCTTTTACTCAGGCTACCTTATTTAGTAAATGGACTCAATGCGGCAGATATACAAGTTCGGAGAAACCAAAGCGTGAGTGAATTGACAGGGTAATTGAAATTCGTGTCCACTGTTTTCAGGAATTCGCAATCTAGCTTTTGTAGTCATGGAAAGAAAAGTACCTTATAAATAACGGATATAACAAGCTCTTGGGGAATATAACCCCAACAAAGCCCAGTCATCCTGACTGGGTTTTTGAGTCTTGAGCGATCACTGCCTTATCACATCAGGGTTAACCATCTATTAACCTTTTACTGGATGCGCCTAATTGGTTTCTATGTCATCCTAGAAAACGAGAGTTAATTCGGTGAGTATTTTTGTTTTTAGTATTGACAGGCTTTTCCCTTTTGGTATTGACAGACTTTTCTCCGAAATTTAAATCTCTACACATTTATGATTTTGGAGAAAATCAATGTCAATTTATGTAGGCAACCTCTCTTACCAAGTTACGGAAGAGGATATTAAGGGTATTTTTGCTGAATATGGTACGGTAAACCGGGTTCAAGTACCGCAAGACCGCGAAACAGGCCGTCCGAGAGGTTTCGCTTTCGTGGAAATGGGAACAGATGCAGAAGAAACTGCTGCGATTGAAGCTCTTGATGGTGCTGAATGGATGGGTCGTGACCTGAAAGTTAACAAAGCCAAACCCAGAGAAGACAGAGGTTCTTCTGGTGGCTCCCGTGGCGGATATGGTGGCGGTGGTGGACGGGGTGGATATAGTGGCGGCGGTGGACGCGGACGCTACTAAGATTTGAAACCGGAAAGAAAGAGAGAGCCAATTTTTAGGCCATTGAGGAATTCAATTTAGTAGGAGAGAGAATGACCCAAATAATAGTGGGTGAAAATGAACACCTTGAGTCAGCAGACGCGCCGATTTAAGCGAGAAGTTTCCAAAGCCGGAATTTTTCAAGACATGAGGAAACATCGTCACTTTGAAACACAAGACAGAAAAATCCAAGCGCAAAAAACTTGCCTTGCAAAAGCAGGGTAAAAGACGTTTCCGCACTTGAAAACTGACATAGATAGAAACGAATGCCCTCATAGTTTTTATGAGGGTTTTCCTTATGGAATTTAGCCACAGTAAGCAAAAATTAAGCAATGGTAGTTCTTACTGAGTTCAAAGCTTTACCTATAAAGGATTACAGTCACCATTATCTCGCACCTTTCTTGCTCAGAAGAGGCTACTCTTCTGTATACATTTTGTAAACAAAATGTATACCACCTAATTTCAATGTGATTGTATGGGAGTGCTATTTGATACTTTACTTACCAAACCACTTGAGTGCAGAATTGGCAATCTCTGTGGGAACAGTATGAAAACCATGAAACTCTTGATAAACTACATCGTAGTCAGCACGTTGCAGTTGCGGCACAATTTTACAGCTACATCGCTTAATCGGCAAAACATTGTCCCAAGTACCATGTGAAATAAAGATTTGCGGTTTTCCTTGCTGCATTTGTGGTGCCATAAACCCAGGAGAGAAGGCAATAATGTGTGAAAACAAATCACCATTAGTAATGCCAACACTCAGAGCATAAGAAGCACCATCAGAAAAACCTTCAACCGCGATGTGTGCCGGGTCTACAGCGTAGCGGTTGAATGTTTGCATCAATGCTTGATTGATGAAAGCAATATCAGCACCGTACTCACCGTAGAGCATATCCCACGTTTTGAGACGCGAAGCAGGCGCAAGTAAAATTAGTCCAGCATCATCAGCCTGGTGTAAAAATGGAGTCAGACCGCCACGTGCATCGCCACCAGCACCGTGTAACATCACTATTAATGGTGCAGGTTTATCTGCTTGGTAGCTTTTAGGGACGTAAAGTAAAGCGTCGCGCTCGCTATCCAATCCCAGTGATTGCAGACCGACTGTTGTTGACTTTTGCTGTGGCTGCATTGGTCGTGCAAGCAGCTTGCCCAATGCGGCAGCCCGCCTGTTCTGCTCTTGCTGCTTATCTTTAAGCATAAAAAATGTATTCCTGTTAATGTGTGTGGTAGCGCACGAAGACAAAATCTTCGCTTCTTCGTTGATGTGATTAATTGGGGTAAATTCTTAAGCGCCTCATAGGTTCTTCACCAAAGCTTTGAGACTTGAGACGGTAGCGTTCAACCAATTCATGCTGCATAGAACGCACTTTGGCACAACGAGGTAGTAATTCTACAGGAATTCCTTTAGGAATGACAATCTGTTCCACGGCCAGTCTCGCCTCTTCCAGAGCATCAATGTCCGAGTGTTTGCTACCTTGTGTTAATTGGTTAAGTTCTCCTGCATCGCTAGTATTAGGTGACTCCATTCCCAAAGCTTGCTGCAAGGCATGAGTAATATTTGCGATCGCATTAGCCGTCAGAGAGTAAACAGGGGATAGATGGTCTGCTACCATGCGCTGAAAATTCGCGTGTTTGCGTGCGTGCGATCGCAACACCAAAATCGCCCCTGCATCATCAATATCCCCAACAACCACCACTGGTAAATTAAGAAGGCGAATGACCTCTTCTAAAAGGTGGCGACTAACACCATAAGGGTAAACGTGTAGAGGTGAATCTGCGTTATATAAGCCCTTGGGTTGATGAGAATCTGATGCTTCGGCTTTGTTGCGAGCATCGTGTTTTTCTGGAAACGGTATTATCCGCTCAGAACCACGCCAAGACAGCGATGGTTGAGTAAATTTAGGTGATGCAGAGTCTGCCAATGGCATCGGATTTTGGAAACTGGGAATCTTGCGTGTAATCGTTATCTCACCCAAATCATTGATAGTTCTCACTTGTGGGTGAGGCTGATGACCTCGCAGTAAAGCATCAACCGTATCAGCAACATTTTCATGCACAATCCAACGTTGACGCTCCCACATTTCCACTGCAATATCAAATGTTGGAGGTGCTTTGCGTTCCAAAACCGTCTTTTGAGTGCGCCGCCGCCTGGCTTCCTCATCCCCTAAAGTGACACTTTGAATACCACCAACTAAATCCGACAGAGTGGGGTTTTTAATTAAGTTTTCAATTTCGTTACCGTGAGCAGTACCTACTAATTGCACCCCGCGTTCAGCAATGGTACGAGCAGCTAAAGCTTCAAGTTCCGTGCCAATTTCATCAATGACAATGACCTCTGGCATGTGGTTTTCTACAGCCTCAATCATTACCTGATGCTGTAATTCTGGACGCGCCACTTGCATTCGTCGAGCGCGACCAATAGCAGGGTGAGGAACATCACCATCCCCAGCAATTTCGTTGGAAGTATCAATAATGACTACACGCTTGTGAAAATCATCCGCTAAAACACGAGCAATTTCGCGTAAAGCGGTAGTTTTGCCCACACCAGGACGACCCAGCATCAAAATTGATTGACCAGTTTCTACCAAATCACGAATCATGGCGATCGTGCCGTAAATTGCCCGACCAACCCGACAGGTCAAACCAATAATCTTGCCATTGCGGTTGCGAATGGCACTAATGCGGTGTAAAGTTTGCTCAATCCCAGCGCGATTATCGCCGCCAAATGTTCCGACTTTTGCGATGCAATCGTCGAGTTGGTTTTGAGTAACGGGGGTAGAAGATAAATATTCTGATTTACCTGGAAATCGAGCTTCAGGACGACGACCCAAATCTAAAACAACTTCAATTAAATTCTCTGTTTGTGGGTGCTGATATAGGTGCTGTCTAATTTCTTGAGGCAATATATCCAGTAGTTTCTGGAGGTCATCTGTCATAAACATGAGTTATATATAGTGGTAAGCAATTCAAAATGAAAGAATGTAATTGCTGTTAGCATGATTGGCTCTAGCTTAAACAGCAATGCCGAATGCGCGTTTGCTTATAGTGTTATAATTGCCAGAATTTGTTGAGCTTGGAGATTTGCAAAAAACAAAGTTTTCTTTAAATGTGACTAGAGCCAAAAAGTTAGAAATCTAATTATTAAATTGAATAAGATTATTTCTCAGGTTTTGATGTATTCCTATTTTGAGGATTGTCTGATTATTTTCTACTTCTAGAATAGCAATGATTAAGTAATAAAATAGTAAGCAATCCGAATATTTACTGGGGGATTCTGTCACCAATTTGAGCTTTGTAGCCCAATAAAGCAAAAGCCTCCTTTTATAAATTAAAAGAGGCTTTTTGGCTAAATATTTATGTAGTGAGTGAACAGTTATCAGTTAATAGTCCAAGTGGTTAAAGACTGTTTACTAATATCTGACTTAAAACCTTAAACATTACATAGCAACTTGTTTAATACCAATGTTTTGATGAGGTCAAGCCCTCGGTCTGTTAGCACGGCTCGGCTGCATACATTACTGCACTTGCACCTACCGCCTATGAACCTGTATTCTACAGGTGACCTTACTGACTTTTGTCATGAGAGTACTCATCTTGAGGTGGGCTTCCCACTTAGATGCTTTCAGCGGTTATCCGCTCCGCACTTGGCTACCCAGCGTTTACTCCTGGCGGAATAACTGGTACACCAGCGGTGCGTCCTTCCCGGTCCTCTCGTACTAAGGAAGGCTCCTCTCAATACTCTTGCGCCTACACCGGATATGGACCGAACTGTCTCACGACGTTCTGAACCCAGCTCACGTACCGCTTTAATGGGCGAACAGCCCAACCCTTGGGACATACTACTGCCCCAGGTTGCGATGAGCCGACATCGAGGTGCCAAACCTCCGCGTCGATGTGAACTCTTGGCGGAGATCAGCCTGTTATCCCTAGAGTAACTTTTATCCGTTGAGCGACGGCCATTCCACTCTGAACCGTCGGATCACTAAGACCTAGTTTCCTACCTGCTTGAGTTGTCACTCTTGCAGTCAAGCTCCCTTTATGCCTTTACACTCGTCGCACGATTTCCAACCGTGCTGAGGGAACCTTTGTGCGCCTCCGTTACCTTTTAGGAGGCGACCGCCCCAGTCAAACTGCCCACCTGAAACTGTTCCAGTGCCGGATAACGGCGACTGGTTAGACTCCCAGTTCTGACAAAGTGGTATCTCACCATTGGCTCCATTACCCCCAAAAGGGCAACTTCAACGCCTCCCACCTATCCTGCGTAGTCAGAGCTAGTTGTCAATTACAGGCTACAGTAAAGCTTCATAGGGTCTTTCTGTCCTGGTGTAGGTAGTCCGCATCTTCACAGACAATTCTATTTCGCCGAGTCTCTCTCCGAGACACCATCCAGATCGTTACGCCTTTCGTGCGGGTCGGAACTTACCCGACAAGGAATTTCGCTACCTTAGGACCGTTATAGTTACGGCCGCCGTTCACTGGGGCTTCGGTTGCCAGCTTTGCTTTAGCTAACCGACTTCCTTAACCTTCCAGCACTGGGCAGGCGTCAGCCCCCATACGTCCTCTTACGAGTTTGCGGAGACCTGTGTTTTTGGTAAACAGTCGCCTGGATCTCTTCACTGCGACCCACTTTCGTGGGCACCCCTTCTTCCGAAGTTACGGGGTCATTTTGCCGAGTTCCTTAGAGAGAGTTATCTCGCGCCCCTTGGTATTCTCAACCTCCCTACCTGTGTCGGTTTCGGGTACAGGTGACTTAGGTTTAACGTGTGTAGAGCTTTTCTTGAAAGTATGACTATGCCACTTCGAGGACGTATCCTCTCGTACTCCTGCCTTAGCTCAAGGTGTTTTCACCACCTCTCATCACCTCGGACAGTTGAACCAGCACTACCAATCGCTGGCTGACAATTGCCTTCTTTGTCCCTCTGCACAAACCTAAATCAGTACGGGAATGTTAACCCGTTATCCATCGACTACAGCGTTCGCTCTCGCCTTAGGACCTGACTAACCCTCCGTGGACGAACCTAGCGGAGGAACCCTTAGGGTTTCGGGGCATTGGATTCTCACCAATGTTTTCGCTACTCAAGCCGACATTCTCACTTCCGTTTCGTCCACAGCTGCTCACCGCTACTGCTTCTTCCTACGACGGAACGCTCCCCTACCGATATTGTTAATATCCCATAGCTTCGGCACGTCACTTAGCCCCATTCATTTTCGGTGCAGGAGCGCTTGACCAGTGAGCTATTACGCACTCTTTTAAGGTTGGCTGCTTCTAGGCAAACCTCCTGGTTGTTTTTGCACTCCCACCTCCTTTATCACTGAGTGACAATTTGGGGGCCTTAGCTGATGGTCTGGGCTGTTTCCCTTTCGACGATGAAGCTTATCCCTCACCGTCTCACTGGCTGTGTGTACATTGGGTATTCAGAGTTTGTCGAGATTTGGTACCGCTCTCGCAGCCCGCACCTCAACAGTGCTTTACCCCCCAACTATAATCACAACCGCTGCGCCTCAACACATTTCGGGGAGAACCAGCTAGCTCTGGGTTCGATTGGCATTTCACCCCTAACCACACCTCATCCGCCGATTTTTCAACATCGGTCGGTTCGGACCTCCACTTGGTGTTACCCAAGCTTCATCCTGGACATGGTTAGATCACCCAGGTTCGGGTCTATAAACACTGACGTAATAAAATATTTGCGCCCATTTCGGACTCGCTTTCGCTGTGACTTCGACATTATCGTCTTAATCTGCCAGTGCCTATAACTCGCCGGCTCATTCTTCAACAGGCACGCGGTCAGACGTTGAATCGTCCTCCCACTGCTTGTAAGCTTACGGTTTCATGTTCTATTTCACTCCCCTTGCGGGGTTCTTTTCACCTTTCCCTCGCGGTACTTGTTCACTATCGGTCACACAGTAGTATTTAGCCTTACGAGATGGTTCTCGCTGATTCACACGGGATTCCACTCTCTCCGTGCTACTTGGGATGCAGCTAGTATCCTTTCACTTTCGACTACGAGACTATCACTCTCTCTGGTGCAGCTTTTAACTGCTTTGTCTAGTTAATAGATTCCATATCGCTGTCCCACAACCCCAGTTGTAATAACAACTGGTTTGGGCTGTTCCCGCTTCGCTCGCCGCTACTAGGGGAATCTCTTTTGATTTCTCTTCCTCCAGCTACTAAGATGTTTCAGTTCGCTGGGTTGGCTCATACCTGTCTATATATTCAACAGGCTGTACTTGGGGTTGCCCCATTCGGACATCTCCGGATCTTACGTTTACTTCCAACTCCCCGGAGCATTTCGTCGGTAATCACGTCCTTCTTCGCCTCTGTGTGCCAAGGTATCCACCGTAAGCCCTTATTAGCTTGACCACAATTTCTACATTGGTGTCTGTGATTCAGTTATCAGTTGTCAATCACCAGTTATCACGTTTTTCACTGATAACTGTTTACTGCTCACTGTTAACTGTTTCTACCTGACAAGTTGCTATGTAATTTTCAAGGTTCTGTCTGGATTACTCATCCAGCATTCTCTCTAGCTCTACTAGATAAGGTGCTGAAGAAGTTTCATTTACTTGGCTCATTCCCCATTAATACTAATGTACTACTCGGAGAGCAGATCATCAGTGGTGAAAACCGAACTTTTTCATGTAAGTTTTTATCACTACCCTTGAAGTTCGATCTACCTGACTCATTCACTATTAATACTAATGTACTAACTTTCTGGTGACGAGCCTGTGGGCAGAACCGAACCTGTTAATGGTAGGTTCTACCACACTTGGGCTTGACTTGAACCAAGTGAAGGTTTGAAAGCCTCAGCATCAATCTCGACCGACCTGGGATGACTGAAGGGATGAACTTTGTGTTTAGGGTATTATTCATCCTATTTAGGTTGTGCTTGGTTAG
>JAESGN010000254.1_pt1 | contig 85312 bp, 79 predicted proteins | sample 9269731 | NCBI WGS metagenome assembly JAESGN01 (sample SAMN15720683, study PRJNA650826) | algae metagenome | isolation source: Mojavia pulchra JT2-VF2 and co-occurring heterotrophs from desert soil | place: USA: Cadiz Valley, Joshua Tree National Park, CA | collected 1998-06-08
GAAACCGGATTCCAGGATCTGCGGAAGCGACTTCTCGTCGATTTCCGACCCGGCTTCCATGTAGATTTCACCGGTCGACATGTTGACCAGGTCTTCGGCGAGGTAGTTGCCGAACATGTCTTCGTCGGAAGCCTTGAGGAACTTCAGGCCCTTGTCGGAGAGCTGACGCAGCAGACGCGGGGTCAGCTTCTTGCCACCTTCGACAACAACTTCGCCGGTGTCGGCGTCGACCATATCGGAAATGGTCTTCGCGCCCTTGAGGGTGTCCGCGTTGAACGGGTAACGCCAGCCCTTGCCGTCGCGCTCATAGACCGACTTCGAATAGAAGGTCGACAGGATCTCTTCGCCGTCCATACCAAGCGCCATCAGCAGCGAGGTCACGGGGATCTTGCGGCGACGGTCGATACGGGCGTGAACGATGTCCTTGGCGTCAAACTCGATGTCGAGCCAGGAACCACGATACGGGATGACGCGGGCGGCAAACAGCAGCTTGCCGGACGAGTGCGACTTGCCCTTGTCGTGGTCGAAGAAGACGCCCGGCGAACGGTGCATCTGCGAAACGATAACGCGCTCGGTGCCGTTGACGATGAAGGTACCGTTGTTCGTCATGAGCGGCATGTCGCCCATGTAAACCGACTGTTCCTTGATGTCCTTGATCGAGCGTGCGCCCGTATCCTCGTCAATATCGAACACGATCAGGCGCAGCGTGACCTTCAGCGGTGCGGCATAGGTCAGATCGCGCTGACGGCATTCGTCGACGTCAAACTTCGGCTGTTCGAATTCGTAGGACACGAATTCCAGCATCGAGGCACCGGAGAAATCGGTGATCGGGAAGACGGACTTGAAAACGGCATTCAGCCCCTCGTCGGGACGGCCACCTTCCGGCTCGTCGACCATGAGGAACTGGTCATAAGATGCCTTCTGAACCTCGATGAGGTTCGGCATTTCTGCGACTTCTGGAATTTTTCCGAAAAACTTGCGTACGCGCCTGCGACCGTTAAAGGTAAGGGTCTGAGCCATCGTCGCTCCTTGTCAGTTTGCACCCGGGCCTGCAACAGACGGTGACCGCTGGCCAGGCGGCTCCGTCAAAAAATGGATCGCTCAATCTCGTCTCGAGATCCGAACGGCCGGCCGGTTTGCCGGGCACTCGGGTCGAGACCATCCTCTTGAGAACCCATTACCCAGGGACCGTTTTCATACGGTCCCTGGGTAATATGTTCGGAGGAAACCGGCGGGAAAAGGAAACCTTCTCCCGCCGCATTCCGATATTACTTAACGTCGACCTTGGCGCCGGCGTCTTCAAGCTTCTTCTTGAGGTCAGCGGCTTCAGCCTTGGAAACAGCTTCCTTGACAGCCTTCGGAGCGCCTTCGACGAGGTCCTTGGCTTCCTTGAGGCCGAGACCGGTGATGGCGCGGACTTCCTTGATGACGTTGATCTTGTTTGCGCCGGCATCCGTGAGGATGACGTCAAACTCGGTCTTTTCTTCTTCGGCAGCAGCCGGAGCAGCGCCGCCAGCAGCAGCAACGGCTACCGGTGCAGCAGCAGATACGCCCCACTTTTCTTCGAGCAGCTTGGAAAGCTCAGCAGCTTCCAGAACGGTCAGAGCCGAGAGGTCTTCAACGATCTTTGCGAGATCAGCCATGATAGTACTTCCTTATAGATGTTCGGTTCGAAACGAACGATTAGGGTTTGAACAGCGAAAAACCGCCTTACGCGGCTTCGTCCTTCTTTGCATAGGCCGCAAACACGCGAGCAAGCTGAGCTGCCGGTGCTGCCACAACGCCTGCGATGCGGGTGGCCGGGGTCTGAATCATGCCCAGCAGCTTTGCACGCAGTTCGTCCAGCGAAGGCAGGGTCGCAAGCGACTTGACTGCATCTGCGGACAAGGTGGTTGTTCCCATGGCGCCGCCCAGTACAACGATCTTGTCGTTGGTCTTGGCGAAATCCATGACGACCTTCGGAGCCACAATCGGATCAGTGCTGAATGCAATCAGCGTCTGGCCCTTGAAGAGATCGGTGATCCCTTCGGCTTCCGTGCCCTGAAGAGCGATCTTGGCCAGGCGGTTCTTCGCGACTTTGACGGTGCCGCCAGCAGCGCGCATTTTCGAACGAAAATCGTTCATCTGCGCAACCGTGACACCAGCATAGTGGGCCACAACAACCGAACCGGAAGCCTTGAAGACTTCGTTCAGTTCTGTGACGAATTCGCGTTTTTCCGCTCTTTCCACTGTCTGTCTCCAGTTGATGGGACCGCAATCCTGCAGGCCCCACCGGGTTTGCCTTTGCCTCAGGGGATCCATTTCGAGATCCCAAGCGACGCTTGAGGATCCTGTCCCCTCCGGTTGGAAATATTTCCAGCCAAAAGGCGAATAAGGCTCGAACCGAACTTCAAGACGTCATCAGACGTTTAAATACCGGATCTCACCCGTCTCATGCAGGCAGATATTAAGGCCCTGAGGCCGCCCACAATCTCGGACAGGAGTGCCTGGTTTTGACACCAGGCATTTCCGGCCCCGAAAGGCCGGAAACTTGGTAGACCGGAGCCCGAAAGCCCCGGTCGAATTTGAATTAGGCAGTTACCGTCGAAGGCTCGACGCGCACGCCCGGACCCATGGTCGAGGACAGTGCAACGCGCTTTAGGTAGTTGCCCTTGGCGCCAGCCGGCTTCGCCTTGATGACGGCGTCGGCAAATGCCTTGATGTTTTCTTCCAGAGCCTTGGCGTCGAAGGATGCCTTGCCGATGCCGGCATGGATGATACCAGCCTTCTCGACACGGAACTCGACAGCACCGCCCTTGGATGCCTTGACGGCGCCGGTGACGTCCATGGTGACCGTACCGACCTTCGGGTTCGGCATCATGCCACGCGGGCCGAGAACCTTACCGAGGCGACCGACGAGCGGCATCATGTCCGGGGTGGCGATGCAGCGATCGAAATCGATCTTGCCGCCCTGGACGATTTCCAGCAGGTCTTCTGCGCCGACGATGTCAGCGCCGGCAGCGCGGGCTTCGTCAGCCTTGGCGCCACGTGCGAAGACGGCGACGCGAACGTCACGGCCGGTACCGTTCGGCAGGTTGACCACGCCGCGGACCATCTGGTCTGCGTGACGCGGGTCGACGCCGAGGTTCATGGCGATTTCGACGGTTTCGTCGAACTTTGCGGTGGCCCGCTCCTTAACCAGCGAGATTGCATCCGAAAGGGCAATCAGCTTGGTGGGATCGATGCCTTCGCGGCTCTTCTGGATACGCTTTGCAACCTTAGCCATGATCAAGCCACCACTTCCAGGCCCATGGAGCGGGCAGAGCCCTCAACCATCAGCATTGCGCCGTCGATATCAGCAGCATTCAGGTCCTTCATCTTGCCTTCGGCAATTGCGCGGACCTGCGCCTTGGTGATCGTGCCGACCTTTGCACCCTTGCCCGGAGTCTTCGAGCCAGAGGTGATCTTTGCTTCCTTCTTCAGCCAGTAGGTAACCGGCGGCTGCTTCATTGCGAAGGTGAAGGACTTGTCCTGATAATAGGTGATGACGACCGGGATCGGCATACCCTTTTCCATTTCCTGCGTGGCGGCATTGAACGCCTTGCAGAATTCCATGATGTTAATGCCACGCTGACCAAGAGCCGGGCCGATTGGCGGGGACGGGTTAGCCGATCCTGCCTTGACCTGGAGCTTGAGCTGGCCTGCAACTTTCTTAGCCATTACTCTCTGCCTTTCATCTCAGACCGGTTTCCCGGCCCATAACATGCCGGACATGTCCGGCGGCTGCGGTTGCGTGGTGCGTCTGATGGGCCCGGCTAAAGGCCCTCATCCTCCCACGCGGATCGGGAAGACGCCTTCCCTTTCTTCAATCAGACCTTCTCGACCTGACTGTATTCAAGCTCGACCGGCGTTGCGCGACCAAAGATCGAGACTTCGACCTTGAGGCGCGAGCGCTCTTCGTCCACGTCCTGAACGACGCCGTTGAACGAGGCGAAAGGACCGTCGGAGACGCGAACCTGTTCGCCGATTTCGTAAGACACGGTGGACTTCGGACGCTCGACACCTTCCTGGACCTGGCCCAGGATGCGATCGGCTTCGAAATCAGGGATCGGAACCGGCTTGTTGTCGGAACCGAGGAAGCCCGTGACCTTCGGGGTATTCTTGATCAGGTGATAGGCCTCGTCGGTCAGGTTCGCACGAACCATGACGTAACCGGGGAAGAACTTGCGTTCGCTATCCACCTTACGGCCGCGACGGACTTCGACGACCTTTTCGGTCGGGACAAGGATCTTTTCGAAGAGGTGATCAAGCCCCTTCTGCTTAGCCTTGTGCTCGATGTCCTCGGCGACCTTCTTCTCAAAATTCGAATATGCGTGGACGATGTACCAACGTGCAGCCATGATGTTTATCCGCCCGATTAATTACCGACGCTCAGCACAAAGCTGAGCAGCCAGCCGATGAGCTGGTCTGCGCCGAAGAAGAACAGCGCAGCGAAAAACACCATCGCCAAGACCATGAGCGTCGATATCGTGGTTTCGCGACGCGAGGGCCACGTAACCTTGGACGTCTCGGAGCGTACCTGCTGCAGAAACGCGAATGGATTACTCTTGGATGCCATTTAATGCCCACGCATTTACGGCGCGTAAAGCCGACCTTGGTCAGCCCCACGCACCGCGTGTCTGTTTGAACCCTACATAACGACCGATTCCCGATTTCACAAGGGGGAAAAGGTCTTCTGCAATTTTTCGGCTTTTCCAGATCGTCTTGCCCGTCTGCACCTCAAAGTGCGCCGGGCGGGAAATGGCAGGGGCAGCCGGGCTTGAACCGACGACCTGCGGTTTTGGAGACCGCCGCTCTACCAACTGAGCTATACCCCTAAGCCTAGTCTTCAGACGAAACTCGTTTCGCTTGAAGCATGGCGCTCCCTTTAAGACGGCAGCGCGCGATTGGCAAGAGACTTTTTCCGCGTTTTTCCCAAAGACCCCAAAGGGCTGGATCTGCGGGCCGCTCCGTTACCAGCGACCAGACAATCCAGCGCGGATGACAGCGTTTGGATCAGCACGAAGGTCGGTCAGCGTCGCGGTGAGACTGATTCCCAGCGGCAGCTTCTGCTCGAACTTCAGGCTGGTGGCGACGGGTGCTGCGTTGTCGAGCACAGCGGAACCGGCAAGAGCGGCACCGATACCGGAAAATTCCAACCGCAGTTCCTGGCGGGCGATGAAAGCACTGCGGCCATCGGCACGCTGTCCTGCCTCGAATGCATTGGCCAGTCGCAGATCCGCAACCGAACCGGCGCTGAGCCTGCGAGACTGACGCAGGATCGCCCTGCCCGCTCCGCTCCGCGCATCAAGCCGCATGCCCAGGGTGCCGGTTGTCTGCCAGCCAGGCAAATCCATCTCACCCCATAACGCCAAGGGTGCTGCGGTGGTGCCCGCGCCGGCGGGGCTGGCCGCGACCAGCGACGATTCGAGGCCGATGCGCAGATTTCCAGGCACGGCCAGCGCGAGGCCGGGGCGGACATTCAGCGTGTCGCCCGACTTCGAAGCATTCCAGAGGAAGGGGCCCTCCCCGGCCATGGCGCCCGACGCGCAGGACAGACCGGCCACAATCGACACGCCAGACAATCCGGGCCAGCACTTCTCCCGCCGGGTCTGTCGGTGCAGATGCATGTTGCCGCCCTTCCGGATTCCCCTTGTCCGTCATGGCAGTTCAGCCTGCCATTGCCCATGGTTGCAATAGTAACTGAACAGCCTTGCAGACCGAAGCCCCGATTGTGCATGAAAGCCATGCATCATCTATGTCAGGGAAATCACGACAGATGGCGCCCTTTCCTGCTGTGCCCATCGCCTCCGGCCACAGCGCATCCGGACGCGGCGCTTCGGCCAAAGGTCCGGCTTGCCAGACGGCCGCTCTTCTCCGATAGTCGCAGCCTTATTCCAGCGGAGGACTGCCATGATCCGGATCAGCAATGCCGCCCTGCCCGGTTCCGAATTCGACGATACGGATCTGTCCGAATCACGCTTTACCGACATCTCGCTCAAAGAAGCGGTGTTCAGCAATGTCGACCTCGGCAAGGCGTTGATCATGGATGCCAATGCCGAGCAACTGGCAATCCGCAACGTCGCCATGGCCGGTGCATTGATCGAGAATGTGATGATGCATGCCGCCAGCCTCACCCATGTCGATTTCAACGGCAGCACGATCCGCTTCGGCAGCCTGGCGGATGTCTCGATCGCCGAATGCGACCTCTCGGGCATGACGATCAATGGTTATCTGGTAACGGATCTCTTGCGGCTGGCGGAAGAGCACCGGCTCGACCGGGCGTGAATGTCGTTCAGCTTCGATAATCTACAATACACCAATCCACGCCCTAAGCGCCGCCAAGATGTCCGTCGGACCATTTTTGCGCGCAGGTAACGATCAGCGGTCCGGCTCACAACAAAGATGGCAACTGAGCGGTTTAGAACGAAAAAAGCCCCGCCGTTTCCGGTGGGGCTTCCATCATTCCCTTACGGGAAATCGATTACTCGATGATCGAGGCGACGATGCCGGCGCCGACGGTGCGGCCGCCTTCGCGGATAGCGAAGCGCAGCTTTTCTTCCATCGCGATCGGAACGATCAGCTCAACCTGAACCGTGACGTTGTCGCCCGGCATAACCATTTCCGTGCCTTCCGGAAGCGACACGATGCCGGTCACGTCCGTCGTGCGGAAGTAGAACTGCGGACGATAGTTGGTGAAGAACGGCGTATGACGACCGCCTTCTTCCTTCGTCAGGATGTAGGCTTCTGCCATGAACTTCTTGTGCGGCTTGACCGAACCCGGCTTGCAGAGAACCTGGCCACGCTCGACGTCGTCGCGCTGGATACCACGAACGAGCGCACCGATGTTGTCGCCGGCCTGGCCCTGGTCGAGCAGCTTGCGGAACATTTCAACGCCGGTAACGGTCGTCTTCTTGGTGTCGCGGATACCAACGAATTCGACTTCTTCGCCAACCTTGACGATACCACGCTCGACGCGGCCCGTGACAACCGTACCACGGCCAGAGATCGAGAACACGTCTTCGATCGGCATCAGGAAGGGCTGGTCGATCGGACGCTCAGGCGTCGGGATATAGGCGTCTACGGCCGCCATCAGCTCGCGAACGGCGTCTTCGCCGATCTTCTTGTCGCTGTCGTTGAGGGCAGCAAGAGCCGAACCCTTGACGAACGGGATGTCGTCGCCGGGGAAGTCGTAGGACGACAGGAGTTCGCGAACTTCGAGTTCGACGAGTTCCAGAAGTTCTGCGTCGTCGACCTGGTCAACCTTGTTCAGGAAGACAACGATCGCGGGAACGCCAACCTGACGGGCGAGCAGGATGTGCTCGCGGGTCTGCGGCATCGGGCCGTCGGCGGCCGAGCAAACCAGGATCGCGCCGTCCATCTGCGCTGCACCGGTGATCATGTTCTTGACGTAGTCGGCGTGGCCGGGGCAGTCGACGTGGGCGTAGTGACGGTTGGCCGTCTCATACTCGACGTGGGCCGTCGAGATGGTGATGCCGCGCGCCTTTTCTTCCGGAGCAGCGTCGATCTGGTCATAGGCCTTGTATTCACCGAAGTACTTGGTGATCGCTGCCGTCAGAGACGTCTTGCCGTGGTCGACGTGGCCGATCGTCCCAATGTTGACGTGCGGCTTGTTGCGCTCAAACTTACTCTTTGCCATTTGAATGCTTCCTGTGAACGAAACGGGGTTACCCCGGCGAACCGGTTTGGTCCCGCCGTTTAAGGCTTTCACTCGCAATGCGCAAGCCTTAAATGCGGGGCCTCTTTGGGCCGGAACTGCGGGTGGTTAAAGGCGCTCGGCTGACCTTACGGAAAGCGGCATGCACTGCACGAGGCCGATGGTGATAAGCGATCAATATCAGAATGTTGGACTAGATTTGATCTGGAGCGGGTAACGGGAATCGAACCCGTGTATTCAGCTTGGAAGGCTGCTGCTCTACCATTGAGCTATACCCGCATATTCAGATCCGAGGACGAATGGTGGAGAGAGTTGGATTTGAACCAACGTAGGCGTAGCCAACGGATTTACAGTCCGTCCCCTTTAACCACTCGGGCATCTCTCCATTCTTTCGTCCGGATCTGGCGACCAAGCTTTTCAGTCTCGATCAGAGTGCGTCGCCCCCTGATCTGCGGCGGGTATATGACGGCCCAACCGGCACATGTCAACACAGTGACTGCGTAAAAATTCCGAAAAGTTTCATCACCTCGACATGGGCTTGATTTTCCCGCCGGGTCTATGCCGGTCGCTTCGCCGCCGCTATAAGGACGCATGGCCAAAGATCCCAAAATAGACAAAACCGCCCGTGACACCCATTATGCGACGCTGCGCCGACAGGTGCGCGACAGCAAGCGCGAGCGGGGTGAAATCCCGACGCCCGGGCCACAGAAGCCGCGCAAGAGCAATGCCGACTGGACGCCGCCGAAGCTGGCGCCGGAACAGGTGCTGCTCTACGGGCTGCATACCGTGCGTGCCGCACTCGACAATCCCGAGCGCAAGCTGATCAAGCTTTCGGCGACGCAGAATGCGCTCGTCAGGCTCGAAATCTCGTCTGTGGACAACCTCGGCATCCCGTTCGAGACGGTGACGCCGCAGGATCTCGACAAGATCCTCGGACCGGAAGCCATCCACCAGGGCGTCATGCTCGAGACGCGGCCCCTGCCCCCGCGCCGGCTTGAGGCGCTGAAGGACAGCCCGCTGATCCTGGTGCTCGACCAGGTGACCGATCCACACAATGTCGGCGCCATCATGCGCTCGGCCGTCGCCTTCGATGCCGGCGCCGTCATCACGACGCAGCGGCACAGCCCGACGGAATCGGGGGTGCTGGCAAAGTCGGCTTCGGGCGCGCTCGAACTCATCCCCTATATCCAGGTGACCAATCTGTCGGATGCGCTGGGCGAGTTGCACAAGCTCGGTTTCTTTTCTGTTGGACTCGATTCGGAAGGGCCCACCCCGATGGAAGGCGCGCTCGTCGGCGACCGGATCGCACTGGTCCTGGGATCTGAGGGCAAGGGGCTTCGGCAAAAGACGCGCGAAACCGTATCCGCACTGGCCCGCCTCGACATGCCGGGGGCGATCAAGTCGCTCAATGTATCGAACGCAGCAGCCATCGCGCTTTACGCCTCGCGCCAGCATCTCGCGGCCAAGGGCTGATGAAGCTCGTCTTCACCGACCTCGACGGAACGCTGCTCGATCACGACAGCTATTCCTTCGAGGCGGCAGGGCCGGCGCTCGATCTTTTGAAGGCGCGCGGCATTCCACTCATCCTGGCGAGCAGCAAGACGGAAGCGGAGATGCGGCCGATTGCCGAGGCGATCGGGATCAACCACCCGATGATCGTCGAGAACGGCGCCGGTGTCGTCGGCTTGACTAATCGTGTAGCGCTCGACCTGCATTCGTCGAGTCCTTACAGTCATCTGCGTTCTTTTCTTAGGGAATTACCTAAGGAACTCGATGGCTGCTTTGAAGGCTTTGGCGACTGGGATGTTGCGCGCGTTTCTGAAGAGACGGGACTCCCGCTCCCTTCAGCGGAACTTGCACGCCAGCGGCACTTTTCCGAGCCGGGGCGCTTTACCGGGGCCGAGGCGCAGAAGCAGTCATTCATCGCACTGCTCGATGCGCAAGGTTTTACAGCCGTCCAAGGCGGACGCTTCTTCACCTTGATGCCCAAGACGTCAAAGGCGGCGCGCATGGCCGAGGTGCTGGCGCATTACCGTCAACTGACTGGCGAACCTGTGCGCTCCATCGCTCTGGGGGATGCGCCCAACGATCTCGCCATGCTGGAAGCGGCCGATTGCGGCATCGTCATCGCCAATCCTGCGCATCGGCCTCTGCCCGTCACGGAGCGTGAGCGGCAGGGTTTCATCCTGCGTTCGGAACAGGCCGGCCCTGAGGGCTGGAACACAATGATCCATCAACTCGTTGCCACGGGGTTTCTCTGAGCCGGCCGCAACCGGCTCCATCACGAAAGGAATAGTTCATGGCGGATTTTCACCAGAATGGCGTGGTCGCGACCCTGCACAATCTCAGGGAGCGCTCGCTGGAGCGGATGGAAAAGGAACTCGCGGTCTTTTCCTCCTCGCGACCGATCACCCTGATCCTGCCATCACTCTATTCCGAACTTGAAGCCCCTGCCCTCGAACACATCGTGTCGGAACTCTCGCAGGCGCCCTACATCGCCGAGATCGTCATTGGACTGGACCAAGCGGATGAGACGCAGTTCAAACATGCGAAGCAATACTTTTCCCGCCTGCCGCAGAAGCACACCATCCTCTGGCATGACGGGCCGCGCATGCGCGCCGTGGACGAGAAACTGAAGGCGGAGGACCTGTCACCCGACCAGCCGGGCAAGGGCCGCAATGTCTGGTTCTGCATGGGCTATGTGCTGGCCGGTCGCCAGGCAGGCGTCGTTGCCCTGCACGACTGCGATATCGTCACCTATTCGCGCGACATGCTGGCGCGGCTCGTCTATCCCGTCGCCAATCCGCGTTTTCCTTATGTCTTTTCCAAGGGCTATTATCCGCGCATCGCGGACCGGTCGCTGAATGGTCGCGTGACCCGGCTTCTGGTGACACCGCTGCTTCTCAGCCTCGAAAAGGTCATCGGCCACCATCCCTATATCGATTACCTGAAGGCTTTCCGCTATCCGCTCGCCGGTGAGTTCGCCATGCAGACGCAGATCCTCTCCGATATCCGGATCCCCTCCGACTGGGGGCTGGAAATCGGCGTCTTGTCGGAACTGTGGCGCAATTACTCGAACCATGCGATCTGCCAGGTGGATATTGCCGACGCTTACGACCACAAGCACCAGCCACTGTCGCCGGAGGATGCCGCGAAGGGCCTTTCACGCATGTCGATCGACATCACCAAGGCACTGTACCGCAAGCTCGCGACCGATGGCGTGGTGTTCAGCCAGGACGCATTTCGCACGCTGAAGGCGACCTATTACCGGACGGCACTGGATCTGGTGGAAACCTATTATCACGACGCCCGGATGAACGGGTTGACCACCGACCGGCATCGCGAGGAACAGGCGGTGGAACTGTTCGCCGCAAACCTCATCGAGGCGGGCCAGGTCTATCTGGACAACCCGAATGCCACACCCTTCATGCCCAGCTGGAACCGGGTGCAGAGCGCGCTGCCGGACCTGCTACGCGACATCCAGGAAGCAGCACGGCTTGATGCCGGGGAGTGATTCCCGCGCATTCCCGGACCGTCATGCGGCAAGGGCCGTCGAGCGGCGCGTCAGCCGGTAGCCGAAGATCAAGAATGCCAACAGCAACAAACCCTGCGCGACGGCGAAGGGCGGCTCCGTGCCGGTCGGCGCAAGGGCGTTGAGTGGTCCGACTTTCTGGAAGGCCTGCACGATCAGCACGAAGGTGTTGAGATAGAGCGCGATGGCTGAACTGAGAAGGAAGGCCAACCGCCAGCGCCCCGCCAGATTGCGGCGGTAAAGCGCGACGACCGCGACAGCGAGCACCACCATCGAGAGAATGCCGAAGCCGATGGCCGGCGTGAACACGCTGAAAGGAAAGAGAAAGCCTGTCAGCGAGGTGGCGATTGTGGCCGCGAGAAACACGGCGGTCCAGCCGGAGCGCAATTGCCCGCCAAGCCAGCCCGCAAGTGCAACGAAACCGGCAACGATGCCGATCAGGCTCAAGATCACATGGAAAAGCGTGAAAGGTGTCATGCCGAAGACCATAGCGTCATCCCCCGATGCGGCTGCACTGGCGCAGTAGACGCCCGTTTTTGACAATTGTCTACAGCTGCAGGTCTCTCACCCCGTCGATCACATCGATGGCCGGCAGGTCAGATCGCCCTCGACAGCCTCGACTGTCGTGCCTGACGGGCTGAGTTTCCGCTCCACGGGATAGTCGATCACGCTCGGCCAGGCCTCGATATCCTTGGCCGCGGCAGGATCGGCGTCGATGGCCGGCTGATAGGCCGGGCGGCAATTGGGCATGGCACGATCGGCGGCAAGCCCAAGGGCCGCGCGAATCGTTTTGCCGCAGCCTTGAGGGTCGGCGAGCAGCGAGCACTCGGCACCATAGGTGCGGCGATAGCGGAGCGTCAGCACGTCCCCGGCCAGCGTTACCTGCTCGAGACTGTCGGCCACCACATCGTCAAGCAGAGGGGCAAGGCTGCGCGCGTCATAGACGACGAACGGCATGCCGCCATTCCAGCCATCCGCGCTACGGAAGAAGGCGAAGGGACCGACAGCGCCCCAGAGATAACCGGCGCGTTCGTCGTCGATCTTCCGGTCGACGGCAACGTCGAGCTTGCATGGGCCTTCGGATGGCGCAATGTACAATCCGGCCGCGCCCTTTTCGCCGAGGTCGAGCTGCTTCATGGCAAAATTCGGATAACGCAGGCAGGTGAGTTTCCCGGGCATGTCGAAGCCCGTCTCGCCGGCGGGCACGTCAACTTCGGCACGGGTGGCGCGATCGAAGAGATCAGCAGGCTGGCCATCGACCTTGCAGTTGACCGGCGTCATGCGGCCGATAGCGAACTGTGCCTCTTCGCCCTTGCCTCGCAATTCATAACGACCGTTCGAATACCAGAAACCCGAACCGGAGACCTGCTGGGGCAAAGACACCTTGACGCCATCCGGCAAGGTGATCTCCGCGGACGCCTCGGAAAAAGCGACGACCAGCGCCGTCCCGTTGTCGCAGGCATAGCGGATGTCGGCGGCCTGGGCGGCAAGCGCGGAAATCAGAAATGCCGATGTCAGGGAGATCAGGCCGGCCAGGATGGGTCTTCGCATGCATTCGTCCTCGGTGCGGCAAAAGCATGCCAAAGAAACACACTTCGCAACAGCGAAAAATCCGTCACATTCGAGAAAGAGATGGTGCCCCCGCCAGGGTTCGAACCCGGGACCCCCTGATTACAAATCAGGTGCTCTACCAACTGAGCTACAAGGGCAGTGAGGCGTCTTTAGGCGGAAATCGATTTGCCGTAAAGCAAAAAATCGCCTCACGGTTAGTGTCTATGGTGAATGGCGATCACAAGTTCCTGATGGCAATCGGCCTCTGAGGCGAACCGATTGAGGCTGTAAATGACTTGTGGTTACAGGCATTTGTCATGTACCACTGGCGCCTGATCCATAAGGGCCTGCCATGTCGCGTACGTTCCGGTCGCTGTCCTTCATCGCCTCCAACACGGACGAAGCGCAAGCTTCCCGGCAGGAGCTGATTCGCGCCTATGGTGACACCGACCCTCGGGAGGCCGATGTGATCGTGGCCCTCGGCGGTGACGGCTTCATGCTGCAGACGCTGCATGACACGATGAATAGCGGCAAGTTGATCTACGGGATGAACAGGGGCTCCGTCGGCTTCCTGATGAACGACTTTGCCATCGAGGGATTGCCCGAGCGCATCGCCGAGGCCGTCGAGAATGATTTTCATCCGCTCCAGATGAGGACCGAGAATGCCGATGGCTCGATATCGTTCGCGCTTGCCATCAACGAGGTCTCGCTTCTCAGGCAATCCTATCAGGCGGCGAAGCTCAGGGTGTTGATCGATGGCCAGGTCCGGCTGGAGGAACTCATCTGCGACGGGCTGATGGTCGCAACGCCTGTTGGCTCCACCGCCTACAATCTCTCGGCCCATGGCCCGATCCTGCCACTTGAAGCGCCGCTGCTGGCCCTGACCCCGGTCAGTGCTTTCAGGCCGCGTCGCTGGCGCGGCGCGCTGTTGCCGAATAAGGTCACAGTGGTGCTGGAGGTGCTGGAGGCGGACAAACGGCCGGTGAATGCGGTCGCGGATCATTCGGAGGTGAAGTCGGTTCTACGCGTGGAGATCCGGCAGTCCGAGGATACGACTGCACATATATTGTCTGACCCCGACCGCTCATGGTCAGACCGCATTCTCGCTGAACAGTTTTCTGATTGAGACGCCGATGAAGAGACTTGCCGCCAGCGTCGTCCTGTTCCTCGCTGCCACCTCCGTGGCAAAGGCTGAGGATATCGACCAGTTGCCGGTGACCGCGACCTTCGTTGTCAGTGGCGGCTATTGGGAAGGCGGTGTCGACGGGGTACCGGGCGCCGCTGCCGGCGAGACGCAGGCCGTGACCGCCGCCAATGGACGGGGCTATTACAAGCTGGTGGCGATCCGCCAGCCGGACCGCTCAGCGCGCGTCTATCTGCAGATGATCGCGGCCGAAGAGAACGGGCCGCGGCTGGTGGAAAGCGTCGAGCTGGAAGAGTTCACGGCGATCAAGCCATTCGTCACCGGCATCCAGCCTGAAAGCACCAGCGGTGTTTCCGATACGCCCGGCTTCATGGCGACCGTCTATCTACGCACCGACCCGGCGCGCAATCCGGTCGAGGAATGGACCGTGCTGATCGACGAACTGGGCGATATCAGGGTTGAGCGGGCGAGCAACTGACGGCCGCCACTCTGGTTGTCCGCCAGCACGGCGCCCTCTCCCCATCACCACGGATATAAAAAAGGCGGCATACCCCGGGGCATGCCGCCTTTTGCATTTTAATAGTCCCCTGCCCGACGATCAGTCGATATCGGTGACTTCGGAAGCCTTGCCGCTGATACGGTGGGCGAGAGCCGCTTCCATGAAGGGGTTCAGGTCGCCGTTCAATACGCTATCCGGATCGGTGCTTTCGACGCCGGTGCGCAGGTCCTTGACCAGCTGGTAGGGCTGCAGAACATAGGAGCGGATCTGGTGGCCCCAGCCGATATCCGTCTTGGAGGCGGCTTCGGCATTGGCCAGTTCTTCGCGCTTCTTCAGCTCGACTTCGTAGAGGCGCGCACGCAGCATGTCCCAGGCCTTGGCCTTGTTCTTGTGCTGCGACCGCTCCTGCTGGCACGACACCGCGATGCCGGTCGGAATATGCGTGATGCGCACGGCCGAGTCGGTGGTGTTGACGTGCTGGCCACCGGCACCCGACGAGCGGAAGGTATCGATGCGGCAATCGCTCTCGTTGATGTCGATCTGGATCGAATCGTCGACCACGGGATAGACCCAGATGGACGAGAACGACGTGTGACGCCGGGCGTTCGAATCGTAGGGCGAGATGCGCACGAGACGATGCACGCCCGATTCCGTCTTCATCCAGCCATAGGCATTGTGGCCCTTGACCAGAATGGTCGCGGACTTGATGCCGGCTTCTTCGCCGTCATGCATTTCCAGCACTTCGACCTTGAAACCGGAGCGTTCGGCCCAGCGGGTGTACATGCGCAAAAGCATGTTGGCCCAGTCCTGGCTTTCCGTGCCACCGGCCCCGGAATGCACTTCGATATAGGTGTCGTTGCTATCGGCTTCGCCCGACAGCATGGCCTCGACCTGACGGCGTGCCGCTTCGGTGCGCAAGGCCTTGAGCTGCTCCTCGGCATCCTTGACGACCGATTCGTCGCCTTCTTCCTCGCCCATCTCGATCAGTTCGATGTTGTCCTTCATCGCCTGTTCGAGACGCTTGACGCCCGCAATGCTGTCGTCCAGCTGCTGGCGCTCGCGCATCAGCTTCTGGGCTTCCTGGGCATCGTTCCAGAGGTTGGGATCCTCGGCCTTGTTGTTCAACCAGTCCAGTCGTCTTACCGCCTGATCCCAGTCAAAGATGCCTCCTCAGCAGGGTTATGGCCTGCTTGATTTCGTCGACTACGTTCTCGATTTCATTCCGCATAAGTTTGGTTCTCAACCTCGATGAAAAGCGCCTCGATGAGAGACAGGGCAAAAAACTGGCCCCTCGAATAGTTGCGCCGGCCGCTGATGTAAAGGGCCGGCGCAGTCAGGGAGATGGAAGTATCATGTCAGAAGAGGCCACCGGCACCCGAGGTGACGGCCTGGTTGGCCTGGGGCGAGGCCTTCAGGATTTCCTCCGGAGGGGCATACCCGTCCATGCCGATGATCGAGAGCGAATCGGCCGGGCCGGTGCCGGGTTTGAAGGCTTCGATGATGGTATCGGGTTCGCCTTCGAGCGCGAACATGCCGGTGGTCCTGTTGACCGGGATGAAGCTCATGCCTTCAGGCACGAAGAACTTGCCCGGCTCGGTGTTGGCGGTCGCCAGCTGCATGAAGTCGTTGAAAATCGGCGCGGCCAGCGAACCACCGGTCGAGCCACGTCCGAGTGGGGCCGGCTGATCGAAGCCGATATAGACGCCGGCGACGAGGTCCGGTGTGTAACCGACGAACCAGGCATCCTTCTCGTCGTTCGAGGTGCCGGTCTTGCCGGCGACCGGACGGTCGAGCTTGATCTTGCCGCCAGCGGTACCACGGGTGACGACACCTTCCATCATCGAGGTGATCTGGTAGGCGGTCATCGGGTCGAGAACCTGCTGGCGGTTGTCGACAACGACAGGCTCTTCCTGGCCGTTGAAGACTTCGGCGTTACAGCCTTCGCAGATGCGGTCCTCATGACGGAAGATCGTCTTGCCGTGCCGATCCTGAATGCGGTCGATCAGCGTCGGCTTGATCTGCTTGCCGCCATTGGCGAACACCGCATAGGCGGAGACCATGCGCAGAACGGTGGTTTCGCCGGAACCGAGAGACATGGCGAGCACCGGGTTCATCTTGTCATAGACGCCGAAGCGTTCGGCATATTCGGCGACGAGGTTCATGCCCATGTCATTGGCGAGGCGAACCGTCATCAGGTTACGTGACTTCTCGATGCCAAGCCGGAGCGTCTGAGGGCCGGCCGAACCGCCGCCGTAGTTCTGCGGACGCCAGACCTGGCCGCCTGAGACGAACTCGATCGGAGCGTCCATGATGACCGAAGCCGGGGTGTAGCCGGTGTCGAGGGCGGCTGCGTAGACGAATGGCTTGAAGGAGGAGCCGGGCTGGCGCATCGCCTGGGTGGCGCGGTTGAACTCCGACTGCGAATAGGAGAAGCCACCGGAGATCGCCAGAACGCGGCCGGTGTGCGGATCCATGGCGACCAATCCGCCCTGGACCTTCGGCGGCTGGCGCAGACGGTAGGAGCTTCCGTTCGGCTCAAGGGCTTCGACATAGACGACGTCGCCCGGTTCCAGTACGCCCACGGGCGACTTGGCCGACTTGCGGTCGCCGGTTGCCGAGCGAAACGCCCATTGCATGTTGTCAGGCTCAATGCGTCCGCGCGCGCGTTCGGCCGCGACCTTGCCGCCTGATTCCTTGGCCGGCTGCAGGCCGATATCGACACCGTCAGCCGATACGTCGAGCACGACCGCGATCTTCCACTCGGGAACGTCGGCCAGTGTCGGGATTTCCGCAAGCGGCGTGCCCCAGTCCGGCGTGATCGGGATCTGCTTGATCGGCCCCCTGAAGCCGCGACGCTGGTCATAGGTGAGAAGCGCCGACTGCAGAGCCTTGCGCGCCGCGATCTGCATATCGGGATCGAGCGACGTGCGAACGGAGAGGCCACCTTCGTAAAGTGCCTTGTCACCGTATTTCTCGATGATCTGGCGGCGGACCTCCTCGGAGAAGTAGTCGGAGGCGAAGAGCGACGAACCGGAGCGGCGCAGATTGACACCGAGCGGCTGCTTCTTGGCGTTTTCACCCTCGTCCTTCGCCACGAACCCGTTTTCGACCATACGGTCGATGACCCAGTTGCGGCGCTCAAGTGCTGCTTCCGTACGGCGGAAGGGATGATAGTTGTTCGGCCCCTTCGGCAGGGCCGCGAGATAGGCGGTCTCGGCGATGGTGAGCTCGGTCACCGACTTGTCGAAATAGGTCAGCGCCGCGCCGGCAATGCCATAGGCGTTCAAGCCGAAGAAAATCTCGTTCAAATAGAGTTCGAGAATCTTGTCCTTCGAATAGGCCTGCTCGATGCGGAAGGAGAGGATCGCCTCCTTGATCTTGCGGTCCATGGTCTGGTCGGAGCTGAGCAGGAAGTTCTTGGCCACCTGCTGCGTGATCGTCGAGGCGCCGACGGGACGGCGGCCGGAGCCGAAGTTCTGCAGGTTAACCAGGATGGCGCGGCCGAGACCATAGATGTCGACGCCAGGGTGGTTGTAGAAATTCTTGTCTTCTGCCGAGAGGAAGGCTGCCTTGACGCGATCCGGGATCGCCTGGATCGGCAGAAAGAGGCGGCGTTCGCGGGCATATTCCGCCATCAGCGCGCCGTTACCGGCATGGATGCGCGTGGTGACCGGCGGCGCATAGCTTGCCAAGACCTCGTAGTCGGGCAGGTCCTTGGTCATCCCGTTCAGATAGACGGCCACCACAACGGCCACCCCGAGCGCCAACACGGACGCCAATCCGAAGAGATATCCAATCAGTCTGATCATGTTCCGCTACCGGCTATGGCTTCAGGGTCAGCGCGCCGCGAAAAGCTTCGCACACCCCGTGGCGTTTTGCACGTCATGCGATGGTTGGCAAGACATGCGAGGCACTCGCACGGTCAAAGCGATTCGAGGCGCGGTGGACCGTGAGACACGAGGGTTCGAGTAACCGGCACATTGTGAGCAAAATAGGGCCGGCCGTTGGTTCTGCCGCCGTGGTCAACAGCTCAACACGCCAGTGTGACCTATCCGCCATTGGCAATGAGCGGCGCCCTGTAACGGCTGACTGCCTCGACCAGAAGGTCTGCAACCTTCTCGCGCCAGACCGGATCGAGCAACAGCTTCTCGTCGTCCTTGTTCGAGAGAAACCCGAGCTCAAGCAGAATGGACGGCATGTCAGGCGCCTGAAGCACCCGGAAACCGGCATGACGATGGGGATTGTTGATCAACGAGATCTGCCCCTCGAAGGATCCGACCACCGCCTGGGCGAGTGAAATCGAAAAGGCCTGTGTCTCGCGGCGGGTCAAATCGAGCAGAATGTCGTTGACCTCGGCCGTCTCGGCCGGCAGCTCGACGCCGCCCAGCGTATCGGAGAAATTTTCGCGCTCCGCAAGTTGCGCCGCCATGTGGTCAGAGGCCTTGTCGGAGATCGTGTAGACGGTAGCGCCGCGGATGTCGCTCTGGCGCAAGGTGTCTGCATGCAGCGAGATCAGCAGCTGAGCCCCCTTCTGGCGGGCGATGACGACGCGTTCGGAGAGCGAGAGGAAGCGATCGGTCTCGCGGGTCATGACGGCGCGAATGCCCGCCTGTTTGCCGAGCTTTTCATACAGGACCTTTGCAAAGGCGAGTGTGATGTCCTTTTCGGCGGTCTTGCTGGCGGCACCCGTTGCGCCGGTATCGATGCCGCCATGACCGGCATCGATCGCGATGACGAATTCGGAGGCAGCCGGATCGACCGGTATCTGGGCCGGGTCGATCGGCGGCGGAGCGGCCGGCGTCCACGCCTGAGCCGCCACAAGCGCTGCGAAATCCTGCAGCGGGACCAGCTCCGCATCGAGAACGAGGCGAAACCCCTTGCCGTCCTCGTTCTCTACGGCTTCCGCCGAGACCAGGCGCGCAGGACGGGCTGCCGTCAGCACCAGTCGCGCCGAGCTGTCGTCCATCGAACCGAAGCGGATGTCACTGAACAGGCCGGTCGGCGCCAGCGCGTCGGCCGAAAAGCCGAAGGCGGTCGCCGGCAGATCGATGACGATGCGGTCGGGGCTGGCGATGTAACGCACTTCGAAATCCGGCTTCTGGTCGAAATCGAGCACGATGCGTGTGCGGGCATCGTCGCCAGCGATGCGGGCGGCGTAGGCGAGCAGCTTTTCCTTTGGCACCTCGGTCGACGAGGCGAATGCGCGCCCCTGCCCCGCAACCAGGAGCGATACGAAGCAGACGACCGCCACGACGATTCGCCCCATCGAGGCGGCCCTGATGCCGGCCGCGTGCAGAAATCCGCTGTTCAAATCCCGTCCCCATCGCGCGGAACAATCGGCTGTGATCAATATCACATCCGCGCCCCATGCGCCGTTTCGTTCGATTGCATGCCGCTTGTGTCGCCTCGATGACCAAATCATGACGGAAAATCATGGGCTGTGACCAGTTTTCCGGCGGAATCACTGCGATTGAAGCAACTGCTCTAATCGACTGCCTTTATGGCATAAATCCGTTTGCTCTTGCTATTGTGACGGAGAAAACATACAAGGCAAGCGAGGGATAAAAGTGCAAACGGGATAGAGTTTCCGCCACGGCTGCCAACCTCAAACTCTGGATTTGGCGCCTGTTCAGCCGGAACGTTCATCTGCCGTCTCGGCACTTTTGCCTGAAACTGGTTCAACATGTCGGCATGGCCGGCCCATCAACGGTGGCTCCCCACCAACGCTCTTTACAGAGCATTCATCGGATCCCGAGGGGTCCATATCATTGTCGTTGACGTACGGTTTTTGATGTCTTTGCAGCAGGTTGACATGACCACGAACGGACCGGGATGTGAAAATCTCCCGAGGACCGTCCGGATGTTGCAAACCCGGTCCTCCGTGCGTCCACATCTATATCCGGCGCACAGTCCGCTAGGTTCCAGCCGCTTCTTTGTACAGCGCGCGGGTGGACCACCGACCGAGGGCGCCGAGGAGCACAGCTTAAATGGCAGACAAAATGCTGATCGACGCGTCTCACGAGGAAGAGACGCGCGTCGTCGTCGTACGCGGTAACCGTATTGAAGAATTCGACTTCGAGTCACAACACAAGAAGCAAATTCGCGGCAATATCTATCTCGCGAAGGTAACGAGGGTCGAGCCCTCGCTGCAGGCCGCCTTCGTCGATTACGGCGGCAACCGCCACGGCTTCCTGGCATTCGCCGAAATCCACCCCGACTATTACCAGATCCCGCTTGCCGACCGTCAGGCTCTGCTTCGCGCCGAAGCCGAAGAGCACCGCAAGGAAAATGACGTCGAAGGCGACGAGGTCTTCAATGACCCCGCCCAGCAGGATCAGCCGGATATCGGCATCGTCGCCCAGGCGGCCGCCGCTTCCGAAGGCAACGACACGGCGGCCGAGCCGGAAGTCGTGGCAGACGCCGAGGTCGCTGATACGGAAGTAGCCGCGGCAGCCGAAGAAGAAGTCGCCCCCAAGGCCAAGCCGAAGCGGGTCCGCAAGCCGCGCGCCAAGAAGGCCGCCGCCGGTGAAGAGACCGCAGCCGAAGATGCATCCGACGACGACGCATCGGGCGGCACGATCGCGGCGATGGTCGACATGGACGAGATCTCGGAAGATGCCGGTGGTCGCCGTGGTCGCAACGATGACGACGATGATGATGACGATCACATCGAGGAAAAGGAAGAAATCGAATCCGTCGGCGCCGAAGACGCCATGGAAGAGGTTCCGGATCGCGTCTACCGCAAGCCGCGCAAGCAGTATCGCATCCAGGAAGTGATCAAGCGCCGGCAGATCCTGCTGGTCCAGGTTGCCAAGGAAGAACGCGGCAACAAGGGTGCTGCGCTCACCACCTATCTGTCGCTGGCCGGCCGTTACTCGGTTCTGATGCCGAACACGGCACGTGGCGGCGGCATCTCCCGCAAGATCACCCAGCCGACCGACCGCAAGCGCCTCAAGGAAATTGCCCGCGGGCTCGAAGTGCCGCAGGGCATGGGCGTGATCCTGCGCACCGCCGGTGCAAACCGCACCAAGGTCGAGATCAAGCGCGACTTCGAATATCTGATGCGCCTGTGGGAAAACGTCCGCACGCTGACGCTCGCCTCGACCGCGCCGTGCCTCGTCTACGAAGAAGGTTCGCTGATCAAGCGCTCGATCCGCGACCTCTACAACAAGGACATTTCCGAGATCATCGTCTCGGGCGAAGAAGGCTATCGTGAAGCGAAAGACTTCATGAAGATGCTGATGCCGAGCCATGCCAAGGTGGTTCAGCCCTATCGCGACCTGCATCCGATCTTTGCGCGTTCGGGCATCGAAGCCCAGCTCGACAAGATGCTGCAGCCGCAGGTAACGCTGAAGTCCGGTGGTTACATCATCATCAACCAGACCGAAGCTCTCGTCTCGATCGACGTCAACTCGGGTCGCTCGACCCGCGAATATTCGATTGAGGACACGGCTCTCCAGACCAACCTGGAAGCAGCGGAAGAAGTGGCCCGTCAGCTGCGTCTGCGCGACCTTGCCGGTCTGATCGTCATCGACTTCATCGACATGGAAGAAAAGCGCAACAACCGCGCCGTCGAGAAGAAGCTGAAGGATTGCCTGAAGAACGACCGCGCCCGCATCCAGGTCGGCCGCATCTCGCATTTCGGCCTGCTCGAAATGTCGCGCCAGCGCATTCGCGCCTCGGTGCTGGAGTCGACCACCCAGGTCTGCCCGCATTGCGCCGGTACCGGCCTCATCCGCTCGCAGTCTTCCGTTGCCCTGCATGTTCTGCGCGGCATTGAAGAATTCCTGCTGAAGGCGACGACGCACGACATCATCGTGCACACAACGCCGGAGACGGCGCTTTATCTCCTCAACCAGAAGCGCGACACGATCGTCGATTACGAAGGCCGCTTCGGCGTCTCGATCGTCATCGACGGCGGCATGCCCGCCCAGCATGGCGGCTCGCAGCACTTCACCATCGAGCGCGGCGAAGCGGTCGAGAATCCGGTGAAGATCGAAAGCCTGATGTCGCTCCTGCCGGAGATCGAAGAAGAAGACGACTACGTGCCGGAGCCTGAGGACGAAGACGAAGACGACGTCGTTGTTGTCGCGGAACCTGCTGCACGCGCGCCGTCGGCTGCAGCCGCCGCATCCGGCGACGACCAGGCCAATCGCAAGCGCAAGCGTCGTCGTCGCCGTCGTGGCAAGAACGGTCAGAACGGCAATGGCGGGGCCGAAGGTCATGCTGCCGGTGAAAACGGTGCCGATTCCGATGACGAGGATGGTGACGAGGGCGAAGACGATATTGCTGACAACAACGGCGAGACCACCGTCGATGCCGATGGCGACACCGTTGGTGAAGACGGCCAGAAGCGCAAGCGCCGCCGCCGCGGCAAGCGCGGCGGTCGCCGCAATCGTCCGGGTGAAGAAGGCTCGATCGAAGGCAATGGCGAAGACGGCGACGATAGCGATGCCGATGTCGATGGCGAGACGGCAGAAGAAGCTGCCAATGAGCGCGTCGTCGAAGTAACGCCGGTCATGGCCGCCATCGAGGTAGAGGCAGCTGTGGTTGCCGAAACACCGAAGCCGCGCCGGACCCGCAAGGCCAAGACTATCGCGGAACCGGTGGAAGCAGTCGTGACCGAAGAGGTCGCCGCAGCTCCGGCTCCCGTGGCAACGCCGGCAGCCGAGCCGGCCGCCGTGGTCGAAACGGCTCCTGCTGCAGAACCGGTTGCCGAGACCGTTGTGGAAGAGGCTGTCGTTGCTGACGAGAAGCCGGCCCGTGCCAACCGCGAATCGAATGTCACCGTCTCGGAGCCAGTCGTCACCTCGGTGAAGGCTGCGGAAGAAACCGCTGACCCATCCAAGCCCAAGAAGGGCGGATGGTGGCAGAAGCGCGGTTTCTTCTGAGAACACCGCCTGCAGTTCCTGAAATGTCAAAGGCCCCGCTCACGCGGGGCCTTTTGCATTCGGTGGGGCCGATGTTTGGCGGAGGCTCTACGTCCGATGGCGGATCAGGCGCCTGGTCGCTGCCGCGTCATGACCTGGGTCGGATTGTCCATGAAGCTGGCTACATGGCTCGGCTGATATCCGAGTTTTGTCGCGACGCGCATCGAGCCCTGATGCTCCGGGTCGAAGATGCAGACGGTTTCCGGGTGACGGATATTCCGGTCGGCCCAGTCCAGGGCCGCTGTCATAACTTCCGTCGCAATGCCCTTGCCGTGTACGTCCGGCACCAGCACCCAGCCGGCCTCGGGCGCATCGCCAAGCGGCGGCTCGATGTCGCGCTTGTAATTGGCAAACCCGACCTCGCCGAGGAAGCGGCCGGTCTCGCGGTCCTCGATCGCCCAGTAGCCGAAGCCGAGTGCCTGCCAATGGCCGATATAGCGCAAGAGGCGGCTCCAGGTTTCGCTCGCCGTCGAGGGGCGGCCGAGGATGTAGCGCGTGACGATGTCGTCGCGCCACATTGTCACCATGGCGTCGAAATCCGTCGTCCGATGGGCGCGCATCCGGGTACGAAAGGTGAGGATTTCGGGAGCGATGCTCAGGGGCGCCGCTTGTTCCTGCGTCATTCTGCTGTCTGCCCTTCATCCATCGGCGCTTTCATGGCCGTGTTCAATCGCTTGCCAAACTGATTCCGGAAACGCCGCCAAGGCTTTGATGGAGAATCCATTTCGCGAATTGCCGAAATGCCTATCCCAGCCATTTCTCAAGTCGGTTCGTCGCCTCGACCATCTCCTGCATCGTGCCAGCATAGGAGAGCCGCAGCGCCAGATGGCCATCAAGTGGATCGAAATCACGGCCCGGGGTAACGGCGACATCGGTCTCGGCGAGGATGCGTTTGGTAAAGGCCATGCTGTCATTGGTGAAGCGGCTCGCATCGACATAGGCATAGAAGGCGCCGTCCATCGGCGAGAGCAGCGGCAGGCCCAATTCTGGCAGACGCGTTGCGAGGAAATCGCGGTTGGCGCGGCAGGCGGCCTTGTAGCCGTCGAGTTCTTCGGTTGCGTCGAGCGCTGCAAGGGCTGCGATCTGCGAGAGTTCGGGGGCCGAGATATAGAGGCTCTGGGCGAGGCATTCGACCGGACGAACCAGTTCTTCGGGGAGAACCATCCAGCCGATGCGCCAGCCGGTCATGCAGTAATATTTGGAGAAGGAGTTGATGATGACGGCTTCATTGCCGATCTCCAGCGCGGTCGTCTCTTCCGCGCCATAGGTCAGGCCGTGATAGATCTCGTCGGAGATCAGCGTGATCCCCTGCCCCTTACAGTATTCATAGACATCGGCGTGCTGGGCGCGCGTGGTGACGGTGCCGGTCGGATTGGCGGGGCTGGCGAGCAGGACGCCCTTCAACCGGACACCCGCTTCCGTTTGGGCGCGCTCCAGGCTCTCAGGCGTCAGCGTGTAGCCGGTGTCTGCGCCGACGGCGACTTCGATCACCTTCAGGCCGAGCGCTGCGAGAATGCTGCGATAGGCGGGATAGCCGGGTCTGGCGATCGCGACGGCATCGCCGACATCGAAGAGCGAGAGGAAAGCGAGGTTGAAGCCGGCGGAGGAGCCTGTTGTCACCACGATGCGGTTCCAGTCGACGGTGACGGCGTGGCGGCGGCGGTATTCTTCCGCCAGCGCCTTTCTGAGCGCCGTCATGCCGAGCGCGTCGGTATAGCCGATGCGGCCGCCTTCGAGTGCTGTGCGGGCCGCGGCGAGCGCTGCCTGCGGTGCCGGATGGCCGGGCTGGCCGACGGCCATGGAGATGACCGGGCGGCCTTCGGCCTTGCGGCGGGTGGCTTCGGCCAGGATGTCCATGGCGTGGAAGGGTTCGACGGCACTGCGTTTTGAAATCGAGATCAAGGAATTTGGCTCCTGAATGCGGACTGCCAGACATTTGCCGCAAAGCGCGTGGCATCACAATGGAGCACGGGACAAGTGCGCTCAAAAATGCGATTTCCCTTGCCTGTGCTTGTCGTTAAGTTAGGCCTTCGAGCTATGCTGCGACCCGCCGGCATCACAAGAATTGCAGAAACGAGGACGAGACACACAATGGGCCTGAACTTCAAGATGATCGCCGCGACCGCCGTGGCTCTCCTGCCGGCCCTGATGCCGCTTCCCGCTGGCGCACTTGATGATGCGCAGAAGAAGGAAATGGGCGCCTTCATCAAGGAATACCTCCTTGAGAACCCGGAGATTATGCTGGAGGTGCAGGACGCGCTGCAGAAGAAGCAGGATGCCGCGCGTATCGAGCAATCGGCAGCCGCCGTCTCGACCAATAAGGACACGATCTTCCAGTCGGGTCATGATCTCGCCATCGGCAATCCTGATGGTGATGTGACCATTGTCGAGTTCTTCGACTACAATTGCGGCTATTGCCGCCGCGCCCATCCGGACATGGAAGCGGTGCTCGAGCAGGACAAGAACATCCGCTATGTGCTGAAGGAATTCCCGATCCTCGGACCGGATTCGCTCGCCGCCCACAAGGTGTCCGATGCCGTGCGCAAGCTTTCGCCGGAGAAATACGGCGACTTCTTCCGCGCCATGATGACATCAGGCGAACGTGCCGACGAGGCGAGTGCGATTGCGATCGCCGGCGGCCTCGGCGTCACCGAAGAGCAGATCCGGGCGAAGATGGCGGAGAGCCCGAACGAGGAGTCGGTGCAGGAAACCTATGCGCTCGCGACCAGCCTCGGCATCACCGGCACGCCGTCCTATGTGATCGGCAACGAGATGGTTCCGGGCGCCGTCGGCTCGGCCGCAATCGAGGACAAGGTCGGGAATGTCCGTTCCTGCGGCAAGGCGACCTGCTGAGAGGCCACGCTCTCCCACCCCTACCGGTTTAACCTTATCCCCGATTTCCGGGGATGGGGCGCCGTGATCCGGCCTAAGGGCTTTCCCTGCAGGGGCTCTCGGTCTATAGGAGGCGGTTGAAAGTCGACGGAAGCGTAGATGAGCAAAACCATTTTCGTACTGAACGGCCCCAATCTCAACATGCTGGGCAAGCGGGAGCCGGGGATTTATGGCGGCAAGACGCTCGCCGATATCGAGGCCGACTGCCTGAAAGCTGGCGCGGAACTGGGCCTGACCGTCGATTTCCGCCAGTCGAACCACGAGGGCATGCTCGTCGACTGGCTGCATGAAGCCGGCGAAAAAGCCGCAGGCGTGGCGTTCAATGCCGGCGCCTATACCCATACTTCGGTCGCCCTGCATGACGCCATCCGCGCGATCTCGCCGCTGCCGGTGATCGAAGTGCATATTTCCAACGTGCATGCACGCGAGGAATTCCGCCACAAATCGATGATAGCGCCCGCCGCAAAGGGCGTCATCTGCGGTTTTGGCCCCCATAGCTACATTCTGGCGCTGCATGCGCTCAAGACCCTCACGCAATAACAAGAATACAGGACAACCATCCATGGCTGACAAGAAAACGGGTATCGACCAGGCGCTGATCCGCGATCTCGCAAACATCCTCAACGACACGGACCTGACCGAGATCGAAGTGGAGCAGGACGACCTGCGCATCCGCGTTTCGCGCAACGGCACCCCAATGATGATGCCGCAGCAGATGATGCCGGGCTACAACTTCCAGGCCCCGGCCGCCGCTTCCGCACCCGCGGCTGTCGCCGCCCCGGCTGCCCCTGCCGGCCGCGACCTGTCCAAGGCCGTGACCGCACCGATGGTCGGCACCGTCTATCTGTCGCCGGCGCCGGGCGCCCGCCCGTTCATCGAGGTCGGCTCGACGGTCAAGGAAGGCCAGACCCTGCTGATCATCGAAGCCATGAAGACCATGAACCAGATCCCTTCGCCCAAGTCCGGCAAGGTCGTCGAGATCGTTATCGATGACGCAAGCCCGGTCGAATATGGCGAGCCCCTCGTGATCATCGAGTAAGCCTGATGACAGCCATCTCGAAGATCCTCATCGCCAACCGCGGCGAAATTGCGCTGCGCGTGCTGCGCGCCTGCAAGGAACTCGGCATTGCGACCGTCGCCGTCCATTCGACGGCTGATGCGGACGCCATGCATGTGCGCCTGGCCGACGAAAGCGTATGCATCGGCCCGCCGCCGTCGCGCGACAGCTACCTCAACATCCACCAGATTGTCGCTGCCTGCGAAATCACCGGCGCTGATGCAGTCCACCCGGGCTACGGCTTCCTGTCGGAGAATGCCAAGTTCGCCGATATCCTTGACGCGCACGGCATCACCTTCATCGGACCGACGGCGGAGCATATCCGCCTGATGGGCGACAAGATCACCGCGAAGAAGACGGCTGTCGAACTCGGCATCCCCGTCGTTCCGGGTTCGGATGGCGAAGTTCTGCCGGAGAACGCGCTGGAAATCGCCCGTCAGATCGGCTTCCCGGTTCTCATCAAGGCGACTGCCGGCGGCGGTGGTCGCGGCATGAAGGTGGCGAAGACCGAGGCTGAACTCGAAGAAGCCGTGTCGACTGCCCGATCCGAGGCGCTGGCCGCTTTCGGCAACGACGCCGTCTACATGGAAAAATACTTGGGCAAGCCGCGCCATATCGAGGTGCAGGTGGTCGGCGACGGTGCCGGCAATGCCATCCATCTCGGTGAACGCGATTGCTCTTTGCAGCGTCGCCACCAGAAGGTCTGGGAAGAAGCAAACTCCCCTGCCCTCAATGTCGAGCAGCGCATGAAGATCGGCCAGATCTGCGCTGATGCGATGAAGAAGATGAAGTACCGGGGCGCCGGCACGATCGAATTCCTCTATGAAAACGGCGAGTTCTTCTTCATCGAGATGAACACCCGTCTGCAGGTCGAGCATCCGATCACCGAAGCCATCACCGGCATCGACCTCGTGCATGAGCAGATCCGCGTCGCCTCCGGCGCCGGCCTCTCGGTCACGCAGGATCAGGTGGTGTTCTCGGGCCATGCCATCGAGTGCCGCATCAATGCCGAGGACCCGCGCACCTTCGTGCCGTCGCCCGGCACGATCACGCATTTCCATGCACCGGGTGGTCTGGGCGTTCGCGTCGATTCCGGCGTCTATGCCGGCTACAAGATCCCGCCTTATTATGACAGCCTGATCGGCAAGCTGATCGTGCATGGACGCACCCGCGTCGAATGCATGATGCGCCTTCGCCGCGTGCTCGACGAATTCGTCGTCGACGGCATCAAGACGACGCTGCCGCTGTTCCAGGATCTCGTCGCCAACCAGGACATCGCCAACGGCGACTACGACATCCACTGGCTGGAACACTATCTGGCCGAAACCTCGGCCACGTAAACCATGGCTGGGCGGCGCAGCAGGGACCAAAGGATAACACCGGAGCTCCTGCTGCGCGCCTACTCCATCGGGATGTTCCCGATGTCTGATGCCGCCGACGACCCCGAACTGTTCTGGGTCGAGCCGGAGATCCGGGGGATCATCCCCCTCGACGAATTCCATGTCTCCGCGAGCCTTATGAAGGCGATCCGCAAACGCCCCTTCGACATCCGCTTTGACACCGCCTTCGACGCCGTGGTCGACAAATGCGCGGAAGCCGCCCCCGACCGGCCGAGCACCTGGATCAACCAGACCATCCGCGAACTCTACGGCGCGCTCCACCGCCTCGGCCACGCGCATAGCGTCGAGGCCTTCGAGGGCGACGAACTGGTCGGTGGTCTCTACGGGGTGTCGCTGGGCTCGGCCTTTTTCGGCGAGAGCATGTTTTCACGGCGCACGAATGCGTCGAAGATCTGTCTCGTCTATCTCGTCGAGCGCTTGAAGGAACGCGGGTTTACGCTTCTGGATACGCAGTTCACCACCGAGCATTTGAAGACGTTTGGGGCGGTGGATATTCCGAAAGAGGCGTATGGGCTGTTGCTGGATAAGGCGATGGAGAGTGGGACGGTGAGGTTTTGAGGGGGTGGTGGGGCGATGGTGACCTACCGGGAGCTATCGAGGAGCCTCAACAAGAACTTCATGCGCTCTTGAATGAATTTTCAGGCTCGGTTATAAATATTTTGCTCTTGGCATGAGCGTGGCACTCGCCGTTCCGAAGCTGCTGGCAGCACTGCTTTCGATTTTACTCCGGACCCTTTCAACAGGCACTCGGGCTTGAAGGGCGGTTGGCGAGTGACGCTTTAAGAATCAGGCCAGGAGAAACGCCATGTTGACTGGTGATGTACGTCCATCGACGCTTGATGGTATCAAGAGACTAGCTGCTCAAATTCGCAGAGAGAGAGGTATTAAGCACTCTGTTGCGCTTGACCTCGCCGCTAGCGCAGCAAATTTTTCCAACTTTCGAAATGCACAGCGTTTGCTACGCCGGCAATCAGTGGCATCTTCGGACCACTACGTACTACTGACGATGTATTGGTACGATAAGCAGAAGAGGCGGAGTGGCAGAGAGACGCTCCACATTGGCCTCCCGAAAGCGCTCAACGATATTTGCAATAAAGCCTTGCTAAGAAATGCAAGAGGCTTTGGAGGTATGAGGGTAGTCGCTGAGGACCACCTCGTATGTGACATGTTGGCCGCATCACAGGATTCCGCTCGCGGGCAGCTATCCACAGCAGCGCGATCGCTATGTTTTATTAATCACACTGGACTTCAACCCGCCGGCGGATCTAAGCGAATTTATACAAGCGCGATATCGAACTTAAAGTTTCCTGGCCGCGATCACGCAACCCTTTGGGACAACCCGGCCACCGGCAGCTTAGTCCTAATCGATGAACCTTACCGAGGTGCAGACCAAGAAGCCCAACGGACAATCTGGGCCGAAAAAAGCGATTGGCGATTGGTCAGGACCTCTTGGCCAGGCATGTACCGACCTTATGAATGCGATTTGTATATTGTGATGGAAGGTCGCTTTAGCGCCGAACTCGCCGAACTCCGGTCGAAGATTGAAGCAATGCCGCCTCCCTTGCTTGAAGAAAACTGGCCTGGGGAGTCAGTTCCATCTTGGGAAACGTTCTTGAGCCCAAAAGCGACAACACCGCAGGATGCTCGCAGAGCTCGTTGCCGTGGGACGATCTATCCGGCTGCTAGCAAAACGACGGAACCATATAGCTACAGTCTGGGAGTGACCCGACGCCGCCCAGCAGGGAAAATGAAAATTGAACAGCACATTCACGCTGGTGGCATCATCAAAGCGGTTCTCGGGTCAGGTGTAGCAAATTCCGGCGCATACTTTCGCTTAAATTCCCTACGATCGACTCTTGAAGATTGGATGAGCATGGAGATCGGTCGTAACGATTTACAAGGTCCTGAATTCTTCGAAGTCTACTATTCCGAAGCACCAGCGGATGCCGCATTTTGGGACTTGGCTAGGACACGGGATGGCGTTTTATCGATGCTAGAAGATTTGAAGAAATTACTGGCCGATACATACCCGGACTGCGCGCCACTTCGACGACAGATCAATAAAATAAGTATATCAATTTCGCAGATCGCCAGAATCAAGGATGCTACGTAAGCAACACAATTGGCGGCGCTGATTTTTTGAGAAACCGCGCCGCCAGTTTCGATCCTGACGCCCCTTTTATAGATACCCCGCCTCGCCTCCTCACCAGCGACGTGATCTGCCAGTGGATCGTTTGTCCTTCCACCCGCCGCAGTAGGCCTTCCTTCCCGCCCCCAACACGCCCTAGTCGAAACCCCAAACAACCCTGCACGTTTCCCGCAACTGCGCTACACCACACCAATCCTGATGCCCTTCGGCATTTCGGCGATCACCGAGTCATGACTTGCTTCGTGAGTCTTCGGGTCCTGAGGGACATCCCATGTCAAAGGCACCGATCGTGTATTTCGAAGCGGCGAGCACGCTTGCTGTCGTCGTGTCTTCCAACGAACCGCTGCTTTTCCTTGCCGAGGATCTGACGATCATCGCGGCCAGTGCCTCTTTCTGCCGCGCCTTCGAGATCGATCCGGCGTCGGTTCCGGGCGCCCGGCTTGAGGATCTGGGTGCGGGCGAATGGGCGTCTTGTGCGCGGAGTTACCCCCCTCTGCCCTGCCGGGCATCTCCCCCACACGGGGGGAGACCGGCTGAGTTGCCGGCCTATTGCCCGCCTTTGGAGTGTGCTGACAGTGCGACAAACGCTACGCCCCGCTCTCCCCCCTTGTGGGGGAGATGTCACGCAGTGACAGAGGGGGGTGTACCGTATGCGATAGCCCTTGCCACTTTGTGGGGGGAGCGTTTGGGAGGGGCTGTTTACCCCAGACCCGCTCAGTTGACCGTCAGATCCGCCGTTTCGCCGAAGGCGATGATCAGTTTGGGGCTGGTCATGTCGCCGCTTTCCTCGTCGACCTGGATCGAATAGGCCGCGACGCCGAGGTGGCGGGCGGACATGGCGGTGGCGATCTTTTCGGCGGAGGCGGCACTGGATGCCTGGCGCATCTCGCCGGGCACGACATTGCCGCGGTTCTTCTTGAAGGGAAGGACGATGAATTTTTCAGCCAGCGACATGGTGGGAGAACTCCTTATGTGTTCTCTTCATGTTCTCCTGAGGCAAGGAAGTCAAACGATAAGCGCGGGAGGCACGGAATACCCGCTCTTGCCTCCTGAGCGCATCGAACAGTGCCCCCCGGATCGGAACTGCCGCGCGTTACCCCCCTCTGCCCTGCCGGGCATCTCCCCCACACGGGGGGAGAGCGGAATGCGGCTTAGTAGAGGCCGACGCCGCCGGGTGGGGTCGGCGGGGGAGCGATCGGCTGCGGCTGGCCCTGAGAGTAGGGATCGCCTCCCTGAAGGGCTGGATCACCATCAACCGGATAACCATCCGGCGGCGGCAGTGCACCGCCATAGGTCTCGCTCGGCACCTCCTGCGGCGCCTCGAGCGGCGGGACGGTGCCCGGTGCGGGCTCGGCTGGGGCGATGTCGCTCAGCGGTGCGGCATTCGGATCGAGTGCCGGGGCGCCGTTGGGATCAGTGGCGGGTGCGGCGTTCGGATCGGCCGCAGGGGCAGCAGTTGCCGCGGCATCGGGCTTGGCAGGCTCGGGCGCAAGCTTGGCGGCGGCTTCGACGCCGGGCGGCGGCGGCACTTCGGACTTCACCTTGCAGCCGGTCAGCCAGACGTCATAGATCGGGTGCTCGACGGCATTCAGCGCCGGGCTGTCGGCAAACATCCAACCGGAAAAAATGCGACGGATCTTGCGGTCCAGCGTGATCTCGTCGACCTCGATGAAGGCGTCGATCTTCTGGGCTTCGGTCTCGTCACGGGAATAGCAGACCTTTGGCGTCACCTGGAGGGCGCCGAACTGCACTGTTTCGTTGACATAGACGTCGAAGGTGGTGATGCGGCCGGTGATCTTGTCGATGCCGGCGAATTCGGCGACGGGATTTTCCAGGCGTGCGGCATCGGCTGTGGTTGGGGCCAGAAGCGGGGCGAGCATGGCAAATCCCAGAACCGGAACGGCCAAACTCCAAACGCTATGCTTCATGTCCCGCTCGCTTTCGTCAATCCACTACCATGGGAAGTCCGGGGGCCAGATATGACAAGGGCCCCACGGATGAGGCCCTAACGCCGGATTATGGCCAAATCGGGTAACCGGCTCAGTTGCCGGGCGTCCAGGCGTCGTAATCGCCGGTTACACGCGGGCGTTCGCCGGCGTTGGCGATCGATCCCTGCGGGCGATAGGCGTCTGCCGTGCCCGTCTGGTTCGGGCGATGGGCGCGTTCCCATTCGCGGGCCTTGTAGTCTTCCTTCGACGGCGGCGTGTTGGTGCGGTAATGCATCCAGCCGTGCCAGCCGGCGGAAATCTTCGAGGCGTCGGCATAACCGTTGTAGATGACCCAGCGCTTGGGCTGGCCCCAGCTCGTCATCGGGCCTTCGTAATAGACATTGCCGGCTTCGTCTTCACCGACGCGCTTGCCCTGGCGCCAGGTGAAGAAGCGGGTCCCCATGGTCTGACCGTTCCACCAGGTGAAGATCTGCAACAGAAACTGCTTCATGGCTTGTCCTTGGGCTTTGCCGTGGCTCGACTGCAGGCCGCTCACGGCCTGCCGATAGTGCTTCCGCTTATGCCGCCTCGCCTCAAGCTTGTCCAGTGATTCTGGGTCGCAGGCCCGTCATTTCAGCTGGATCTTGAAGCCGAGACGGGAGGGCGCGAAGCCGAGACGCTCGTAGAAGCGATGGGCATCCTTGCGCATCGCATTCGAGGTGAGTTGGACCAGGCGCAGGCCCTGGCGCTTCGCCTCCTCAATTGCATGGGCAATCATGGCGGCGCCAATGCCCCTGCCCCTGATGTCGGCGCGGGTCTGCACGGCCTCGATGATCATGTTCGATGCGCCGCGGCCGGTGAGAGTCGTGGTGATCATGGTCTGGAAGGTGCCGACCACCTCACCGTCGATTTCGGCCACATAGAGCGTCTCATTGGGTGAGGCAGCAATGCGGGCGAAGGCTGCGCGATATTCGGGCAGCGCTTGCGGATCCGTGGTGTCGCCATGGCCGCCGATCGGGTCATCGGCAAAGAGAGCGACAATCGCCGTCAGATCATTTTCGGTCGCTTCGCGTATCTGAACTGTTTGGACTTGCATGCCCTACCCGCCCCTGACTTACTCTGCCTCGATCTATCGATACCGGGGGACGACTTGATGACAATAATGCTGCGGCTGACAACAATCCTGTGCGTAATGCTGGCCAGTGCCACGGGTTTTGCCGAGGATGGCGGGCGCAAGGCGATCGCTTATGTGCAGGCCCCGGAAATGAGCTCGGGGCTGTGTGCCGCCAAGGACACGGCCAGCGCCATCGACTGTGCGATGAAGCAGTGCATCGAAGGCGGCGGCACGTCGGAGGATTGCCAGGTCAATGCCACCTGTAATCCTGGCAACTGGAGCGTGGACATCTTCATGATGGCGGATGGCGGGCCGCATTGGCACCAGTTCTCCTGCGGCTGGCAAACAAAGGAACTCGCGATCAAGGCCGCCGATCTCGCCTGCAGCAATGCGGCTGAAAACGGGCTCGTCGAATGCTCGGCGGTGCAGTTGATCGATGAAGACGGCAAGGTGACGGAGCCGCCGTTCAACTGACGGCATGCCCTCCAACAAAAAAGCCGCTCAACGGAGCGGCTTTTCCATGATCAGTGCCTCGATCCCGCTGCCTGGGCCGCCGCAATTCTTCGTCCTGTCGACCTCGACGAAATCATGGGCTTCGTAGAAGGCGATGGCCGCGGCATTTTGCGGCTCCACCTCCAGGCGCAGGATCTCGGCGTCGGGAAAGCAGGTCTCGACCTCGGCGAAGAGATCGCGACCGATGCCCTGGCGCTGGCAATCCGGGTGGACGTAGAGCTGGTGCAGGACGGCGGTCTTGGTCAGCTTTTCCGACATGGCCGCAAAGGCCATGCCGCCGATCCTCTTGCCGTCGTCGGCAACGAGATATTCGCCGCCTTTCGAGTGGATGCGGGCCTTGATTTCGGCGGCACTGTGCCAGGCTGTGATCAGTTCGGCGACCTTGGGCACACCGTAAAGCGCGTCATAGGTCGCATGGAAGGTCTTCGACAGCAGGGCGCGCAGCGGTTCGACATCGCGATCGGTGGCGGTGCGGACGAAGAACAAGGGCTTACTCCTCCGGCAGGCCGAGCTTGGCCTTGACCAGCGCCTGGACGGCCTGGGGATTGGCCTTGCCGCCGGTTGCCTTCATCACCTGGCCGACGAACCAGCCAGCAAGCGTCGGCTTGGCCAGCACCTTGGCGACCTGGTCGGGGTTGGCGGCGATGATCTCGTCGACGGCCTTTTCGATAGCGCCGGTGTCGGTCACCTGCTTCATGCCACGCGTCTCGACGATCTCGGCCGGGTCGCCACCCTCGTTCCAGACGATCTCGAAGAGGTCCTTGGCGATCTTGCCGGAGATGGTTTCCGACTTGATCAGGTCAATGATACCGCCGAGCTGGTCCGGGGAAACAGGCGTCTCCTCAATGCTCTTGCCGGCCTTGTTGAGCGCGCCCAGGAGATCGTTGATGACCCAGTTGGCGGCCGTCTTGCCATCGCGGCCTTCGGCCACGGCTTCGAAATAGTCGGCGATCGCCTTTTCCGAGACGAGCACTGAGGCGTCGTAGACGGAGAGGCCGAGTTCGGCGACGAAACGGGCCTTCTTGTCATCTGGCAGTTCCGGCAGATCCTTCTTCATCTCTTCGATGAAGGCATCGTCGAATTCGAGCGGCAAAAGGTCCGGATCGGGGAAATAGCGGTAGTCATGCGCGTCTTCCTTCGAGCGCATGGAGCGCGTCTCGCCCTTGCCCGGATCGAAGAGACGGGTTTCCTGGTCGATGGTACCACCATCCTCGATGATCGCGATCTGGCGACGGGCCTCGTATTCGATGGCCTGGCCGATGAAGCGGATCGAGTTGACGTTCTTGATTTCGCAGCGCGTGCCGAATTCGCCGCCCGGCTTGCGCACGGAGACGTTGACGTCGGCTCGCATCGAGCCTTCGTCCATGTTGCCGTCGCAGGTGCCGAGGTAACGCACGATCGAGCGCAGCTTGGTCATATAGGCCTTGGCTTCGTCGGAGGAGCGCATGTCAGGCTTCGACACGATTTCCATCAGGGCGACGCCCGAACGGTTGAGGTCGACATAAGACATGGTCGGATGCTGGTCATGCATCGACTTGCCGGCATCCTGCTCCAGGTGCAGGCGCTCGATGCCGATCTCGATATCCTCGAAATTGCCCTGACGATCCGGGCCGAGCGAGATCACGATCTTGCCTTCGCCAACGATCGGGTCCTTGAACTGCGAGATCTGGTAGCCCTGCGGCAGGTCGGGATAGAAATAGTTCTTGCGGTCGAAGATCGAGCGCTTGTTGATCTGGGCCTTCAGGCCAAGACCGGTGCGCACGGCCTGGGCCACGCATTCCTCGTTGATGACGGGCAGCATGCCGGGCATGGCAGCATCGACGAGCGAGACGTTGGAATTCGGCGCATTGCCAAAGACCGTCGAGGCGCCGGAGAACAGCTTGGAATTCGACAGCACCTGGGCATGGACTTCCATGCCGATGATGACTTCCCAGTCACCGGTGGCACCGGGAATGAAGCGTTTCGGATCGGGCGTGCGCGTGTCTACCAGGGTCATCGGATGCTCGTGTCATGCGTGGACGTTTCGTGTCGTGAGGTAGAGCAAATACGCCGAAGGTGCAAGGCTTGAGGCCTTGGCTGCGGGCATGATGACAGCGCTGATCGAGGGTGGATGAGAGGTATTGGAACAGGCTAAAGAGGGTCATGACCCATTTCATGGCCCTTACCCCTCACACAGCCCTGCTGATTGCGCTCATCGGATGGAACCTCCTGAGCTTTGCGATCTTCGCCTTTGACAAACACGCGGCACGCCAATCGCTTCGGCGGATCCCCGAGCGGCGGCTCATCCTGCTGACCATCTTCGGCGGCGCGGGCGGCGCCTATCTGGCGCAGCGGTTTCTCCGCCACAAGACACGCAAGCCGCCGTTCGGCTGGCTCGTGCCTCTGATGGCCGTGCTGCAGATGGGATTACTCGTGGTTGCAACGGTGCTTCTGGCGGCGTGACGGAGGGGATCAGAACTCCCGGCCGTAACCCGGGGTTTCTTGCTGGGCCAGTTGCTTCGACAGCCCCACCGACTGAACGTCACGGTCGAGCTTGGGATTGTAGGTGACCGTCAGCCAGTTCACGGCATAGCCGTGCTTTTCAAAAAAGCGCAGGGCCTCTGCATTCATGGCATGGGTCTGCAGGCTCGCCTTGGAAAACCCTTTCTCGACGATCTCCTTTTCGACCGCGGCCAGCAATTCGCTGCCATGCCCCTGCCCTTCGCTATCCGGGTCGATCCAGAAATCGGTGATCGTCTCATCCAGATCCTCACGGGCCGCCCAGCCGACCGGCTGGCCCGACTTTTCAATCACTGTGATGCAAATCCAGCCATCGCGCGTGAAGCGCAGGAAGGCGTCGCGCGCGTTGTCGACCATGCCCAGTGTCTCACCGACGGGGATCATCGCCTTCTGCCAGGCGCGCATGCCGATCTCCGTCAAGATCTCCGCCTCGTCCTGTCGCGCCTTGCGGATCGTGGTCATTCACACCTCGTCGTTTGTGACAGTAAATCATCGCGTCCCGAGTTTGACCAGCGGCCCGAAAGAGAAGGAAAAAATCCCCTATTTTCAAGATATTGGCAATTCAGACGAAGGGCTAACCGGCCGCGATCGCCAGGTTCGTGGGTCTGCTGATTCGGGCGCGCCGGGTGCATCGACACGAGGCGGTCGTTTTGCTAACGTTGCCGGGTCAACAGGAGTCTTGATGTCCGGCTTGTCGCAGACCCGGTAAAGGCCCTGCCCGCGATCCCCAAGGGATCCATCGGCCAGGGCCAGAAAACGAAGCCCCGACGCTTAGCGGCGCCGGAACGTTTTCCTGTGCGCTCGAATGCGCACTTCTCCGGACACGACACCCATGGACATTTCACGCAGCGACCAGCGTATCCTACACCTGATGGCACAAGGCGGCTGGATCGAACTCCACCGCGACGACCGCCGCAAGATCGAGAAGGCCTTGTGCTTTTCCCGCGACGGCTGGCTCTATCCCGGCTTCGATATCGAGCTCTTCCGACGGCTGAAACGGCTGAAGGCGATCAGTTCGAGGGAGGGCAAGCCTTACCGTATCACGGAACGGGGATTGCGGCTCGTAAGGGCCGAGCTGGACAATAGGTGAAACTGCAGCCAGCAACGTTCACGACGGCGCTGGCTGCACATTCACCCTGTTGGCGTCGACGCGACTTTGCGGTATTCTAACGCCATGGTTGGACCGAGATCAAAACCTTCCGACGAGATCGACTTCGCGCCACCGTCTGCGGACGCGTCTACAGCGGAGTATGAAGCATGGAAGATCGAAAAGGTTACCAAGGCGCTCAAGCAGTGCGAGGATCGTGACGCGATGATCCCGGCCGCTGAAGTCTGGGAGCGCTTTGGCTTTGAACGTTAAGTTCTCTCCACAAGCGGCAGCCGACCTCATTGCCATTCATGCCTATATCGCCGATCAAGATCCCTCCGCTGCCGGGCGGATTCTGTCACGGTTGAGGCAGATCACTGAAACGCTGGGCCACTTTCCGCTTTTGGGAAGGCCAGGCGCGATTGATGGCACGCGAGAATTCGCGGTGCATGGTCTTCCCTACACTGTGATCTATCAGGTTGTCTCGACCGCCGAACTGGACATCGTGACGATCCTTCACCAGCGCAAGCTTTATCCGCCATCCGAGGATTGAACCTTGGCACAGGCGTGGACAGGGCCTCAAAACACCTGCTGCATCTTCACCTTCTCGACCATCATGCCCATGGCCGGAGAATGCTGCATGCCACGCCAGACCACCGCGAAACCCAAATCCTCATAGAGCCGGATTGCGCCTTCGTTTGCTGCGTGGGTGTCTATTCTCGCGCGCTTCAGGCCTTCGGCGCGCATATCGCGCAGCACAGCAGAAACGAGCGCCGAGCCAATACCGAGGCCCTGATGGGCGGGGCTGACCCAAAGATCGGAAATGTAGTCGCGTGCGCCGTCACGAGCTGTCCAGCCGGCGATCTCGCCGCCCAGTTCTCCGACGGTTATCAGGCTGAACTGTTCCTGAGAAAAACGGCGGAAGCTCAGGCGAATGCGGACCATCATGTCGACGCCGAAGGCATTCAGCACCGGATTGGCAGCCCAGGCATCAAAACCAACACGGCCGACGCTTTCCGCATCGGCCGCTGTCATGTCCCTGATGACGAAGTCCTTTACCACCACTTGGCCGGTGTGAACTTGCCGGCGGCCTGTTCGATGACATGGGCCGTTTTGAAGAGGGTTTCCTCCTCGAAGGGCTTGCCGATGATCTGGAGGCCGAGCGGAAGGCCCTTGCTGTCGATACCAGCCGGAACCGAAATGCCCGGCAGGCCCGCCATGTTCAGCGTGATGGTGAAGACGTCCTGCAGGTACATCTTGACCGGATCGGCGGCCAGTTCCTTGTCGCCGATGGCAAAGGCCGAGGTCGGGGTGATCGGCGCGAGGATCGCGTCGACACCGGCTTCGAAGGCCAGTTCGAAGTCACGCTTGATCAGAGTGCGGACCTTCTGGGCCTTCAGGTAATAGGCGTCGTAGTAGCCCGCGGAGAGCACGTAGGTGCCGATCATGATGCGGCGCTGGACTTCCTTGCCAAAGCCTTCCGCACGCGTTTTCTCGTACATGTCGGCAATGTCCTTGCCGTCAACGCGCAGGCCGTAGCGGACGCCGTCGTAGCGGGCGAGGTTCGACGAGGCTTCGGCCGGCGCGACGATGTAATAGGCCGGGAGCGCGTATTTGGTATGCGGCAGGGAAATATCCACGATCTCGGCACCGGCTTCCTTCAACCAGGCGATGCCCTGCTGCCAAAGCGCCAGAATTTCTTCCGACATGCCATCGACGCGGTATTCCCGGGGTATACCGATCTTCATGCCCTTCACGGAGCCGCCGATGGCTTTTTCGTAGTCAGGAACCGGCAGGTCGACGGATGTCGTGTCCTTGGCATCAGTGCTGGCCATGGATTTCAGAAGGATTGCAGCATCGCGCACGTCGCGGGCGATCGGGCCGGCCTGGTCGAGCGACGAGGCGAAGGCGACGATGCCCCAGCGCGAGCAGCGGCCATAGGTCGGCTTGATGCCGACGGTGCCGGTGAAGGCAGCCGGCTGGCGGATCGAGCCGCCGGTGTCGGTGGCGGTGGCACCGGCGCAGAGATGCGCGGCAACGGCTGCGGCCGAACCGCCGGAGGAACCGCCGGGCACCAGCTTCTCATCCGAGCCCTTGGCCTTCCACGGATTGACGGCGGGGCCGTAATAGGAGCTCTCGTTCGACGAGCCCATGGCGAATTCGTCCATGTTGAGCTTGCCGAGCATGACGGCACCGGCATTCCACAGGTTGCTCGTGACGGTCGATTCATATTCCGGCTTGAAGCCGTCGAGGATGTGGCTGCAGGCCTGGGTGTGTACGCCCTTGGTGGCGAAGAGATCCTTGACGCCGAGCGGAATGCCTTCGAGCACGCCAGCCTTGCCGTCGGCGATGCGGGCGTCCGAGGCCTTGGCCATGTCGCGGGCAATGTCGGGGGTGACGGCGACATAGGCGTTCAGCGCACCATTGGCGGCATCGATCGCGGAGAGATAGGCATCCGTCAGTTCGACGGCCTTGATCTCCTTGGCGGCGAGTTTCGCGCGGGCTTCGGCGATGGTGAGGCTGGTCAGTTCGCTCATGGCAGGTTCACTTCAGACTGTCTGCGCCAGAGGGCGCGGGAAATTCGGGAGGCTTGGCAGGATAATGGCGATCGGATCTTACTCGACGACCTTCGGCACCTGGAAGAAATTGCGGTCGGTGGCCGGTGCATTGGCGACGATAGCGTCGGCCTTGTTGCCGTCGGTGACGACGTCGGCGCGCTTCTTCATGGCCATGGGCATGACCGAGGTCATCGGCTCGACGCCTGTGACGTCGACCTCGTCGAGCTGCTCGACGAAGCCGAGGATGCCGTTCAGTTCACCGGTCATGCGCTCGGCCTGCTCCTCGCTGACGGCGAGACGGGCAAGACGGGCAACGCGCTTGACGGTGGCGAGATCGACAGACATGGGCATTCTCCAGATGGACTGTTTTCTTCGCTATAATGGCCGTCAAGCGCTGAAGCAACGGGGTTTCGTCAGACCTCGACCGAGGAGCCCGGCTGCGGGGTGAGCACACGGGTGCGCGAGCCATCGAGACCGGCGACGAATTTCTCCGGCGTCTGATCGATGATCGGGAAGGTGCCGTAGTGGCACGGGATCGCAGTCTTGAAGTCGAAATAGCGCTGGCAGGCGAGTGCGGCAACGGCACCACCCATGGTGAAGCGGTCGCCGATCGGCACAAGGCCGATATCCGGCTGATGCAGTTCCTTGATCAGCTGCATGTCGGAGAAGATGTCGGTATCGCCCATGTGTAGGAGAGAGGCTTCGTCGTCGAAATGCAGCATCAGGCCATTGGCATTGCCCAGTGCGTGGGAGACGCCGTCCTCGGTGATCTGGGCCGATGAATGCAGCGCATTGGTGAAGGTCACGGAGAAGCCTTCAAAGCCGATGGTGCCGCCGGTATTGCCCATCTCGATCTTCTCGACGCCCTTGGAGCCGAGCCAGGCGGCGAGATCGGCATTGGCGAGAACGGTTGCGCCGGTTTCCTTGGCAAGCTGAACCGTATCACCGACATGATCGCCATGGCCGTGAGTGAGCAGGATATGCGTGACACCCTTGGTCTGGTCCTTCAGGTCCAGACCGGCAAAGCTCGGATTGTAGGACAGGAACGGATCGATCAGGATCGAAGCGGTAGCGCTGTCGAGGCGGAAGGCGGAATGGCCGAGCCAGGTAATCTTCATGGTATCTCTCCGGTTTGCAGTGTTGCGCGGCAATATATGGCAAATGCCAAGCCCGGCAACTGCTGGAAGGGTGCGTCAGTTGCGCAGTGGGCAGCGCTGGTCTATGCGACCATCATGGCAGCCATATTGCTGCAGGCGAAAAGGGACCGACCATGGCCGACGACGATTATGTATATGACGAGGCCACCGGCGAATGGCTTTCCGCAGCCGAGGCTGCGGCGAAAAACGCAAAGCCCGAAGCTCGCGACGCTTCCGGCACCATTCTGGCGGACGGCGATTCCGTCGTGCTGGTCAAGGACCTGAAGGTCAAGGGCGCTGGCCAGACCCTGAAGCAGGGCACCGTCATCCGCTCGATCCGCCTCACCGATAATCCGGAAGAAGTCGACTGCCGACATGATGCGATCAAGGGGCTGGTGCTGCGCACCGAGTTCGTTCGCAAGCGCTGAGGCGTTGAAGGGGTAAGAGACGTGGCGACACTGACCATCGAGGAACTGGCCGAACGGCTTCAGCCGAACCAGGCGATTGCCGGCCTCGATCTGGGCACGAAGACGATCGGGCTTTCCGTTTCGGATCTCGGGCGCCGCTTCTCGACCCCTCGCCCGGTGCTGAAGCGCATCAAGTTTACCCAGGACGCCGAACTGCTGCTGACCTTCGCCGCCAAGGAGCGGGTCGTCGCCTTCGTCATCGGCCTGCCGGTCAACATGGACGGCTCTTCCGGGCCGCGCGTCCAGGCGACACGGGCGTTTGTGCGGGCCATGGCTGATAAAACCGACATTCCCTTCGTCTACTGGGACGAACGGCTGTCCACAGTGGCGGCTGAAAGGGCGCTTCTGGAAATGGACGTATCACGGGCCAAGCGCAGCGAGCGGATCGATTCGGCCGCAGCCAGCTTCATCCTTCAGGGTGCGCTGGACAGGCTTTCCGGGCTGGCGCGGGTTTCTGCCACCTCCGACGACGCTTCCTGACGCGCTGTCCACCAAGCCTTGATCTGCTTGCGGCGACGGAAGGCGATAATCGCGAAGAGAACCAGGCTATCGACGACCACGGCGCGCATGACGAGCGGTGGGATGGTTTCAGGCGGAATGCCGAGCACGTTTCCATAAATCTGGAAGACGAGGTCGTGCGCATCGCGAGTCAGCATGAAGATGCCGAAGCTCATGTCGTAATAGGACAGGCTGTACCAGGCGCCGAGAAGCGCAATGGGCATGGCCCACAAGAGCAGAAATGTCTTCATGCCGTCTCTGCCTTTCGCATCAGCAGCGAATCATTCGCCACCGGCCAGTTTTCCACCAGCCACCTCAATCCAGCCATCGCGGTCAGCACGAGTGCCGGCACGGCGATATCCAGCGCCAGCCCCGCAAAGAAGACCATCATCATGATGGTTATCGCCGGCCTTGCCGGAGCCACGACTCTCACCGCTTACGCCTTTCAACGCCTGTCCCACGGAAAAGGTGTCCTGTTCGGTCGGTCGGCGCAACGTAAACCCTTTGTTAAGGTTAACGACGACTGGGGATCAGCCAGATCAAGGATTTGCGGCGCAAGCGCGGCAACGGATGGATTGTCGTTGCCTGTCAGGGCTCTCGGGGTTAACGATCCGGCCCTCGCCTCCTCTCATGGACACCCCATGCTGATCATCTTCGAAAGCATTCTGCCGATCTTCCTGCTCGTCGTGATCGGTGTCGGGCTTCGTCGCGCGCCTGTCATCCAGGAGAATTTCTGGAGCGGGCTCGAGCAGTTCGGCTACTACGTGCTGTTTCCGGCGCTTCTCTTCCACACCATGGTGAAGATCGACTTTGCCGCCCTCGATGGCGGGCGCGTGAGCCTTGTGTCGCTTGTCGCTGTCGGCATCATGACCGGCGTTTCACTGGCGCTGTGGCCGCTGCTGCGGCGAGCCGGCATGCCGCCCGCCTCCTATACCTCCGTCTTCCAGACGGCTACTCGCTGGAACGGATTCATGGCGCTTGCGATCGGCGAGAAACTTGCCGGCCATGAGGGGCTCGCCGTCATCGCTGTCATCATGGCGGCGATCATCATTCCGCTGAACCTCATCAATGTCGGGGTCATGGTCTGGTTTTCCGGCCAGAGCCGCAGCTTCGAGGTGTTCGCGATCCGCATCATCACCAATCCAATCATCCTCGGATCCGGTTTGGGCGTGGCGCTTAACCTGGCAGGTATCCCGGTCTATGATCCGATTTTGACGACGATTGGCCTGCTGGCGGCCGCTTCCCTGCCCCTCGGGCTGGTGAATGTCGGCGCGGGCTTGCGTATTGCCGACGCGCTAAGGCCAAGCGGCGCTGTCGTCCTGTCGGTGGCCCTGAAGCTGGTGCTTTTCCCGTTCGTCGCCGTCACCCTGGCGCTCGCAGCCGGCCTCGACGGCCAGACCGTGCTGATGATCGCGCTCGGAGCCGCCGTACCCACCGCGATGAACGGCTATGTTCTCGCCCGCCAGATGGGTGGCGATGCCGAACTCTATGCGGCAGCGGCCACCGTGCAGACGGTCGCCGCCTTCTTCACCATTCCGGTCGTGCTCTATCTCGTGGCTCAGGTTGCTGGCGGATAAAGCAGGTCGAGCACGTAACGCGAATCGAAGCGGGCGTCGAGAACGCCATAGGTATGGCGCCAGCCGCCGGCGAGACGTGATTCCAGGAAGGCGTCGGCGATCTTGCCGGCGCCGAGGCGGTAGAGTTCGGCGGCACCGGCCGCGAGCGCCAGTTGCTCGATCAGCAAGCGCCCTGCCCCTTCGTCGCGGTCGGCAAGTGCGGTTGCCGCGCGCAGGACTTCGACCGTCTTCTTGCCCGAGGGCCCAAGATCGCGTTCAAGGCCGGCGAACAGGGTTTCGAACAGGTCCTTGCCGCGGCTCAGCACCCTGAGCACATCAAGCGCCATGACATTGCCGGAGCCTTCCCAGATCGCGTTGACCGGGGCTTCGCGGTAGTGGCGGGCAATCGGGCGTTCCTCGACGTAACCGCTGCCGCCGATGCATTCCATCGCCTCATAGATCAAGCCAGGGGCGATCTTGCAGATCCAGTATTTGGCAACCGGCGTCATGACGCGGGCATAGGCCGCATCAACGGGGTTTTCGCGTGCCTTATCAAAACTGTCGGCCAGGCGGAAGGCGAGTGCGGTGGCTGCTGCCACATCAAGTGCCATGTCGGCGAGCACGCGGGTCATCATCGGCTGGTCGATCAAGTTCTTGCCGAAGACGGCGCGGCCGCGCACGTGGTGCACGGCTTCCGCCATCGAGGCCCGCATCATGCCGGCCGACGACAGCGCGCAGTCGAGCCGCGTCAGGGTGACCATATCGAGGATTGTGCGTACGCCATCGCCCGGAGAGCCGAGCAGGAAGCCGAAGGTCTCTGTGAACTCGACCTCGGAGGAGGCATTCGAGCGATTGCCGACCTTGTCCTTCAGACGCTGGAATTCGAGACCGTTGGCGGAGCCGTCCTCCAGCAGGCGCGGGACGAGGAAACAGCCCATGCCGTCCTTGGTCTGGGCGAGCATGACAAAGGCGTCGCTCATCGGGGCGGACATGAACCACTTGTGGCCGGAGAGACGGTAGATGCCCTCACCGACCCGTTCGCCCATGGTGGTGTTGGCGCGGACATCCGTACCGCCCTGCTTTTCCGTCATGCCCATGCCGATGGTGACGGCAGTCTTCTGCATCGGCGGCTTGTTGCTGCTGTCGTATTTGCGCGACAGGATACGTGGCGTCCATTCCTTCTGCACGGCTGGCGACGCGACGAGGGCGGCGACCGAGGCACTGGTCATGGTGAGCGGGCAGAGATGCCCCGATTCGAGCTGGGCCGTGAGGAAGAAGCGGACGGCGCGGGCCTTGTGTTCGTGGCCACGGGCTTCAGACTGATCCTCCCAAACGGAGGAATGCAGGCCTGACGCCATGGAGCGGCGCATGAGCGCATGCCAGGCGGGATGGAACTCGACGACATCCAGCCGTTCGCCGCGCACACCATGGGTGCGCAGATGCGGCGGGCTGGCATTGGCCATGCGGGCCAGTTCCTGCGCTTCCGGCGAGGTCACGTATTTGCCGATGACATCATATTCCTCGCGCAGCGGGCGCGACAGCGAAGACGAGAGATCGACGAGCAGCGGATCGGCGCGATAGGCATTGATGCCGGACCAAGGCTTGGGCTGGTTCAGGGCGGCGAGTTTTTCTTCAGTCCGGTTCATTCAACAAAAGCCGATCTCGTAATCAGCGTCCGCTTGTCTTTGAGCGGTTCGCCTCGAATTTCCATAGAGCATGCCGGTCCAACGCATGCGGCAGCATCCTGGCCCCTGCATAGCCGCAGTCGGCTCCTATTACATGGGGAACGCGCCGCAATCCACATAGCATATGCTTGCTCCCCTGCATGGCAATCATTATAGACCGCGTGACATCTCAGGAGGACGTCTCCATGGTCTTCTTTCCCCATCGCCATCTCATCGGCATCAAGGGCCTTACCGAACAGGACATCACGTACCTGCTCGACAAGGCCGACGAAGCCGTCAAAATCAGCCGCCAGCGGGAGAAGAAGACTTCCACGCTGCGCGGTCTCACCCAGATCAACCTGTTCTTCGAAGCATCGACGCGGACGCAATCCTCGTTCGAGCTTGCGGGCAAACGCCTTGGCGCCGACGTGATGAACATGTCGGTCGGCAATTCGTCCGTGAAAAAAGGCGAGACGCTGATCGATACGGCCATGACGCTAAACGCCATGCGGCCGGATGTGCTGGTCGTGCGGCATTCGTCTGCCGGTGCTGCGGCCCTTCTCGCGCAGAAGGTCGCCTGCTCGGTGGTCAATGCCGGCGATGGCCAGCATGAACATCCGACCCAGGCTTTGCTCGATGCGCTGACCATTCGCCGCGCACGGGGCAAACTCTCGCGGATCATCGTGGCGATCTGCGGTGACGTCCTGCATTCACGTGTGGCGCGCTCCAATATCCTGCTGCTCAACGCCATGGGCGCTCGTGTTCGGGTCGTGGCACCAGCCACGCTGCTCCCCGCCGGCATTGCTGACATGGGCTGCGAGGTCTTTCACGACATGAAGGAAGGGCTGAAAGACGCCGATGTCGTCATGATGCTGCGCCTGCAGCGCGAGCGCATGTCCGGCTCCTTCGTGCCGTCGGTGCGCGAATACTTCCATTTCTATGGTCTCGATGCCGAAAAGCTGAAGTCGGCGAAGGAAGATGCGCTCGTGATGCATCCGGGTCCGATGAACCGCGGCGTCGAGATTGCGTCTGAAGTGGCCGACGGTCCGCAGAGCGTGATCGAGAGCCAGGTCGAGATGGGCGTCGCCGTGCGCATGGCTGTCATGGAAACGTTGCTCGTGTCGCAGAACCAGGGACCGCGTTCGGAAGGAATGGGCGCATGATGAAACCGCTCGTCCTCAAGAATGCCCGCATCATCGACCCGTCGCGCAGTCTCGACGAGGTCGGGACGATCATTGTCGGCCATGATGGAATGATCCTCGCATCCGGCGCTGACGCACAGAACCAAGGCGCGCCGGAAGGCGCGGAGATCAGAGATTGCCGTGGCCTCACAGCCGTTCCGGGGCTTGTCGATGCTCGCGTCTTTGTTGGAGAGCCGGGTTCCGAGCATCGCGAGACGATCGCATCGGCGAGCCGCGCGGCAGCGGCCGGCGGCATCACCTCTTTCATCATGATGCCAGAAACCGATCCTGTCATCGACGACATTGCATTGGTCGAATTCGTCAAGAAGACCGCCCGCGATACGGCCAGTGTCAATGTCTATCCGGCAGCGGCGCTGACCAAGGGCATGACCAGCGGTGAAATGACCGAAATGGGCCTGTTGCAGATGGCAGGTGCCGTCGCCTTCACCAATGGCCGGCATGGCCTGAATGACACCCAGGTGCTTCGGCGTGCAATGACCTATGCGCGGGAATTCGATGCCGTGATCGCGCTCGAAACGCGCGAGAAGTATTTAGCCGCCAACGGCGTGATGAACGAGGGGCTGCTGGCAAGCTGGCTCGGGCTCGGCGGCATTCCGCGGGAGACCGAAATCATTCCGCTGGAGCGGGATCTGCGCATCGCCGGCCTCACCCGCGCCAAGTATCACGCGTCGCAGATCTCCGTGCCGGAATCGGTCGAGGCGATCGAGGTTGCCCGCAAGCGCGGCGCCAAGGTGACCTGCGGCATCTCGATCAACCATCTGAGCCTGAACGAAAACGACATCGGCGAGTACCGGACCTTTTTCAAGCTCTATCCGCCGCTGCGCTCGGAAGATGACCGCATGGCCATGGTCGAGGCGCTGGCCAAGGGGCAGATCGACATCATCGTTTCCTCGCATGATCCGCAGGACGTCGACACCAAGCGCCTGCCCTTCGGTGAGGCAGCGGATGGCGCGATCGGGCTTGAGACCATGCTGTCGGCGGCGCTGCGACTGCATCATGCCGGCCAAGTGCCGCTGATGCGGCTGATCGATGCGATGTCGACACGACCGGCGCAGATCTTCGGCCTGCCCGGCGGCACGCTGAAGCCGGGCGCTGCCGGCGATATCGCACTCATCGATCTCGACGAGCCGTGGCTCGTGTCGCGCGACAGCCTGCTGGCGCGGTCCAAGAATACTGCCTTCGAGGATGCACGGTTTTCGGGCCGCGCCGTTGCAACCTATGTCGCCGGACGCTGCGTGCATACGCTTTCCTAAAGGGGGGACACTGATGCCTACGATCGATTATTCCGCTCTCGGCCCGACCAATGTCGCCATCGTGCTCTTGCTCGGCTACCTCCTGGGCTCGATCCCGTTCGGCCTGCTTCTGACCAAAATGGCCGGCCTTGGCGACCTGCGCTCGATCGGCTCCGGCAATATCGGCGCAACCAATGTGCTGCGCACCGGCAACAAGAAACTGGCGGCTGCCACGCTGCTGCTCGATGCACTGAAGGCAACGGCAGCGGCTCTGATCGCCCAGGCCCTGTTCGGACACAATGCCGGGCTGCTTGCCGGCTTTGCCGCTTTCATCGGCCATCTCTTCCCCGTCTGGCTCGGTTTCAAGGGCGGCAAGGGGGTCGCGACCTATATCGGCACGCTGCTCGGCGTCGCACCGTGGATGGTTCTGGTCTTTGCTGTGGCCTGGCTCTCGGTCGCCTTCATCACACGCTACTCGTCATTGTCGGCACTCGTCGCCACACTTGTCATTCCGGTTGTATTGTGGATACTTGGGGTTGAAGAGGCTGCTCTCGTCACCGCTGCGATGACCGTCATTACCTATTGGCGCCACAAGGCGAATATCGAGCGTCTGATTGCAGGGACAGAAGGCAAGATCGGCCAAAAAGGCTAGAGGAAGGCGATGGGCTCAGTCGGCGCAGGACGAAAAGGCATTGCGCTGACGGACCGACAAAGGATCGCCTGGCTGCGGCTGATCCGCAGTGACAATGTCGGCCCCGCCACCTTCCGGGATCTGATCAACCATTTCGGCACCGCCGAGGCTGCACTTGACGCGCTTCCCGAACTATCCCGACGGGGCGGATCTTCACGCTCGATCCGCATCGCCAGCGTTGATGATGCCGAGGGTGAGATCGAGACTGCGCGTCGGTTCGGCGCGCAGTTCATCGGCATCGGCGAGCCGGACTATCCGCCAGCGCTACGCCAGATCGACGGCGCCCCTCCCCTACTTGCCGCCAAAGGTGATCTTGCGGTCGCCACCCTTCCTGCCGTCGGCATGGTCGGTTCGCGCAATGCTTCGATCAGCGGCGCCAAGTTTGCCGCGATGATGGCGCGTGAAATCGGCAATGCCGGTTATGGAATCGTCTCCGGGCTCGCGCGCGGCATTGACGCGGCCGCCCACCGCGCAAGCCTTGAGACCGGCACGATCGCGGCCATGGCCGGTGGTCTGGACCAACCGTATCCGCCTGAGAACATCGAATTGCTGCGGTCGATCTGCGACGGGCGTGGTCTGGCCATTTCCGAAATGCCATTCGGCTGGGAGCCTCGCGCCCGGGACTTTCCCCGCCGCAATCGCCTGATCGCCGGGATTGCGCTCGGGGTCGTTGTGATCGAGGCCGCCGCCCGGTCCGGCTCGCTGATCACCGCGCGACTTGCCGGGGAATTCGGACGGCTGGTCTTTGCCGTGCCCGGTTCGCCGCTCGATCCTCGTTGCGAGGGCACCAACGGGTTGCTGAAGGATGGCGCAACGGTCACGACACGGGCCCTCGACGTGCTGCAGGCCTTGGCACCGATTTCCCAGGTTGATCTGTTCAGTCAGCCAGAGGCAGACGAACCGGAGGAAGACGGTATCGAACGCATGCTGGCGCCGCCGCCCAACGACGACGAGCGGCTGACCATCGTGCAGGCGCTGGGGCCGACGCCGGTGGAGATCGATGATATCATTCGCCATACCGGGTTGCCGGCAGCGACTGTCTATCTGGTTTTGCTGGAACTCGACCTCGCCGGCCGGCTAGATCGGCATGCGGGGGGATTTGTGTCGCTGTCCATGGGATAAAGAGAGTGCCCGACGGCCGGAATGCACGTCGCCAGCTTCGACATAGGCCATCTCGATCAGGTAGCAGAGCATGTCGGCACCCTCACTGTCCGCAACCGCACGCAACTCACCGAGCATCTGGCGGATGTAGGCGATGTTCTCCATCGTGCGGTTGCCGCGACCGTTCGTCTCGCCTGTCTCTCGTGTCATGATCGGAGCTCGTCGCTGCGGAGGACGGCGATTTCGCCCTCACCTTTACTTCGTAAAATACAATACACCGTTTATTTCAGATTGCAATATTATCGAAATCTCCTGCTGGTTGTATCGCGTTGCAAATTCGGAAAATGGTCTAAAGCTCTTGACCGCAGCCGTTTCGCCCTCCATGTCGAAACGTCGGTTTTCCAAGGCGGTGGCGCGGTGCCATGGGTTGTGAGTGCTGATGAAGGTGCAGTGAAGCATGAATGTCGTAGTCGTAGAGTCCCCGGCAAAGGCCAAGACGATCAACAAGTATCTGGGTCCCGGATACAAGGTGCTCGCCTCGTTCGGCCATGTGCGCGATCTTCCGGCCAAGGACGGTTCGGTGCTTCCCGACCAGGATTTCGAAATGCTCTGGGAGGTGGACACCGCCTCGCAGAAGCGAATGAAGGACATCGCCGATGCGGTGAAATCCTCCGACGGCCTGTTTCTCGCGACCGACCCCGATCGTGAAGGGGAAGCGATTTCCTGGCACGTGCTTGACCTGTTGAAGAAGAAGCGCGTCATCGGCGACAAGCCGGTCAAGCGCGTCGTCTTCAACGCCATCACCAAGAAGGCCGTGCTTGATGCCATGGCCAATCCGCGTGATATCGACACGCCGCTGGTCGACGCCTATCTCGCGCGCCGGGCGCTCGACTATCTCGTCGGCTTCAATCTCTCGCCGGTTCTCTGGCGCAAGCTGCCCGGTGCCCGCTCGGCCGGTCGCGTGCAGTCGGTGGCGCTGCGCCTCGTCTGTGACCGCGAAACCGAAATCGAACGCTTCGTTGCGGAAGAATACTGGAACATCTCGGCGCTTCTGAAGACACCGCGCGGCGACGAGTTCGAGGCCAAGCTCGTCTCGCACCAGGGCAAGCGCATGCAGCGCAACTCGGTGACCAATGGCGAGCAGGCCGGCAGCATCAAGGGACTGCTCGAAGGAGCCGCCTTCGCGGTCGACAGCGTTGAAGCCAAGCCCGTCAAGCGCAATCCGGGCCCTCCCTTCACAACCTCCACCCTGCAGCAGGCCGCATCGTCAAAGCTCGGCTTCTCGGCCTCGCGCACCATGCAGGTGGCCCAGAAGCTCTATGAAGGCATCGACATCGGCGGCGAGACCGTCGGTCTCATTACCTATATGCGTACCGACGGCGTGCAGATGGCGCCCGAAGCGATCGAGGCTGCCCGCTCCGCCGTCGCCGACCAGTTCGGCCCGCGTTACGTTCCGGAAAAGGCGCGCATCTATTCCACCAAGGCGAAAAATGCCCAGGAAGCGCACGAAGCCATTCGCCCGACCGACTTCAACCGCTCGCCGGACAAGGTTCGTCGCTTCCTCGACGCCGACCAGCTGCGTCTCTATGACCTGATCTGGAAGCGCGGCATCGCCAGCCAGATGGCGTCGGCCGAGATCGAGCGCACGACCGTCGAGATCCTTGCCGACAACAAGGGCGACAAGGCCGGCCTGCGCGCCGTCGGCTCGGTCATCCGCTTCGACGGCTTCATTGCCGCCTATACCGACCAGCGCGAAGAGGGCGAACCGGCCGAGGACGGCGACGACGAGGATGGTCGCCTGCCGGAGATCAATGCCCGCGAGGCATTGGCCAAGAACAAGATCAATTCGAGCCAGCATTTCACCGAGCCGCCGCCGCGCTATTCGGAAGCCTCGCTGATCAAGAAGATGGAAGAGCTCGGCATCGGCCGTCCCTCCACCTATGCCGCGACGCTGAAGACCTTGAGCGACCGTGAATATGTCATCATGGACAAGCGCAAGCTCATTCCCCATTCCAAGGGACGGCTGGTGACGGCCTTCCTCGAGAACTTCTTCACGAAGTATGTCGAATACGACTTCACCGCAGATCTCGAAGAAAAGCTCGACAAGATCTCGGCCGGCGAACTCAACTGGAAGGACGTGTTGCGCGACTTCTGGAACGACTTCTTCTCGCAGATCGAAGACACCAAGGAACTGCGCGTCACCAATGTGCTCGACGCGCTGAACGAGGCCTTGGCTCCGCTCGTCTTCCCGAAGCGCGAAGATGGCTCGGATCCACGCATCTGCCAGGTCTGCGGCACGGGCAACCTGTCGCTGAAGCTCGGCAAGTACGGCGCCTTCGTCGGCTGTTCGAACTATCCGGAGTGCAACTTCACCCGGCAGCTGACCAATGACGGCAATGCCGAGGCCGATGCCGCTGGCAACGAGCCGAAGGCCCTGGGCAAGGACCCGGTGACCGAGGAAGAAATTACGTTGCGTTCGGGTCGTTTCGGGCCTTACGTCCAGCGCGGCGACGGCAAGGAAGCCAAGCGTTCCTCGCTGCCGAAGGGCTGGGCGCCCGGTGATATCGATTTCGAAAAGGCGCTGTCGCTGCTGTCCTTGCCGCGCGAAGTGGGTGCCCACCCCGAAACCGGAAAGATGATCTCGGCCGGTCTCGGGCGTTACGGACCCTTCGTGCTGCATGACGGCACCTATGCCAATCTCGAAGGCATCGAGGAGGTGCTGTCGATCGGCCTCAACCGCGCCGTGACAGTGCTTGCCGAAAAGAAGGCCAATCCGGGCGGACGTGGCCGCACCGCGGCGGTTGCGCTGAAGGAGCTTGGGGAACATCCTGACGGCGGCGCGATGACCGTGCGTGACGGCCGCTTCGGTCCTTACGTGAACTGGGGCAAGGTGAATGCCACCCTGCCGAAGGGCAAGGACCCGCAGTCGGTCAGCGTCGAGGAAGCCCTGGTGCTGATCGCCGAGCGGGCGGCCAAGGATGGTGGCGGAAAGACCAAGGCGAAGAAGGCTCCGGCCAAGGCCGCCAAGGCAAAGGCTGGCGATGCGACGGATGCAAAGCCGAAGAAGGCTGCCGCCAAGCCGAAGGCCAAGACGGCTGCGAAGGCGCCGGCAAAGGCCCCCGCGAAGGCTAAGACAACAACGAAGAAGAGTGCGAATTGAGCAGAAATTTCCGCGACCCCTCCGAGATCCCCGGCTCCGGCAACCGCAAGAGCCGGCGTGCGGAAGGCGCGGCCAAGGCGAAGGCCGAAAACACCAACGCCATCATCCATGGCGAAGTGCCGTCGCGCGAGGTGCTGCTGCAGTTCATCACCGACAATCCCGACCGCGCCTCCAAGCGCGAGATCGCCAAGGCCTTCGGGCTGAAGGGCGATACGCGGGTGGAGCTGAAGCAGGCACTGCGCGATCTGGAGAATGACGGGCTCGTCAACAAGACCCGCAAGTCGCTGGCGCGACCGGGTGCGCTCCCCCCGGTCACCGTTCTCGACATTACCACCCGCGACAAGGACGGCGAGTTGATCGGCCGGCCGGCGGAATGGCCTGAGGATGCGGGAGCCGCCCCGGCCGTGCTGATCCGCCAGTCTAGCGCCGACCGCGCCAAGGGCAAGACTGCCGTCGGCGGGATTGGCGACCGGGTGCTGGCCAAGATCTTTGCCAACAAGGACCGCGCAGGGCCTGCCTATACCGCCCGCGTCATCAAGGTGATCGACCGCCAGCGCGGCGCCGTGCTCGGCGTCGTCCGCATGATGGGCGAAGGCGCACGCCTGATGCCGATCGAGCGGCGTGGCGAGGAGATGCAGATCGATGCAGCCGATATCGGCGAGGCCAAGGATGGCGATCTCGTCGAAGTGGAAGTGTCGCGCGCAACCCGTCTCGGCCTCACCCGCGCAAGGGTGCTCAATATCGTCGGCTCGGTTGCCTCGGAAAAGGCGATCTCGATGATCGCCATCCATGCGCATGGCATCCCCTACATTTTTCCGCAGTCTGTCATCGACGAGGCCGAGGCCGCGAAACCGGCCAGCATGGCGCATCGCGAGGACTGGCGTCAGGTGCCGCTTATCACCATCGATCCGCATGATGCCAAGGACCATGACGACGCCGTCTATGCCGAACCGGATACGTCGGAAGATAATCCGGGCGGTGTGGTGGTCACCGTCGCCATTGCCGACGTCTCCTATTACATCAGGCCGAAATCGGCGCTCGATCGCGAGGCATTGAAGCGCGGCAACTCGGTCTATTTCCCCGACCGCGTCGTGCCGATGCTGCCGGAGCGGATCTCCAACGATCTGTGCTCGTTGCGCGAAGGCGTCGACCGCCCGGCGCTTGCGGTGCGCATGGTGTTTTCGGCCGAAGGGCGCAAGGTTCGCCACACCTTCCACCGCATCATGATGAAGAGCGCGGCGAAACTGTCCTATCAGCAGGCGCAGGCGGCGATCGACGGCCAGCCGGACGACAAGGCCGGGCCGCTGCTCGAGCCGATCCTGAAGCCTCTGTGGGCCGCTTACGCGATCCTCAAGCGCGGTCGCGACCGGCGCCAGCCGCTCGAACTCGACATGCCCGAGCGCAAGATCATCCTCAAGGAAGACGGCACGGTTGACCGGGTGCACGTGCCGGAACGCCTCGACGCCCACAGGCTGATCGAGGAGATGATGATCCAGGCGAATGTGTCTGCGGCAGAGACGCTGGAGGCCAAGCGCCAGAAGCTTGTTTACCGCATTCACGATGCGCCGACGCTGTCGAAGCAGGAGGTCTTGCGCGAATTCCTGACGACGATCGGCTTCTCGCTGGTCAAGGGCGGCAATCTTCGCTCCAATTCGTTCAACGGCATCCTCGCCAAGGCGCAGGACACCCCGCACCAGATCATCGTCAACGAGATGGTGCTGCGCAGTCAGAGCCAGGCGATCTACAGCCCCGACAATATCGGCCATTTCGGGCTGAACCTGATGAAATACGCCCATTTCACCTCGCCGATCCGGCGCTACGCCGACCTGATCGTGCATCGCGCACTGGTCGGGGCGCTCGGGCTTGGCGAAGGCGGGATCACGGAGGAGGAAGAAGCAAGCCTTGAGGATATCGCGGCTGAAATCTCGACCTTCGAGCGGCGCGCGATGGCGGCCGAGCGCGACACCGTGAACAGGCTTGTGGCGCACCACCTTGCGGGCCGCATCGGCGAGGATTTTGAGGGCCAGATCGGCGGCGTTACCAAGTCGGGTCTGTTCATCAGCCTGCCGCAATTTGGCGCAGATGGCTTTATCCCGGTTTCAACTCTCGGACGGGACTACTATATCTACGACGAAGCTCACCAGGCCTTGACGGGCGAGAAGTCTGGACTGGGTTATCAGCTCGGCGACAGCGTCGAGGTACGGCTTGTGGAAGCCGTGCCGCTCGCCGGTGCGCTGCGCTTCGAAATGCTGAGCGAAGGACGCAAGATGCCGGCAGGTGCGCGCTCCTTCCACAAGGCCGGCGGCCGGGGCAGGAAACAGCCCGGCACACGGCCACCGCGTTCGAGACGGTGATATAGGCTCGCCCGGGAGAAATACGATGACGGTCAACCAGACGGATATGACGGTGCAGTTCGGCGGCACGGAGCAGATCGAGCGGCCCCTCGGGCGTTCGATCAAGCGCGGCATGCTGTGCCGCTGCCCCAATTGCGGCCAGGGCAAGCTGTTCAGGAACTACCTCAAGGTGGTCGATAACTGCGCATCTTGTGGTGAGGACTATCACCACCACCGTGCCGACGACCTCCCGGCCTATCTTGTCATCCTGGTGCTCGGCCATGTGCTTGTCGGCGGCTTCATGGCCACCGACCTCGTCTTCGTCTTGCCAGGCTGGGTGCATTTTGCCATCTGGGCGCCCATTGGGATCGTCGCATCGCTCCTCAGCCTGCAGCCGATCAAGGGCGGCGTGGTCGGGCTGCAATGGGCCCTGCGGATGCATGGCTTCGGCGGCGAACACGATGAAGCGCACGACAGCTGACTGGCAGTTCTTGAACGACGGTCGATGTCACGCGGCAGTGTCTCTTTACGCTTAACTATCAGTCTTCCTGTTATTTGTGATTCGCGGTGAAACCTGCGTGACAGGTTGACAGCATGGCGATTTCCGGTGTGAACATGCCGCGTCCTTAAAATACGGTCGGGAGCTCTTACATTTCCATGCCATTCAAGATGCCGAACTCCTGTCCGCTGCAGCCCTGCCCTTCTCACATTCGTGGCGCGTCGTTGATGGTGACTGATGTCTGAGACCAATGACGTATTGAACGGCGACCGGGAAGAGATCCACTGGCCTTCGTTGGTGGCGGCGATTTCTGCCATTTCGGCCGTCGGCATCGCCATCGGGCTTGGACTGCCGCTGCTCAGCATCATCCTCGAAAAGCGCGGCATCTCCTCGACGCTCATCGGTCTCAATTCGGCCATGGCCGGCATTGCAGCCATGGCGGCCGCACCTGTGACGACCAAGATCGCCCACAAGCTCGGCGTCGTGCCGACCATGCTCTGGGCCGTGCTCCTCTCGGCGGTCAGTGCGGTGGGATTCTACTATGCAACAGAATTCTGGATGTGGTTTCCGTTGCGCATCGTCTTCCACGGGGCGACGACCACGCTTTTCATCCTGTCGGAGTTCTGGATCAATGCGGCAGCCCCCTCGCGAAAACGCGGCCTGGTCATGGGCATCTATGCGACCATGCTCGCCGTCGGCTTTGCATCGGGACCCCTGATCTTTTCGGTGATCGGCAGCGACGGTCTGCTGCCATTTATCGTCGGTGCCGTCGCCATCCTGGCCGCCGCCATTCCGATCTATATCGCGCGCTTCGAAAGCCCGGAGCTGAACGAGAAGCCGGAGATGCATTTCTTCCGCTACATCTTCCTCGTTCCGACCGCGACCGTCGCCGTGTTCGTGTTCGGAGCGGTCGAGGCCGGCGGGCTGTCCCTTTTCCCGATCTATGCCACCCGCAGCGGTTTTACAGAGACACAGGCCGCCCTGCTGCTGACCGTCATGGGCGTCGGCAACATGGTCTTCCAGATCCCGCTGGGACTGCTCTCTGACCGGATGAAGGATCGCCGGCTGCTGCTCTCGGTCCTCGCATTCGTCGGTCTCTGCGGCTCACTGGCGCTGCCGCTCCTGTCCGACCATTGGCAGCTGATGGCGGTGGTGCTGCTGTTCTGGGGTGGTTGTGTGTCCGGTCTCTATACGATCGGGCTCAGCCATCTCGGTTCGCGACTCACCGGTGCCGATCTTGCGGCTGCCAATGCGGCCTTCATCTTCTGCTATGCAGTCGGCACGGTTGCCGGTCCACAGGCGATTGGGGCCGCCATTGATCTGACCGGAAATGACGGATTTGCCTGGGCTATCGCCGGGTTCTTCGCCCTCTATGTCGTGCTTTCCCTGGGTCGCCTGCTTTTTAGGCCGAAACGCACTTGACTTTTCGGGCGCGATTTGTAGTTTCGCGCCAGATTTGCCGTGGACCTCGTTCGGTCGTCCACGGCTTAGTTTATTAGAGGCAGGACGACCATGGCCAAGGCTACAACCATCAAGATCAAGCTTCTGTCGACGGCCGACACGGGTTTCTTCTACGTGACCACGAAGAACAGCCGTACGATGACGGACAAGATGACGAAGACCAAGTACGACCCGGTTGCTAAGAAGCATGTCGAGTTCAAGGAAACCAAGATCAAGTAATCCTTGATCTGACCGGTTCCACAAAAAAGGCGTGTCACTCTGTGACGCGCCTTTTTCTTTGGCAAAACGAGCGGCGGCCAGCCTGATGTCCCACGCCCCTTGCACAAACAAAAACACCGGCTTCCCCAAGGGGAAACCGGTGTCTTTCAGATAAGGGGGTCGGTCGGCATGCAAACACGGCACGAGGAACCGCTTTAACGTTGCACACCAACCGACCGACCCCACGACCCAGGAGATGCGGCGGACCTGAGCATCATGGGGTATCCGGAACCTCTTGAAGAGGTCTTATTCAGTGCGGTCAAACTCTCCCAAGTAGAGAAAAAAATCAACAGTTTATTAACTGCCGCACGTTGCATGCTCTCGATATGGTTAAATTCGGCACAGAAAGACTTGCAAGAGCCCGATTATTCTCAGTGTTACAAACATTCTTTGGCGAGACATCGGATAGTTCAACTTCAAGACAACAAGCTTACCGCCGCACGGAAACAAAGTCAGCGTGAGTTGACCGAGATCAGATCAGCGAAGCAATCCCTAATATAAAGATGGATCCTTATGTCGCAAAGCAGAGTGGGCCGATACGAACCACCCAAGCACGTTCACTGGCCGAGAAATATTGGCGCCGTGGAAATGATACAACTGCAACTGCTTAAAAACGGTGCAGGATGACAGATATCGCGAATTTTAATGGCAGCACAAAAAGCTGTGAATGGGTGCGTCAGGCGGCCGCAGCGACCACACGATTGCGACCGGAATTCTTCGCTTCGTAAAGCGCCCGGTCTGCCTGCTTGAGCAATTGCTCCGGTGTGTCGATGCCTGGCCCCAGCGTCGCGATGCCCATTGAGGCCGTCAGCATCAGCGGCGTTTCGCCGGAACGCAGCTGGAAGGGGCGCGCTTCGATCATCAAGCGCAGGCGCTCGGCGACGTTGGCAGCAACCTCTGCCGTCGTATCCGGCATCACCACCACGAATTCCTCGCCGCCAAAGCGGCAGGCGAGATCGGCACCGCGCACGGTCGAACGGATCCGACCGGAGAATTCCTTGAGAACCTCGTCACCGGCATCGTGGCCGTACTGGTCGTTGACCAGCTTGAAGCGGTCGATATCGGTGATGCAGATCGTCAGCGGCCGACCGCGCACCTTTGCGCGGGCAAAGAGGGTCCGCAACTGGGTATCGAGATAGCGGCGGTTGTGAAGACCGGTCAGGCCATCCGTGACGGCGAGCTCGATCGTCTGGCGGACGCTGTTGCGCAGGCGGTCGTTGTATCGCTTGCGACGGACCTGGGTCAGCGCGCGTGCCATGAGCTCGTTCGGGTCGAGCGGACGGACGATGTAGTCGTTGACGCCGAGGTCGAGCGCACGAATGATCATCTGCTCGTCGCCCTGCTCGGTGATCAGCAGGATCGGTATGAATCGTGTGCGCTCCAGCGAGCGGAGCTGTGAGCAGAGCCGCAGCGGGTCGTAATCGATCAGGTTGCTGTTGACGATGACGAGGTCGTAACCGTTCTCGGCCGCTTCGAAGACCGCAGCCTGCGGATCGGAGAGCGCGCTCACTTCGGCAATCGGTTTCAGCGCCTTGACGATGCGTTCCTGTGATGCGCCGCGGCTGTCGACAAGCAGGACCTGCGCCTGCTCCTCCAGCCGGCCATCGGTCAGCCGCAGAGCATCCTCGACGCCGGCCTGGCGCGTGCCATCGTGGCGTATGCGCAGCTCGTCGCTCAGCATCTTCAGGCGAACCAGGCTCTTCACCCGGGAAATCAATTGCAGGTCGTTGACCGGCTTGGTCAGAAAATCGTCGGCACCGGCCTTGAGGCCGCGAACGCGATCCGATGGCTGGTCGAGAGCCGTCACCATGACGACAGGGATGTGTGCGGTGCGCGGATTGGACTTCAGGCGCTCGCACACTTCGAAGCCGTCCATTTCCGGCATCATGATGTCGAGCAGGATCACGTCGACCTGGGTGCGTTCGCAGATGTCGAGGGCGTCGAAACCATTGCTTGCCGTCAGGACGTCGAAATACTCTGCCATCAGCCGCGCTTCGAGCAGCTTCACATTGGCAGGGATATCATCGACGACCAGAATGCGTGCAGTCATGGCATCGGCTCCTCACGCGTCCCCGAGATAGGTCTTGATCGTCTCGATGAACTTCGGAACGGAAATCGGTTTGGAAACATAGGCCTCGCAGCCGCCCTGGCGAATGCGCTCCTCGTCCCCCTTCATGGCGAAAGCGGTTACCGCAATCACCGGGATGACATGCAGATCAGGGTCGTCCTTCAGCCACTTCGTGACTTCCAGCCCGGAGACTTCCGGCAGCTGAATGTCCATGAGAATCAGATCAGGCTTGTGACGACGGGCGAGATCCATCGCCTCCATGCCATTGCGGGTTTGCACCGTCTCATAGCCGGAGGCCTCGATAAGATCGCGGAAGAGCTTCATGTTCAGCTCATTGTCTTCGACAATCATTACCTTTTTCGGCATTCACCCGGTCCTTTGTCCCGCGTCTACAGGGTCCCGTTGTCCGGCCCACGCGCGAGTTCGCATCTTCCGTCACTCTGCATGCTAGTGCTATTTGGTTTCGAAATCGGTAACTTGCCAGGGAAACAGGAAAAGACTTTATGAAAAACAGAGATATACCTGTAAGCGCCGAAGACACGGCCGTGGCCGTTCTTGGTTGGCTGGCGAGCGAGCCGGACATGCTCTCGCGCTTCCTTGCGCTCTCTGGGGTGCAGCCGGGGCAGATGCGCGATGCGGTCAACGATCCGGGCTTCCTGGCCGGCATGCTCGAATTCCTGATGCAGCACGAGCCGACGCTGATGGAATTCTGCCAGGCGACCGATACCAAACCCGAGACGGTCGTGGCGGCCTATCATCACTATGTGCGCCCCGGACTCGATTCGGGCGAGTTCTGATGCTGACCGATCTCGATCACATCCGGCTCGCCGACCGGCCGCTGGTCGTCTGCGACGTCGATGACGTTGTATTGCAGTTCGCCACGCCGTTCGAAGCCTTTCTGGTGGAGCGCGGATATCGCCTGCTGCCACGTTCGTTCAAGCTCACCGGCAATATCGTCGACGCTGCCGACAACGCGCTGGACGCTGTTGCCGTTAAGGACCTCATCCACGACTTCTTCATTGAACAGGAGCGCTGGCAGACGCCATTCGCTGAAGCCATCGACAGCTTGCACGCCCTGGCGGACACGGCGGACCTCGTCTTTCTCACCGCTATGCCGCCGCGCCATGCAGAGGTGCGACGCCGGCTGCTCGACCGGCTGACGCTGTCCTATCCGATGATCTCAAGCGAAGAACCGAAGGGGCCATTCGTAGCCGCCCTGCATGGCGGACGCCCCCTCCCCGTCGCCTTTATCGACGACATGGTCGCAAATCTGCGTTCGGTCGGTGAACATGTGCCGGATTGCGCGCTCGTCTACCTCCCGCCGGACGTCGCGATCTTCCGCTTTGCACCAGACCCGGAGCAGCATGTGCTGCGGGCCAGGGACTGGGCAGAGGCGCGCTGGCTGATCGAAGCGCATTTTCGCCGTTGAGCCAAGTCTCCGGCCAGGAATCCTGGAACTGCCGCTTGTCGTGACGGAGGCTCTTGTCACGCTACCGGGCGCAGCATAGGGTGAAAATGTTCAACCTTTGTTCCAAAGATGCCAGCCAGCGATCATTCTCATCCGGGCTTCTGCCGCGACTGCCTGAAGGGGCAGCCCGAAGGGCTGCGGCGCTGTCGCGCCTGCGGTAGTCCTCGGCTGGTCTATCACCCGGAGCTCCATGACCTGACGCTGGCGCATGTCGATTGCGACGCATTTTATGCCTCCGTCGAGAAACGCGACAATCCTGATCTCATCGACAAGCCTGTCATCATCGGCGGCGGCAAGCGTGGTGTTGTCTCGACCGCATGTTATGTGGCGCGCATCCACGGGGTTCGTTCGGCCATGCCGATGTTCAAGGCGCTGGAGGCCTGTCCACAGGCCGTCGTGATCAAGCCGGACATGGAGAAATATGTGCGTGTCGGGCGTGAGGTGCGCGCGCTCATGGAGGAATTGACGCCGCTGGTGCAGCCGATCTCGATCGACGAGGCCTTTCTCGAGCTGCGTGGCACGGAACTCCTGCACCACGATCCGCCGGCGCGGGTGCTCGCGCGTTTTGCCAGGCGGGTGGAGCAGGAAATCGGCATCACGATCTCGGTCGGGCTGTCCTATTGCAAGTTCCTCGCCAAGGTCGCCTCCGACATGCAGAAGCCGCGCGGCTTCTCGGTGATCGGTGCCGCCGAGGCCATGAGCTTCCTCGCCGACAAACCCGTGACGCTGATCTGGGGCGTGGGCAAGGCGCTGGCCGCCACGCTGCAGGCCGACGGCATTCGCACGATTGGGCAGTTGCAGGTGATGGAGGAAGCGGCCCTGATGCGGCGCTACGGCATCATGGGTCAGCGGCTGGCGCGGCTGTCGCGCGGCATTGATGATCGGAGCGTCCATCCCAACGATCCCGCCAAAAGCGTGTCAGCGGAGACCACCTTCTTCGAGGATATCAGCCGGCCGGAAGATCTGATCGTGCATCTGCGCGAATTGTCGGAAAAAGTCGCCTGGCGGCTGAAGCGGCACGGGATTGCCGGGCATACCGTGGTGCTCAAGCTGAAGACCGCTGACTTCAAGTCTCGTACCCGCAACCGGCGGCTGGATGATCCGACCCAGCTCGCCGACCGGATTTTCCGTACCGGCCTGGCACTGCTTGAAAAGGAGACGGACGGAACGCGCTTCCGGCTGATCGGCATCGGGGTCAGCGACTTGCGCGACGCAGCCACGGCCGATCCGCCGGATCTCGTCGATGCCCAGGCGACCCGGCGGGCAGCGGCGGAAGCGGCCATGGACAAATTGCGCGACAAGTTCGGCAAGGGTACGGTACAAACCGGCTACACCTTTCCCGCAAAGCGGTCCTGAGTCTGCCATGGCCCTTCCCCACACCGCCGAACCGACAGTTCAATCGACCGCGCGCCCCCACCGGGCGGATCGGCGGTGGCGCCAATTCCGTATCGCGGCTTCCTATCGCCGCCGCAGGGGCAGCGACTTGCTGCTCGGGGTCATCCTCGCCTTCGTCGCGGGTGCGATCAACGCCGGCGGATTTCTCGCTGTCGGGCGCTACACCTCGCACATGACCGGGGTCGTCTCCTCGCTCGCGGATGATCTGGCGCTCGGACTGTTCGGCCTGGTCGGAGCCGGTTTCGCGCTTCTCTTCGCGTTTGTCTGCGGCGCTGCCTGCTCGGCAATCCTGATCAACTGGGCGCGGCGGCATGCGCGGCGCCAGCAATATGCCTATCCGCTGGCGCTCGAATCGGGGCTGCTGATCGCCTTTGCCGGTCTCGGCACCCTGCATGAGCCCGCCGTGGCACCGGCAACCGCCGCCCTGCTCTGCTTCATCATGGGGCTGCAGAATGCGACGATCACCAAGATTTCCGGTGCCCGCATCCGCACCACCCATCTGACCGGCATGGTGACGGATATGGGAATTGAGCTCGGCAAGTTCGCCTATCTCGGGCTTGCCCGCCTTCTGTCCCATCCGCCTGTGCCGGTGGATGGACGCAAGCTTGCGATCCTGCTGCCGATCGTCTTCATGTTCTTCTTCGGCGGGCTGGTCGGGGCGCTTGGCTTCAAGCATCTCGGCCATGCTTTCGCGCTGCCGATTGCAGCACTTCTGCTCGCCGTCGCCTCCCCACAGTTGCAGGGTCGACGCAAGGGACAGGCCTCCAGCAGTTGACGGGAGAAGCCTGGGGAAAGCTGATCAAAGATCCGTGTAGCGGGGACGTCTTCAAGCGATCGCGAAACTTTTCTTAAACTTCGCGCGGTAGCATCACGTCATCCTGTCTCGCGTATTCCCGGTCGTATCATGTTCCAGCGTTTCGCCCTCGCCTTCGGCCTCCTGGCCAGCAGTGCCCTTTGCAGCCCCTCGCTCGCCGGTGATCGCGGCCCCTTGCAGATCTATGTCTCCAAGGCCACGCAGACCATGACCGTCTATGACGGTGACGAGATCCTGGCCACCTCCAAGGTGTCGACCGGCAAGCCGGGCCATACGACGCCGTCCGGGATTTTCTCGATCCTGGAAAAGCGCAAGTATCACGAATCCAATATCTATTCGAATGCGCCCATGCCCTTCATGCAGAGGCTGACCTGGTCCGGCATCGCGCTGCACGAGGGCAAGGTGCCAGATTACCCGGCCTCGCATGGCTGCGTGCGGCTGCCGAACGGTTTTGCCAAGACGCTGTTTTCGATGACCGAGCGGGGCGCTCACGTGATCATCACCGATGAGCCGGTGACGCCACGGGCCATCAGCCATGCCAATCTCTTCACGCCACGCCAGCCGATCCCCGAAGGCGGATTGCTCTCGGATGCGGAACTGCGGCCGACCAAGATCGATGCGTCGCTGAAGCCCGTCGAGGTGGCGATGAACGAGGTTTTGCCGAAGGCAGGCGCCCAGGCCCAGCTGGTACTCGAGGACGAGCCGCCGCTGCGGATCCTGATCACCCGGCGTAGCCAGCGCGACGAAGTGCGCGATGTGCAGGACATGCTGACCGAACTCGGATTCGATGCCGGTGCTGCCGACGGTGTGCTGGGCAGCCAGACGCTGGCGGCGATCCGTGGCTACAAGCGCTGGAAGGCCATCGAGAAGGACGGCACGGTGCTGTCTCCGCGCTTCATAGCGGCGCTCTCCGCCTCTGCCGGGCGTGACAAACCGCTCGACGGCCAGATCATGGTGCGGCAGAAGTTCAAGCCGGTCTTTGAGGCAGCGATCGGCATTCGCGAGCCCCAGAAAGGCCTCGGTACACATTTCCTGGAGGCAAGCCAAGTCGACCGCTTCAAGGGAAAGATTGCCTGGCGCAGTGTGAGCATCGACGATCAACTGCCGGCGCCGATGATGAAGCGCCTCGGCATCACCGAGCCTGCTGATGATGCGGCTGTCTACACCGCAGAAGCCGCCCTTGCCCGCTTCGACATTCCGGATGCCGTGCGCGCCAGGATCGAGACGATGCTGAGCGAAGGCTCCTCGATCACGATCTCCGACAGTGGCATAGGCCCGGAGACCGGCGACGGCACCGATTTCATTACGGTGACGCGGACGAAGGGCTGACCGCCCTTACACCAGTTCGACATCCAGCACGCCGGGCGTCGAGCGCATGGCGGCGGCGATTTCCGGAGAGATGCGGAAGCGTTCGGTGAGTTCGACCTCGATCTCGCGTTTTCCATCGTCCTTGATGACGATGAAGGAGACGAGACCATCGCCGCGGGCGTTGAGATGGGCAGCGACTGCCCGCAAGGGGCCGGAATCGCGGACATAGACCCGCATCGCCTTCTGCATGCGGATCGACTGCTCCTCCAGCGACTGCGCCGTCTGGATGCGCAGGCCGACGCCTTCCGGACGCTCTTCGGCCTGAACCGTGATGACCAGCGACTTGCCGGATTCGAGCAGGTCGCGATACTGGTTCAGACCTTCCGAGAAGAGAACCGCCTCATATTGCCCGGACGCATCCGAGAAGGTGACGATGCCCATCTTGTTGCCAGTGCGGGTCTTGCGTTCCTGTTTCGAGATGACCGTTCCGGCGAGACGGCCGGCGGTCGCGCCCTGTTTTACCGCGACCGAGAAATCGGCAAAGTTCTGGACACGCAGCTTGTCGAGCAGGTCACGATAGGCGTCGAGCGGATGGGCCGAAAGATAGAAGCCGAGCACCTGGAATTCGCGCATCAGCTTTTCCGAGGAGAGCCAAGGGGTATAGGGCGCAAAGGCGATCTTTTCCGGACCGCTGGCGCCACCGGCGCCGAACATGTCGGACTGGCCGCTGACGGCATTTTCCTGGGCACGCTGGGCGTAACCCATGATCCGGTCTAGGCTGCCAATGAGTTCGGCACGGTCACGCCCGAAGCAGTCGAAGGCACCGGCTGCGATCAGGCTTTCGAAGACTCGGCGGTTGATCTGCTTGGGATCGATTCGCAGGCAGAAATCCTCGAGGCTTTCGAAAGGCGTGTCACCGCGCACCTCGACAATATGTTCGACGGCGTTTTCGCCGACGCCCTTGAGGGCCGCCAGTGCGTAATAGATTCGGTTGGGTCCGGTCTGGAAATGACGGAAAGATGTCTGGACCGAGGGCGGCACCACTTCGATGCCGAGGCGGCCTGCATCCTGACGAAAGTCGACCAGCTTTTCGGTGTTGGCCATATCGAGCGTCATGGAGGCGGCCAGGAATTCGACCGGGTAATGCGCCTTCATATAGGCGGTCTGGTAGGAAACGATGGCGTAGGCGGCGGCATGCGACTTGTTGAAGCCGTAATTCGCGAACTTCGCCAGCAGTTCGAAAATGTTGTTGGCCTGCGGTTTCGAGACGCCATTTTTCATCGCGCCGTCGACGAAACGGGCGCTCTGCTGGTCCATCTCCGCCTTGATCTTCTTACCCATGGCGCGGCGCAGAAGGTCGGCTTCGCCGAGCGAATAGCCCGAGAGCACCTGAGCGATCTGCATGACCTGCTCCTGGTAGACGATAACGCCCTGGGTCTCCTTCAGGAGATAGTCGATCTTCGGATGGATGGAGGCAAGTTCCTCCTCGCCATGCTTGCGGGCGTTGTAGACGGGGATATTTTCCATCGGGCCCGGGCGATAGAGCGCCACGAGTGCGATGATGTCCTCGATGCAGTCGGGGCGCATGCCAATGAGCGCCTTGCGCATGCCCGCACTTTCCACCTGGAACACGCCGACCGTTTCACCGCGCGACAGCATGTCATATGTCAGCTTGTCATCCAGCGGGATGGCTGCCAGATCCACCTTGTGGCCGCGCTGCTCGACGACGAAGTCGACGGCGGTCTTCAGGACAGTCAGTGTTTTCAGACCGAGGAAGTCGAACTTCACCAGGCCGGCCTGTTCGACCCATTTCATGTTGAACTGGGTGACCGGCATGTCCGAGCGTGGATCGCGATACATCGGCACCAGCTTCGACAGCGGGCGGTCGCCGATGACGATACCGGCGGCATGGGTCGAGGCGTGACGGTAGAGACCCTCGATCTTCTGGGCAATTTCAAGCAGACGCGCGACAACCGGCTCTTCGGCGGCGGCCTCCTGCAACTTCGGCTCTTCCTCGATCGCCTTGGAGAGCGGCGTCGGGTTGGCCGGGTTGTTGGGCACAAGCTTACATATCTTGTCGACCTGGCCATACGACATTTCCAGCACACGACCGACGTCGCGCAGTGCGGCACGCGCCTGCAGCGATCCGAAGGTGATGATCTGCCCTACCTGCTCGCGGCCGTATTTACGCTGCACATAGCGGATCACCTCTTCGCGGCGTTCCTGGCAGAAGTCGATGTCGAAGTCGGGCATCGAGACGCGTTCCGGGTTGAGGAAGCGTTCGAAAAGCAGCGAGAAGCGCAAGGGGTCGACGTCGGTGATGGTCAGCGCATAGGCGACCAGCGAACCGGCACCCGAACCACGGCCAGGCCCAACCGGGATATCGTGCTGCTTTGCCCATTTGATGAAGTCGGCAACGATGAGGAAGTAGCCGGGGAACTTCATCCGCTCGATAACCGAGAGCTCGAATTCGAGCCGATCACGATATTCCTGCTCCTCGTAACCCGGCGCCATGCCGAGCGACGCCAGACGATTGTCCAGGCCCTCGATCGCCTGACGACGGAGTTCAAGCGCCTCTTCGCGCTCTGCCTCTTCCGGATCGTCGCTGCCGCCGGTGAACCGCGGCAGGATCGGCTTTCTCGTGTCGAGCACGAAGCAGCAGCGGCGTGCGATCTCGACCGTATTATCAAGAGCTTCCGGAAGGTCGGAGAACAATGCCCGCATCTCGGCGCGGCTCTTCAGATAATGATCCGGTGTCAGGCGGAATCGGTCATCGTTCGAGACGATGGCGTTATGGGCCACCGCCATCAGGGCATCATGAGCGTCGTAATCGTCACGCGCCGGGAAGAAGGCCTCATTGGTTGCGACCAGAGGCAGGTCGTGATCATAGGCCAGTTGCACAACCCGGCGCTCATGGGCGCGGTCGTAATTCCCATGGCGCTGCAATTCGACATAGAGCCGATCACCGAAGAGGCGCTTCAGAGCCAACAACCTCGCCTGCGCGGAGGAGACGTGGCCATCGCGCAGCATACGGTCAACAGGTCCGCCGGCAGCACCAGTGAGCGCAATCAGCCCTTCCGTTCCGCTCTCCTCCAGCCAGGACATCTTCACATGCACCGGCTGACCGGCGTCTCCGCCGAGATAGGCGCGGCTGACGAGATCGACGAGACGTTCGTAGCCGGCCGCATCCGAGGCCAGCACAACAATCGCCGGCAGATCCGGCATATGGCCATTGCCGCCGCGCTTCTCGCCGGTCGAATCCTCCATGTCGATCGACAACTGACAGCCGATGATCGGCTGAACGCCATCACCGATCGCCTTCTGGGAGAATTCGAGCGCGACGAAGAGATTGTTGGTGTCGGTAATGGCGATCGCCGGCTGGTCGTCGGCGACGGCCTTGCCAAGGATCTTCTTGAGCGGCAGCGCGCCTTCGAGCAGGGAATAGGCGGAATGCACGCGCAGATGCACGAAGCCCGGCCCTGTCGACTCTCCGAATGGCGCGCCGATCCCGCTATTGCCGTCGCCCATATCGCCCATCCTCGCATTTCACTGAATCGCCGAGATTTTCGGCTTTCGCAGCTGCGAAGTCCAGTCACGTTTGGGGCGGACGAAAGGTGTCTACAAGTTTCGTGCGCGCCCGATCAGAGGGCGAGCATCAGGAGGGTCATGCTGCCGACAAAAACGGCCATGGAGGTGAATGCAGCAACGTCACGAATGATTTCGGTCATGTCTGTCTCCTTGTTCCTCTATGTTTGCAGTTTGTTCTTCTCTTGTTCTTCTGTCAAGCCCAAAAAAGCCAAGGCGCACGCGGGAACAAATTCCCCCGTGGCCGTTCAGCCGATACGTTTTGATGAAGTCAGACGTTGAGTTCGACGACTTTGCCGTCGACCAACGTCACGCAGCGATCCATTCGCCGAGCGATGTCGTGATTGTGGGTCGCGATCATGGCCGACAAGCCGGATTGGCGCACCAGCGCTTCCAGTGCAGAAAAGACATAGGATGCCGTTTCCGGATCAAGGTTGCCGGTCGGCTCGTCGGCGAGCAGGACCAGCGGCGCATTGGCAACGGCCCGGGCGATCGCCACGCGCTGCTGCTCACCGCCGGACAGTTCGGCCGGACGGTGGTCGGCGCGGTGGCCGACACGCATATAGTCGAGGAGCTGCTTCGCCCGCTCGGAGGCCTCACTCTTGGAAAGGCCTGCGATCAGCTGCGGCATCATGACGTTTTCAAGCGCCGAGAATTCCGGAAGCAGGTGGTGAAACTGGTAGACGAAGCCGACGGAGTTGCGGCGGATCGCCGTGCGCTGTTCGTCCGGCAGTTCCTGGCAGGCGACACCGCCGAGCGTCACTTCGCCTGCGTCGGGATGCTCCAGCAGTCCGGCAACATGCAGAAGCGTCGACTTGCCGGTGCCCGAGGGGGCGACGAGCGCCACGGTTTCGCCGGTGCGCAAGGTGAAATCGGCGCCCTTCAGGATCGAAAGCACCGTTTCGCCCTGGCCATAATGGCGGTCGATGCCGGCAAGAGACAGAACGATGTCGTTGGCCATCGGGATCGGCATCCTTATTCGTAACGCAGGGCCTGGACGGGATCCAGGCGCGAGGCCCGCCAGGCCGGGAAGATGGTCGCCATGAAGGACAGGCTGAGCGCCATGACGATGACAGAAATCGTCTCGCTGACATTCATCTCGGCCGGCAGTTGGCTGAGGAAATAGAGCTCTGGGTCGAAGAGCACGGTGCCCGAGACCCACGAGAAGAACTGGCGGATGCTTTCGATGTTGAGACAGACGACGACGCCCATCACCACGCCGGCGAATGTCCCGGCGGTCCCGATGGCAGCGCCCGTCATGAAGAAGATTCGCATGATGGCGCCCGACGTGGCGCCCATGGTGCGCAGGATGGCGATGTCGCTCGCCTTGTCCTTCACCAGCATGATCAGGCCGGAGATGATATTGAGCGCGGCGACCAGCACGATCAGGGTCAGGATCATGAACATCACGTTGCGCTCGACCTGGAGCGCCGAGAAGAAGGTCTGGTTGCGCTGGCGCCAGTCGGTGACGAAGATCTGCCGGCCGGCCGCCTGCTCTATCAATGGACGCAGCCGGTCGACATCATCGGGGTTGTCGATGAAAAGCTCGATCGACTGGACGATGCCCTCGACATTGAAATAGAGCTGCGCCTCTTCAAGCGGCATGTAGATGATCGAGGCGTCATATTCCGACATGCCGATTTCGAAGATGCCGGAGACCGGATACGATTTGACCCGTGGATTGACGCCGAGCGGTGTGATGTCGCCTTCCGGAGAGACCAGCGTGATGGTGTCGCCGGCCGAGAGACCGAGCTGCGCCGCCATGCGCGAACCGATCAGAACCCCCTGCCCCGTGGCAAAACCGACCAGGTCGCCCTGGCGGATATTGGAGGAGACGACCGAGAGCTTGGTGAGGTCATCGGGCCGGATGCCACGCACGAGGGCGCCGGTGCCAGCGCCTTCGCGGCCCGACGCAAGCGTCTGGCCTTCAACCAAGGGCAGCGCCATCTTGACGCCCGCCACGCTGCTGAAGCGGGTCGAAAGATCGGCATAGTCTGACAGCGGCTGATCGACCGGCTGGACGATCATATGACCGTTGATGCCGAGAATGCGCGAAACCAGCTCGGTGCGGAAGCCGTTCATGACCGCCATGACGATGATGAGGGTCGCGACCCCCAGCATGATGCCGATGAAGGAAAAGCCGGCGATCACCGAGATGAAGGCTTCCTTGCGCCGGGCGCGCAGATAGCGCCAGGCCACCATGCGCTCAAAGCCGGAGAAGGCGCGCGCAGGCGAGCCTTTCCCAGATCCTGCCGTCTCGTTGCCAGCAGCCTTGCTCGCCATGGTCACTCCTTGCCTTCAGGGTCAGTCCGACAGCGTCAAAGCCATCCGCGGTCAGGCGGTCAGCTTGTTGATCGCCGCCTCGATCGTCATCGTCTCGCGGGCGCCGGTCTGGCGATCCTTGAGCTCGATTTCGCCGCTGGCTACCGAACGTGGGCCGGCAATGACCTGGACGGGAACGCCGATCAGATCGGCGGTCGCGAACTTGGTGCCTGCGCGGTCGTCGGTGTCGTCGTAGAGCACGTCCTTACCGGCGGCCTGAAGCGCTGCATAAAGCGTCTCACAAGCCTTGTCGCAGGCCTCGTCGCCGGCCTTCATGTTGATCACCACGACATCAAAGGGCGCAACCGAGGCCGGCCAGATGATTCCGTTGTCGTCATGCGAGGCTTCGATGATGGCGGGAACAAGGCGTGTCGGGCCAATGCCATAGGAACCCATGTGGACAAGGTGTTCCTTGCCGTCGGGACCCTGAACCTTGGCGCCCATCGGCTCCGAGTATTTCGTGCCGAAATAGAAGATGTGACCGACTTCGATGCCGCGGGCCGACAGGCGGTCGTTTTCACCGATCGCGTCGAAGGCTGCCTCGTCGTGCATTTCAGACGTCGCCGCATAGACCGAAGTCCACTTGTCGAAGATCGTCTGCAGGCCGGCGACGTCGTCAAAATCGGTATCGACGGAGGGGATGTCGAAATCGACGAAGCTCTTGTGGCAGAAGACTTCCGATTCGCCAGTGTCAGCGAGAATGATGAATTCGTGGCTGTGATTGCCGCCGATCGGGCCGGTATCGGCGCGCATCGGAATGGCGCGCAAGCCGAGGCGATCGAAGGTGCGCAGGTAGGCTACGAACATCTTGTTGTAGGAATGGATCGCGTCGGCCTGGGTCAGGTCGAAGGAATAAGCGTCCTTCATCAGGAATTCGCGCGAGCGCATGGTGCCGAAGCGCGGGCGGATCTCGTCGCGGAACTTCAGCTGGATGTGATAGAGATTGAGCGGCAGGCTTTTGTAGGACTTGACCGACGAGCGGAAGATGTCGGTGACCATCTCCTCGTTGGTGGGACCATAGAGCATCGGACGGTCCTGGCGGTCCTTGATGCGTAGCATTTCCTTGCCGTAGTCTTCGTAGCGACCGCTTTCCTGCCAGAGCTCGGCCGACTGCAGGGTCGGCATGGAGAGCTCAATGGCGCCGGCGCGGTTCTGCTCCTCGCGGATGATCGCATTCACCTTGTCGAGCACGCGCTTGCCGAGCGGCAGCCAGGAATAGATGCCCTGGCTCTGCTGGCGGATCATGCCCGTCCGCAGCATGAGGCGATGGGACACGATTTCCGCTTCCTTGGGGTTTTCCTTGAGGATCGGCATGAAGTAGCGCGACAGACGCATAACGAGTTCCAGACGGTTGACGATGCCGCGCGACCGCGCGGAATCAGCGATTGAAGACGGATATCAGGATGCGTTCATAGCCGGTTGGACTTCAGAAGAAAACCCGCAAGCAAGAGACAGCCCACTCGCCCACAGGCATGCATGAAAGACCGCTCGCCCTGCATGGAAAGCATGCGTTCCGGGCATCTTGTGACGGTGGTGCGACAATTCCGCATAGCAGAAATTTTTCTGGTAACTGTTACAAATCTGCACGAAATGGGGGTGACAACGTCCATAGTTTGGGCTAGGTTCAGCCCATAAAAGAGGCAGGGAGTACAAATCTTTGCCACACTCGCGGTCAAGTCTTGGGAGGATCAGATCTTAGGCGCGCTTAGTCGCAGCCCCTTAATTGGTGAAGGATCACGCGATACTTTAAACAAGGTCTTACGGCCTTGTTTTTTTTTGGCTTGTTGACAGGTAGATATCTCCAACAGGCAGACGGGACAGATGCCCCGCCCCTTCCATCCCGAAGAAGCTATATCACTGCTGCACAAGGCCCGGCACGAAGACCGGCAGATCCTTGAAGCTCCATCCAAAGTAGCTCTCGGCCACAAACCAGGCGCCGTAGATGGCCCCCGATACCAGCGTCGTCAACAACATGACGCGCCCTGCGCGGAAGCGCGTCGGGGCACTGGCAACGGTACCCGGCACCACGGACTGGTCCTCGTCCTGGGTGCGCAGGCCGATCGGCAGGATGGCAAACAGGGTCAGCCACCAGATGACGAAATAGACGGCCAGGCCAGAGAGGAATGCCATGGATCTTTCTCCGTGTTGACGCCCCCGGTCTCAACGCCCGGGCAGCTCGGCCTTCCTATAATACCACAGAGGTGACGAGACAAAGGTCAAAGCGTCGCATCGCCGAAGAAACGGCTGTGTGCCGCGCTTTCAGACCTGTTCAAGTTCGATCAGGGTCCCGAAGAAATCCTTCGGATGCAGAAAGAGCACCGGTTTACCATGGGCGCCGATCTTGGGTTCGCCGGATCCGAGGACACGAGCACCGGCTGCGGACAACTGATCCCGAGCAGCGATGATATCCTCCACCTCGTAGCAGATGTGATGCATGCCGCCGGATGGGTTCTTCGCGAGGAAGGCAGCGATCGGGGAATCGCTGCCGAGCGGCTCCAGGAGTTCGACCTTGGTATTTTCCAGTTCGACGAAGACAACGGTCACGCCATGCTCAGGCAAAGCCTGCGCCTGCGAGACATGCGCGCCCAGCGTATCCCTGTAACTCGCCGTCGCGACCGCTAGATCGGGTACGGCGATGGCGATGTGATTGATGCGACCCAGCATAGGCAACCTCCGGCATGTCCTCAGGCAAAACGTGCCGCCAGACTAGGCCAGGCGGTCGCTGCCGTCTTGTCAGACTTTGGTCAGGAATACGGTAACGATGGGCTTCTTGCCCCAGACCTCATTGGCGGTCGAACGCACGGCCCGGCGGATCGCCTCGCGCACGGTGCCGAGATCCTTGCGGCGGCTGCGCGGAATGCTTTCGACGGCACCGAGCACGGCGTCATAAAGCGTGTCTTCCATCGCCTCACCCTCGAAATCATATTCGGGCAGGCCGATCGGCACGACATCGGGATCACCAAGGAAGTCGAAGCGGCTGTCGAGGACGACGTTCACAGCGACGTGGCCGACATAGGACAGCTTCTTGCGGTCGCCGATGCCCATTTCTTCCATGTCGCCGAGCAAGCGGCCATCCTTGTAGACGCGACCATAGGGCGCCTGGCCAATGACTTCGGCAGGGCCCGGAGCGAGGCGCAGGATATCGCCATTGCGCACGCGCGGCACGGACTTGATACCCGCCTGCAGGCCGAGTTCGGTCTGGGCGACGAGATGGGCAGCCTCGCCATGGACCGGAACCAGAATTTCCGGACGCGTCCACTCATACATCTTCAGGAGTTCGTTCCGGCGCGGATGTCCCGATACGTGAACGAGCGCTTCTGCATCCGTGATGATGTGCACACCCTGCTCAACCAGGCCGTTCTTGATGTCACCAATGGCCTTTTCGTTGCCGGGAATGGCGCGCGACGAAAAGACGACCGTATCACCCTTGGTCAGCGCCACATTGCGCATCTCATCGCGGGAGAGCTTGGCGAGCGCTGCACGCGGCTCCCCCTGGCTGCCGGTCAGGATCACGACGACCTTGTCGCGCGGAATGAAGCCATATTCGTCTTCGGCGATGAAGGGACGCAGCCCTTCCATGATGCCGATATCGTCGGCCACCGCCGTGACGCGCTTCAGCGAGCTGCCGAGCAGCAGGACTTCGCGACCGGCGGCTTCGGCCGCCTGGGCGATCGAGCGGATACGGCCGACATTCGAGGAGAAGGTGGTGATCGCAACGCGGCCTTCGGCGGCCTCGATGATCTTGCGAAGGCCTTCCGAAACGGATTCTTCCGAGGGCGAGACGCCGTCGCGCATAGCATTGGTGGAATCGCACAGAAGCGCCAGAACGCCTTCGTCGCCAACGGCGCGGAAGCGGGCTTCGTCGGTCAGCGGACCGAGCGACGGGTTGTGGTCGATCTTCCAGTCGCCGGTGTGGACGACATTGCCAAGCGGCGTGCGGATGACCAGCGACATCGGCTCAGGGATCGAGTGATTGACACCGATCGCCTCGATTTCGAAGGGCCCGACATTGATGCGGTCGCCCTGCTTGAAAGGTGTGATCGGGATCTCGGCTCGCGAGCCTTCATAGTCGCGCTTGGCTTCCAGCATGCCAGCGGTGAAGCCGGAGGCATAGACCGGCACGTTGAGGCCCGGCCAGAGGTCGTTCAGCGCTCCGTAATGGTCTTCATGGGCATGGGTGATGATGATGCCCTTGAGATTCTTCTTCTGCGACTTGAGGAAACGCAGGTCGGGAAGCACCAGATCGACACCCGGCAGGTCCAAACCGGCAAAGGTAACGCCGCAGTCGACCATGATCCATTGGCGATTGGACGGCGGACCGTAGCCGTACAATGCGAGGTTCATCCCGATTTCCCCTACGCCGCCCAGCGGCAGGAAAACCAGTTCGTCGTTCTTGGCCATTCTTTCTTTCCGATCCGTCTTACCCGAAAAACACGTCACCGGCGGCGATGGACAGAGTTCCAGCCGCGCTGTCGAGCAACAAAAGTCCCTTATCATCAATTCCAGAAAAGATACCTGAAATCGACCTGTCCGGCAGGTTCACCGTAATTTTCTCCCCGATGCCGCAGGCGACACCGCGCCAGCGCCGGACGATCTCGCCAATCCCCCTGCCCTGATCCCAGACCGAAAGTGCATCGGCCATTGCGATAAAGAGCCGAGCAAAAAGCTCCTCTGGTGATATCGAAACACCCTGATCTGTGAGCGAGGTCACCGGATACTGCGCGAGATCAGGCCGCGCGCGAATGTTGATGCCGATACCGATCACCAGGGCCATGCGGCCATCCGGCAGTCGCTCCGCTTCCAGCAGGATGCCGGAAGTCTTGCGGCGATCGATCAGGACGTCATTGGGCCACTTGATATCAACGGTCGCGCCATCCGGCGGCGTCACCGAGACGATGGTCTCGTGAACCGCCAAGGCCACCGCGAGCGGCAGAGACCCCAGTTCCTCGGTAGGAGCAAAATCAACGAGCAAAAGTGAGGAATACAGATTGCCTCGCTCGCTGACCCATTCGCGCCCGCGCCTGCCGCGGCCGCCACTCTGTCGTTCCGCCGTGATCCAGAGAAAACCGGAGTCGCCCGCGCGAGCGCGGGCGAGTGCTTCGGTATTGGTGGACGAAACCTCGTCCAATGCAACATGCCGGAAATCGTCGATCGAAATCCGGCGGGCCTTACCGACGCCGCTCAATTAAACAGCGTCTTTGCAGCCGCTTCCGCAGCCGTGCCGAGCGGTCCGCCGAAGAGGACGTAGCCGACGACGAAAAGACCGGAGAGGCCAAAGACGAGGCGCAGTTCGATCGCCGTGCGGGCGAATTCACCCTTGGCGTCGTCGAACCACATCACCTTGACGATGCGCAGGTAGTAGTAGGCACCGATGACCGAGGCGACGACGCCGATGATCGCGAGCGCATAGAGCTTGGCTTCGATGGCTGCGACGAAGACGAAGTACTTCGCGAAGAAGCCGGCCAGCGGCGGAATGCCGGCAAGCGAGAACATCAGCGCGGTCAGCACAAAGGCCATGAAGGGACGCGTGGTCGACAGGCCGGCGAGATCATCGATGTTCTCGACATTGCCGCCTTCCTTCTGGCGCATCGCCATGATGCAGGCGAAGGTGCCGAGCGTCATGACCAGGTAAATCAGCATGTAGAGGAGGACACCAGCAACACCGGTGTCAGTGCCAGCCGCAAGACCGACGAGCGCGTAGCCCATGTGACCGATCGAGGAATAGGCCATCAGGCGCTTGATGTTCTTCTGGCCGATCGCCGCCACCGAACCCAGCACCATCGAGGCGATGGCGATGAAGACGATGATCTGCTGCCATTCGGCGAAGATCGGCAGGAAGGCGTCGATGACGATACGCACCAGGATTGCCATGGCACCAACCTTCGGGGCGGCAGCCAGGAAGGCGGTGACAGGGGTCGGTGCGCCTTCGTAAACATCCGGCGTCCACATGTGGAACGGTACGGCAGAGATCTTGAAGGCAAGACCCGCGAGTACGAAGACGAGGCCGAAGATCAGGCCGAGGCCCGGCTCACCCTGCGACAGAACGGCGGCGATCTGCTCGAAACCGGTATTGCCGGTGAAGCCGTAGACCAGCGACATGCCGTAGAGCAGCATGCCCGAGGAAAGGGCACCAAGGACGAAGTATTTCAGGCCGGCTTCCGTCGAGCGCAGGCTGTCGCGGTTGATGGCGGCGACGACATAGAGAGCGAGAGACTGGAGTTCCAGCGCCATGTAGAGCGTGATCAAGTTGTTGGCCGAGATCATCAGCATGACGCCGAGGGTCGCGAGCACCAGCAGGACCGGGAACTCGAACTTGTCGAGATGGTCAAAGCGGGCATGGCCGACCGCCATGATCATCGCGGTGATCGAACCGATCAAAGCGAGGATCTTCATGAAGCGGGAATAGCCATCGGCGATGTAGGCGCCGTTGAATGCCTGGCCCGACGGATCTGAGACGATCAGCCAGGCGCCCGAGAAGACGAGCAATGCGACGGCCAGCCCCGTGACGACGTTGGTCGACCGATCGCCGGAAAACACACCGATCATGAGCAGCACCATGGCACCCACGGCCAGGATCAATTCCGGCGTGACCAGATGCAGGCTAGCAATGAGAGTTTCAACGGTCATGTCCAAAGGATCCTGTCGTCAGTTCGCAGTCAGCGCCAGAGACTGGGCTGCTTGCAAGGCTGCGGAATAGTTGTTCACCAAGTGATCGACGGAAGCCGCAGTCGCGTCGAGGATCGGGGCCGGATAGACACCGAAGAAGATGGTGAGGGCGACCAGCGGGTAAAGGACCAGCTTTTCGCGTGCGGAGAGGTCGAGCATCGCCTTCAGGCTTTCCTTCTCCAGCGCACCGAACACGACGCGGCGATAGAGCCAGAGCGCATAGGCCGCCGAGAGGATGACGCCGGTCGCGGCGAACAGAGCCACCCAGGTGTTGGCGCGGAAGACACCGATCAGGGTAAGGAATTCGCCGATGAAGCCCGATGTGCCCGGCAGGCCGACATTGGCCATGGTGAAGACCATGAATGCCAGCGCATATTTCGGCATGTTGTTGACCAGGCCGCCATAGGCCGCGATCTCGCGGGTATGCAGACGGTCATAGATCACGCCGACGCAGAGGAAGAGCGCGCCGGAGACGAAGCCGTGGCTGATCATCTGGAAGATCGCACCCTGCACGCCCTGCGTATTGGCGGCGAAGATGCCCATCGTGACGTAACCCATGTGGGCGATCGACGAATAGGCGATCAGCTTCTTGATGTCTTCCTGCATCATCGCGACCAGCGAGGTGTAGATGATGGCGATGACCGACAGCGAGAAGACGAAGGGCGCGAAGTAGTCGGAAGCGAGCGGGAACATCGGCAGCGAGAAGCGCAGGAAGCCGTAGCCGCCGAGCTTCAGGAGGATACCTGCCAGGATGACGGAACCCGCCGTCGGCGCCTGGACGTGTGCGTCCGGAAGCCAGGTATGGACCGGCCACATCGGCATCTTCACCGCAAAGGAGGCGAAGAAGGCCAGCCATAGCCAGGTCTGCATCTGCGGCGGGAAGTTATACTGCAGCAGGGCCGAGATGTCGGTCGTGCCGGCTTCCCAGTACATGGCCATGATGGCGAGCAGCATCAGCACCGAGCCGAGCAGCGTGTAGAGGAAGAACTTGTAGGACGCGTAGACGCGATCCTTGCCACCCCAGACGCCGATGATGATGAACATCGGGATGAGGCCGGCTTCGAAGAAGACGTAGAAGAGCACGATGTCGAGCGACACGAAAACGCCAAGCATCAGGGTCTCGAGGACCAGGAAGGCGATCATGTATTCCTTCAGGCGCTTCTCGACCGAGGTCCAACTGGCCAGCACGCAGAAAGGCATGAGCAACGTCGTCAGGACGACGAAGAGCACCGAGATGCCATCGACGCCGACGCGGTAGGAAATGCCTGTGCCGAGCCAGGCGTGCTCCTCGACCATCTGGAAGCCGACATTGGAATTGTCGAAGTTGATCCAGACGAAGAGCGAGACGACAAAGGTGAAAACCGTCGTCAGCAACGAGACGTTGAGGATGTTGCGGCGGCCGAGAGAGGTGTCACCACGGGTCAGCAGAAGCAGAGCGACGCCAACCAGGGGAAGGAAGGTGACCGTCGAGAGAATGGGCCAATCGGTCATCAGAAGGAGCTCCCGAGCATCATCCAGGTAACAAGGGCCGCAACACCAATCAGCATTGCGAAGGCATAGTGGTAGAGGTAACCCGACTGCAGGCGCACAACCCGCTGGGTCAGGCCGCCGACGGCAGAGGCAACACCGTTCGGCCCGTAAGCGTCGATGGTGGCAACGTCACCCTTCTTCCAGAGGAAGCGGCCGAGTGCCTTGGACGAGCGGACGAACAGGAAGTCATACATCTCGTCGAAGTACCACTTGTTGAGCAGGAACTGGTAGAGAAGCCACTGGCTCTCGGCCAGCTTCTTCGGTGCCGACGGGTTCTTGATATACATGTACCAGGCGGTGACGAAGCCGACGACCATGGCGACGAAGGGGCTCAAAGCCACCCAGGCCGGCACGTGGTGGAATTCCTCCAGCAGCTCGTTTTCCGGCAGAGTGAAGAGCGCGGCCTTCCAGAACTCGGCGTAGTGGTGGCCGTAGAAGTAGCCTTCAAACACGACACCGGCGAAGACGGCACCAATTGCGAGCAGGAAGAGCGGCAGCAGCATCACCATCGGCGATTCATGCACATGATGCATCACGTCTGCGGAAGCGCGCGGCTTGCCGAAGAAGGTGAGGAACATCAGGCGCCATGAGTAGAAGCTGGTGAACAGCGCGGCGATGACCAGCATCGAGAAGGCGAAGCCTGAGACCGCCGAATGCGACGCGTAGGTTGCCTCGATGATCACGTCCTTGGAGAAGAAGCCGGCAAAGCCGAAGGAGGTGAACGGGATGCCGACGCCGGTGATCGCAAGCGTGCCGAGCAGCATCATGCGGAAGGTCCACTTGATGTGCGGGCGCAGACCGCCCATGTGGCGCATGTCCTGCTCGCCATCCACGGCATGGATGACCGAACCGGCGCACAAGAACAGCAGAGCCTTGAAGAAGGCATGCGTGAAGAGGTGGAAGATCGCCGCGCCATAAGCGCCGACGCCGAGCGCTACGAACATGTAGCCGAGCTGCGAACAGGTCGAATAGGCGATAACGCGCTTGATGTCGTTCTGCACCAGACCGACGGTCGCGGCGAAGAAGGCGGTGATCGCGCCGACGACGGTGACGACCGTCAGGGCATCATGCGACAGTTCGAACAGCGGCGACATGCGGGCGACGAGGAAGACGCCGGCGGTAACCATGGTCGCGGCATGAATGAGAGCCGAAACCGGGGTCGGGCCTTCCATGGCGTCCGGCAGCCAGGTGTGCAGCAGGAACTGCGCCGACTTACCCATGGCGCCCATGAACAGCAGCAGGCAGGCGCCGGTCAGCGCATGACTGCGGTCGAGTTGCATGCCGAAGAGGTTCAGCACCACTTCCGGCGAGCCTGCACCTTCGGCCGGCAGGTAGGACTGGGCCGAAGCGAAGATCGTTTCGAAGTTGATCGAGCCGAACATCACGAAGACGGCGCCAATGCCGAGGATGAAGCCGAAGTCACCGACGCGGTTGACGATGAAGGCCTTCATGGCGGCAGCCGATGCGGAAGGCTTCTTGAACCAGAAGCCGATCAGCAGATACGAGGCCAGACCAACGCCTTCCCAGCCGAAGAACATCTGCAGCAGGTTGTCGGAGGTCACCAGCATCAGCATGGCAAAGGTGAAGAGCGAGAGATAGGCGAAGAAGCGCGGACGATGCGGATCGTGGTGCATGTAGCCGATCGAATAGAGGTGAACCAGGCACGAGACCGAGTTCACGACGATCAGCATGACCGACGTCAGCGTATCAACGCGCAGCGCCCATTCGACGTCGATGCCGCCGGACTGGATCCAGCGCAGGACCGGCACCTTGATGACTTCATGGGCTTCGTGGCTCAGGGCCACCTGGAAGAAGACGACCCAGGACAGAAGCGCCACCACGATCATCAGACCGGTGGTCACATATTCCGACGCCTTGGCGCCGATCTGGCGTCCGGCGAGGCCGGCAATCAGTGCGCCAATCAGAGGAAGAAAGACAATAGCCTTGTAGATGAGCATAGCCGTGTCAGCCCTTCATCATGTTGACGTCTTCGACGGCGATGGAGCCGCGATTACGATAGAAGACCACCAGGATCGCGAGACCGATCGCCGCTTCCGCCGCCGCCACCGTCAGGATGAACAGCGCGAAGACCTGGCCGACTAGGTCGCCGAGGAAGTGCGAGAAGGCGATCATGTTGATGTTGACGGCGAGCAGGATCAGTTCGACAGACATCAGAATGACGATGACGTTCTTGCGGTTCAGGAAGATGCCGAAGACCCCGAGGGTAAAGAGCAGAGCACTGACCGTCAGGTAGTGGGAAAGACCGATTTCCATGATTTACGTTCCTTGACCTCGTGCTCGCTTCAGATGCCCTGGCCCGACTTGACCTTGACCACCTTGACGGCAGTCTCGGGCGTGCGGGCGACCTGGGCAGAGATGTCCTGGCGCTTGATGTTTGTCCGGTGACGCAGCGTCAGCACGATCGCGCCGATCATGGCGACGAACAGAACCAGGCCTGCGATCTGGAAGAAGAAGACATAGTCGGTGTAGAGCACGTCACCCAGAGCCTGGGTGTTCTGGCGCTCCGTCACGGCCGGGATCGGCTGGGTGATGGCCAGCTTGGCCGCCGGGCTGATCACGCTGCTGCCGATGACCGCAACGAGCTCGACAGCCACGATCAGGCCGACAAAAGCAGCGATCGGTGCGTGCTTGGCAGCTCCTGCGCGCAGTTCGGTGAAGTCGATGTCGAGCATCATCACGACGAAGAGGAAGAGAACCGCCACCGCGCCGACATAGACGACGAGAAGGATCATCGCCAGGAACTCAGCGCCCGTGAGCAGCAGCAGTCCTGCCGCATTGATGAAGGTCAGAATGAGGAACAGGACCGAATGGACCGGGTTCCGTGCCGAAATCACCATGAAGGCCGAAGCCACAGCGATAAAGGCGAAGAGATAGAAAAAGAGAGCCTGAAGACCCATGGTGGTGCCTTTTCATCTTCCCCCGGACGTGGGCCCTGCCCCGTCGCCCGATAAGGCATGGCCGGTATCCCCACCGTCATGCCCGTTACAAAACTTTGCTTGCCCTGGCGAAGCACTCCACCTCGCCAGAGCGTGATCCGAAGGGATCAGCGATACGGCGAGTCGATCGCGATGTTGCGCGCGATTTCGCGTTCCCAGCGGTCACCATTGTCCAGCAGACGCGCCTTGTCGAAATACAGTTCTTCGCGGGTCTCGGTGGCGAACTCGAAGTTCGGTCCCTCAACGATCGCGTCGACCGGGCACGCTTCCTGGCAGAAACCGCAATAGATGCACTTCACCATGTCGATGTCGTAACGCACCGTGCGGCGTGTGCCGTCATTGCGGCGCGGGCCAGCCTCGATGGTGATGGCCTGGGCAGGACAGATCGCCTCGCACAGCTTGCAGGCGATGCAGCGCTCTTCCCCGTTGGGATAGCGACGCAGCGCATGTTCACCGCGAAAGCGCGCCGAAACCGGGCCCTTTTCGAACGGGTAGTTGATTGTCGCTTTCTGCTTGAAGAAGTAGCGCATCGACAGAAAGAAAGCGCCGACGAACTCTTTCAGGAAGAGCGAACTGATAGCCTGGGTCACTGAAGCCATCTTATTCTCCAAATCAGCCGAATGTCCGGGTGGGCATGATCACGCCCAACCCATCAGCTTCAGCACGAATGCGGTAATGACGACCATGGCGAGCGAGAGCGGAAGGAAGACCTTCCAGCCGAGACGCATCAACTGGTCATAGCGGTAGCGCGGAACAAATGCCTTCACCATGGCGAACAGGAAGAAGACAAAGCAGGCCTTGAGGATGAACCAGATGATACCCGGGACCCAGCTCAGGATTGCGACATCCACCGGCGGCAGCCAGCCTCCGAGGAAGAGGATGGTGGTCAGCGAGCACATCAGAACGATGGCCGCATATTCGCCGAGCATGAACATCATGTAAGGCGTGGAGCCGTATTCAACCATGAAGCCGGCAACGAGTTCCGATTCCGCTTCCGGAAGGTCGAAGGGCGGGCGGTTGGTTTCAGCCAATGCCGAGATGAAGAAGATCACGAACATCGGGAAAAGCGCCAGCCAGTGCCAGTCGAGGAACGAGGCCGGCAGGCCGAGACGTGTGCCGAGGCCATCGGACTGCGCCATGACGATGTCCGTCAGGTTCAGCGAGCCGACGCAAAGCAGGACGGTGACGATGATGAAGCCCATCGAGACTTCGTAGGACACCATCTGCGCTGCAGAGCGAAGGGCACCGAGGAAGGGGTATTTCGAGTTCGAAGCCCAGCCACCCATGATGATGCCGTAGACTTCGAGCGACGACACGGCAAAGACGAAGAGGATGCCGACATTGATGTTGGCAATCACCCATCCGGAATTGACGGGAATAACGGCCCAGGTTGCGAGCGCCAGCGTCACGGCGACCAGAGGCGCCAGCAGGAAGACGCCCTTGTTGGCGCCGGCCGGAATGACCGGCTCCTTGAAGACGAACTTCAAAAGGTCGGCGAAGGACTGGAACAGACCCCAGGGGCCGACAACGTTCGGACCGCGACGCAGCTGGACGGCTGCCCAGATCTTGCGGTCGGCCAGCAGGATGTACGCGATGAAGACCAGAAGGCAGACGAGCAGAAGCAGCGACTGACCGATCATGATGGCCGCAGGCCACACATAGGTGGAAACGAAATTATCCATGGTCCCCTGCCCTTACTCTGCCGCAGCCTTGAAATTGTTGCGGGCCAATGCGGAGCACTCAGCCATGACGGCCGAAGCACGCGCGATCGGGTTCGTCAAATAGAAGTCTTTGACCGGCGACGCAAACAGAGACTTGGCCAACTTGCCCGGTTTTTTCGCCAGTGCAGCAATATCTGCAACAGCACCCGGTGCAACCTCGTCGATTTCGGCGAAATGCGGGTAGGCTTCGTAGAGCTTCACGCGCAACTGAGCGAGCGAATCAAACGGCAGCTTCTTGCCGAGCACGTCGGAGAGTGCGCGCAGGATTGCCCAGTCTTCGCGGGCCTCGCCCGGCGCAAAGCCCGCGCGGTTGCCCATCTGGACGCGGCCTTCGGTGTTGACCCAGGTGCCCGACTTTTCGGTGTAGGTCGCGCCCGGCAGGATGACGTCGGCATAATGGGCGCCGTTGTCGCCATGGCTGCCGATATAGACGACGCACTTGGCGGTCTTGGCCGAGAAGTCGAGTTCGTCGGCGCCGAGCAGGAAGACGACGTCGAGCGAGGAGAGCATCTGGCCGGCAGCAACTGCCCCCTGCCCCGGCACGAAGCCGAGATCGAGCGCGCCAACGCGGGCAGCTGCGGTATGCAGCACCGAGAAGCCGTTCCACTCTTCCGTCAGCGCACCGACGTCCTGAGCGAGCTTGGCGGCATTGGCGAGAACGGCAGCACCCTCGTCACCCGAGAGCGCGCCCTGGCCGATGATGATTAGCGGGTTCTTCGCAGCCTTCAGCTTTTCGACAAAGCTATTCTTGCCCGAAACGAGGTCGGACAAGGTTTCGGTGCCGGCACCGAGGTATTCGTAAGGGTAACGCAGATCGCCACCTTCGCCGATCAGGGCGATCGGCAGGCCACCGCGGCGCCAGCGCTTGCGGATGCGGGCGTTGAGCACCGCCGCCTCATAGCGCGGGTTGGCGCCGACGATCAGGATCGCATCGGCGGCTTCGATGCCTTCGATGCTGGTGTTGAAGAGGTAGGTCGAGCGGCCGAGCGACGGATCAAGTGCCGTCCCATCCTGGCGACAGTCGGTATTCGACGACCCCAAGGCGTTGACCAGAGACTTCAGCGCGAAGATTTCTTCGACGGAAGCGAGGTCACCGGCGACAGCACCGATTTTGTCGGCCGAGGTCGAAGCGACTGCCGACTTGATGGCGGCGAAGGCTTCGGCCCAGCTGGCCGGCTGCAGACGACCGTCCTTCTTCACATAGGGGCGGTCGAGACGCTGGGTCTTAAGGCCATCCCAGATGAAGCGGGTCTTGTCGGAGATCCACTCTTCATTGATCTGCTCGTTGACGCGCGGCATGACGCGCATGACTTCGCGGCCACGCGTGTCGACGCGGATGGCCGAACCCAGCGCATCCATGACGTCAACAGATTCGGTCTTGTTCAGTTCCCACGGACGGGCGGTGAAGGCGAAAGGCTTGGAGGTCAGCGCGCCAACCGGGCAAAGGTCGACAACGTTGCCCTGCAGCTCGGACGTCATCGCCTGCTCGAGATACGTCGTGATCTCGGCATCCTCGCCGCGACCGATCAGGCCGAGTTCGGCGATGCCGGCGACTTCGGTGGTGAAGCGGACGCAACGCGTGCAGTGAATGCAGCGGTTCATCACGGTCTTGACCAGCGGTCCGATATACTTGTCTTCGACGGCGCGCTTGTTCTCGGTGTAGCGCGAGCT
>JAESGN010000258.1_pt1 | contig 84578 bp, 68 predicted proteins | sample 9269731 | NCBI WGS metagenome assembly JAESGN01 (sample SAMN15720683, study PRJNA650826) | algae metagenome | isolation source: Mojavia pulchra JT2-VF2 and co-occurring heterotrophs from desert soil | place: USA: Cadiz Valley, Joshua Tree National Park, CA | collected 1998-06-08
TGCCTCGCCCACGCCGACGGTGCCGATCTCCTCGGATTCGAGCAGCGTGATCCGCAGCGTCCGCCCGAACTGGCGCGACAGCGCGGCGGCGGTCATCCACCCCGCGGTTCCGCCGCCCAGGATGACGACCGAGCGCACGCGCCGCGGGTCCCGGGCCATGGGGGAAGTCGTGTCGGTGGATGCGGTCATCGGGAGGCTTCTCATGCTGGTGAAGCCCGGGATTAGCGCGCCGCGCCGGTCCTTGAAATGCATTTCCTTCCCGGGCCCGCCCGCATTCCGGGCGGATCACCGGAGCGGACGCTGCCGCTCCGGTGAAATGATCCTCTCCCGTGGATCTATTCCTGCCTCAGAAGGCCGCGCTGACCGAGAAGATCACCGCGCCGTCCGCGATCGAGCTGCCGTCCTTCACGCGCGAGAAATTGGGCTGGATATAGGCTGCATCGGCCTTGCTGATGTTGGTGTCGACATAGGCGACGCCCAGCGTAAGCGGCCCCACCGCCGCATCGGCGCCGAGCGACCAGTCGAGATACCTGCCGGTCGGCGCCACGCTGGTGCCGTTCGGCCCCAGCCCCGGATTGCCGCGCGAGCCGCCGAGATGCGCCTTGAGCGTGATCGGGGTGCCGGGAACGCCGGTGCTGGCGTCCGCCCACAGATAGAGATTGTCCTGCTTGTCGCCGGGGCGGCTCCGCGGGGTGTTGCTCCAATTGCCCAGCGCCTCCTGGCGCGGCGCATAGGCGACCCCGGCCAGCATCGAGACCGGGCCGATCGAGCTGCTGAGCTTCACATAGGGTTCCGCGAAGTCGGTCTTGTCGGCGCCCGAGGGGTACATGTACCAGGTGACGCCGACATCGACCGCCAGCCCGTCGGCCAACTCGCGCTTGTAGCCGGCGATCAGGTCGAGCTCCATGTTCGCGCCGCCGAAAGTGCCCCAACCCGCAAGGTTCGAGCCCCAGGTGCCGACATAGAGGCCGCTTTCATGGGAGACGGTGATGCCGCCCTGGATGGCCATGCCCTTGTCGCTCTGCGACACGCCGCGGAAGCGATAATCGGAGACGAGCGCGACATTGCCGGAGACGGTGATCGGCTTGGGCGGCGCTTCTTCCTGCGCGAAAGCCGGTGCGGCCGTGCAGCAAAGCACGGCCGCGATCAGATAGTGTTTCATGCGGGCATTCCCCTTAGCTTGAGAATGTTCCCGCCTGCGTCGGAAAGCGCGACCCTCTCATCCCGGGATGGGTAGTGGGACGGGAGCCGCTGCTTTCCGACTTTCAAAGTGCCGGCCCAGTCAGGCCGGCGGGTTTCTCCTTTGTGAGAAAATGTTGCTGCGCCTCAGGCCGGCTGGAGCTTGCGGAGCTGATCGGGATGGCCGCTCAGCTCCACCTTCAGCCCGCGGGCCCGGCGCCGCTGCACCCAGTCGCGCAGCGTCTCGGCGCTGGTATGGTCGATCGCCGGCACCTTCTCGAAGGCGAGATGGACCGGCTGGTCGCCCGGCACCGCGTCGAGCGCGCTGTTGAGCTTGGGCAGCGTGACGAAGGTCGCGGCACCATCCAGGTTGATCCGGTGCGTCTCCTCGCCATGTTCCGCGTCCACCTTCAGGCGCAGGCGACGGAAGTGCGGCAGCAGTTCCAGCACCGAGAGGCCCAGGCCGACGAGCACGCCGGTCAGCAGGTCGGTCGCCACCACCAGCACGAAGGTCACCGCCCAGATCGCGGCGGGCAGCATGCCATAGTGATGGAACAGGTGACGGACATGGCTGACGCTCACCAGCTTCCAGCCGGTGACGACGAGCACGCCGCCGAGCGCCGCCATCGGGATCTCGCGCAGCAGCCAGGGCAGCAGCGCGGCGAAGCCGAGCAGCCAGGCGCCGTGGAGCACCGCCGACATGCGGGTAATCGCACCCGCCTGGACGTTGGCCGAGCTGCGGACGATCACGCCGGTCATCGGCAGCGCGCCCGCGAGGCCGCAGAGCAGGTTGCCCACGCCCTGCGCACGCAGTTCCTTGTTATAGTCGGTGCGCACGCCGTCGTGCATGCGGTCGACCGCGGCGGCCGACAGCAACGTCTCGGCGCTGGCGATGAACGCGACGGCAATCGCGGCGATGATGATCGTCGGGCTCAGGAACCAGCCCAGGAAATCGCCACCCGGCAGCGTCACCGCCGAGGCCAGCGAGTCCGGCACCGCGACACGGACGACGTCGAGGCCGAAGCCGAAGGCGACCAGCGTCGCGCCGACCACGCCGACCAGCGCGCCCGGGATAAGACGCAGCGCCTGGGGCTTGAGCTTGTCCCAGCCGAGCATCAGCCCGATCGTCAGCACGCCCAGGCCCAGCGCCAGCTCGGTGCCGGCGATGTTGGTCGGGTCGAGGCCGAACAGGCGGCCCGGGAGCGCCGCGAGATTCTCCAGGCCGCTGGAGAGCGGCTTGGCGTCGAACAATGTGTGGAACTGGCCGACGACGATCAGCGCACCGATGCCGGCGAGCATGCCGTGCACCACGGCGGGCGAGATCGCGCGGAACCAGCCGCCGACCTTCACGACACCGGCCAGCACCTGCAGGGCGCCGGCAAGGACGAGGATGGCGCCGAGCGCGGCAAGGCCGTGCTCGCGCACCAGCTCGAACACGATGACGGCAAGGCCCGCCGCGGGGCCGCTCACCTGGAGCGGCGAGCCCGCGATCAGGCCGACGACGACGCCGCCGATGATGCCGGTCAGCAGGCCCTTTTCGGGCGGCATGCCCGAAGCGACGGCGATGCCCATGCAGAGGGGCATCGCGACGAGGAAGACCACGATCGAAGCCGTGAAGTCACGGACGACCCAGCCCTTGGGAAGAGTAGCGGAGGTCATTCGGCAGCTTCCACCAGATCGAAGTCGGCAGCGCGGCGCTGGCCCGACTTCACGGCCACGGGCAACGGCTGATCGTCACGGACGACCTGAAAACGATTGGTCTCGCCGTCGAGCGCCAGGATCTGGCCGGCATGGATATCGACGAACCAGCCGTGCAGCGCGATCTCGCCGCGCGCGATCCCCGATGCGACCGAGGGGTGGGTGCGCAGGTGCGCGATCTGGGCGACGACGTTCTCGAGGCTGATCGCGCGGACGCGATCGGTCTCGCCCAGGCCCGGATAAGCGTCGGCGACGACCTTCTGCGCCGCGTCGCTATGGTTCAGCCACACCGCGACATTGGGCATGCCCGTCACCATCTCCGGATGGGCGACTGCCTTCATCGCGCCGCAGTCCGAATGGCCGCAGACGATGATGTCGCGCACGCCGAGCGCCATCACGGCATATTCGACGGTCGCCGAGACGCCGCCGATCTTCTGCGCGAAGGGCGGGACGATGTTGCCGGCGTTGCGGCAGACGAACAGGTCGCCGGGGTCCGCCTGCATGATGTGCTCGGGCACTACGCGCGAGTCGGCGCAGGAGATCATCAGCGCCTTGGGCTTCTGCCCCTGGGTTGCGAGCTTGCCATAGAGGTCGCTCTGGTTCGGGAAGACGGTCTTCTCGAAGCTGAAGACCCGACCAATCAACTCGTTCACGGTTACAACTCCTTTTACAGCGGAGTGCAACCTAAGGAGCCAGTTTTGCCGCAGCGCAGCGGAACTGTGAGAAAGTGTTGCCGTCAGCCGGGCAGACGGATTTCCGCGATGAGGCCCCCGCGCTCGGCATTGGCGAGCGTCAGCCGCCCCTTCTCCAGCGCGACTGCCTGCTGGACGATGGCAAGGCCCAGGCCCAACCCCTTGGTATTGCGCCCACGCTCGACATCGAGGCGGACGAAGGGGCGCATCGCGTCCTCGATCTGCGCCGGCGGAATGCCGGGCCCGTCATCCTCGATGCGGAAGACCAGCTCGGTTTCCTCAAGCGCCACCGTCACGCAAACGGACTTGCCGTAGTGCAGCGCATTTTCGATCAGATTGCTCAGCGCGCGGCGGAGCATCGACGGGCGCGCCACCCATTCCAGATGCTGCGGCCCCGAATAGCGCGCATCGCGTCCGCGGTCCGTCGCATCCTCCACCAGCGTCGCCGCCATCACTGCGACATCGACCGCGACGGCCGGCTCGGGATCGTCCTCGCCCTTCAGGAAAGTGAGCAGCGAGGCGATCATGTCGTCCATCTCGCTGACATCGTCCTGCATCGCGCGGCGGCTGTCCTCGTCGCGGACGTGCTCCAGCCGCAGCTGGAGCCGGGCGAGCGGCGTGCGCAGGTCGTGCCCCACCGCGGCCAGCGCCTGGGTGCGGTTCTCGATCAGCTCATGGATGCGGCGCTGCATGCCGTTGAAGGCGTGGATCAGCCCGCGGATCTCCGCGGTACCTTCTTCCTCCACCACCGTCACGCCATCGCCCGAGCCGACCCTGCCGATCGCGCGGACCAGCTTGCGTAGCGGCAGCAGCGTGCTGCGGATCAGCAGCGCGCCGAGCGTGAGCAGGAGCAGTGCCGGCACCAGCGCGACCAGCGTGCGCTCGATCGCGAACTGCCAGACCTGGACCGCCTCGCGTGTCTTGAACACGATCCAGCTGCCATCGGCCAGGCGCATCTCCCCGGCGACGACCGAGCCGTGCGCACTCGGTGCCAGGCGCAGTTGCAGGTGCGATGCGGCCAGGCCCTTCTCCCAATTGGTCACCTGCGCCTCCATCCGCTTCTGGCGCGGCGGAAAGGCGGGGCGCTCGGGGATGGTGGGCGACCAGCGGACGATGTAGCGATCGGTGGTGAGCTCGCGCGCGGCGTCGGACCGCTCGGCCACCGGACGCTCGCTCAGCAGCTTCTCCGCGATCACCAGATGCTCGGCGAGCCGGTGCGCGTCGCTCTCCTCGATCGAGTAGCGCGAGGCGCGCTCGTACAGGAAGGTGCTCGCCCCGAACTCGATCGCGACGGTGAGCAGCAGGATGAGCAGGATCCTGCCGAGCAGTCCCAGCGGATGGCGCGGCACCAGGCTCAGGAGCGGGTTACCTCTGTACGGAAGATATAGCCGATGCCGCGCACCGTGCCGATCGGCGGCTGATGGCCGGCGGCGGAGATCTTGCGGCGCAACCGGCTGACGAGCACGTCGACGCTGCGATCCGAGCTGTCGCCGAGGCGGACGCGCGACAGCTCGACCAGGCGCTCGCGCGCGATCACGCGCTGGGGCTGGCTCAGAAAGGCCGCGAGCAGATCGAACTCCGCCCCCGTCAGCTCCACCACCGCGCCGCTGGGCGACTTCACTTCGCGGCGCGGGAAGTTGACGGTCCAGCCGTCGAAATGCGCCTGTGTCTCACGGTCCCCACCTGCCATCCGCTCGAGCCCGCCGCGGCGGAGCACCGCGCGGATGCGCGCGATCAGCTCGCGGGTGCTGAACGGCTTGCCGAGATAATCGTCGGCGCCGAGCTCGAGCCCGAGCACGCGGTCATGCTCATTGCCCTTGGCGCTGATGAAGATGATCGGCACATCGCTCTTGCGCCGTACCTCGCGGCACAGATCGATGCCGCTGGTGCCCGGCAGCATGATGTCGAGCAGCACCAGGTCCACCGGCCCGTTCTCGAACGCCAGCCACATCTCCGGCGCCGTGGCCGCCTGGCGGACCGAATAGCCATTTTCCTGAAGCGCCCGCGCCGTGAGGGTGCGCAGGGCCGGATCGTCTTCCACCAGCACGATGACAGGGGCGCTCATGCCATGGTCTCGCAAAAACTCATTGCCGGCACTTAGGCGTCTCCCGGGGCACCCTCAAGGCCGACCCGCGATTACAGCAATGCTTTGTCACGAACCAGCATGGCTTCGCAACCGGCGGGAAAATCTTCCTTACAGGCGGGCAAAGCACCGCTCAGGCGGCAGCGCTATCTCCGGACATTGCACACAGGAGATTGCATGAAACTCGCCCTTGCCGCCGTGGCGGCGCCCTTCCTGCTCCTCGCCCCGGCTGCGCAGGCCCAGTCGCTGCACGAGACCCACCAGCTGGTCTGGGCGCCTTCGGGCAAGACCCCGGTCGCGCATTGGCGCATGCGCGACAAGCCGGCCTGCCAGCCCGCGCAGAGCCACCACCAGGCGGGCAAGACCGCTCTACCGGCGCGCGCCAAATGCGGCACGCAGGACGTGTCGGCCAAGGGCCGATAGGGACACACCCTTCCTTCCCCGTGTCCCCGACCCGCGCAGCCCCACCTGCGCGGGCCGTCCTTGCCGCCGGCCACGAGCCCGAGCCCCAATCGCCGGTGCCCGAACCTAGCCCCGGCCCGATCGCCTGATCTCGGCCAGGTCGATGCCGAAGCGGGCGATCTTGTCGTACAGCGTCTTGCGCGGAACACCGAGCTCGGCGAGCGTCAGCGACACCCGGCCACCGTGCCGGAGCAGCGCGTCCCGGATCAGATTCTCCTCGAACTTCGCCACGCGCGCCGGAAGATCCGCCCGGCCGTCCGGGCCCTCGGCGCCGGCGAAGCTCCGGCCCGCCGCCACTTCGAACGCGAAATTCCTGAGCTCGCGCACATTGCCCGGCCAGCCATGCCCGGCAAGATGCGCATGCACCGCCGCATCCAGCATCACGTCGCCGCCGCCCAGTTGCTGCTTGGCTTCCTCGATGAAGGCGGCGAACAGCAGGAACACGTCGCCGGCGCATTCGCGCAACGCCGGCACGCGCAGCCGCATCGTCGCCAGGCGATAGTAAAGGTCCGGGCGGAACCGCCCCGCGGCAACCGCTCCGGCGACGTCCTCCTTGGCGGTCGCGATCACGCGCAGGTCCACCGGCTCCGGGCGTTCCGCCCCGATCGGCTGCACTTCGCGCTCCTCCAGCACCCGCAACAGGCGCGCCTGCATCGCCAGCGGCATCGAATCGATCTCGTCGAGCAGCAGCGTGCCGCCGCTCGACGACGCGATGCGCCCGGTGCGCGACAGCCTGGTATGCGGCACGCTGTCGGCAGCATGGCCGAACAGCTCGATCTCCGCGATCCCGTCGGGCAGCGCCGCGCAATTGACTGCCACGAAGGGCTTGCCCCGCCGCCGGCTGCTCCGGTGCAGCATCCGGGCAACGAGTTCCTTGCCCGTGCCGGTCTCCCCCTCGAGCAGGATGTCGACATCGGTCTCGGCGAGCTGCCCGATCATCGCCCGCAGCCGGACCATCGCCGGGCTCTCGCCGATCAGCGGGCTTTCTTCCTGCGCGGCGGCGGCCGCCGCGGCGCGCAGGCGGCGATTCTCGATGACCAGGGCACGGCGGTCGAGCGCGCGGCGGACGGCGGCGAGCAGCCGTTCCGCGGCGAAGGGCTTGGGGATGAAGTCGAACGCGCCGTCGTGCAGTGCCGCGACCGCCATCGGCACATCGCCATGCCCGGTGACGAGCAGCACCGGGATGTCGCCATCGACCGCCCGGATGCGCGCGAGCAGCTCGAGCCCGTCCATGCCCGGCATGCGGATGTCGGAGACGACCACGCCGGGGAAGTCCGGCGTCAGCCGCGCCAGCGCCGCCGCCGCGCGGTCGAGCGGCAGGACCCGGAGCCCGGCCAGCTCCAGCGTCTGGACGGTGGCGAGCCGGAGCTGCTCGTCATCCTCGACGAACATCACGGTGGCGTTGTCGGGCGCGAGCATCAGGCAGCCTTCAGCAGGAGGTGGAACGCCGCGCCGCCGCCCGGATTGGCCGCGTGCACGATATCGCCGCCGAACTCGCGCGCGATGTCGCGGGCGATGGCGAGGCCGAGGCCGAGGCCGCCCGGCTTGGCCGAAGTGAAGGGCGAGAACAGCGTGTCCGCGATCTCCGGATCGACCCCCGGCCCGTTATCGATCACCGAGAGCCGCACCGTCTCCCCTTCCCGCGCGCCCTCCACGCGCACCCGCGCTTCCTTCATGCCCTGAATCGCGTCGAGCGCATTCTGGAGCAGGTTGATCAGGATCTGCTCGAGCCGGATGCGGTCGCCCCGGACGACGACCTGGCGCAATCCCCTTGGCATCTTGAGCGTCACCACGCCGCGCGCGCGCTCGCCGAGCAGCAGCAGCGTGCCGTCGAGGATCGAGCCCAGCTCGGCATTCCCCTCAGCCGGGGTCTTGCGCCGGGCAAAGGCGCGGAGCTCGGCGGTGATCGTTCCGATCCGCTCGGTCAGCGAGACGATCTGCGCCAGGTTGGCGCGCGCATTGTCGGGTGCCGCCCGGTCGAGGAAGGTCGAGGCATTCTCGGCGAAGGTGCGGATCGCGGCGACCGGCTGGTTGATCTCGTGCGCCACGCCGGCGGTGATCTGGCCGAGCGAACCGAGCCGGCTGGCCTGGGCCAGCTCCTCGCGCGCCGCGCGATAGCGGCGATCGGCTTCGATACGCTCGTCGGACTCGACGATCAGCCGAGCATTGGCGTCGCGCAGCTCGGCGGTGCGCCGTTCCACCTCCGCTTCGAGCCGCGCCTGGTGATGGCGCTGCAGGCGGCGCTTCTCGGCCGCGCGCAAGGCGAAGCCGAGCAGCATGCCGGCGGTCAGCAGGATCGCCAGCGCGATCAGCAGCGCCTGGGTGCGCGCCGCGGCGAGCGGCGGCTCGAGCGGCGCGAGATGGATCAGATGCGCGCCCGCCAGCGGCGCTGGCTCGGCGGCGGCGCGATAGCGTTGCGGCTTGCCCCCGGCCGCCACGCTCGCCGCGGCACCGTCGATCGCGAGCGGCGCGCGCCGGGGCGGCTGCGCTCCGAACTGGAGCGTGCGGCGCGCATCGGCGAGCGTCGCCGCATCGAGCGCCCGCGTCGTCTGGAAGCGCCAGGCACGGATCGACGTGACCAGAATCACGCCATGGGCATCGGTGACGATGGTGATGCCCGGCGCCCGCGCCCAGGCGGTCTCGACATCGTCGAACTCGACCTTGACCACGACCACGCCCAGCGCCTGCCCGCCGCGATCGACCCGCCGCGCGAGATACAGGCCCGGCCGGCCGCTGACCGTGCCCAGCGCGAACAGCTCCGAGGCGCCCCGCTCCATCGCGTCGCGGAAATAGGGCCGGAAGCCATAGACCTGGCCGACAAAGCTGGTCGGCAGCTGCCAGTTGCTCGCGGCAACCGTCCGGCCGTGGCGATCGATGACGTAGATCACCGCGGCATCGGTGCGTGCGGCGAGCAGCTCGAGCGTGGCGTTCAGCCGGCGCTGCGCCACCGGATCGCCGCCGCGCAGCGCGGGTGCGATCTCCGGATTCTCGCTGAGCACCAGCGGCAGCAGCCGGAACTTCTGCAACTCGCTGGTCAGCAGCCCCGCATGCGCGCGGGCCGTCTGCCGCGCCATCGCATCGGCGGAAGCGCGCGCCTGCCCCATGGCCCAGCGGCTGCCCGCCCAGGCGAGCAGCAGGATCATGGCGATCGTCGCGCACGCGAGCAGCAGATGCCGATACCGAAGCGCTGCCAGGAATCTCATTTGTGCGGTTTATCGCACATTTCGTGAAAATCCGCGCGGACTTTCACACGCTTTTTTGCGGCGGCATCGCGGCTCGATTCACAGGGGCATATATAAATCAAATACTTATCCCGAAAAATCCGAAGCGCTGGAGGGCAGCAGCAAGAGGGATATGGTGCACGGCCAAGGCCCCGACACAAGAGGGTGCGCGCGCCATGCCGGCGCGACGAGAGGAGAATATGATCATCCAGTCGATCCCCGACGGGCAGCCCATCGCTGCCCGCAAGCCCTTTTACCGGCACCTCTATTTCCAGGTGCTCGTGGCGATCGCGCTGGGCGTGACGCTCGGTCATTTCTGGCCGGCGGTCGGCGAATCATTCAAACCGCTTGGCGATGGCTTCATCAAGCTGGTGAAGATGGTGATCGCGCCGGTGATCTTCCTCACCGTGGTGAGCGGCATCGCCGGCATGCGCGAGCTCGGCTCGGTCGGCCGCGTCGCCGCCAAGGCGTTCGGCTATTTCCTGTTCTTCTCCACGCTTGCGCTGATCATCGGCCTGATCGTCGCCAATGTCGTCCAGCCGGGCGCGGGGATGAACGTCGACCCCAGCACGCTCGATGGCAGCGCCGTCGCCGACTATGCGCACAAGGCGCACGAGACGACCGTCATCGGCTTCCTCATGTCGATCATCCCGACGACGCTCCCCTCGGCCCTTACCGAGGGCTCGATCCTGCAGACCCTGTTCGTCGCGGTGCTGTTCGGCATCGCCATGGTGCTGGTCGGCAAGCCGGCCGAGCCGGTGCTTGACCTGGTCGAGCGGGTGGCGCTGATCGTCTTCCGCGTCGTCGGCATCCTGATGCGCGTCGCGCCCCTCGGCGCGTTCGGCGCGATGGCCTTCACCATCGGCAAGTACGGCGTCGAATCGCTCGGCAACCTCGCCTGGCTGGTCGGCACCTTCTACGCCACTTCGCTGTTCTTCGTGCTGGTCGTGCTCGGCGCGGTCGGCTGGTTCAACGGCTTCTCGATCTTCAAGCTGCTGCGCTACCTCAAGGCCGAGCTGCTGCTGGTGCTGGGCACCTCGTCGTCCGAGGCCGCGCTGCCCAGCCTGATCGCCAAGCTGGAGCGCGCGGGCTGCGAGAAGGGCGTGGTCGGCCTGGTCGTACCGACCGGCTATTCGTTCAACCTGGACGGCACCAACATCTACATGACGCTGGCCGCGCTGTTCATCGCGCAGGCGACCGGCGTGCACCTGAGCTGGGAGGAGCAGATCCTGCTCGTCCTCGTCTCGATGCTGAGCTCCAAGGGCGCGGCCGGCGTCACCGGCGCCGGGTTCATCACCCTGGCGGCGACGCTCTCGATCGTGCCGAGCGTGCCGGTGGCGGGTATGACGCTGATCCTCGGCGTCGATCGCTTCATGAGCGAGTGCCGCAGCCTCACCAACTTCGTCGGCAATGCGGTGGCGGCGATCGTCGTCGCGCGCTGGGAGAACAAGCTCGATCGCGCGGCGCTGGATGCCGCGCTCTCGGGTCGCGCCCTTTCACAGCCGGAGAGCCTGGAGCGGAGCCAGGCGGCCTAGAACAAGATCAACAGACCAAGAACAAACAAGAAAAAACAGAACAGGGAGAGAAGACATGAGGAAAGGATATCGGCACATCGCCTTGACGGCGGGCAGCGCGCTCGGCGCGCTGATGCTCGCGCAAGCGGCGCATGCCCAGGACGCGCAGGCACCGGCGGGCCAGGAGGCCCCGGCGGCCCAGGAAGGCAGCGCCGCGACCGACGAGATCGTCGTGGTCGGCACCCAGATCAAGGGCGCCAGCACGACGGCCGCCCTCCCCGTCTCGGTGATCGACGCCAACCAGATCGACGCCACCGGCGCGCTTTCGGGCGACGAGCTGTTCCGCTCGATTCCGCAGGCCGGCGACGTGACCTTCAACGAATCGAACAATCCGCAGACCAGCAACGCGGCGCGCGGCGACGTCAACTCGATCAACCTGCGCAACCTGGGCGTGGGCAACACGCTGGTGCTGCTCAACGGCCGGCGCCTGGTGAACCACCCGACCAGCCAGGCCGGCGACGGCAACGTGCCCGTGCTCGGCTACAATGCCAATGCGCTGCCGGTGGCGGGCATCCAGCGGCTCGAGATCCTGCGCGACGGCGCGGCCGCCATCTATGGCTCGGACGCGGTGGCTGGCGTGGTCAACACCGTCACCAAGACCAACATCCATGGCGGCTCGCTCGACTTCCGCTATGGCGGGGCCGAAGGCACGCATCGCCGCGAGTTCCAGGTGACCGGCACGGCCGGCAGCAACTTCGCCGGCGGCCGCGGCAACGTCTCGCTGTACCTCGACTATACGCACCGCACCGCGCAGCTGGCCGAGGACCAGCCCTATACGGCGACGGACAATCTCATGTCCTATTTCGCCAATGATCCTGCCTATGCCGGCAACCTGACCGCCGACGGGCGCGCCACCCAGTCGCCCTGGGCGAACCTGGCCGTGGTGGGTGGCCCCGGCACGATCCGCCGCAGCCCGGGCAACCAGGCGCTGACGTCCTCGGCCGGCGCCTTCCACACCCAGTCGAGCGCCAATCCGGGCTGCCTGGTCGCGCTCAGCGCCGATACCTGCCTGGGCAGCGGCACGCGCGCGACGGCGTCGACGCTGCGCTCCGAGCGGTTCGACACCCGCCCGGGGACGACGGTTTCGCCGCGCATCAACCGCTACAACAGCTTCGCCAGCGCGCATTACGACATCTCGGACAGCCTGACCGCCTACGGCGAGGCGGGCTTCTATTATGCCGAGACGCGCCGCATCCAGCCGCCGACGATCAACCTCAACGCCATCGTCGTCCCGGCCTCCAACTATTGGAACCCGTTCGGCCCGACCACGATCAACGGCCAGCCCAATCCGAACCGGATCCCGAACCTGACCAACGTGCCCGCCGCCGGCCTGCCGGTGCGCCTCTCCACCTATCGCTTCGTCGATGCCGGCAAGCAGGAAGTGAACGTCACCAACTGGCAGTCCCGCTTCCTGGGCGGCCTGAAGGGGCAGATCGGCAGCTTCGATTTCGACAGCGCGTTCCTCTATTCGGCGGCGCAGGCGACCGACGTCTCGAACGCCATCAACATGACCAAGCTGCAGCAGAATCTCGCGCTGTCGACGCCGGATGCGTATAATCCGTTCAGCGGCGGCTGCGCGGCGACACCGAGCGTGGGCGACTGCTCGCCCGCTTCGGCCGCCACGATCGACTCCTTCCAGTTCAAGCTCAAGCGCCGCTCCAAGACGACGCTCGCCCTGGCGGACTTCAAGATGTCGAACGCAAGGCTGCTCACCCTGCCGGGCGGCAATCTGGGCGTCGCCTTCGGCATCGAGGGCCGCCGCGAGACCCAGCGCGACGACCGCGATCCCAATCTGAACGGCACGATCGGCTTCGTCGACATGGTGACCGGCGAGACCAACCTGTCGAACGTGGCCGCCGTGAGCCCGACGCCCAGCACCAAGGGGCACCGCGAAGTCTTCTCGGCCTTTGCCGAGCTCGCCGTGCCGCTGGTCTCGCCCGAGATGCGCGTGCCGCTGGTCCATCGCCTCGACGTCCAGCTCGCCGGGCGCTACGAGCATTACAGCGACTTCGGCTCGGTGGCGAAGCCGAAGGTCGCCGCGGCCTGGGACCTGGTCGACGGCCTGCGCATCCGCGGCTCCTGGTCGCAGGGCTTCCGCGCGCCGAACCTGGAGCAGACCAACACCGTTGCCTATTCGCGCCTCAACTCGAACACCGACTATTATCGCTGCGAGGCGGATCTGCGTGCCGGGCGCATCGCCAATTACAGCGCCTGCTCGCGCGGCATCAGCTATTCGATCTTCGTCAGCGGCAATCCGAACCTGAAGCCGGAGAACAGCACCAGCTGGACGCTGGGCACCGTGCTCCAGCCCAAGTTCATCCCCGAGAGCGCCGGTCGCCTGACGCTCACCGCCGATTTCTGGTCGATCAAGCAGACCGGCATCGTCGGCCAGTTCGGCGCGCAGAACGCGCTGGTGCTCGACTATCTCCTGCGCCTGCAGGGATCGAGCAATCCCAACGTGATCCGCGCCGCGCCGACCGCGGACGACACGCCGGTCTTCACCGGCACCGGCCTCGCGCCGGCGGGCGTCGTCACCCGGATCAACGACCAGTTCGTCAACCTGCTGCCGCAGACGGTGCAGGGCATCGACCTGGCGCTGCTCTACAATGTCCGCACCGGCATCGGTAAGTTCGACCTGGCGCTGAACGGCGCGCGGCTGACCAAATTCTCGCGCGATACCCCGCCGGCGGTGCAGGCATTGTTCGACGCGCGCACGGCCGGGCAGATCAACGCCGCCACCCCGCTCACCGACGCGCGCGACCTGATCGCGGACCGCGGCAAGCCCAAATGGCGTGTCACCGGCTCGCTCACCTGGTCGAAGAGCGGCTGGCAGATCGGTGCCTTCGCCAACTATATCGACACCGTCTATGACAGCAATTTCCTCGACGCGAACGGTCGCCCCTACAAGCTGGACGGCCAGGTGACGTTCAACCTCTACACCCAATATCGCTTCAAGGGTGGCGTGCTGGACGACACGCGCATCCGCATCGGCGCGCGCAACATCTTCGACAAGCAGCCGCCGATCACCGCCGACGGCTATCTGGGCTCGCTCTACAGCCCCTATGGCCGCTATCTCTACATGACGATCGGCAAGAGGTTCTGATGCTGCGTCTGTCCTTCCTCGTCTCCTTCCTGGCCGCGGTCCTCGCCGCGGCCAGCCCTGCCTTCGCCCAGGACGGGCTGGGCAAGCCCGAAACCTACAGGGTGTGGCCGGGCGAGGCGCCGGGCTTCGGCAAGCCTTCGGGGCCGGAGAAGATCGGCAATGAGGGCGGACAGACCGGTTCCTGGTCGAACATCTCCGAGCCGCGCTACGAAGTCTATCAGCCGAAGCACCCCAATGGCGCGGCGGCGCTGCTGCTGGGCGGCGGCGGCTATTTCCGCATCCAGATCGGCTCGGCCAAGGATGTCGCGGCCAAGCTGGCGGCGGCCGGCATCACGCCGGTGATCCTCTACTACCGCCTGCCCGGCGATGGCTGGAACGCGGACGCGCCGTTCCAGGACACGCAGCGCACGCTCCGGCTGCTCAAGGCGGGGGCCGCGCGCTGGGGCCTGGATCCCGCGCGGATCGGCGTGGTCGGCATGTCGGCCGGCGGGCACCTCGCCGGGATGATGGCGACGCGCGGCGGCCATGACTTCTATCCGCCGGCGGACGAGGCCGACCGGCTGAGCGCCGTCCCGGCCTTTGCCGGGATGATCTATCCCGTCGTCTCGATGCGCCCGCCGATCGACACGACGCAGACGCGCAAGAAGCTCTCGGTCCTGCCCGATTATCGCGACGCCTATTCGGTCGAGGCGCAGGTGGGGCCGGATACGCCGCCTGTCTTCCTGGCGCACGCCACCGACGATCCGATCGCCAATGTCGAGCATTCGCTGCGCATGTTCGCGGCGATGCGCGCGGCCGGGCGGCCGGTGGAGCTCCACGTCTTCGAGAAGGGCGGGCACAGCTGGGGCGCGGGCAAGCCGGGCACCCCGGTGGCGCAATGGCCGGACCTGTTCCTCACCTGGCTGCGGCTGCACAAGGTCCTGCCCTGATCCGCGCCGTCACGGGGCGGGCTCGCATTAGGTCAGGGGCTCATATTTTCCCATTCTCGCCATCCCCGCCTTCGCGGGGATGACGGAAACAGATAGGAGCCCCCCAACCTAGGCGTGCTCCCCAGCACAGTCCGAACAGCGTCCCGGAAGCTCCGCGAAGATCCGGTGCGTCCGGAAGCCGGCGCGCCCGGCCGCCGCTTCCACCGCCGCCCGCACCGCTTCGCCCGGCGCCACCAGGATCGCGCCGCATTGCGTGCAGTGCAGGTAGAGCGGCTGGCCGCCATCCTCCCGCAGCAGATAGCCGCGCGCCAGCAGCAGCTTCTGCACCTTGCCGGCATCGACGAGCTGGCGCAGCGCCCGGAACACCAGGCTGGGCGCGGCCGGATCGCCGCCGTCCCGCAAGCGCTCGACCAGTTCCAGGCCGCCGAGCGGACCGGGAGCCCGTGCGAGCAGCGCGACGATCCGCTCGGCCAGCGCGCCCGCGCGGCGCCTAGCCATGGCGGTGGCCGCGGTGCCGCAGCCGCCAGTTGCCGATATGCGCCGCGGCAAGGCACAGGCTGCCGGCGACCGTCACCGGCGCCTCCGCCGCGCTCTCGGCGAAGACGAGCGCCGCGGCGGCCATCAGGGAGAGCCCGGCACCGCCCAGCGCCAGCATCTCCGGCTGGTCGTGCCGCCGATAGCCGCCGATCAGCGCCAGCGCCGAGCTGGGGACGGCGAAAGCAAGCAGCCAGAGGTGCAGCTGTTCGGGGATCGCCAGCGCCCGCGATAATGCGGGCAGCGCCGCGAGCAGCAGGGGCAGCCCGGCGCAATGAACCAGGCAAAGCAGGGACGCGCCGACCGCCGCGCGCTCGACCAGGTCGATCGCGCGGGTCCGGCCTGCGTGCGGATCGCAACGCATGCGGTATCTCCAAGCCGAAGGGACGGCCGGGCGGCGCGCGTTCGCGGCGCGCCACCCGCCGGATCAGAAGCCCAGCCGCAGCGTCGCCCGCAGGTCCCGGCCGGCCAGCGGCGCGAAATCCTTCAGGAAGCTCGAATGGCGCCGCGCATCGACGTCGAAGATGTTGTTGGCGCTCAGCGTCAGCGAGATCTTCCGGTTCTGCGCGAACGGCCGGATGCTCAGCGAGGCATTGGTGAGCGTATAGCCGGCGGTCGGCGTCTCGAACGCCGCGATCCGGTCCTGCGCCCAGACATGCTCGACCTCGACGCGCGCGGTCAGCCGGCTCGACTGCGCCTCGAGGCCGCCGAGCACGCGCAGCGGCGGGATCCGGGGCACCGGATCGCCATTGCCCTGGCTGGCATGGACATAGTCGCCCAGCAGGTCGAAGTTGATCGCATAGTCCCCGATCCGGGCCAGCCGCGCGGACAGGTCGCCCTCGAGCCCGTAATAGCGGGCCTTGACCTGCTGGAACTGGAAGCAGGGCAGGTCGACGGTGCGACCGCTCGGCAGCGCCGCCGCCTGGCAGACGCTCTGCGCGACCTGGTTCTCGGAGATATAGCCGTCGAACCAGTCATAATAGGCCGAGGCGTCGAAGCTGAACCCCTCCTTGTGGACGTGCAGCGTCGTCTCGAGGCCCCAGGACTTCTCCAGCCCGAAATTGGGATTGCCGAGCTCCCAGGCCTGGGTGCCCGCATGGCCGCCATTGGCGAACAGCTCCTCGCCCGAAGGCGCGCGCTCGGTCCGCGAAGCGTTGATGCCGATGCGCACGTCATCGGACAGGGCATAGGAGAGCCCCGCCGATCCCGAAAAGGCATCGAAGTTGCGCTTGGCATTGGGGAAGCGCAGGTCGCCCGCCGCCGGGTTCGACTGGAGGCTGCTATGCTCGTAGCGGATGCCGCCCTCCGCACGCAGCTTGCCGAAGTCGAGCTGCTGCAGCGTGAACAGGCCGATCTGGCTGGTATTGTTCTGCGGCAGGAAGGCTTCGTCCCCCACCACGTTGAAGTTGCGATGGTAATATTGCACGCCCGAGGCGCCCTGCCAGCCGCCGCGATTGGCCTGGACCAGCTCCAGCCGCCCCTCGAAGCCCTTGTTGTAGAAGGCGGTGCCGATCGAGCCGTCCTCCCCGAGCTCGAAATGGCGATAATTCGCATAGCCGGCGCGCGCACGGACCTTGTCGATGAAGCCGCCCCCGGTATCGACGTCGGCGCGGAAGTCGAAACGGTTCTGGAGCACGGAGAGGCGCGGTGCCTCCTGCTCCTCGCCCGAGGCGAGCGCATAGCGGATGGGCACGCCGTAAAGGCTGTCATAATGCGAATAGGACACGCCGATATTGGCGGTATCGCTGACATAGGCCAGGCCGGCGCCCGCGGTCCAGGTCTCGGCCTGGGTGTTGGGCAGCTTGCCCCGGAGCGCCGCGGTCTCGGCGAAATCGGGATCGTCGGGCGTGGTCGGCCCCGCCGCGGCGGCGAGCGCCTGCGCCCGGGCCGAGGGGCTCAGCACATAGCCGCCGATCTTCAGGTCGTCGCTCTTGGAATAGGAGCCGTCGGCGTGGAAGACGAAATGCCCGCCCAGCGCGACATCGCCCGAGCCGGCGATCGAACGCTCCTTCGCGGCCGAGCCATAGGTGGCGATCGCGTCCACGTCATAGCCGTTCTCGGGCAGCGCGCGCGGAATGCGCTTGTCGATCACATTGACGACGCCGCCGATCGCCGAGGAGCCGTAGAGCAGCACCGACGGGCCGCGCAGCACCTCAATGCGTTCGGCCAGCAGCGGATCGATGATCACCGCATGGTCGGCCGAGGTGTTCGAGACGTCGATCGAGCCGATCCCGTCGGTGAGCACGCGGACGCGCTCGCCCTGGAAGCCGCGCAGGATCGGCCGCGAGGCGCTGGGGCCGAAGGAAGTGGCCGAGACGCCGGGCTGCTTGGACAGCGTCTCGCCGATGCTCGGGCGCAGATCGCGGGTGAGCACTTCGCCCGAGACGACCGAGGTGCCGGCGAGCACGTCCCGCTCGCTGGTCGGCAGGATGCCGGTGACGACGATCTCGTTGCCCTTGTTGCCGGTGGTGCTCTGCCCATCCGGGCCGTCATCATTGGCGGGAGCGGGAGTGGCGGGATTGGCCGGAGTGGCCGGAGTGGCCGGAGTGGCCGGCGGATTGTTGCTGTCGGGGCCGGCGGCGTGCGCGGCGGCGGGGATGGCGAGCGCGAGCGTGGCCGCGCGCAGCAGGAACAGATGACGCATGGAAATAAGACTCCGAGAACCTTGGTTTTTCGCGGGAGGGACGAGGATGCCGGGCACGGCGCGGCATTGCGCCGCACCGGGACGGTCCGGATTCCCTAGGCCTGGAGCGATCGTGGCGGCGCCCGGCTGCGGACGGTTCGCGGAGGTTCGAAGAAGGAGAGTATGGGCAGGTGCACCGGCGCGGCGCGGAAGGCGACCGGGGCCGGCGCGGCAAGCGCGACCGGCGCGGGCAGCAGCACTGCCCCGATATTCGCCACTTCCCGGCAGATCGGGCAGTTCGCCGGGGAATCCGCGGGTGCCTGGCGATCCGTCGCCTTGCCGGCGCCGGCCGGGGCCAGCCCCGCCGCTTCCAGGGCGACGCCGCGATCGAAGTGATTGTGCGTCTGGACGACGGCACCCTGCCAGACGAACGCGAGGAGCAGGGCGCAGAGCAGCGCCCACCGCGTCGCGGTGCGCTGCCCGCCCCGCGGCGTCCTCGTTTCGCGCAAGCGATTCGGGCGACTGCCGTTCACGGCCGCCGCGATGCAACAAAGATGTTATGTTGTAAAGTCTCACCTGCTGAGGATCGGGACCCGACCGCGATGCAATGGGCACCTCACCTCGCCTGCGCGTGGTGACGGACCAAAGCGTCGGTCGCGTTCCGACCCCGGTCCGGGGCCCACACCCAATTTTTCGGTATCCCCGCCCGCGCGGGGACGGCCGGGATACTAGCGGCGATGACGGGGAAGAACGGGGGCGACGAGAGAGGACAATGGCTCCTCAATCTGGCACTTGGCCGGGAGACGCCGCTGTCGTAGCAGCCCCGCCCCGCACCGCCCCGGCGCGAGTGGCGTAATTTTGCAACTGCCGCGCGGGATGTTCGCGACACAGGACATCAGCAGTCTTTTTTTGGAATTGAAATAGATTTTCACCTATGACAGCTTGACTACAGTCAAGGGCATGGAATCGGTGCCCCGGCACGGCAAGGCCGCGGCCACGCGGCGGGTAACTGGGGTAATTTCATCGATGAGAACGTCTCGCCGCGGCGCCATGGCATTGGGAATGGGAGGCGCCGCCCTTGGCGCTGCCGCGCCCGCGCTCGCCCGCGACGCGGAACGCACGCTGATCCTGTCGACCTGGGATTTCGGCGCCGCCGCCAACGCCGCGGCCCATGCCCAGTGGCGCAGGAGCGGCAGCCTGCTCGACGCAGTCGAAGCCGGCGCCCGCATTCCGGAGGCCGATCCCGAGAACCATTCGGTCGGCCATGCCGGCTATCCCGATCGTGACGGGCATGTGACGCTCGACGCGATCATCATGGACGATCGCGGCAATGTCGGCGCGGTCGCCGCGCTCGAGGATTTCGCGCATCCGATCTCGGTGGCGCGTCGCGTGATGGAAAAGACGCCGCACACCTTCCTGGTCGGCGAAGGCGCGCACCAGTTCGCCGAGGCCGAGGGCTTCGACAAGGTCGCGATGCCGACGCCGGAGGCCGAGAAGGCATGGCGCGACTGGCTCCGGACCGCCCGGTACAAGCCGGTCGTCAATATCGAGAACCAGCGCGGCTCGGCGCTCGACCATGACACGATCGGCATGTTGTTCTGCGCGCCGGACGGGCGGCTGGCCGGCGCCTGCACCACTTCGGGCATGGCGTTCAAGCTGCGCGGCCGCGTCGGCGATTCGCCCCAGGCGGGATCGGGCCTGTTCGTCGAGGCCGGCGTCGGCGCCGCCACGGCCACCGGCGTGGGCGAGGAAGTCACCCGGATCGCCGGGTCGGCACGGGTGGTCGCGTCGATGCGCGCCGGCATGTCGCCCCAGGCCGCTTGCCGCGAGGCGGTACTCCACATCGCCAGGCTGCGCGGCGACGCCGTGCGCGACGTGCAGGTGGGGTTCCTCGCGATCGACCATCACGGCCGGATCGGCGCCTTCGCGCTTCAGCCCGGCTTCACCTTCGCCGCGACCGACCTTGCGGGGCGGACGCAGGTCCAGGCCGCCCAGAGCCTGAATAAGCCCGCAACGACCAAGTAACCGTATCGATTTCAAAAGGGGGGAAGTAATGAAGAAATTCAATGCATTGTTGCTGAGTTCGACATGTTTCGCGGTATTGCTCGCCGCACCGGCCATGGCGCAGGAAACCGTGCCGGACACTGCGGGGAGCGCCGCCACCGACGCCCGGGACGACGGCACCCTCGTCGTCACCGGCACCCGCATCGTTCGCCTGAACAACCGCTCGGCCGCGCCGATCGTCACCACCACCGCCGCCGAGATCGCCGCACAGGGCGCGACCACGATCGAGGAAGTGGTCAACCGCCTGCCGCAGGTGCAGGTCAATTCCGAGCAGAATTTCAGCGACTCCGAAGGCCGCCAGCGCATCAAGCTGCGCAGCCTGGGCTATGAGCGCACGCTGATGCTGATCGACGGGATGCGCATCGGCCTGCCCAACACGGTCGACGTCGGCATCATCCCGAACGCGCTGGTCGAGCGGGTCGACGTGCTGACCGGCGGCGCTTCCGCGGTCTATGGTTCGGATGCGGTCGCGGGCGTCGTGAACTTCATCCTGAAGAAGAATTTCAACGGCATCCACATCAACGGCAACTACAGCTTCTTCAACCACAACAACCGCTCCAGCGCGGTGACCGAGGCCGCGCAGCGGGCCGGGTTCAATTCCGCCAGCGGCATGAGCAACGACGGCGGCCGTGCCGATGTCAGCCTCGCCGCCGGCACCAACCTGTTCGACAACCGCGTCAACATCTCGGCTTTCGTCAATTATCGCCAGTCGAGCCTGGTTCGCTTGCGCGACCGCGCGAATGCCGTCTGCGAAGTGGTGACGACGAGCAACACCTCGCCGCTCTCCTGCTCGCGGGCGACCTACACCCCGGCCGGCACGATCATCCCGCGCGCCGGCGCCAGCAGCGGGACGGTGCTCGTCAACAACCCGAACGGCAACGGCACCTTCATTCCGATCAACAGCGGCCCGGTTGGCGCCTCGGCCAACCCCTATGACGACTGGGCGTTCCAGCGGGCGTTCAACCGCGTCAACGCGGGCGGCTTCCTGACCGCGCAGCTGACCGACCATATCGAGCTGTACGGCAACGCGCTGTGGTATCGGGACAAGTCGTACAACACGATGCTGAACCGCACCTATTCGTACAGCGTCTATGGCAACACGCCCTACCAGGTGAACTGCGACAACCCGTTCCTCTCGGCATCCCAGGCGCAGACCCTGTGCGGAGCGAATGCGGGCGTGGCGGGTCAGTATGCGCCGCTCGACGTGCGCTATCGCTTCGATTCGATGCCGCTGGTCCGCCAGCAGTTCATCAACTCGGGCTATCGCGTCGTCGCAGGCGTGCGTGGCCGCGTGCTGGACGATGTCTGGTCCTATGACGTGGCGGGCATGCTCTCGCGCGCGCAGCTCGACACCATCGACGTGCCGGCCGCGGAGTTCGCCACCGTCAACCGCTCGCTCGACGTGGTGAACGTCAACGGCCGCCCGACCTGCCGCTCGGTGGTCAACGGCACCGACAGGAACTGCGTGCCGTTCAACGCCTTCGCGCCGTTCAATAACGATACGGCGCTCAACAGCTATCTGTACGGCAACGCCTCTGGCGGCATCAGCACGCGCATTCCGCGCCTGCTGCAGTTCGTCGGCACCGTCAGCGGCGATCTCGGCAAATACGGCATCGCCTCGCCCCTCGCCGAACAGGGCATCGCGATCGCGCTGGGCGGCGAATATCGCGAGGAGATGGAACGCACCATCGTCAACCAGATCTACCAGGATAACAACGGCGGCACGAACCAGCGCGTCACCCAGAGCATCCTGGAGGGCTATGCCGAAATCCAGGTGCCGCTGGTCGAGAACAAGTCCTGGACCAAGCTGCTCCAGCTGAACGGCGGCTATCGCCTGTCCAAGTATAACCGCCTGGACAACAAGTTCGGCACCTGGAAGATCGAGGGCATCTGGTCGCCGGTCGAGGACATCAGCTTCCGTGCGTCGTTCAACAAGGCGCAGGCGGCACCGGGCGTCGGCACCGCCGCCAGCGCGTCCAACATCTTCTGGAACCAGGGCTTCTACGCGGACCCCTGCGCCCCCCGGATCGATGCGGCCAACCCCGGCGGACCGCGCATCGCCCCGGCCGCAACGCAGCAGCAATGCGCCAATACCGGTCTGCCGGCGAACCTCTATAACAGCCCCACGCTGATCTGCCCCGACGATCGCTGCTCCGTTCGCGAGGGTGGCTTCAACCTCACGCCGGAAACCGCCTACACCAAGACGTTCGGCGTAGTGTTCCGCCCGCGCTTCGTGCGGGGGCTGACCGTCTCGGTCGATCGCTGGCTGATCGACCTGAAGGACCAGCTCGACTTCCTCCAGCCGCAGAACCTGATCAACGACTGCCTCACCACCGGCAACGAGTATTTCTGCCGCGCCATCGTCCGCAATGCGGACGGCACGCTGTACAGTTCGCCGGCGACGCGTCCGGCCACCGGCTGGGTCGCGCGCGGCCCGGCGAACGGCTATCGCTCGCAGTCGCATGGCTGGGACTTCCAGGGGCAATATGACGTCGGCATGGGATCGGTCGGCCGCCTCGAGATGATCTTCAACGGCACGCTGATGACGCGGGTCGCCTCGCAGGCATCGCCCACCGCCACCTCGCGCAATTGCGTCGGCTATTGGGGCAATTCATGCGGTGAGAGCATGCCCAAATGGGCGCACCAGATGCGCGCCACCTGGGTCCTGCCGGAGCGCATCGCCAGCGTTTCGGTGAACTGGCGCCACCGCGCGGGCATGCCGCTCGACGTCTATGCGCCGGCCAGCACCGGTATCCCGACGGCGGCCCCCAGCCAGCTGCGGGACCAGTTCCCGGGCATCAAGGCCTATGACTGGTTCGATCTGGCGCTCACCTTCGACGTCACCAAGCAGATGACGTTCCGGCTTGCCGCGAACAACATCTTCGATCGCGATCCGCCGATCGTGCCGGACAGCCGTTCGCGCATCGGCCTGCTGCGCGGCAACACGATCATGGGCTATGATCTGCTTGGCCGGCAGATCGTCGCCGGTGTCTCGCTGCGCATGTAACCACGCGGTTGCCCTTCCCCCGGAGGCCAGGCCTCCGGGGGATCGGGCCACGGCGTTTTTTCCGTGACCCGCCTCCCCGCTCCGGCTCGGGACTTCCCGCCGGACGCACGGATGTGCCGGGGCGCAATCTTGCTTTCGGAATATTTTCCGCCGGCGTCCGGCGGAGCAGCCCAGGTCGCGATCGAGGAACGCGAAGCGCGCCGGCAGCCGGATGCGACAGCGGCTCCGTGCTCGCCGGCGGCGGACACGGCAGCCAGCTCCGCGAGCTGACCGATGCCGTCGGCAGCATTGATGTTGCCGTGGCTCAGGCCGCGGGCGGCCTCATAGCGACTGGGTCAGCAGCGAGACGAGATCGGTGGTCGCCAAGGAGTCCGCCGACCAATTCCTGAAATCCTCCACAAGTGCAGCGGTCGCGCGAACGCGCGTGCCCTGGCCCTCGCCTATCTCGACATAGCCGGCAACCGCGGCGTTGCGCAGAATGCCGCGAACATGCACGCGGGTAGTGGCGCTGCGCTCGGCTGCCAGCGAGTAGAAGCCGGGCTCAGTCCAACCGTCAGGATTGTCGCGCGCCGATTGCAGCAGCGTGGCCAGGATACGCGCACCGCCCGCCTGGTGCAGGAAGGAATCGACAGGCGGATGCTCGACCATCGTCTCACGGGCCATGGCGAGCGTTATCAGCGAGCGCGCCCGATAATAATGGTGATAGGCCCGGTCCTGCGAGACTGCCACTTGATACCGCGGCTCGTCGGGGAACATCAGTGCCAGGGGGGCGTGAAATACCGCCACCCACTCCCGATCGATCGCGAGCATCGCCTCGGTGGGGTGCAGCCGGTGCCGGCGCCGATCTTCCGCCATGGGCGTCTCGATCAGATGGCCGTCGGCACGCATCTCCTCGACATAGCGACGCACCCGGCGCGCCGGGCCGATCGCCATGATCTTGGCCAGTTCGACGAGCCTGGCGACCGTCAGCCAGGTCTCCGGATCCTCTTCCCGTTCGCCCGCGGCGATGCAGATCGCCAGCATGAAGGTGACCGCGCGCTTATATTCGGAAAGCTCGCGGATGAGCCGCCGATCCGCGCCGTACAGTGTGGCGAGACCGTCGATCAGGTTGGATACCGCCGCGTCGAACCGGGGGTGCCGCTTCAAATTGTCGGCAGTAGCATAAGGCGGCAGCGGCGGGGGTTGCGAGGCCATGGGCTTGTGGGGAATTCCGTGAGATCGAGCTGAAACTCAATTGTATTTACTGGAAAATTTCTCCCACGATAGCGAAATAGTACCAATTTGTTTCATTGAGCCATTTTGGAGCTTCCCCTAAGGAAAGCGCTCGTTTCAGGGGCGACGGGGGCACCATGCGAAAGACATTCCACACCGTCTGACATCGTCGACGGGTTGCCGGCGAATCTCCCAACCGAAGATCATTTGCCGCGTGTCGGGCCGTTCCCGTGCGCGCGGCTTCGCATATGCGCGCGTCAAGCGCCGAGCTGAGGGAATGAAGATGACCGTTCCGATCCTGCGCACGCCGCGCCGCGCCCGCAATCTCCTGCTCGCCTCGACTGCCCTGGTCGCCGCGGCCGCCGCGATGCCGGCCCATGCCCAGTCGACGGCCAGCCCGCGCCAGGGCGGCACGATCACCTATACCGGCGGCGCGATCACGGACACGACCAATCCCAATGGCGGCGTCCTCATCACCGACACCGGCAACGTCCTGCTCGACGGCGTCACCATCGCTACCGATACCCGGACCACCGGCAGTGTCGCCGCCTATGAGCAGCGCGCGGCGGCCGGAGCCGGGACCTCACTGACGCTGCGCGGGACCAATGCGATCGACGGCCGGATCGATGTCGGCAACCCGGACGCGCAGGCCCTGGCCGTCTCCGGCGACGGCAATGTGCGCGTGACGATCGAGAGCGGAAGCCGGACGAGCCTGACCAGCGAGCTCGGAATCTATCTGTCCTCGCAAACCGGGCAGGCGTCGCTGATCAACAACGGCCTGCTGAACATCGACAGCACGCTGAACCTGAGCGGCGCTTCGGGCGCGACCGCCGGCGGGATCCTCGCCAAGGGAGCAGGCGTCGATCTGCAGCTCGGCATGGTCGACATGACATCGGCCTATTCATCGGTCCTGGTGCGTCCGACCGGAGCCGGCGACGTCAACGTCACCACCACGGGCGGGACCATGGTCAATGGCGGCACCGGGATCTCCATCAACACGACCTATTCGGGCAATATAACCGTCGACAACCGGGCCGCGATCCTCGGCCCCCTTGGCAACTCCATCACCGCCACCACCTCTGGCGCCAGCGGGTCGATCGCGATCCGCACCAGCGGCACCGGAACGATCGACAATGAATATGGGCTCTCGATACCCTCCGCGGTGCGCGCATCGATCACCAACGCGGCGAACACGGGGTCGATCTCCATCGATATCAGCGCCGCGATCGGCAGCACCAACAACGAGCATGGCTATGCCATCAACGCGACGAACCAGGGCAGCGGCGGCGTCCGGATCGCCACCAGCGCCGCGATCTCGTCAATCTATCGCGGCATCGCCTTCAACGCCCAGTCGGGCGGGGTCAATACCGTGCAGATCGGCGGCGACGTCACAACCGGCTGGCACGCGGCGTACAATGCCGACGGCAGCTATACCGGGTTGTTCGACATATCCGTCGCCAGCGGGGTCGCGGTGCGCGGCAACACCCGCCAGGCCGGCTATGGCACCATCCTCATGCGCGGCGGCACGCTGGACAATGCCGGCACGATCAGCAACGGTGCCGAGGGCGCCCCGGGCAATGGCGCGACGATCGAGCAGCTGAGCACCTCGAACGAGGTCTTCTCGATCACCAACCGCACCGGAGGCACGATCAACGGCGGCAACCGGGCGATCCTCTTTGCGGGATCGGGCCTGCACGGCGCAACGCTCGAACAGGGCTCGACGACGATCGGTGACATCGTCAACGGCGGCACCGGCAATACCTCGATCATCGTCGCAGGAGATTTCCAGGGTTCGTTCGTCAGCACCGCCGGCGCCAGCGCCGACACGCTCACGCTCGAGGCCACCGGCTCGATCACCGGCAATGTCCAGTTCGGCGGCGGCGACGACCTGTTCCTCTGGCGAGGCGGCATCCTGAACGGGCTCGTCGACGGCGGCGCCGGCACCGACGCCTTTGTCAGCGACCTGGGCGCGGGCAACAGCAGGTCGATCGCCACCCTGACCGATTTCGAGAGCATCGAGCATCGGTCGGGCACGCTGACGTTCACCGGCACCCTTACGAGCCCGGTCACCGTGACGGGCGGTACGCTCGGAATTGCCGGCACCGGGGCGATTCTGGGCGGCGACTATCTGGCCATCAATGTGGTGGGCGCGGGCGCTTCGATCGAGAATCTCGGCACGGTCACCAATACCGGCACCGGCGGCGATGGTTATGGTTCGGCGATCGGCATCTTCGCGAGCAGCGGCACGACCGTCCTCACCAACGGCTCAGCCACGAACAGCGGCGCGGAGATCGCAGCAGTCAATTCGGCGATCAATCATATCGCCGGCGCCACGGGCGCGGTCATCGTCAACAATTACGGCCTGATCCACGGCTATACCGGAATCGAGAACCCCGCCACGTCGGGGGAATTGACGATCAACAACTACGCCGGCGGACGGATCCTCGGCGAAGGCATGAGCGGCTATGCGGCCGCGATCTCGCACGGAAGCGGCGAGTTGCTGACCGTGGCGAATGCCGGGACGATCACCGGCACGGACTATGGCATCAGCGCCATCGGCCCCGTCACGCTTTCCAACAGCGGCACGATCAGCGGGCTGTACGATGCCGGCATCAACCTGAACGGCAACATCACCCTGACCGCCAACAGCGGCACGATCAGCGGCGTGCCCTTCGGCATCTATTCCAACGGGACGACCGGCACCAATTCGATCACCAACGACGCCGGCGGTACGATCAGCGGCGACAACGGCATCGTGCTCGCTTCGGCGACGACGGTGGATAATGGCGGGACCATCTCCGGCGCCGGCACGGCCGGCACGGGCGTGCACCTGGCCCAGACCAGCATGGTGACGAACAGCGGCTCGATCATCGGCGGCAGCGGCGGCACCGGCGTCCATTTCGGCAATGGCGGCACCGTGGTCAACAATGCGGGCGCCAGCATCCGCAGCGGCGGCATCGGCATCAATGTGCTCGGCGCCGCGGCGACCATCACCAACGGCGGCACGATCTCCAGCGGCTCCGGCTATGCCGCCATCTATCTGGACATGGGCGGTTCGCTGACCAACAACAGCGGCGCGACGATCACCGGCGGCGGCGCCGGCATCGACGTTCGCGGCGCGGCAGGCACGATCGACAATCATGGTACGATCAACGCGGGCAACGCCGCGGGCATCATGCTCTCGGCCGGGGGCACCGCGACCAACCATGCGACGATCAACGCCACCGGCAACGCCAGCTCCGGCCTGCGCAGCACCGGCCTCGCGTCGACGCTCGACAATCGCGGCACGATCACTGCGAATATCGGCATAAGAACCGACGCCTCGGGATCGACGCTGAGCAATTCCGGCACGATCAACGCCACCAGCTTCGGCATCTACGTCCCCTCGGGCTCGGCGACCGTCTTCAACTCGGGCAGCGTCAACGGCTCGGTCGGCGCAACGATGAACGGTGGCGGCAGCATCACCAACACCGGTTCGCTGATCGGCGTGTCCTATGGCATCACTTCCGCCGGGGCCGCGACCACGGTGGTCAATGACGGCACCATCTCGGGCGGTTCGGGAGCGATCTCGCTGTCGACCTTCAACGACACCGTCACGCTCAATTCCGGTTCGACCACGATCGGCTCGATCAGCCTCGGCAACGGCAACGACACGATCAACATCATGACCGGCGCGACGTTCGGGACGCTTGCCGGCGGCAACGGCACCGATACGGTGGTGCTGGGCGGCCCGACCACGGGCACGCTGAACCTGGCGACCGTCACCAGCTTCGAGATCCTCGACAAGGTCGGCACCGGCACCTGGACGCTGAGCGGCGCGGCCGCGAGCCCGGCAATGGCGATCACCGCCGGCGACGGCACCCCGAGCGGCACGCTGGCCTTCAGCGGCACCGGGCTCACCGGCACGATCAAGGTCAACGGCGCGACGATCCGCGCGCTCGGCGCCGGCGCGTTCGGCACCGGCACGATCACCGCGATCGACCCGACGATCCAATTTGCCGCGACGGGCAGCTATGCGAACCAGATCATCCTGGCCTCGGTCGATCCGACAAACGATCCCACCCGCCTGGAAGCGGACACCGGCGTGGTCGCGACGCTAACCGGCCAGATCCTCGAACAGGGCACCGGCCAGCCGCTGGTGATCGGCGGCGCGGGCACGATCATACTCACCAACCAGAATAATTTCTGGAGCGGCGGCACGCGGATCCTGGCAGGCGCGACGCTTCAGGGAGCTGGAACCGCGCTGGGCAATGGCTACGGCGCCATCGCCAACGACGGCACGATCATATTCGACGAAACCGGCTCCTACTCGCAGATCGGCACGGTTTCCGGCAGCGGCGCCCTGGTCAAGCGCGGCATCGGCACGCTGGTGCTCGGCTCGGCCAACAGCTTCACCGGCACGACGACGATCGAGGCCGGCACGCTGTCGCTCTCGAGCACCGGCGCGCTGGACAGCAGCTCCGCCATCGCGCTGACCGGCGCGAGCGCAGTGCTCAACGCCGCCGGCCTCAATGCGGATGGCCTCGTCCTCAACAATCTGTCCGGCGTGGCGGGCAGCCGGGTGCTGCTGTCAAGCAAGAGCACGACATTGGCGAACAGCGCGAACACGATCTTCGCAGGCACGCTCGGCGGCACCCCGACATCGACGGGGGCGCTGACCAAGAGCGGCGCGGGCACGCTCACCCTCACGGGGGACAATAGCGACCTGCTGCTGCCGGTGCTGATCAACCAGGGCACCCTCGCCCTGTCCGGCGGCGGCACGCTCGCCAGCGCCAACTATGTCGCGGTGAACGGCGGCACCTTCGATATCTCCGGCATGAGCGGCGCAGGTGCATCGATCAAGGACTTGCGCGGCACCGGCGGATCGGTGGTCCTGGGCGACAAGCTGCTCACGATCACCGCGGCCGCCAATGGCAACAGCTTCGGCGGCGTGATCTCCGGCAATGGCGGCGTCACGCTCGCCGCCGGCGTCGCGACCCTCGCAGGCGCCAACACCCATTCGGGCACCACGACGATCGCCAGCGGCGCGCAGCTCAACCTGAGCGGCGCGGGATCGCTTGCCGGTTCGGACGTTGCGGCGAACGGCTTTTTCCAGCTGCTCAACGCGGATGCGAGCGTCCGCAGCTTCTCGGGCGGGGGTGGCTCCGCCTTCCTCAACGGCTACACGCTGACGATCGCCAATGGCGGCAGCTATGCCGGCCAGTTCAACAACGGCACGCTCAACCTGACCGGCGGCACGCTGACCCTGACCGGCAACAATTCGCTCAACACGATCGCGCTGAACGGCGGCAACCTCACGCTCGGGGATGGCGGCGCCAACGGCTACCTCTATGGCACGAACTTCGTGCTCGGCGACGGCACGTTGACGATCGACAAGTCCGACGACTGGACCGTCGCCAACATCAGCGGCGGCGCCGGCAATCTCGTCCAGGCGGGCTCGGGCATCCTCTCGCTGTGGAACAACAGCTATACCGGCTCCACGACCGTCAACAACGGACGGCTGCGCCTCTTCTACGGCAGCGCGATCGACGATGCATCAGCGCTGATCATCGGCGCGGCCGGCACCGCCGAGCTGTTCGGTTCCGACGAGACCATCGGCAGCCTTTCCGGCGCGGGCAGCTTCATCCTCAACGGCAACATGCTGACCATCAACAATGGCGGCATGTTCTCCGGCGTGATCGGCGACAGCAATGGCGGCACCCTCGTCATAGCCGGCGGCACGCTGACCCTCACCGGCGCCAATGCCAATGGCGCGACGACCATCGCGCAGGGCGCCGGCCTCACCCTCGGCAATGGCGGCACCGGCGGATCGGTGCGCGGCGCGATCACCGCGAACGGCACGCTCACCGTCAATCGTTCGGACAGCCTCTCGGTCACCGGCCTGGTCGGTGGCGGCAGCCTCGTCCAGGCGGGCAGCGGCACCACCCGCCTGGGCGGCGCGGCCGGCTTCACCGGCGCCGTCACCGTTACGGACGGCACCCTCACGCTCGACACCGGCCAGGTGCTGTCGAACGGCAGCGGCATCGCGCTTACCGGCGCGGGCGCGGTGCTCGACCTCACCGTGGCGGGCGGGACGATCAACACGCTCTCGGGCGTCTCCGGCGCCGTGGTCCGCTATGGCGATCATGGCATGCGCATCGTCCAGGGTGTCGACGCCATGTTCGCCGGCAGCTTCGACGATGCGGCGAGCGGCGCGATTTCCCCGGCGCCGGCGCTTACGCTCGCCGGCACCGCCAGGCTCATCCTCACCGGCCAGAGCGATCTGGCAGCGGTGCGCATCGACGGCGGGACGCTCGCGCTCGCCGGCAGCGGTTCGATCGGCGGCGGCGTGGCAATGACGATGGCCAGCGGCACGCTCGACCTGTCGGGCGTGACGGGCGCCGGCTACGCGATCGGCGGGCTCGCCGGCATCGGCACCGTGACGCTCGGCGACAAGAACCTGACCATCGGCAGCGCGGGCGCCGGATTCTCGGGCGTGATCCAAGGCAGTGGCGGGCTGCGCCTCACCGGCGGCGCGCTCACGCTCGGCGGCGTCAACACCTATACCGGCACCACCGTGATCGATGCCGGCGCGGGGCTCGCGCTGACGGGCAGCGGCACGATCGCCAGCCCGACCGTCACCGTGAACGGCATCTTCGACGTGTCTGGCGCAACCGGCGCGCTCTCCTTCACCAATTTCACCGGCACGGGCGACATCCGGCTCGGCAACGGCGTGCTCAGCATCGCCGGCAATGGCGGCGAGAGCGGCTTCGCCGGCACCATCACCCAGGCGGCGGGCTACAACAACGGCGCGGTGACGATCGCCTCGGGCCACCAGACCGTCACCACCGACTGGAGCTATGGCGGCATCACCACGCTGCTGAACGGTGCGGGCATGACCATCGGCGATGGCGGCGCCAATGGCTCGCTCAGCGGCGCGATCACGCTGAACGGCGGCACGCTGACCACCAACCGGACCGGCACCGTCCAGGTGAACGGTCTGTCGGGCGCCGGCACGCTGAAGATCGCGGGCCCGGGCACGACGAACCTTGCCGGCAGCGGAGTCTTCACCGGCAATGTGATCGTCGCCGACGGCACGCTTTCGCTGAGCGGGCCGAACCAGCTCCTCGCCGCGTCCTCGGTCGCGCTCACCGGCGCGAACGCGGTCCTCAACGTCGGCGCGGGCATCGGCGAGCGGATCAACAACCTGTCCGGCGTCGCGGGCAGCCGCGTCAATCTCGGGCCGAAGGGCCTGACCGTGAACAACAGCGCGGCGACTCTCTTCGCCGGCACCTTGCAGGAAGCGACCTTCCCGGGGAGCAGCGGCTTCATCAAAAATGGCGCCGGCACGCTGACGCTCACCGGCCAGAACATGCTTCGGGGCGTGACGGTGGAGGTCGGTACGCTGGCGCTTTCGGGCACCGGCACGCTCGGCGCCAATGCGGCCGTTTCCGTGGCCAGCGGCGCCACGCTCGACCTCTCGGGCGTGACGAGCGGCGCCACCGAGTTCGGCGGCCTGCGCGACGGCGGCACGGTCGAGCTCGGCGCCAACACGCTGACGCTCAACAGCCCCGACAACACCAGCTTCGACGGCGTCATCCGGGGCAGCGGCGGCCTGACCATCGCCTCGGGCTTCCAGATACTGACCGGCGCCAACACCTATACGGGCGACACGAACATCAACAGCGGCGCGACGCTGTTCCTCAACGGCGGCTCGCTTGCGAGCGGCACCGTCATCGCCGATGGCGCGCTCGCGATCGGAGGATGGAGCACTGCCCTCACCCGCCTCACCGGCGGCGGCACGGTCCGGCTCGTCTTCGCCGACCTTTCGCTCGGCGCCAGCGACTTTTCGGGCGGGATCTCGGGCCTGGGCAACCTTGCCTTTGCCAGCGGTACCAGCACGCTGCGCGGCGCGAACGACTATCTCGGCACCACCACGATCGACAGCGGCGCCACATTGGCGCTCGCCGGCGCCGGCACGATCGGCGGCGGCGCGCTGATCGCCCATGGCGCGTTCGACATTTCGGGTGCCGGCGCGGACATCGAGATCGCCAATCTTTCCGGCAACGGCACCGTGGCCCTTGGCGCCAACCGGCTGACGGTCGGCTGGGACGATGACGACAGCGACTTTGGCGGCGTGATCGGCGGCACCGGCGGCCTCACCAAGACGGGCACCGGCGTGCTGACCCTCTCGGGTGCCAACACCTATTCCGGCCTCACCCTGGTCGATGCCGGCACGCTGCGCCTCGGGGCCTCCGGGGTGCTTGCCGACGATTCGACGCTCGAGGTGCGCAACGGCGCGACGCTCGACCTGAACGGCTTCGACGAGACCGTCGCCAGCTTCACCATCGCGGGCAATCTGATCGGCAGCGGCACGCTGACTGCGGCGATCTACAATCTGCTCGGCGGCACGATCGACCATGATCTGGGCGCCGGCGCGGTCTATCAGCGCAGCGGCGTCACGCTGCTCAACGGCACGTCCGCCGGATCCGCTGTGCATGTCGAGGGCGGCATGCTCCAGCTCGGCGCGAACGAGCGGCTTGCCGATACTGCGATCGTGACGGTGCTCGCCGGCGCGACGCTGGATCTGCAAAGCCACGACGAGACCATCGGCAGCCTGGCGCTGGCCGGCACGCTCGGCGGCACCGGCACGCTGACCGCCGCCACCTACACGCTCGACGGCGCGACGGTTCTCGCCAATCTCGGCGCCGGCACGCTGATCCAGCATTCGGGTGTTTCCGACCTGAACGGCATTGCGGCCGCAAGCACCATCAACGTGACCGGCGGCACGCTGCGCCTTGGCGGGTCGGACCGCCTGTCCGATACGGCTCTGGTCGCTGTCGCCTCCGGTGCGGTGTTCGACGTGCAAGGCAATAGCGACACGATCGGCAGCCTGGCACTGGCCGGCACGCTCGGCGGCACCGGCGCGCTCACCGCGGCAACGACGACGCTGGACGGCGCGGTCGTGAACGCCAATCTCGGCACCGGCACGCTCGTCCAGCATTCGGGGACCTCGCTGCTTAGCGGATCCGCCGCGAGCGGCATCGTCCGGATCGACGGCGGCACGCTGAGGCTCGGCGCGAGCGATCGCCTCGCCGACAGCGCGGCGGTAACCGTGGCAGGCGGCGCCACGCTCGACCTCCAGGGCTTTGACGACGGCATCGGCAGCCTGGCACTGGCCGGCACGCTCGGCGGCACCGGCACGCTGACCGCGGCAACGACGACGCTGGACGGCGCGATCGTGAACGCCAATCTCGGCACCGGCACGCTCGTCCAGCATTCGGGGATCTCGCTGCTCGGCGGAACCGCCGCGAGCGGCATCGTCCGGATCGACGGCGGCACGCTGAGGCTCGGCGGCACGGATCGCCTTGCCGACGGCGCGGCCGTGACCGTAGCGCGCGGCGCGACGCTCGACCTCCAGGGCTTCGGCGCCAGCGTCGCAACGCTGGCGCTCGCCGGAACCCTCACGGGCACCGGCACGCTCTCGGCGGCGAGCTACATGCTCGACGGCGCGACCGTGAACGCAAATCTCGGCACCGGCACCCTGGTGCAGAACAGCGGCGTTTCGGTGCTGCACGGCAGCTTCGCCGGCGGTTCGGCGCAGATCAACGGCGGCACGCTCGCCTTCGACCGGGCCAGCGCCACGACCTATGGCGGCAGCTTCTCTGGCAGCGGTACAGTCGCGCAGATCGGCACCGGCCTGCTGGCGCTGAGCGGCAACAGCGCAGCCTTTGCCGGTACCACCACCGTATCGGGCGGCGGCCTCGCGGTCATCGGCCAGCTGGGCGGCAACGTGCAGGTCGCGAGCACGCTTTCGGGCACCGGCAGCATCGGCGGCACGGTCAGCATCGCGGACGGCGCGCATCTGGTCGGCACCACCGGCGGCACGCTGTCGATGGGCGCGCTCACCCTCGCTTCGGGCTCGGTGATCGACGTCACCCTGTCCCAGCCCTCGGCCACCGCATTGTTCGCGGTAGGCGGCGACCTGACACTCGACGGCACGCTCAACATCGCCGCCCAGCCAAGCTTCGGCGCCGGCGTCTATCGCCTGTTCTCCTATGGCGGTGCGCTCATCGACAACGGCCTCGTCCTCGGCACGGTGACCGGCGCCGGCGCCGCCGGCCTGTCGGTGCAGACGGGCAATATCGGCCAGGTCAACCTGGTCAACACCAGCGGCGCGACGCTCGCCTTCTGGGACGGCGCAGCGGCGGCGCGCCATGACAATGGCCGCGTCGATGGCGGCTCGGGCAGCTGGAGCCTCGGCACCCGCAACTGGACCGATGCCAATGGCACGGTGAACGGGCCGATGCAGCCGGTGCCGAGCTTCGCGGTGTTCCAGGGCAATGGCGGCGCAGTGACGATCGACAATGGTGCCGGCCAAGTCTCGGCCACCGGCATGCAGTTCGCAACGGGCGGCTATACGCTCTCTGGCGGCGCCTTGGCGCTCTCGGGCACCCAGGCGACCATCCGTGTCGGCGACGGCACCGCCGCCGGCACCGGCATGACGGCCACCATCGCTTCGGCGCTCACCGGCGGCGCCATGCTGGTCAAGACCGATCTCGGCACGCTCGTGCTGACCGGCGCCAACAGCTATGCGGGAGGAACGGCCGTCCAGGCGGGCACGCTGATCGGCAATGCCGCCTCCATCCAGGGCAGCATCCAGAATGCCGGCACCGTCGTGTTCGACCAGGCGGGCAACGCCAGCTTCGCGGGCACGATCAGCGGCGGCGGCAGCTATGTGAAATCCGGTGCCGGCGCGCTCACCCTCACCGGCGCGAGCAGCAGCGACTGGCGAGTCACCGCCGGCAGCCTGGTTTCCACCACTTCCCTGTTCACCGGCAATGTCGATCTGAGCCAGGGCACCAGCCTGGTCTTCAGCCAGGCGGCGAACGGCACCTATGCCGGCACCCTGGGCGGCACCGGCAGCGTGCTGTTCCAGGGCGGCGGCACCGTGCTGCTCACCGGCAACAGCGCCGGCTTCGCCGGTGCCGCCACCGTCGGCGCGGGGAGCCTGTTCTCGCTCAACGGCACCCTGGGCGGCACGATCGACGTGCTCGCGGGCGGCCGCCTGCAGGGCAGCGGCACCGCGGGTTCGGCCAGCATCGCCGGCACGATCGCGCCGGGCAACTCGATCGGCACGCTCGCCTTCACCGGCAATCTCGCCTTCGCCTCGGGCAGCGTGTTCGAAGTGGAGGCCAATGCCGCGGGCCAGAGCGACAAGATCGTCGTCGGCGGCAGCGCCTCGATCGCGAGCGGCGCGACGGTGCGCGTGCTGGCCACGGACGGCAACTATGCCGCCAATACCAGCTACACGATCCTCACCGCCGCCGGCGGCCTGAGCGGCACTTTCTCGAACGTCACGACCAACCTCGCCTTCCTGACGCCGACGCTGGCCTATGGCGTCAATGCGGTGACGCTGAACCTCAAGCGCAACACGGTCGATTTCATCGCCGTGGCGCAGACCGGCAACCAGGCCGCGGTCGCGCCGCGGGTACAGGCGCTCGGCGCGGGCAATGGCGTGTACGAAGCCGTTGCGGCGCTCACCGCACCCGAAGCCCGCGCCGCCTTCGACCAGCTCGCCGGCTCGGACTATGCGAGCATGCGCGCTTCGCTGGTCGAGGACAGCCGCTTCATGCGCGATGCGATGCTCGTGCGTGACGAGATGGCGGGTGCCGATGGTCTCGCGGCCTGGGGCCGCGTGACCGGTGCGTGGCGCGACGTCGACGGTAGCGCCCAGGCGCAAGGCTATAAGCGTTCGGCCAAGGGCTTCGTCACCGGCTTCGACGGTTCGTTCGGTAGCCATTGGCGGATCGGCGTGGCGCTCGGCTACGGCACCAGCGAGTTCCGCACCTCGAACGCGACACACAAGGCCGAGAGCTACCAGGCGGGCGGCAGCCTGCTCGGTTCCTATGGCCCGGTCTCGATCCAGCTCGGCACAGCCTATGGCTGGCACGCGATCGCCTCACAGCGCCATGTCGCATTCGGCAGCCTCCGCCAGCTGCTCGGCGATAATTACGATGCCCGCACCTTCCAGGCCTTTGGTCAGCTGGGCGTCAAGGGCAGCATCGGCGGCATCGATCTCCAGCCCTTTGTCGGCCTGGCGCATGTCGCGCTGTTCGATAGCGGGGTGAACGAGCATGGCGGGGCCGCGGCGCTGCACGGCGGCGGCAACGGGTTCGACGCGACTTATGGCAGCCTCGGCCTCAAGGCGCGGATCGGCTGGGATCTGGGCGGCACCAGGCTGAGCCTCGACGGTTCGGCGGCGGCGCGCCGGGTGTTCGGGGACCGGGTGCCCGGGATCGACCTCGCCTTTGCCGGCGGCAGCGCGTTCCAGGCACATGGCATCCCGCTCGATCGGTCCAGCGCCGCGGTCGATCTCGGCCTGGCGCTCGACTTGAGCGAGCATATCCGGCTTGGCGTGTCCTACACCGGCACCTATGCGGATCGTTCGAGCGACCATGGCGCCCGGGCCCAGCTCAGCTGGCGCTTCTGACCCTCCTTCGCTGGTGATCTGACATGTTCGACCGTCTCGTCCGCTTCTCGGCCCGCATGACACCGCTCGCCATCGCGGTATCCAATGGGGCGGAGCATATCAGCTACCGCGACTTCGACCGCGCCATCGATCAAGCCGCTGCCGCGCTCGACCGAGCGGGCGTAGCGGGGCCCGCGCTGGTGGGGATCAGCGTGCGCGACAGCTATCGCCATCTGCTGCTCATAATCGCCTGCGCTCGGCGCGGCGTGCCAACGGTGTCGCTGATCCCGGAAATGGCCGGGCCGATGGTCATGCTGGCCGGTGCGGCGAAGCTGCTCAGCGACGATCCGGCCCACGCGCCGGCGCTGCTCGTCGATGGGCCATGGCTCGCGGCAGCCCTGGCCGCGGCGCCCGTGGAACTCGCCCCGGTCGCCGTCGATGCGCAAGCGCTCGGCCGAGTCCAGCTCTCCTCGGGCTCTACCGGCGAGCCCAAGGCCGTGGGCATGAGCTGGACGCTGATGGAGCGCCGCATCGAGCATACCTGGACGCGCAATTTCGGCTATGAGCGGCTGCTCTCGCTGATCGGCCCCGAAAGCGGCGCGCTGCCGCTGTTCCTCTGGTGCTGGGCAAAGGGCGGCACGGTGCTGTTCGGCTCTTCCGATCCCGCCATCCTCGCCCGCTCGCTGCCGATCCTCCAGCCGACCGGCATGCTCGCCGCACCGGCCCAGCTTGCCATCGTCCTCGACGCGCTGCCGGCGGAGGCGACACCGCTGCCCGGCCTCCAGATTGCGATCGGCGGTGCGCATGCCGCGCCGAAGCTGCGGGCGCGCGCGGCGCTGCGTCTCGGCACTGTCAACGTGACTTACGCTTCCACAGAGGCAGGCGTCTGCACCAACGGATTCGCCGCCAGCCTGGATGGCGAAACCGCAGTCGGCTGGATCACTCCCTGGTCCGAGATCGAGATCGTCGACGAACGAGACCGCATTCTCCCGCTCGGCAGCAGCGGCCGCGTCCGCATGCGCGGCTCCGATGTGGTCGGCGGCTATCTCGGCGACAGCGGCCCGGACGATCGCTTCCGCGACGGCTGGTTCTATCCGGGCGACATCGGCGCGATGCGCGCGGACGGCATGCTGGAGATCGAAGGCCGGGAGGATGAAGTGATGAACTTCGGTGGCCAGAAGTTCCTTCCCGGCGCGCTGGAGGGGCCCGTGGCCATGGTCCCGGGTGTCGCCGGCGTTGCCGCCTTCGCGCTCGAGGACGCGCAGGGCATCGCCCAACCCTGGCTGGCGATCGTCCGCGAGGGCGCGATCGACGAAGGCGCGATCGGCCGCGCTCTGGTCATCCCCGACCTGCCGCCGGTGCGCGTCGCCTATATCGACGCACTGCCCCTCACGCCGCTCGGCAAGGTTCGGCGCGAAGTGCTGCGCGAGGCGGCGCGGCAGCTGAACGTCTCGTAGGAGGGGCCGGGTATCCGGCGTGTTCCCGGAGGTTGCGGACCGAGAAATAGCGCGAGCACGCGGAGAGCCCGCAGCATACGGATTGCCCCACCAACCACCCAAAGTGCGGCCCGTTAAAGTTATCCTTCCCGCGAATATGATTGGGTCGTGGCTTCCTGCGCATGCGCCGGCAGCGACGCGAAACCTATGGCCAGCGCGCTCGTGCACGCCAACAAGCGAAGACGCATATGCCCTCCCCTTTGAGGGCTACTGCAATCGCGCCCCTTCTGCATCGATCAGGTCACAGAAATTGCCTCGAATCCTGTCGATCAAGCACAGGCTATTTTCGGGAAGCAGATCAATCCGGCAGCGCCTATCGCCTTGGCGTGCAATGGAAGCAATGCCCATGCGCTCGGCGGCGGCAATTCGTCGCCATGGTCCAGCGAATGATGGAAACTCGCCGCGACGACGGTTCGTCCGCGCGATTCAGCGCCCGCACGGCTTGCGGCAAATACCCGGGATTCGGCGGAACGGCGCGCGGAATGACGGCCGCTCATGGGCCGTCATCGCGCCTGGATGTGATCCTTGGCTGGGGCGGAAGGATTCGAACCTTCGGTACACGGTACCAAAAACCGTTGCCTTACCACTTGGCTACGCCCCAGCGGGAAGCGCGCTTATAGGGACTTAGGAGAGCCGTTCAACCCAGCCATGCGGGTCCGGCGCGGTTCCGCGCTGAATGCCGCCCAGCTCGCTCCTGAGCTTCTCGGTAAGGATGCCCGGTCCGCCGTTTCCGATCACGAACTCATAGCCGCGGCCGCGCACCTTGCCGATCGGCGTGAGCACCGCGGCGGTGCCGCAGGCAAAGGCCTCGCGCAGCTTGCCGCTCTGGGCATCGGCCTTCCACTGGTCGATCGAATAGCGTTCCTCGCGCACCTCGATCCCCTGCGACCGCGCCAGGGTGATCAGCGAATCGCGGGTGATCCCGGGCAGGATCGTGCCCCCCAGCGGCGGCGTGACGATCGAGCCGTCGTCCATCACGAACATCACGTTCATGCCGCCCAGCTCCTCGACGAAGCGATTCTCCACCGCGTCGAGGAACACCACCTGATCGCATCCCTGGTCGATCGCTTCCTTCTGCGCGACCAGGCTGGCCGCATAATTGCCGCCGCACTTCGCCGCGCCCGTACCGCCCGGCGCGGCGCGCGTGTAATGCTCCGAGACCCACAGCGTCACCGACGGCGCGCCGCCCTTGAAATAGGCGCCCGCCGGCGAGGCGATCACCATGTAGAGATATTCGCTGGCCGGCTTCACGCCCAGGAACACTTCGCTCGCGAACATGAAGGGGCGCAGATAGAGCGAGCCACCCTCGATCTCCGGAATCCATTTCTGATCGATGCGGACCAACTCGCGGATCGAGTCCAGGAACAGCGCGTCCGGCAGCGGCGCCATCGCCATCCGCTCGGCGGATTCGCGGAAGCGGCGGGCATTCTCGTCCGCGCGGAACAGCGACACGCCGCCATCGGGCAGGCGATAGGCCTTCAGCCCCTCGAAGATCTCCTGGGCATAATGGAGCACGGCCGTGGCCGGATCGACCTGGATCGGACCGCGCGGCAGGATCTTCGCATCGTGCCAGCCCTTGTCGGCGCTGTACTTGATCACCGCCATGTGATCGGTGAACACCTTGCCGAAACCCGGATTGGCGAGCACCGCCGCACGGTCGGCGTCGCTGACCGGATTGGGGTGCGCCTCGAACTCGAAATCCAGGATCGTGGTGTCTTCCATTGCACTCGCCTTCGACTCTGCCGGACCGGCTTGCAGCGGGTTAGGCGCGGTGGCAGAAAGCGTCAACATGGCTGCCCCAATTCCTGCTTCCCCGCTGTTCCTGCGCGAGCCCGAGATCCGGCGCGGCGTGGAGCTGCTCTATTTCGGGTATGCGCATCTGACCCGATCGATCGACGCGGGGCTGGCGGCGCAGGGCCTGGGCCGTGCGCATCATCGCGCCCTCTATTTCATCGCCCGCAAGCCGGACCTGACGGTGAGCGAGCTGCTCGCGATCCTGGCGATCACCAAGCAGTCGCTCGGCCGGGTGCTGACCGAGCTGGCCGATCGCGGCTTCGTCGAGACTCGCACCGGCGACCGCGACCGGCGCCAGCGCCTGTTGCGGCTCACCCCGGCGGGGACGAAGCTCGAAGGCGCGCTGTTCGACGCGCTGCGCGAGAAGATGGCCAATGCCTATTCGAGCGCGGGCCAAGGCGCGGTGGGCGGCTTCTGGGCCGTGCTCGAAGGGCTGGTGCCCGAGGAAGAGCGCCAGCGGGTAGCGGCGCTGGGGCGATAGGCCGCCGAGCCCCTTCCCGAGGGGAAGGGGCCTTCCGGTCCCCTTCCCGCGCGCGATCACCCCAGCCGGATCGACAGCTCCACCTCGTCGGTGAACGGCATCGACATATAGCCGTTCGCCACATCGCCGACCCGCTCCAGATATTCCGGGCAATAATCGGCATTGTCGGCGATCAGGATCGCGCCGGGGCGCAACCGGCTCTCGACCCGGTCGAGAATGTCCGAATAGAGCGCCTTGGCGCCATCGAGCAGCAGCAGGTCGATAGGTTCGGGCAGGCCGGTGGCCAGCGTCTCCAGCGCGTCGCCTTCGCGGAACTCGACAAGATCGGCCAGTCCGGCTTCCGCCAGGTTCGCCCGGGCACGGGCGAGCTTGCCCGCCTCGAACTCGCTGGTGATCAGCCGGCCGCCGCCATTGTCGCGCAGCGCCGCCGCCAGGTGAAGCGTCGACAGGCCGAACGAGGTGCCGAACTCGACGATCGAGCGCGCTCGGGTGGCGCGCGCCAGCATGTAGAGCAGCCTGCCCAGTTCGGGCGAGACCGGCAGCGCGAAATCGGCGAGCTTCGCGTAGAAATCGCGATACCCCGTCTTGCTGCGCATCATCGCGCGATGATCCTCGCTCGTCATGCCGGCAAAGGCCGGGCTGGCGGCGGGCGGGTTGGCTTCGGTCTCGGCGAACAGGCGCGCGAGCAGGGGCGCCACGGGGGCGCTCGACAGGGTCGTCATCCGGGGTTTCTCCATGTGGCGGCGGGGGCTTGCCCGCCGACCCGGAAAATACGACTAGTTCGTCAGTTTTGACTATTCGCATTGGCAGCACGTCCGCATGACCCCTCCCCGCACCACGCGCGTCGCCTCGCGGAAACAGCCGCGACAGGCCCGTTCGAGCCAGCTGGTCGAGGCCGTGCTCGACGCGGCTGTTCAGGTTTTGACGAAGGAAGGCGCGCAGCGTTTCACCACCGCGCGAGTCGCCGAGCGTGCCGGGGTGAGCGTGGGCTCGCTCTACCAATATTTCCCCAACAAGGCGGCGATCCTGTTCCGCCTGCAGAGCGACGAATGGCGGCGCACCTCGGCGATGCTGCGGGGCATCCTCGAGGATGCCGCCACGCCGCCCCTCGCCCGGCTGCGGCGGCTGGTCCATGTCTTCCTCCAGTCCGAATGCGAGGAAGCGGCGGTCCGCACCGCGCTCAGCGACGCCGCCCCGCTCTATCGCGACGCGCCCGAGGCGATCGAGGCGAAGGGAGAGAATGCGCAGGTCTTCCGGGCCTTCCTGCGCGAGGCACTGCCCGATGCGGCGGAGGATGCGCGGATGCTGGCGGGGGACCTGATCAAGATGACGCTCAGCCAGCTGGGCAGCAGCTTTTCCGAGACGCCGCGGACCGAGGCGGAGATCGCGGCCTGGTCGGAAGCGATCGCGGACATGCTGTGCGGCTATGTGGAGAAGTTGGCGAAGAGGAGCAGCTTCCCACCCAAGGCTGGGCGCCCGTGACTACCAGCCTCCTCCGCGTTACACTTCAGCCCTTCACGCGCAGCAGCGCATCCCCGTCATTGTCCAGAAGGCCAGTGATCGCTCCGGTAGCAACGTCACGGGTGATGGTGATTCCCTCACCGGTGTAGCGATCGATGAACTTGTCGCGATCGAACGCCACCAGATGATTGGTCTTTCCGGTGGTCAGGTCCTTCAGGACCAGCTCGTTATCGGCTCCGGCGATCGCGTTGAAGAAATAGTTCTCCGCCCCGGTATATTGATATCGCCCCGCGATCGCCGCCAGCTCGTCAGCGGACACCGGGATCCGGGTAACCGCGCGCGTCGGGAACAACCCCAGTGCGAATTTGTTCGAGATGGATCGGGCCAGTTCATTTCTGACCACCCGGCCATTCTCGGAATTGGTCATCAAGACGACTCCCAATCGGCGCTGCGGGAAATAGAACAGCTCGCTCTTGAAGCCGGCATTGCTGCCACCATGCCCGAACGAGGCGGTCGCATCCTTCCCGCGCAATTCGAAGCCGAGGCCGTAGCCATCCCCACCTCCCGGTTTGCCGCTCGGTTGGATCATCTGCTCGGCAAGCGCTCTGGATATCAATGCGCCCTTCGCTCCGGACAGCGCCTTCAGCATGCCGAAACAGAATTTCGCTATGTCCGAGGGCGTCGTCCACAAGCCGGCCGGCGCGAGCTCCGGATAGACATGCCAGCCGCCGGGAAAGGGTTGGCCATCGAACTGATGGGCGAGGCTGACATTCCCTTCGGGATAAGAGTCGAACGTGCTGTCGGCCATGTGCAGCGGCGTCAGCACATGTTGCTGCAGGTAGCGGCCGAAGGACATGCCGGACTGATCCTCGATCAGCTTCTGCAGCACGACATAGCCACCGCCCGAATAGGAATATCTCGATCCCGGTACCGCCTCGACGCGCAGCGCGGGACTGTTGCCCTTGCCGTCCAGCACCCCGGCCGCATCGGGTATTGTCCGGGTCTTCTCGTAGCCGGCGAAGCCGCCAACGTTCAGCCCGGCGGTGTGGCTCAACAATCGGCGGATCGTGACCTTCTCGGTTCGGTTGGGTTCACTTGAAGGAACCTTCCACGTGCGAAGATAATCGTTCACATCCCGGTCGAGGTTCAGGCCTTTGGATTGGACCAGGGTCATCACGGCAAAAGCGGTGACCGATTTGCTGATGGAAGCCGCCTGGAAACGCGTATGCACGTCGACGCTCTGGAGACGTCGACTATCGGTGGATCCATAGCCCTTCGCCCAGATAACGTGCCGGTCATCGAAAATGGCCACGCTGACGCCCGGGACGCCAAGCAATGTCATGCGGTCGTTGAGATTATACGTCTTTCGCGTTTCATCGGCCAGAACGACGCGTGGCGTCAGGCCGTTCTCGATGCTCACGATCTCCGCGGCAGACAGGCTGGCGGGAGAAGCCGGAGCGACCTGGGCGAACGCTCCGCCGCAACAGGCAATCGAAAAGACTGCGCATCCAATGCCACGATACATGCGTCCCCCCAGGTCCCCGAGCTTTCAGCTTTTCGGTGTGCATATCGAGTATGGCCGACGCGTGACAAAGCCCCAAGCGGATACTTCCGAACCTTCCGTCAGAATGGCTTCAGGGAAGCCGGCACATGGCCCCGGGGCGCAGCGCTTGCGGCGCATGAGCAACAGTGGACGTCCTGCGCCTCACGCCACCTTGAACCCTTCCCGGTTCATCGCCTGGGTCAGCGCCCGGTTCTTCTCGTCGCTCAGCTGGGCGCGCAGCATCGGGAACAGGCGCAGCTCCTCTTCCTCCATATGCGCCTCGATCTCGGCGCGGAACCGGCGGATCCTGGCGATCCAGTCGGGCGAGGCGGTGGGAATGCTCTCCAGCTCGTAGAGATGCTGCTTCACATAGCCATGCTCCTTGGTGAGCTGATCGGCGGCATCGCGTTGCCCGGCCTCGCGCAGCGCCGGATAGATGACGTTCTCTTCCTCCACCGCATGCTTCATCAGCGCGTGCTTCAGATGCGCGAGCAGCAGGTTGCGCTTGGTCGAGGAATGCTCGTCGGTGGCCTCGATCTGGCCGAACACCTTGCGCAGCGCTTCATGCTCGGTGGCGAGCGCCTCGTCCCAATTGCCCGCGAGCAGGCTCGGCGCCTGCACCACGGCCTTGCGCCCCAGCAACGCCAGCACGCCCAGCGCCACGCCGCCCGCCGCAGCACCGGCGATCACGCCGAGATTGTGGGTGGTGCTCGTCCGCTTGGATCCGGTGAAGCGGCCCTTGCTGTCCCGCGTGGCGGTGGTGGTCGTCATGGCGCTCGACTCCGATGTTACGCTGTCGGCGCAACAACGAAGCGCGGCGGGGGGCGTTCCGGTCAGCGCCGGGCGGCGGCGGCCATTTCAGCGCTGCGGCGCGCCGATGCGCCGAGCGTCGCGCGCAGCAGCGCCGCGAGCGCATCGTCCGCGTCGAGCACGTCGAGCCCCTTGCGGGTCGTGCCGCCCGGGCTGGCCACCCGGTCGACGAGCGCCGAGGGCGGCGCGTCGGCCCGGGCAGCGAGCAGCCCCGCCCCTTCCACCGTGGCGATGGCAAGCCGCAGCGCCTGTTCCTCGCCGAACCCGATCGACACCCCGCCCGCCGCGAGCGCATCGATGAAGCGATAGACAAAGGCCGGTCCACAGCCGGCGAGCACGCCGAGCCGGTCCAGCCCCGCCTCGTCGCCCCACTCGACCAGCCCGAGCGGCTGCATCAGCGCGTCGACAACGGCGCTGCGATCGCCGGCCAGGCCCACCACGCCCTTGCCGATCGCGACCGGCAGGTTGGGCATGGCGCGGACGATCGCCCCCGCCCGGAACCGGCCCGCGAGCGAGGCCAATTCGACACCGGCAAGGATGGAGACGAGGAGCGGCACGCCGGCGATGCGATCGCCATGCGCCTCGGCGACCGCGTCGATCTGCTGCGGCTTCATGCCGAGCATCACCGCCTGGGGAAGCGGGCCCTCGGGCAAGGCCCTGCCCTGGCGCACGCCCTCGGGCAGCGCGCGATCCTGGCGGTTGACGACGAACACCGTTGCGGGATCCACCGTCCCGGCATCGATCCAGCGGCGCAGCATCGCGCCCGCCATGTTGCCGCAGCCGACCAGCCAGAGGCCGGCCGGGGGCGTGGCGCTCACGCCTCGCCCTGCGTTTCGATGAGCGCGGCGGCCAGCGCGTCCTGCGGGGTCTTGCCGCCCCACAGCACGAACTGGAACACGGGATAGAAGCGCTCGCACTCGTCGATCGCGCTCTCCACCAGCAGCTCCGCCTGGGCCAGGCTCAGCGTCGGCTCCTCGCCGTCGATCAGCGCGGCGTGGCGGAACAGCAAGATGCCGCTCTGCGACCAGAGCTCGAAATGGCCGATCCAGAGCTGCTCGTTGACCAGGCCGATCGTCTCATAGACCGCCATGCGGCGCTCGTCGGCCACGCGAATGTCCGGAAAGGCGAGGAACTGGAGCACACCATCATCCTCACGCCAGATCGCGCGCAGCTCATACTCCGTCCAGCTGCCCTTCACCTTCGCCACGATCTCGTCTTCCTCGCGGCTGTGCGTCCAGCCATGCGCGGCGAAATAGCTTTCGAGCATGTCGATAGGGGCTGCGTCGTCGCGGTCGAATTCCGCTTCGTCGAGCATCAGTTTCTCCACTGGGGCCGGATTGCTTGGGCAGAATCTGCCAACCGCATCGGGCCCGCACAAGCGCGGGGTTCACAACCCTGCGCAAAAGCTGTGGACAAGGTGTTTATACTTGTCCCGCCGGCTTTTTAGGCGATTTCGGCGCCTTGGGTGCTGCCGCCGGCTTGGCAGCGCCGCCCAGCTGTGCCTCGAGCGCGGCGAGGCGCGCGTGGAGTGCCTCGTTCTCGTCGCGCGCGGCCACGGCCATCGCCTTCACCGCTTCGAATTCCTCGCGGGAAACAAAGTCCATCCCGCCGATCCATTCGCGGGCACGCTCGCGCGCGGCGCCTTCGGTCTCGCGGGCGACGCCGGCCAGCGTGCCCGCCGCGCCGTTCACGAACTTCACGAAATCGTCGAACAGGCGGTTGTCGGTCTGCATTTCAAATTCCTCGCGCGATCACTTGATCTGTATTTCGTCAGCCGAACGCGAAGATACAAGGCTTCCCGCGTTCGGATTGAGCTCGTGGATCTGGTAGAGAAGCACCCCGGCGAACGCGATCCAGGCGAGATAGGGGACCAGCAGCACCGCGGCGAAGGTGCGGATGCGCGCGAAGAGGATGAAGGTGACCAGCGCGAGCACGAACAGCGCGCCCAGGATCGCCAGCGCCGGCACCACCTGGTGCATGCCGAAAAAGACCGGCGACCAGACGAGGTTCACCACCATCTGCACCGCGAAGACGGTCAGCGCCGGCCCGCGCAGCGTCGATCCGCGCGCGTTGATGATCATCGCCAGCGCCAGCCCCATCAATATGTAGAGCGCGGTCCAGGCCGCCGGGAAAACCCATTCCTCCGGCATGATCGCGGGCTTCACCAGCCGGGCGAACCACGGATTGGCGCTGCCCGACGGCGCCAGGCGCGCCGAAGTGAAGCCGAGCAGCAGGATGAACGGCACCGTGACCACGGCCCATCGCAGATAGGCGAGCCTCAGCTGCCCTTTCGATGCGATTTCCCTCAACGTGCCCTCCGGTTCATGCTCATGGCGGTGAAGGGCTATGTTGCAGCGCGCCGAAACGCAAGCGTTGCCGTTATGTTTCGCGCGTCGCGGCGATCAGGAATTCGACATTCCCCTCGGGCCCGGTGATCGGGCTGGCGGTGACGCCGGCGACGGTCCAGCCCTGCGCGGCGACCCAGTCGGACACTTCGCGGCAGACGCGTTCGTGCACGGCGGCATCGCGGACCACCCCGCCCTTGCCCACTTCGTCGCGCCCGGCCTCGAACTGCGGCTTGATCAGCGCGACCAGCCGGGCACCGGGCCGGGCGAAGCGGAACGGCACTTCGAGCACCTTGGCCAGGCCGATGAAGCTCGCGTCGCAGACGATCAGGTCCACCGGCTCGGGGATGTGCGCGTCGGTCAGGATCCGCGCGCTGGTCTGCTCATGGACGACGACGCGCGGATCCTGGCGCAGCTTCCAGGCAAGCTGGTTGGTGCCGCTGTCCACCGCATAGACGCGGGCGGCGCCGTTGCGCAGCAGCACGTCGGTGAAGCCGCCGGTCGAGGAGCCGACGTCGATCGCCACCGCCCCCGTCACGTCCCAGCCGAAATGCGCGAGCGCGTGCGCCAGCTTGATCCCCCCGCGCGACACCCAGGGATGGTCGCGCCCGCGCACGTCGAGCACCGTCTCCTCGGGGAATTGCTGGCCGGGCTTGTCGACCTTGCGGTCGCCGGCGAAGACCAGGCCGGCCATGATCAGCGCCTGGGCCCGCGTCCGGCTCTCGGCAAGGCCACGGTCCACGAGCATCTGGTCGGCGCGCTGCTTGGGCATTCCCGGCCTTTAGGTGCAACCGCCCCGGATGCAAAGCCGCCCGGCAAATGACCCGCCCCAACGGCCCGCCCAACGGACTGCCGCAGCCGGGCTTCGATCCGGCGCAACCGCTATTGCCCATTAAAATAGTGGGAATAAATTGAAGCTCCGGCCTGCCCTCCCGTTGGAGTGCAATTGCAATGAGTATCTTCGCTCCGTTTGACGAACATTCGCCGCTCGTCCTCACCGTCCCCGGGCTCGGTGGCTCGGGGCCCTCGCACTGGCAGACGCTCTGGGAGCAGTCCCGCCCCGATACCAGCCGGGTCGAGCTCGGCATGTGGGATACGCCGCACCGCAATGCCTGGGTGACCAGGCTCGACCAGGCGATCCGCGGCGCCCAGGCACCGGTGGTGCTCGCGGCGCACAGTCTGGGCTGCCTCGCCGTCGCCTGGTGGGCGGAGCTCTCGCCCCAGCCCTTTGGCTGGCCGGTGGCCGGGGCGTTGCTGGTGGCGCCCGCCGATGTCGACCGGCCGGACGTGAAGTCCGAGCTTGCCGGCTTCGCGCCCGCGCCGGCCAGGCCGCTGCCCTTCCCCTCGATCACCGTGGCGAGCCGCGACGATCCCTGGATCGGCTTCGATCGCGCCCGTGAGCTGGCCAAGGGCTGGGGCAGCTTCTTCGTCGATGCCGGTCCGCAGGGGCACCTCAACGCCGCCAGCGGCATCGGCTGGTGGCACGAGGGGCAGGAACTGCTCGACCGGGTGCTCGATGCCGCATCGGATCGGTCCGGCCGCGTCCGGACCGCGGCGGAAGCGCGCTCGCTGCTCGCGATCAATGCCACGGAAGCCGCCCAGGCGCATTATCTGGGCCGGCATGCATGATTCGGCGTGTGGCCGGTGCTTCCGGACGCACGCCACTGGTAACTGCCCGCAAATCCCTTACATAGGGAGTGCGGGCGTGGCCGGGTGGCGTACCCTAGAGCGTCACCCGGCCTACCCGCGCCTTTTTCCTTCCGCCGGCCGCTCCGCCCGGGTACACCGGTGTCATGGATCGTCGCGACCTGCTCGCCGCCGCCGGACTGGCCGGCCCGCTGCTCCCGCTTGCCGCCAGGGCCGCGTCCGATACGCCGCCCGGCCCCGTCGTGCCCGATGCGCGCATCAGCCTCTGGCCGGGAGAGGCACCGGGCCTGCTCGACCAGGCGCTGCGGGACCATGTCGTGGTCCGCAGTGCCGATCCGGGCTTTCCCGATCGCGCGATGGAGCATGTCCGCACGCCGCGGCTCGACCTATTCCGGGCCGCCCGGCCGAACGGCGCCGCGATGCTCGTCATTCCCGGCGGCGGCTATGCGCGCGTGGTGGTCGACAAGGAAGGCTATGAGCTGGGCCCCTGGCTCGCCGCGCGCGGGATCACTGCCTTCGTGCTCTTCTACCGCCTGCCCGGCGACCCCTGGCGCGACCCGGGCAACGTCGCCCTTGCCGATGCCCAGCGCGCGATGCGGCTGATCCGGCATCGCGCCGCCGAGTGGAAAGTCGACCCCGCCCGCGTTGGCGCCATGGGCTTCTCGGCCGGCGGGCATCTTTGCGCCGATCTCGCGGCGCGCTTCGGCCGCACGCCCTATGCGCCGATCGACCCGGCCGACGCGCTCGACGCGCGCCCGATCGTCGCCGCGCCGATCTATCCGGTCGTCTCGATGGACCCGGGCTTCGCGCATATGGGCTCGCGCACCCTGCTCATCGGCAAGGCGGCCACGCCCGCCCTGGCCGCCGAGCACTCCCCCGAGCGCCAGGTCGGACCCCATACGCCGCCCAGTTTCCTCTGCCATGCCGAGGACGACGCCACCGTGCCGGTCCAGAACACGATCGCCCTGCGCGCCGCCCTGAGGGCCGCCAAGGTGCCGGTGGAGACGCATCTGTTCGAGCAGGGCGGCCATGGCTTTGGCTGGGGACCGCGCACCCTGGGCAAGCCCGCGCACGCCTGGCCCGAACTGTTTCTCGCCTGGGCCAAGGGGCACGGCCTGCTGGGTTAGATTCGGCCCCCATTCTACCCCGCCATCCCGTCCCCCACCGTCGCGACCCCAGGACAGATCGACATTCAGGCTCGGGGTATAGCTTGGCGGGCCGGAAACTTCGAACCAACCGCCTTCGTCACCCTGAACTTGTTTGGCACTTATCCCGTAAAGACAAGTCCACCCCATTCCGTCATCCCCGCCTGCGCAGGGATGACGGCTATCGGGCACTCCTTGTTCCGAGGGGATAAACGCCAACTTGTTTCAGGGCCCGACGTGCCACCGGCGATATCGCTGGTGGAGAATTGGATGCTGAAACAAGTTCAGCATGACGGAAGAGGAAGGCTCCGACATGCAACTTCCGTTCTTCGCCAACGGGAACGGAAGGGACAGAGCCGAATGTCGATCCGTCCCAGGCCCGGGCGCGACGACGATGGAACCCGCAACCATTTTCGCCGCATGTTATGTTGTATCTTCAACTCGCTTGCCCTATATCCGCGCCATGCCGGTGAGTCTTCCGTTGGCCCGCTTGTGGGGCGGCATCGATGCGCGCCTTGATCGTATCGCGATCGGGATCAGCGGGCTGTGCCTCGTCCATTGCGTCACCACCACCATATTGCTCACCGTGATCTCCTCGGCCGGCGGCCTGCTCAACCCGGCGATCCACGAGATCGGCCTCACCCTCGCGATCGGCTTCGGCGCCTTTGCGCTGGTCAAGGGCGTGATGTCGCACGGCTATATGGCCCCGGCGGTCGTCGGTGCCTTCGGGCTCGGCATCATGGCCGGCGCATTGTCGCTGCCGCACGGCGATTTCGAGATTTTCTGGACTTTGGTGGGCGTCAGCCTGGTCGCGCTGGGCCATGATCTCAACCGGCGCGCCACCTACTGAACTTGCCGCGAGGGGCCTGCGGGCCTACATCTGATCCATGCACGCGCACGACCATCACGAGCATCACGGCAACGATCTGACCAAGGCCGCCCAGGCGACGCTGGAGAAATCCGGCGAGCAATGGACGACCATGCGCGAGCGGGTGTTCGAAGCGCTGGCGGGCTTCGACAAGCCGGCCTCCGCCTATGACATCGCCGAGGCCGTCTCCAAGGCGGAGGGGCGCCGCGTCGCCGCCAACAGCGTCTACCGCATCCTCGACCTGTTCGTCGGCGCCAATCTCGCGCGGCGGGTGGAGAGCGCCAATGCCTATATGGCGAACACGCATCCCGACTGCCTGCACGACTGCATCTTCCTGGTCTGCGACAATTGCGGACAGACCACGCATATCGACGACGACTCGATCACCAGGACGGTACGCGCCGCTGCCAAGGACATGGGCTTCTCACCCGAGCGCCCGGTGATCGAAGTGCGCGGCAAATGCGCGGATTGCGACTGACCGCTCTCCCTGCACGGCGCCTGCACGCAAAATCCACACGCGCAAGGTTCGACTTCCCGGAATCGGAAGAGTAAGGGCAGTTGGATGGCCGATCTACCCAGCACGCCGCTGCTCGATACCGTCGATACGCCCGAGGACCTGCGCAAGCTCGATCCGAAGCAGCTTCGCCAGCTCGCCGACGAGCTGCGCGCGGAAACCATCTCGGCCGTGGGCTCGACCGGCGGGCATCTCGGTTCCGGGCTCGGCGTCGTCGAGCTGACGGTCGCCATCCACTACGTCTTCAACACGCCCGACGACCGGCTGATCTGGGACGTCGGGCACCAATGCTATCCGCACAAGATCCTCACCGGCCGCCGCGACCGGATCCGCACCCTGCGCCAGGGCGGCGGGCTCTCGGGCTTCACCAAGCGCAGCGAGAGCGAATACGACCCGTTCGGCGCCGCCCATAGCTCGACTTCGATCAGCGCCGCGCTGGGCTTCGCGATCGCCAACAAGCTGAGCGACAAGCCCGGCAAGGGCATCGCGGTGATCGGCGACGGCGCGATGAGCGCGGGCATGGCCTATGAGGCGATGAACAATGCCGAGGCCGCGGGCAACCGGCTGGTGGTGATCCTCAACGACAACGACATGTCGATCGCGCCGCCGGTGGGCGGGCTCTCCGCCTATCTGGCGCGGATGGTGTCGTCGTCCGAATATATGGGCCTGCGCAGCCTGGCGAAGCGCGCGATCCGAAAGTTCTCCCGGCGCCTGACCACGGCGGCCGGCAAGACGGAAGAGTTCGCCCGCGGCCTCGTCACCGGCGGCACGCTCTTCGAGGAGCTCGGCTTCTATTATGTCGGCCCGATCGACGGCCATAATCTCGAGCACCTGATCCCGGTGCTGGAGAATGTCCGCGATGCCGAGGAAGGCCCGATCCTCGTCCATGTCGTCACCAAGAAGGGCAAGGGCTATGCCCCGGCCGAGGCGGCGGCGGACAAATATCACGGCGTCCAGAAGTTCGACGTGATCACCGGCACCCAGGCCAAGGCGCCGCCAGGCCCGCCCGCCTATCAGAACGTCTTCGCCGACCAGCTGATCAAGGACGCCGAGCACGATCCGCGGATCGTCGCGATCACCGCAGCCATGCCCTCGGGCACCGGCGTCGATCGCTTCGCCAGGGCCTATCCGGACCGCACTTTCGACGTCGGCATCGCCGAGCAGCACGCGGTGACCTTCGCCGCCGGGCTGGCGGCGCAGGGCATGCGCCCCTTCTGCGCGATCTACTCGACCTTCCTGCAGCGCGCCTATGACCAGGTCGTGCACGACGTGGCGATCCAGAACCTGCCGGTGCGCTTCGCGATCGATCGCGCGGGGCTGGTCGGCGCGGACGGCGCGACCCATGCCGGCAGCTTCGACATCACCTATCTCGCCACCCTGCCCAACATGGTGGTGATGGCCGCGGCCGACGAGGCCGAACTGGTCCATATGACCCATACCGCCGTGCTGCACGACAGCGGCCCGATCGCGCTGCGCTATCCGCGCGGCAACGGCACCGGCGTGGCGCTTCCGCAAGTTCCGCAACGGCTCGAGATCGGCAAGGGCCGCATCGTCCGCGAGGGCAAGACCGTGGCGATCCTCTCGCTCGGCACCCGTTTGGCCGAGGCGCTCAAGGCGGCCGACACGCTCGAGGCCAAGGGGCTCTCGACCACGGTCGCCGACCTGCGCTTCGCCAAGCCGCTCGACGAGGCGCTGATCCGCCGCCTGCTCGCCACCCATGAGGTGGCGGTGACGATCGAGGAAGGCGCGATCGGCGGCCTGGGCGCGCATGTCCTCACCATGGCGAGCGACCAGGGCCTGATCGATACGGGCCTCAAGCTGCGCACGATGCGCCTGCCGGACCTGTTCCAGGACCAGGACAAGCCCGAGCTGCAATATGCCGAGGCGGGCCTCAACGCCGACAACATCGTCGACACCGTGCTGAAGGCGCTGCGCTGGAACGAAGCGGTGGCGGCGGACGGCGCGCGGGCCTGATCCTCCTGCTCCCTCTCCCCTGAAGGGGAGAGGGAGCAAAGCCCCAATAGCCCCAGGTTATGTCCGTCGAACCTATGTTCCGATGGACAGCCGCACCCACCCGGACCACCCTCCGCGCCAAAGCGCCATCCGGGGAATATCCTATGCTGAACCGCCGTGCCTTCCTGCTGAGCTCGACCACGGCGCTGCTCACCGGCGCCGCCGCCATGGCGAGCCCCAGGCTGGTCGCCGCGAAGCAGCAGCGCGTGCGCGGGGCGAGCGCGCCGATCGAGATCGTCGACGACGAATGGGGCACGCCGCACATCCGCGCCGCGACGATCCCCGATGCGTTCTTCGGCCAGGGCTATGTCGTCGCGCGCGACCGGCTGTTCCAGATCGACCTGTCGCATCGCCGCGAGCTGGGCCGGCTCGCCGAGGCGTTCGGCGCGCGCTTCGCCCGGCACGACGCCAATGCCCGCCTCTTCCACTATCGCGGCGACATCGATGCCGAGCTGCGCCGCGTGCCCGCCGATGTGCTGGCCTGCGCCCGGGCCTATGTCGCCGGCATCAACGCGCGCATCGACGAAGTGATCGCCGACCCCTCGCTGCTGCCGCTCGAATATCGCATTCTGCAGATCGTCCCGATCCGCTGGGACCTGCGCGACCTGGTGCGTGCCCGCGAAGCCTCGAGCGGCAATGTCGACGACGAGATCCGCCGTGCCCGCCTCGCCGCCCTGGGGCTGCTCGATCTCGATGCGATCGTCGCGCCGCTTCGCCCGGCCTGGACGATGAAGGTGCCCGACGGGCTCGACGTGGCGGCGGTGAGCACGGCCGACCTGGGCGTGCTCAACATCGACAGCCTGCCCTGGGCCGAACTCACCGGCCAGGACCCGGCGGCGGCTTCCGCCGAGCGCGCCAATGCCGGCAGCAACGCCTGGACGGTGTCGCCGTCGCGCACCGCCACCGGCCGGCCGATCCTGGCCAATGATCCCCATCTCGGCATCGGCGGGTTCAGCCCGCGCCATATCGCCCATCTGACCGCGCCGGGGCTCGACCTGATCGGCGGCGGCGCGCCCGGCCTGCCCGGCATCATGCAGGGCCATACCGATCGCTTCGCCTTTGGCCGCACCAACTTCCATATCGACCAGGGCGACCTGTTCGTCCTCGAGCTCGACCCGGCCGATCCCGAGCGCTATCGCCACGACGGCGGCTGGAAGCGGTTCGACAGGGTGGAGGAAGCGATCGCGGTGAAGGGCGGTGCGCCCGTCACGGTGACGCTGCGCTATTCGGTGCAGGGTCCGGTGATCTCGCACGATCCCGCGAAGCGCCGCGCCACCGCGCTCGCCACGATCGCGATGCAGCCCGGCGGCGACGGCGCCTTCGCGATGATCGCGATCAACCTGGCCAGGGACTGGGAAAGCCTGCGCAAGGCCTTCGCCCTCCACCCCTCGCCCACCAACTTCCACTATGCCGATATCGACGGGAACACCGGCTGGCAGGTGATCGGCTTCGTGCCGGTGCGCAAGCAGGGCGACGGGCTGCTCCCGGTGCCCGGCGACGGGCGCTATGACTGGACCGGCATGCGCAAGTTCGAGGCGCTGCCGAGCGTCTACAACCCCGCCAAGGGCTGGTTCGCCTCGGCCAACCAGAACAACCTGCCCGCCGACTGGCCGCGCGACCGCATCCCGGCCTTCTCCTTCCGCGATCCCTATCGCTACGATCGCATCGCCGAAGTGCTCGCTGCCCAGCCCAGGCACAGCCTGGCCGACAGCGCCGCGCTCCAGCACGACACGCTCTCCACCCCGGCACGCCAGTTCCTCGCGCTGCTGCCCCAGTCCCCCTCGCCCGCCGCCCGGCCCGCGGTGGAGATGCTGCGCGGCTGGAACGCCCGGATCGACCGCGACAGCGGCGCCGCCGCGCTGTTCGAGGCAGTCTGGCGCGAGGCCGGCAAGCGCATGCTCGCCGCGATCGTGCCGGCCCGCGCCAGGGGGCTGATCCCCGGCATCGCGCCGTCGATCCTGCTCGACGCGCTGGCCAGGCCGGACGCGCGGCTGGGCGCCGATCCGGTCGCGGCGCGCGACGCGATGCTCGATGCGGCGCTGGCCGCCGGCTGGGCCGTGACCCGCGAGAAGCTCGGCCCCGATCCCGCCGCCTGGCGCTACGGCGCGCTCCACCAGGTGCGCCTGCGCCATCCGCTCTCCGCCATCCCCGCCATCGCCAGGGCCTTTCCGGCGATCGAGGGCGAGGGCTCGGGCGGCGACGGCTATACCGTCATGGCGCGCTGGCTGGGCTCCGGCCCGGGCTGGCAGGTCGGCGGCGGCGCGAGCTATCTCCAGGTGATCGACGTCGGCGCCTGGGACAATTCGCTGATGCTGATCCTGCCCGGCCAGTCGACCGATCCCCGCTCGCCGCATTATCGCGACCAGTATCGCAACTGGGCGGAGGGGCGGATGCAGCCCATGCCGTTCAGCCGCGCCGCGGTCGACGCCCGCGCCGCCGCGCGCACCACGCTGAGGCCGGCATGAGGCGCGTCTCCCTGCGCCTGCTCGCCGTCGCCCTCGCCGCCACACCTGCCGCCGCGCAGGATCGCGGCATCGACAAGGCGCTCGACAGGGCAGTGGCCGATTTCCGCGCGCTCCACCGTGCCGAGGTCGCCAGGGCCGGGATCGCCGGCAGCAGCTTCTATGTGATCCGCGACGGCCGCACGATCGTCGCCGACCATATCGGCGAACAGGATGCCGAGGCGCATGTGCCGGTCGACGCGCGCACCATCTATCACTGGGCGTCGATCACCAAGACGATGACCGGCATCGCGATCCTGCAGCTGCGCGACCGCGGGCTGCTGAAGCTCGACGACCCGATCATCCGCTACGTCCCCGAGCTCGCCGGAGTGCACGACCCGTTCGGCGATCCGGGCGCAATCACCCTCCGCCAGCTGATGAGCCACAGCGCCGGCTTCCGGAACGGCACCTGGCCGTGGCGCGACAAGCCATGGCAGCCCTTCGAGCCCCCCGGCTGGAAACAGCTCGAGGCCATGATCCCCTATACCGAGGTGCAGTTCAAACCGGGCAGCCGGTTCGGCTATTCCAACCCCGGCATCGTCTATCTCGGCCAGGTGATCGAACGGCTCTCGGGCGAGGATTTCGAAGTCTATGTCGACAAGAACATCCTGCGCCCGCTCGGCATGCAATCGAGCTATTTCGACCGGACCCCGCCCTATCTCCTGCCCCACCGCGCCCGCAGCTATTATATCCGAGACGGCAAGCGGGTGCCCGCCCTGTTCGACGCCGATACCGGCGTGACCGTCTCGAACGGCGGACTCAACGCGCCGCTGCCCGACATGGCGAAATATGTCGCCTTCCTGCTCGGCGATCCGAAGCGCGGCGCCGAGTACGACCTGGTCCTCAAGCGCGCCTCGCTCGAGGAGATGTGGCGGCCGGTGATCAGCGCGGGCGAGGATTTCACGCAGGGGCGGATGGCGCCGACCACCTGGAGCGGCCTGTCCTTCTTCCTCGACAAGACCGACGGCATCCGCATCGTCGGGCATAATGGCGACCAGAACGGCTTCCGCGCTTATCTGAGCCTGTGCCCGGACCAGCATCTGGGCACGCTGCTCGCCTTCAACACCGAGACGCGCGGCGTGGAGAATGATCCGGGCAACCGCGACATGCCGGAATCGCGCATCGCGCTGGCGACGGACGGGCTGTGCAAGGCAGTGGCGAAGGGCGGGAAATAGCCTCTGCTCCCGTCATCCCCGCGCAAGCGGGGATGACGGTGAAAGGCAGCTATCGCCCTCGCCGCAGCAGCCGCCCGCTCTTCCCCACGCGCACGCCGCCCTCGAAAGCGGGCTTCCCATTCACCATCACCAGGTCGAACCCCTCGGCCCTGGCAAAGGGATCGACATAGGTGGAGCGCGCCTTCACCTTCGCCGGATCGAACAGGATCAGGTCGGCCTTCGCCCCGGCACGGACCACCCCGCGATCGCCCAGGCGCAGGATATGGGCGGGATAGCCGGTGCCCTTGCGGACCATCTCCTCGATCGTGAGCTTGCGGTCGCGCACCACATATTCCTCGACCAGCTTGGCATAGGTGCCGGTCGCGCGCGGATGGCGCATGCCCGGGCCGCCATCGGTGGAGAAGGCGACGTGCGGGTCGACCAGCAGCACGTCCTGCAATGCCTTGTCCTGGGTGAAATGCGCGCCCGATCCACTCTGCGGGCCGATCTTGATCAGGAAGTCGGCATAATGCAGCCCGGCCTCCTGCGCTGCCTGGGCCAGCGTCTTGCCGGCATAGGGCCTGGTGCCGATCAGCAGCGCCTCCGGCCCGCCGCGCCGGGTCATACGCTGCACCAGATAGGCGCGCAGTTCCTGCCGCCGCTCGGCGACCACCTTGGCATAGTCCGTCGGCGGCAGCGCCCATTTGGGGAACAGGATCGCGATGCCGGTATAGCCGGCCTCATAGGGATATTGATCGGCGGTCAGGTCGATCCCCTGGCGGCGCTTCTCGGCCAGATAGGCGAGCAGCTCGCGGGCCCGCGCCTCGCCCTTGCCGAAGACGACCTTGAGGTGCGAGATGTGCGGCCGCGCCGGCAGCGACGAGGCGATCAGCTCGTCGATCGAGGCCTTGATGTCCTCGTCATTTTCCGAGCGCATATGGCTCATCACCACGCCGCCATGGCGCGCCACCACCTTGCCGAGATTGGTCAGCTCCGCGGTCTCCGAATAGATGCCCGGCACATATTCCAGGCCATAGGACAGGCCGAACGCCCCCGCCCCCAGCTCGGCATCGAGCTGCGCTGCCATCCGCGCGAGCTCGGCCGCGTCGGGGCGGCGGACCGAATCCGGCACGCCCGCCGCGCGCCGCAGCGTGCCGTGGCTGGCGAGCAGGGCGACATTGACGTCGATCGCCGCGCGATCGACCGCGGCCATCCAGCTCCGCGGATCGAGATCCTTGCCGAGCCGGGGGCCGCTGCCGTCCTGGCCAAGAGTGATCGTGGTCACGCCCATCGCGAGAAAGGCTTCGTAGCTGTCGTCCAGCGGATCGCCATGGCTGTGCATGTCGATGAAGCCGGGCGCGAGCACGCGCCCCTCGCCGGCGATGATCCGCACCGCCGAGCCTCCTGCCGAAGCGGGCGCGACTTCGATGATCCGGTCGCCGGCGACCAGCACATTGGCGAGCCGGGGCGCCGCGCCCGTCCCGTCGACGAGCAGCACTTCGCGGAACAGGGTCTCGGGTTCGGCCGCCATCGCGATCAGGCCCGGCCAGCTCGCCAGCCCCCCGGCCGCCACGGCCCCGCCAATCGCCTGCCGCCGTGTCAACCGCTGGGTCATTGCCCGTTTCCCCCTGTTTTTCGACCTCGAGGGCCGACTATGCGCGGAAGCGGGGCGAAGACGAATCCCTAAAAATGATTAACCTCATTGCTTCCGCGCATGGGGGCCGCCTAGGATCCGAGCGATGACGGGAGCGCGACCTTGACGGGGTTTCTTTTCGCAATCGGCCTTGCCGTGCTCGCCGGCTGGATGGCGACGCTTTGGCTCGACCGGCGCCAGCGCGCGCAGGCGGGGCAGCGCCTGGGCCTGTCTGCCGACGATTTTGCCCGCTCGCTCGCCGAACGCGGCTTTGCGCCGGAGATCGCACACTGCGTGCATGCTCTAGTGCGACCCTATTACGCGCGAGGCATCGCGCCCCATCCCGACGATTCCTTCGCCGATTTTCTCTCGATCGATGCGGAGGAGATCGAGTTCATGGCGGCGCATGCGTTCAAGACACTCGGCATCCCAGAACCGAGCCTGCGCAACCCAGTGCGCCTGCCCGAGATCGTAACCGTGGCCGACTTCGCGGCCGCGTTGCAGCCCCATCGAGCAGGACTCGCCATCGAACCCCTTCACCACTAGACCTCCGCCCCGTGCTCCAGATGACTTCGCTTCCCGCGTCCGCCCGTCCCCGCGCCCTTGCCCATTGGCTGTTCGTCGTCGCGGCGCTGATCGTGCTGATGGTGGTGATCGGCGGCATCACCCGGCTCACCGAATCCGGCCTGTCGATCACCGAGTGGAAGCCGCTGTCGGGCGCCGTCCCGCCGCTCACCGATGCCCAGTGGCAGGCCGAGTTCGCCCATTACCAGCAGATCGGCCAGTATCAGCAGCTGAACCGCGGCATGTCGCTGGCCGAGTTCAAGAACATCTTCTTCTGGGAATATCTCCACCGGCTGCTCGGGCGAGTGATCGGGCTCGCCTTCTTCCTGCCCCTGGTCTGGTTCGCCGTCCGCCGTGCGATTCCGAAAGGCTATGGCTGGCGGCTGACCGCGCTGCTCGCGCTGGGCGGGCTGCAGGGCGCGCTCGGCTGGTGGATGGTCCAGTCCGGGCTCAACAAGACCAGCACCGCGGTCGATCATTTCTGGCTTGCCGCGCACCTGCTCACCGCCTTGTTCACGCTGGGCGGCATCATGTGGACCGCGCTCGACCTGCTGGCGCTGAACCGCAACCCGGCGGCGCGCCCCGCCAGATTGACCGGCCTCGCCATCGTGGTGCTGCTCGTGCTGTTCGTCCAGCTCTTCTACGGCGCGCTGGTCGCGGGGCTCGATGCCGGGCTGGTGACCGATCAATGGCCGCTGATGAACGGCCATTTCTTCCCGGGCGTGACTCAGCAGGGCGCGAGCCTGGGCCATGTCCTCTTCTCCGATCCGGCGGTGGTGCATTTCATCCATCGCTGGTGGGCCTGGGTGACGGTGGCCGGGCTGATCCTGCTCGCGCGCAAGGTGCGCGCCGCCAGCCGCCGCGCCTCGATCGCGATCCACAGCGCCTTCGGCACCCAGATCCTGCTCGGCATCGCCACGGTGATGGCCGGGGTGCCGATCTGGCTCGCCGCGCTCCATCAGCTGACCGGCGCGCTGGTGGTGATCGCCGCCGCCTGGGGCGCGCACGTCGCCGGCAGCCGGGCCGGCGCTTGAGCGCGCTCACGCTCTTCTATGTGACCTTCGCCAACCGCGCGGATGCCGAGCGCGTGGCGGAAGCCGTGCTCGCCGAGCATCTCGCCGCCTGCGCCAACATCCTCGCCCCCTGCACCTCGCTCTATCTGTGGCACGGCGCGCTGGAGCGGGCGGAGGAAGTGCCCGTGCTGTTCAAGACCCGCCCGATGCTCGCCACCCGGCTGCACGCCCGGATCGCCGCGCTCCACCCCTATGAACTGCCGGTGATCGAGAGCTGGACCGTGACGGCCGACGAGCAGGTGGGCGCCTGGGTGGAAGGCGAGACGCGCTGATGCTGCTCACTGCGATCGTCCTCCAGGCGAGCGCGGCGGGCTTCACCCCGCCGCTGGATGTGCCGATCCGGGTGGTGACGGAGCGCCGCGACGATGCCCGCATCTATCGCATGGAGCGCCATGTCCGCTTCGCGCGCGAAGGCCTGGGCTATCGCGCCGAAGTGGCGCTGCGCGCCGGCACCGGCGAAACTCCGGACAGCACCGGCGCCGGCTATGAAGCCGGGTTCGAGGCCTTTGCCGGCAGCACGCTCGTCTTCCATCTCGATCCGCAGGGCGCCATCGTCGCGATCGACGACATGCCGGCGCTGTGGGAGCGTTTCTGCCGGCGCGTCGCCGAGATCGCCGCGGCCCGGCGCACCCTGGCACCGGCCGAACGCGAGAAGCTCGCCGCGCGCATCGCCGCCCCGCTCCGCGCGCTGCCGATCGAGCGCCAGCGCGCGATGCTCGGCTCGCTCGTCCAGGCGGTGATCGCGGACGCGGCGGTGGCGCCCGGCACCACGCCGGTCCGCCTGCCCGGCAGCTCGGCCTATGGCGAGGCGACACCGCTCGAGGGGCTGCGCACCGTGGTCGTCCTGCCCGGCGGCCTGGTTCGCAGCACCGTCCGCGCCGAGGCGGCCGACGTGACGCTCGAGCGTGTGACCGACATGGATCCCCGCACCGGGCTGATCGCGCGCAACAGCAGGACGCTGCGCATCCGGGCGGGCGGCGTGGAGAAGGTCAGCGTCACGCTGCTCACCGTGGATCCGGCCGCGGAATAGTCCAAGGTATTCCAATACCCGTCAGCAAACCCGCGCTTTTCTTGACTTTCTCCGCGCGAATCGTCAGAGGGCCATCAACCGCGCTGCCCGGAAGGGTGGCGCGCTTGCGTTTCATACTCGAAAGGTCTCGCCCATGAAGGCGCTGATGAAGACCACCAAGTCGGCCAAGCCGGCCGAGGTGGAGAAGAAGTGGCACATCGTCGATGCCGACGGCCTGATCGTCGGCCGCGCTGCCGTCGTGATCGCCAACGTCCTGCGCGGCAAGCACAAGACGAGCTTCACCCCGCACGTCGATTGCGGTGACAATGTCATCGTCATCAACGCGGACAAGATCAGGTTCACCGGCAAGAAGCTGGCGCAGAAGGTGTATTACAAGCACACCGGCTATGCGGGCGGCATCAAGGGGATCACCGCGGGTAAGGTGCTCGAGGGCCGTTTCCCGGAGCGCGTGCTCGAAAAGGCCGTGGAGCGCATGATCCCGCGCGGTCCGCTGGGCCGCCAGCAGATGCGCAACCTGCGCATCTACAACGGTGCTGAGCATCCGCACGAAGCGCAGAACCCGCAGGTCCTCGACATCGCCGGCATGAGCCGCAAGAACAAGGTGGGCGCATAATGTCCGACAACCGCCAGTCCCTTTCCGATCTCGGCGCCATCGCCGCCGGCGAGCAGGCTGTGGCCGCCGAGGCCCAGGCTTCGTCCGACAACCGCGCCGAGGCGTATCTCGCCGGCCAGCTGGACGAGCCGTCGACCCCGGCCGTGCTGCGCCAGCAGGAGCTCGACAAGTTCGGCCGCGCCTATGCGACCGGCCGCCGCAAGGACGCCGTCGCCCGCGTGTGGCTGAAGCCGGGCACCGGCAAGATCACGATCAACGGCCGTGACCAGGAAGTCTATTTCGCGCGTCCGACGCTGCGTCTCGTCATCAACCAGGTGTTCGGCATCACCGAGCGCGAGGGCCAGTATGACGTGGTCTGCACCGTCAAGGGCGGTGGCCTTTCGGGCCAGGCCGGCGCGGTGAAGCATGGCATCAGCCAGGCGCTCACCAAGTACGAGCCGGCGCTGCGCACCCCGGTGAAGCGCGCGGGCTTCCTGACCCGCGACAGCCGCACGGTCGAGCGCAAGAAGTACGGCCGGGCCAAGGCTCGCCGCAGCTTCCAGTTCTCGAAGCGCTAAGCGGTTCTTCACGGAACAACGAAGGGGCGGTCCGGCGACGGGCCGCCCTTTTCGTACCTGCCCCAAGCCGCTAGTTTGGCGCCATGTCGCTCGATCACCCCGACACGATCCGTATCCTGGATTTTCTGGCCGAGATCGGGATCCCGGTTTCTCGGGGCAGGATCGCGGGCGACAGCTTCCTGCCCGGCATCGAGGTTCGAAGCGGCGGGCTGGTGCTCGATCCCGCCCGCCCCTTCCATCCCGGCGACCTGCTCCACGAGGCCGGCCATGTCGCCGTCACCGATCCCGCCGATCGCCCGACGCTGTGCGCGGTCCGCGACGATCCCGGCGAGGAGATGGCGGCCATCGCCTGGTCCTATGCCGCCGCCCGCGCGATCGGGCTCGACACGCGCACGCTGTTCCATCCCGATGGCTATCTCGGCGGCGGCGAGGCATTGGCGCTCGCCTTCGACAGCGGCGCGGGCCCGGGGCCGCCGATGCTGCAATATTTCGGCATGGCCGCCGAGCCGCATCAGGCCGCGAAGCTCGGCCTCCCCGCCTATCCGCAAATGGCACGCTGGCTGCGCTAGCGGCGCGCCAGCCAGCCGGTATAATGGACCACCTCGCCGAGCAGCGGCAGGGCCACCCCCACTTCGAAGCGGAAGCGCCCATCCTCCTGCCATTCGCGCGCGATGATGCGGGGCCCCAGCAAGCGCGGCATCGGCACGCCGAACGCGCTCCAGCGCCGCAACACCATCCGCAGCCCCTTGCCGTCCGACGGGAGGTCGAAGGCGAAGCGCAGCGGGCCGAAGCGCTCCGCGACGCCCTGCCCCGCCTGGCTGAGTTCGCTCGAAAACGCATGGCCGCCGAAATCCCGCGTCCAGCGTTCCTTGCCACCGCTGGCCGCGAAGGCGACGCGGAGCGGATAGCTGCCGCTCGGCGGGAACCCCATCCCCCGCCCGACCAGCCAGGCCAGGCCCCTGCCCCGGCGCACCGCGCCCTCACCCTCTGCACCGGCATCGCCACATAGCGCGTGCATCGCACGCACCTGCTCCGGCAGCCGCGCGAAGCGCGTACCCATGGCCCGTAGGTAGAGCGGATCGACCGCGTACTCGCGCACCGCATGGCGGATGGCCAGGCCGGCGAAGAGCGGCTCGAACCGGTCGAGCGTCAGCAGCCGGCTCGCATCCCGTGCGCCCGGCGGCACGCGACCGGCCAGAATGTCGCCGGCGAGCAGTTCCGCCGCCAGCGTGGGAATTTCGGGCCCGTCTCCCTTCTCCGCGATCAGCGTCCAGCGCCGGCGGACGCCCGTCCCGACCAGGGTCACCGACATGGCCGATCGGTCGCTCCCCGCCCAGCCGGTGATCCGCTGGAGCTTGTGTAGCCAGGGTGCCGCGCCGCGCAGCGTCCCGGGCCAGCCCCAGCGGACCGGCCAGCTCAGCAACCACAGGGCAAGCATCTGGAAGCCGAGCTCAGTGCCGGCACGGAAAGTCGTGGCCGGGCGGCCCGGCAACAGTTCCGGCAGCAGCGAGAGGTCCGGCACTTCGGCGAGCGCGATCCAGCGGCGGAGCGCCCTTCTCCCTTCGCCGATGGCGAAACACTCGCGGCGCAGCTCCTGCCAGCCCGTCGCCCGCGTCCAGCGCTGGCCGCACCAGACGCGCACCGGCCTGCCGACATAGGAAAGTATCGCGGCCGCCACCGAGGGGCCGGCCACGGCCCGGTTCGAAGCGCTGATCGCGATATCGACACGCTCGACCCGCGCCAGCCCCTCCGCCAGCGCACGCGCGACGGCGCCGGATAGCGCCGGCACGCTCGAGGCGCCGCTGACGATCGGCACCGTCACCGCGGCCCCCTTGTTCAGCGCCGCGATCCCGGTCACGAAGTCGCGCGAATCCGCCAGGTCGAGATAGGGGATGCGCATCGCGATGCACGCTTCGGGCACGGTATAGCCGCTGCCCTGGAAAGGGCCGGCGGCATCGATCACCAGATCGGGCCGCTCGCGCGCCAGCACCATGCCGATGCCGCTGGTCCGGTCCGCCACCACGGGCTCGGCGCCCTCCAGCCCCGCGCAAAAGGCCGCCGCCCGGTCGAAGCGCCGCCCCGCCACCAGCACCCGGTGCCCGGCGCGGAGCAGCCGCCGGCTCAGCCGCGCCCCGAACCCGCCATAGCCACCGATGACGAGGATGCGGCTCATTCGGTGTCGTCTTGCATCACGATGTCTTCGCCGCGGACCACACCAAAGGCCAGCCCATCGACGAGTCCCGCACCGCCGAACCACAATATCGCTGAAAGCAGCGCTTTCGCATCCGGGCCGCCACCGAGGCTGAGCAGCGATATGGGTATCGCGCCGATCAGGAAGCCGGCCAAACCGGCATTCCACCAGCGCAGCGGCCATCGATCGACCAGCATCAGGTAAACCGGGAGCGCGATGAAAACCATGTGGCCGGATGCGAGTATCACGGCAGGGAACAGACAGAGCAGGAACAGGCCGCTATCGAAGCTGCCCGCAAGGAACATGAAACCGATCGAACCGGCCAAGGCAGCGGCGAGGATGGCCACGCAGCCGGCGAGAGGACCACGCCCGTTCACTCCGCCGGATCCGCGAACACGCAGAGCTGGTGGACCAGCTCGCCGAGCCAGGGATGCACCAGGTCGAGGCTGAACAGGAACCGTCCGCCGCCCAGGTCCATATGCCCCACCGTCAACGCCCCCGGCATCGCCCAGCCAGGCAATCGGACACGCAGTCCGCCCAGCTTCAGGAAATAGTGATCGCTGACGAACAGCAGCGCCCCGCCCGCCTCCTCGAGCCTGAGCGCGATGCCGACGCCAAGCCCCAGATATTCCTCGATTCCCGTCGGCCCGGCAAAGCGCTTGGCGCTGTGGATAACCTGTGGAAAACCCTGTGCACGGCCATATTGCCGCGTCCAATATTGCCCCTGGCCATCGGCATCCGCCGTCACGCTCACGCTGGCCGACATGCCCACATCCGTGCCGAGCGGCAGCGGCGCGCCGATCAGCCGCGCGGCTTGCGCCAGCACCCATCCCGCCCGGCTCATCCGGCATTCGGCGACTTCACCGAGATAGGAAACACAGGCCCCCGCCTCGATCTTGCGCAGGAAGCGGCGGCGCGTCGCGGGCGGCAGGAACAGCCAGCGCGCACCGAGCAGCCGGGCAAAGGGGCTCTCCGCGTCGTCGCGGCATGGCGCCGGCCTGCGATGCCAGGCGGCGTAGCGGGCCAGCGAACCCGGCGCATAGCCTTGCGCCGCTGCTCCGACCGCCATGCCCATATGCCACCCTTTCCGCAGCCGCACGGGCCGCTATTCCGCCTTGCCCTTCGGCAGAAAGGCCAGGATTCGCTTGCCCAGCCGGATCAGCATCATCAGCCGCCCCGGCGGCACGCTCATCATCTGCTGGTACCAATCGTCGATCGTGACGACGAAATCCTGCATCGCCTCGATCCGCTGGCGCGCGATGCCGGAGATGCGGCCGTCGCGCCTGGCCTCCTCGGTGCATACGCGCAGCGCCGCCACCGCCGGATCGATCTCGCGCTCCTTGCGACCCTGGGCGATGCGGGTCAGCATCTGCATGAGATCGACCTCGGCCTCGTAATGGTCGCGCCGGTCGCCCATCACGGGCACCCGGCGGATCAGCTTCCAGCCGAGCAACTCCTTCAGGCTGTTCGACGTGTTGCTCCGCGCGATGCGCAGCGTGTCGCTGATCTCCTCCGCATTGAGCGGGCGATCGGAGAGATAGAGCAGCGCGTGGATCTGCGCGACCGAGCGGTTGACGCCCCATTGCCCGCCCATCTCGCCCCAGTGCAGCACGAACTGCTGCACCGCGATCGGCAACTGAACAGCGTTGTCCGTAATTTCTGTCATAACAGAAATATGAGACACGATTGCCTTGGAGTCAACTGCCTCCGCATCGGGCGTTCCATCCCGCATTCGGCTCGCCTCGTCGCCGGTTGCACCATTACGACAGCGCAACCATCGGCCAGGCCTGCGGCATTGCGCCCTTTGCAATCGCACTGAACTCCGCCTTAGGTATTTCTGCAGGTTGTTGGGAATCCGCCGGCAAACTATGCAGGCCCGTGCAGGTCGCGGCTTCTCGCGGCGGGCGGGGGAAATTGGTGTTCCGGCAAAGAAAACCGGCCGTGCTTGGCGCGGCGCTTGGCTTGCTCGCGCTCGCGGGTTGCGATTCGGGCGGTGGTGGCGGGGCTTCGGGCGGAGGTGGCGGCGGCGTGGTCGCGGCACCCGCGCCGACACCCTCGCCCGCCGTCTTCACCGAGGGTGATGCCGCGCGCCTCGCCAAGCAGGCAAGCTTCGGCCCCACCCCCGATCTGGTCGCGCGGATCAGGCAGCTCGGCGCTACCGCCTGGGTCGACGAGCAACTCGCCGCATCCAGCAGCTCCTATGCCGATCTCGCCACCGAAGTGCGTCGCGATTTTTGCGCGAGCAACGACACGGTCTGCTCGCGCGCGCATTTCAGCCGCACGCCGGTGGCGATGCGCTTCTATGCCAACGCCGTCGCCGGTTCCGACCAGCTGCGCCAGCGCACCGCCTTCGCGCTCGGCCAGATGATCGTCGCCTCCGAAGCCGAGGTGAACTCGACTGCGGGCATCGCCGCATTCAACCAGATCTTCCTCGCCAACGCCTTCGGCAATTACCGCGACATCCTCCAGCAGGTGACGATGAGCGGCTATATGGGCGACTATCTCGACATGGCCGACAGCAACAAGTCGGGCCCGTCGGAGAATTACGCCCGCGAGCTGCTCCAGCTGTTCTCAATGGGGCCGGACCAGCTGAACATGGACGGCAGCCTGAAGCGCGACGGCAGCGGCGCGGCCGTTCCCAACTACGCGACCGACGACATCAAGGGCGTCGCCAGGGCATTGACCGGCTGGACCTATGCCCGGGTCGGCGGCGCCGCGATCACCGACGGCAATGCCCGCGACTATGCCAAGCCGATGATCCAGGTCGCATCGCGCTACGACACGACGGAGAAGAAATTCCTCGGCGCCACCGTCGCCGCAGGTGCCACGCAGGAAGCCAGTGTCGCGGCGGTGGTCGATGCCGCGTTCAACAACGCCTCCACCGCGCCCTTCGTCGCGCGCCACATGATCGTCCACCTCGTCACCGCCAATCCGAGCCCGGCCTATATCGGCCGCGTGGCGGCGGTGTTCGCCGACAATGGCAAGGGCGTGCGCGGCGACATGAAGGCAGTGGTCCGTGCCGCCCTGCTCGACGGCGAGGCGCGCGCGGCGCCCACCGGCACCAGCGGCAAGCTCAAGGAACCGGTGCTGCTGATGACCGCGCTCGCCCGCGCGATCGGCTTCGCGACCGACGGCTATGTCTTCACCACCCGCGACAGCAATCTCGGCCAGCCGGTGTTCCGCGCGCCCTCGGTGTTCAACTTCTATCCGGACGATTTCCCGCTTCCCGGATCGACCGTGCTGAAGAGCCCGGCCTCGAAGCTGCTCAACACCTCCAACGTGCTGCGCTGGCACAATTTCGTCTATGACTGGACCATCTCGGGCGACGCCAATCGCAGCGAATATGCGCTCGATTCCGGCCTGCCCATGTCCTCGCTCACCCAGCCGCTATGGGCGAGCTGGGAAGCCTATGGCACCGATCTCGACGCAATGGTCTCCCGCATCGACCTGACCCTGTTCGCCAATACGCTGAACCAGGCGCAGAAGGACGCGCTCAAGGCCGCCGTCACGCCGATCACCAACGCCGATGCGAATGTCCAGGCGCGCCGCCGCGCCCAGATGATGCTCTACGTCGCGGCCACCAGCCCGATGTTCCTGGTCGACCGCTGAGGAGCCGGACCAATGACGATTTCCCGACGCGACTTCCTCAAGGTCACTGCCGGCACCGGCGCGCTCGCCGCGATCGGCCAGCTCGGCCGCACCACCGCCATCGCGGCGCCGAGCGGCAGCTATCGCGCGATGGTGGGCGTGTTCCTGTTCGGCGGCAATGACGGCTGGAACATGGTGATCCCCACCGATGCCCGGCATACCCAGTATCTGGCCTCGCGCGGCACCGTGGGCATCAAGGCGAGCCAGCTCACCGCGCTGACCGGCGCGCCCTATGCGCTCCATCCGGCGATGGCGGCACTGCGTCCGCTCTGGGACGAGGGCAGCCTGGCGCTCGTCCTCAATGCCGGCACGCTCTATGCACCGCTCACCAAGGCCACCTACCAGTCGCGCGCCGATCTGCGCCCGATGAACCTGCTCAGCCATTCGGACGAGCAGGCGCACTGGCAGGGCCTGCGCGCCCGCGACTTCGCGACCGACGGCTTCATGGGGCGACTGACCGACCGCATGGGCACGAGCGCGGTCCCGTCGATGATCTCGATCGCCGGCTCGAACCTGGCGGTGATCGGCAAGACCAGCTCGGCGCTGGTGCTGCCGTCCACCGGCACGCTCACCCGCTCGGGCTATTCGACCATGAGCAACGCGGCGAACAACGCCAAGAACGCCGCGCTCGCCAGCTTCTCCTCCGCCGCCGGCCTGGGCGACGTCGCGGAGGCAAGCGCGCGCGACATCAATGCCAGCTATGACCAGGCGACCACCGCCAACACGATCATCTCGGCGAACAGTTCGCTCGACGGCTATTTCGTCAATCCGGCGACCGGTGCCGCGCTCACCAGCGATGTCGCGCGCCAGCTGATGCGCGTCGCCCGGATGATCGATGCGCGCGGCAGCCTGGGCCATGGCCGCCAGACCTTCTTCGTCAGCCAGGGCGGGTACGACAATCATTCGGGCCAGACCAATGGCGGCAACAACGACACCGGCACCCATGCGGGCCTGCTCGGCGACCTCGCCATGGCGCTGGCCGGCTTCCACCGCGCGATGCAGGCGATCGGCATGGCCGAGAACGTCACCAGCTTCACGATGAGCGACTTCGGCCGCACCTATCGCGGCAACGCCCAGAACGGCACCGATCATGCCTGGGGCAGCAATCACCTGGTGGTGGGCGGCAATGTCGCGCCCGGCGGCATCTTCGGCGCCTATCCGGACCCGGTGCTCGGCGGCGCGACCGATGTGAGCAGCGAGGGCCGCTTCGTGCCCGCCGTGGCGCAGGAGGAATATATCGGCGCGATCGCCCGCTGGCACGGCGTCAACGATGCGGACATGCCCTATGTCTTCCCCAACTGGTCGACCTGGAGCACGGGCGGGCGCGGGCCGCTGGGCCTGTTCCGAACTTAGGTTCTCCCGCGCTTAACTGCGTATCGGGATTGCGCTATCGTTCCGCTCCGGTAATGGGGCGCGCCTTTCGGGGAGGCGGACGATGGCCAATCTCTATCGCGTTACACCGTTCATGCATGTGCCGGACTTCGAGAAGGCCGTCTGGTTCTTCACCGAGGTGCTGGGCTTCACGCTTTATTTCCGCACGTCCAACTATGCCTATGTCCAGCGCGAGCAGGCGGGGTTCCGCCTGCTGGAGAATGTCGGCGACGACGGCGCTCCGCCGGGCAATCGCCGCTTCTGCTATTATGTCGACGTGGAGGATGTGGAGGCGATCGCCGCGGAGCTGAAGCCCAAGGCGTCCCTGCTCAACGATGGCGACATCCATGGGCCGGTCGACCAGATCTATGGCCAGCGCGAGTTGATGGTGGTGGCGCCGGACGGCAATCTGCTGGTGTTCGGGCAGGACATCTCGAAACGGTGATCAGAGGGGAACGCTCCCCTCCCCCATGAACCGCGCCCGGGTGGAGAAGCCCGTGCCCGCCACGCTGATCTCGTTGAACGAAGGCGGCCGCGCCCGCACGCGCTCGGACAGGGTGCCCGCCCCGATCAGCCGCACCGTGCGCTCGCCGATCCGCTGCTCGATGTCGAACGGGTCATGGACATGGCCCGTCAGCACCGCGTCCACCCCCGCCTGGGCCAGCGCGCCCAGGGCTTCCGGCCCCCGATGCGTCTCCGAAGTCATCCGGGTGCCGCCCTCCACCAGCGGATGGTGGCAGGCGACGAACACCAGGCCGCCCGGCGGCACCGCTTCGACCAGCGCCAGCGATGCCCGCAGCGCCCGGGTGCTGACATAGCCCTTCGACCAGTTGAGCCGCCATTGGAAGCGCGCGGTGGTCTTGAGCGGCACCACCGCCACGCCCTTGGCGTCGAGCGGCCGCTCGATCATCCGTTCGAGCGCATGGTAGCGCTTGTAGGGCGTGACGAATCGCGCCCAGAGGTTGAACCAGGGCAGGTCGTGATTGCCCACCTCCACCGTCACCGGCCGGCCAAGGCCCTTGAGCCACTGCGCCGCGGCCGAGAATTCCCTTGCCCGCGCCTGCATCGTCAGGTCGCCGGTCACGATCACCGCGTCGGGCTGCTCCTCGCGGACCCGCGCCGCGAACCAGTCGACCGCGGCGCGGTCCTCGCGCCCGAAATGGACGTCGCTGACATGGAAGAGCCGCGTCATCCCAGCCCGGTGCGCGTCGCGATGAAGGCCTTGCGGCTCATCCCCGCCGTGATCGGGGTCCCCGACGCGAGCGACACCGGCTCGCCGTCGAACAGCGCCAGCACCGGCTTCTTCCCACGGGCGGCGAGCTCGCGGGTAAGGCTCTCGCTCACCGCATGCGCCGCGACCCAGTCGCCCGTGAGCCATTCCCAGCCCAGCTGCACGATCGCGCTCCAGTCGCGCGCATCCACCGCCGCCACGTGCAGTTCGCCCCGCTCGGGCCGGACGAACACCGCCTGATAGCGGCCCGCAAGCGCCGACACGCCCGAGATGCGGATGCCGCTGCCGCCAAAGGTACGGCTCCACGCGACGTGCGCGGCCTGGAACAGCCGCCTGAACGCGCCCTTGCGCACTGCCTCGCGCGCACGGAACCAGGCGGTGGCCGGCCCCATGATCAGCCCGACGAACGCGCGATTCCCGGCCGCCTGGATATAGGGCAAGGCGATCCGTGTCGTCTCGTCATGCGCGGCCTGGATGATCGCCTGGGGATCGAGCGTGCTGTGCAGCGACTTGGCGAGCAGGTTCATGGTCCCGCCCGGCAGGATCAGGAAGCTGCCCTCCCAGGCCCGCAGCGCCGTGAGCGCGGCGTTGATCGTCCCGTCGCCCGCGAACAGCACCACCGTGTCGACCTTGTCCCGGTCGAGCTCCGCCCCGTCGGGCATCGCCTGTGCGGGAAACGCAGTGCGGCCGACAAGCGTCAGCCCGCGCTCCGCGAACACGGCTTCGAGCGCATCGCACTTGGCCTTGGTGGTCGATCCCGAGCCGGGATTGGTAATGAACCAGAGTCTTTCCATCAGGATCGTAACGCTCGGGATATGATTTGGCTCACTCGGGTCTCAATAACGATAGAGCCGCATCTTCTGAATGCCGAACTGCCCGGGCGGCAGGCGGACGTGCCGGCCCTGATGCGTCTCGTCGCCGTTGAGCTTCCGGCCGGCCACCCATTTCCCGTCGACGAACCGACCTTCCTCGACGAAATCCAGGCCCACGCGCGGCCCGAAGGTCACCGTGATCCCGCTGCCCGCGACCAGATAGTCCTCGCCGCCCAGCCAGAGCAGGATCCCGCCATGCTCGCCCGGCTCCTGCTTGTCCTTCGGCGTCCAGGGATCGACGAACCCGATGGTCAGCGCATAGCCGCCGAGCGTTGCCGCCTGCGGTGCGCTGTCGACCACGCCCTCGAAGCTGACGGGCGGCGCGAACCCCGCGCGCGCCGGGGCCGCGAACAGCGCCGGGGTCAGTTGCTCGAGCATCGCGTAGAAACTGCCCAGCCGGTCCCGGTCGGCGATATTCTCGATCGCGAAGGGGCTGAAACCGATCGCGCCATGCTTGCCGATCACGCGCATCGCATTGGCCGGCGCGCGCGGGTCGCCCGCCTGATTGGCCTCGGGCACGAACAGGGGATTGCCCGGCACGGCATAGCCGTCGGCGATGCCGGCGAAGTTCGGGAAGTAGATATCGGGCGAGAGCATGTCGATCGCGGGCGCCGCTTCCTTCCATGTCCGCATCAGGTGCGCCAGCGGCCCGCCGCTCGGATAGTCGCCCGGCAGCTTGCCCGGCCGCCCCTGCGCGCCGTTGACGTACATCGGCAGCCGATATTCGCGCTTGCCGGCCTCGGCCACCGCATTGGCCCAGCGCGCATAATGATGCGCGGTGAACGCCTCCTCGCCGCCCCGCCACTTCGCGAAGGCGGCGTCCGCCAGCGGGCCGTGCTCGCGCGCGGTCGGCAGGAAGCCGATCTCATTCTCCACCTGCGCCATCAGCACCGTGTGCCGGTCGCCGTCGATCGCCTTCAGATGCCGCATCAGCGCGGCAAAGGCCCGCGCATCGGCGTCGCGCGTCGCCACGCCGAACACCGACAATATGTCCTGCGGCTGCCCATCCTTGCCGGTCGAGCGCGGAAAGCGCTTGCCGTCACGCTTCACCCAGGCGGGCACATAGGTCGACATGCTGTTCTTCCAGGTGCCGAACCAGAGCAGCACCAGCCGCATGTCATGGGCCCGCGCATCCTCGATCAGCCAGTCGAGGCTGGCGAAGTCGAACCTGCCCTCCTCCGGCTCGATCGCCTCCCAGGTCACCGGCGCCAGCACCGTGTTGAGATGCAGCGCCTTCAGCCGCGGCCAGTGCGGCGCCAGCCAGGCGCGATCGGTGGCCGAGGAATTGCCCAGCTCGCCCCCGCGGATCAGGAACGGCTTCCCGTCGACGATCAGCCGCCCGCCTTCCAGATGCGGCGCCTGGGCGAAAGCGGGAGCGGCGAGGAAAAGGGCGAGCGCGGAGAGCCAGCGGAGCATGGCCTGCACAATAGTCTGATTTAATCGCGCGTGGGAACCACGCATGACGCATCGCCCGCGATTCGCGGCAACGGCTTCGGAATCAAGGGGAAGCTGGAGCGGGTAGCGGGAATCGAACCCGCGCTAGAAGCTTGGGAAGCTCCTGTGATACCATTTCACCATACCCGCTCGGGCCCGCCGAAATCCTCGCTTTTGCCGATTCTGTCAAGCCGCTCTGCTCAGTGCCGGAGCTTCAGGTGATGCGGCGGCGGCCGGCGCTTGCGGAACAGCAGCTTCAGGCACACCCAGAGCAGCAACCACTCCCATAGCGAAGGCACACGATCGGCACGCATCATTTCGGCTCCCAGGGTTCGAGGAACGCGGGCGGCACCGCCTCGGTAAGCCACACCCCGTTGCTGGTCAGGAAGAAATCCCGGCCGGTCTCGGCAAGCGCCGCCGCCCGCACGGCCAGGAGCACCGGCGCCCCGCGCCGTTGCCCCACGCGCGTCGCGGTATCGCGATCGCCCGAGAGGTGGACGTGATGGCGCCGCATCGGCTTCAGCCCCTCCGCCAGGATCGCCGGCAGGAAAGGCGCGACGGTGCCATGCCACAGCAGGGCCGGCGGCGCGGTGCGGGGCCAGTCGAGCGCCACCGCCACCGAATGCCCCTGCCGCGCCCGGATCCGCGCCGCATCGCCGGAAAGCTCGAAGCGCTGCTTGTCGCTTTCCTCGACCAGGCGGAGCAGTTCGTCCCAGCTGCAGGCTACGTCCGCCCGGGCGAACCCCGCCAGCACTGCGTCCACTTCGGTCCAGCCCTGCGCATCGAGCACCAGCCCGCCCGCCCCTGGGTCGTGCCGCAGCCACAGCGACAACATCTTCGATTTGCGAATGTCGCCCATCACCCGATCTCCACCGGCAGGTCCGGCCACTGCTCCACGGCAACCCTGTCGATCTGGCGTTCGATGCCGCGCGTCAGCGTCGACGGCACCGTCACGTTGAAGGCCCGCTCGAGCAGCCCTTCCACTGCCCAGCGCACGCAATAGTCCGCCGCGACACCGACCACCGTCACTTCCTCTATCCCGGCCCGAGCGAGATCGCCGAAGAACCGGTTGCGTGACCGGAGCCGGTCGCCGTCGATCGGCGCGATCCCGATCCCCTCCTCGGCCCACATGTCGAACACGCCCTTTTCCAGCCGCCAGGTCGGGATCGCCGGATCGACCGCGCCCGGATCGACCACCAGCTGCCAGCCCGGCGTGCCTTTCACGCAATGCGGCGGGAACTGCTTAGCCTCTTCGGACGCCGCGTAGATTTCGGGCACATGCGTATCGAAGGTGAACAGAACACCCTCGGTCTCCTCCGGCCGCAGCCCGGCCAGCCAGTCCCGCATCGGCGCGACGATATCCCCGGCACCCGGCACCGGCAGCGCCCCGTCCGCCGCCACGAAATCCCGCTGCATGTCCACGACGATCACAAATTTCTTCATCACCCGTCTCCGGTTCCGTATTTGACATATATCCGATACACGCATAAGTAAAGCGCATAGTGAATATAAGGTAGCGCCAATGGACGAAGCGGCCTTTCTCGAAAGCTATGATCCGGCGGCGTTCGAGCGCCCGTCGGTGGCGGTCGACCTGATCCTGATGAGCGTAGTCGACGGCGCGCCCGCCGTGCTGCTCACCCGCCGCGACCAGCATCCGTTCCAACACAGCTGGGCGCTGCCCGGCGGGTTCGTCGGCATCGGCGAGAGCCTGGACGCGGCCGCGCGCCGCATCCTCGCCGAAAAGGCGCACATGGCCGATGCCTGGGTCGAGCAACTCTACACCTTCGGCGCGGTCGACCGCGATCCCCGCATGCGGATCATCAGCGTCGCCTATTTCGCGCTGATCCCGGCCACCGCCTTCGCCGCCGCGCTCAAGGCGGCGCCCGGGCTGGCGCTGGCCGAGTTGACCGTCCCCTGGCGAGGCGAGGCCGGCGGCCCGGTCGAGGTCCGGCCCGCCGAGGGAGCGCCGCTCGCCCTCGCCTTCGACCATGGCGAGATGCTCGGCGTCGCGATGCTGCGGCTGCGCGGCAAGCTCGATTATTCCGGCATCGCCTTCGCCCTGCTGCCCGAGCGCTTCACGCTGCGCGCGCTGCAGGACGTGTACGAAGCGATCCTCGACATGCGGCTGAACAAGCCCGCCTTCCGCCGCCGCATGCTCGATCGCGGCTGGCTGGAGCCGACCGGCGAGCGCGAGACCGGTGCCTCGTTCCGCCCCGCCGAGCTCTATCGTTACCGCCCGCCCGGCGAAGCCCCTCGCTGAGCCCCGCCGTCGCGTCTATCGTCACCGGCCATATCCGGAGGAAGCCTTGCCCGTCACCGACATCGCCACGCGCGTCTATAATCATGGCTGGCGGCTCGATCCGATCGTCCGCAGCCTGCTCGACACCGATTTCTACAAGCTGCTGATGCTGCAGATGATCCGCCATCTGCACCCGGACGTGCAGGCGACCTTCTCGCTGATCAACCGCACGAAGAGCGTCCGCCTGGCCGAGGTGATCGACGAGGCCGAGCTGCGCGCCCAGCTCGATCATGCCCGCACCGTGCGCTTCTCGAAGAAGGAGCTCATCTGGCTCGCGGGCAACAGCTTCTATGGCAAGCAGCGCATGTTCGCGCCCGACTTCATCGCCTGGCTCGCCGATTTCGAGCTGCCCGAATATGACCTGCATCGGGTCGACGGCCAGTTCGAGCTGCACTTCGCCGGCCCCTGGACCCACACGATGATGTGGGAGATCCCCGCGCTGGCCATCGTCAACGAGCTCCGCTCGCGTGCCGCCCTGAAGGGCAAGGGCCGGTTCGAGCTCGATGTGCTCTATGCCCGCGCCAAGGCGAAGATGTGGGACAAGGTCGAGCGCCTGCGCCAGCTTCCCGATCTGGTGATCTCGGACTTCGGCACGCGCCGCCGCCATGGCTTTCTGTGGCAGCGCTGGTGCGTGGAGGCGCTGAAGGAAGGCCTGGGCAGCCGCTTCATCGGCAGCTCGAACGTGCTGCTCGCGATGGACAACGACCTGGAGGCGATCGGCACCAATGCGCACGAGCTGCCGATGGTCCTCGCCGCGCTCGCGGAGACCGACGCGGAAGTCGCCACCGCCCCCTATCGCGTGCTGGAGGAATGGCGCGCCCATTATGACGGCAACCTGCTGGTCGCCCTGCCCGATGCCTTCGGCACCACTGCCTTCCTGCGCGACGCGCCGGACTGGGTTGCCGACTGGACCGGCTTCCGCCCCGATTCGATGCCGCCGATCGAAGGCGGCGAGCAGATCATCGCCTGGTGGCAGGCACGCGGCCGCGATCCGCGCACCAAGCTGCTGATCTTCTCGGACGGCATGGACGTCGACAGCATCGAGGCGACCTATCGCCACTTCCACGGCCGGGTGCGGATGAGCTTCGGCTGGGGCACCAACCTGACCAACGATTTCCGCGGCTGCGATCCCGCCGGCGGCCACGACCTCGAGCCGATCTCGCTCGTCGCCAAGGTTACCAGCGCCAACGGCCGCCCGGCGGTCAAGCTCTCCGACAACCCGTCCAAGGCCACCGGCGACCCGGCCGAGATCGCCCGCTATCTGCGCATCTTCGGCGGCGAAGGCCGGACGGCGCAGGAAGTGGCCGTCTAGGAAGCGGCAGGCATCCGCACGGCCGGGCGGGCGACCAGCCAGAGGCCGGCCAGGACCATGGGCAGGCTCAGCGTCTGCCCCATGGTCAGGCCCCACCAGAGATGCTCGAGCCCGGCGTCGGGCTGGCGCAGGAATTCCAGCAGGAAGCGGGCGGAGCCGTATAGCACCAGCCCCGCGCCGACCAGGCGGCCAGGGACGAGCCGGGCATCGGTCCGCCAGAACAGCCAGGCCAGCACCAGCATCGTCACACCGCCTTCCAGCGCCGCCTCGTAGAGCTGGCTCGGATGGCGCGGGATGCCGTCTCGCGTGCCGGGAAACACCATCGCCCAGGGCAGGCTGCTCGGCCGACCCCATAGTTCCCCGTTCACGAAATTGGCGATCCGGACCAGGATCAGCCCGAACGGCGTGGTGCAGGCGACATAGTCGCACACGCGCAGCATCGACAGGCCCTGGCGCCTGGTGAACAGCCACAGCGCCGCGATCACGCCGACGAAGCCGCCATGGAACGACATGCCGCCTTCCCATAATTTGAGCACGTCGAGCGGATGCGCCCAGATCTCCGGCCGATAGATCAGGCAATAGCCGAGCCGGCCGCCCAGGATCACGCCGGCGAAGATGTAATAGACGAGATCGTCGACCTGCTGCCGGTCGAGCGGCGCGCCGGGCTGGCGGATCAGCCGGAGCATGTACCACCAGCCGAGCAGCATCGCCGCGAGATAGCTGAGCGCGTACCAGCGCAGCTGGAAGAAGCCGAGATCCAGCGCGACGGGCGAAAGGCCCAGCCGGTCGAAATGAATCGCGGCCGCAGCACCGGCAAATGCAAGCATCGAAATCCCCCGTCCCGTTGCCGCTCCCTAATCGAGCCTCCCGGGATCGCAAAAAGAAAAGCGGAACCCCGCAATTGACCTCCCCCCTGCGCCCGCTAGCGTGACCGGACAGCAAGGAGATCGAGATGCGGGTTCTGGCAGGTGCGGCGCTGGTCGCGATGGCGTTCACCGGATCCGTCGCCCGGGCGCAGCAAAACCCCCAGGCGGAAGCCCAGGCGCTCGAGCTGCTCAAGCGCGGCATCGCCTTCCGCACCGTCGCCGGGCCGGGCAACCAGACGCCCGACTATGCCGCCTATCTGAAGGCCCAGCTCGTCGCCGGAGGCTTCGATCCCGCCGACATCCGCATCGAGCGGATCGGCGACACCGCCTGGCTCGCGGCCCGCTATCCGGGTGCCGACAAGGCCGCCAAGCCGATCTACATCTCCGGCCATATGGACGTGGTCGAGGCCAGGCCCGAGGACTGGACCCGCGATCCGTTCACGCCGATCGTCGAGAACGGCTATATCTTCGGCCGCGGCGCGACCGACATGAAATACGACCTCTCGACCATGGTCGCCACGCTGATCCAGCTGAAGCGCGAAGGCTACCGGCCGTCGCGCGACATCATTCTCCTCGCCTCGGGCGACGAGGAGACCAGCATGAAGACCACCGCCGCGATGGCCGAGCAATATCATGACGGCGAGCTGCTCTTGAACATCGACGGCGGCGGCGGCGCGCTCGACGAGCACGGCAAGCCCGAGATCTTCGGCCTGCAGGGCGCCGAGAAGACCTATGCCGATTACGAGCTGACCTTCACCAATCCCGGCGGCCATTCGAGCGCGCCGACCAGGAGCAACGCCATCTATTCGCTCGCCCATGCGCTGGCGAAGATCGAGGCATATCAGTTCCCCGGCGAGATCAACGCCATCACCCGCGCCGGCTTCGTCCAGGGCGCGAAGACCGCCGATCCGGACATGGCCGCGGCGATGCGCGCGTTCATGGCCAACCAGCGCGACGCCAAGGCGCTTGCCGTGCTGCGCTCGGAGCCCGGGCTGATCGGCCAGACCGGCACCACCTGCGTGGCCACCATGGTCAATGCCGGCCATGCGACCAACGCGCTGCCCCAGCGCGCCACCGCCAACATCAATTGCCGCATCTTCCCGGGTACCTCGGTCGCGGCCGTCGCGGCGACGCTGACGAAGGTGGTCGGCGATCCCGAGCTCAAGCTCAGGACGCTCGACAGCGGCACCGTCGCCAGCCCCGCCTCGCCGCTGCGGCCCGACCTGATGAAGCTGGTCGCGGACGGCATCCACGCCCGCTTCCCCGGCGTGCCGATCGTGCCGGCGATGTCGGCGGGCGCCAGCGATTCGATGTGGTTCCGCGCCAAGGGCGTGCCGAGCTACGGCGTCAGCCCGATCTTCATGAAGGGTTCGGACAGCTTCGCCCATGGCCTCAACGAGCGCACGCCGCTCAGCGAGATCGCGCCGTCGATCGTGTACTACAAGTTCCTGCTCAAGGGCCTGACGCAATGAACCCGAATCGAGGATTCAGCTTTCTTCCTTCGTCACCCCAGCCTTGAGCCGGGGGCCCGCTATCTTGCCGGCACAGGAAGAAGCGCGATCCCAGCGGGCCAACGGCCAGCCGCAGCGGCACTTCCCGGCGGTTCAGGCCGGGTCGCCGCCATCGGGGGACGGCGGCTGCTCCATCAGCCGGGACGGCCAGCCGATGCGGATCAGCATGCCGTCCGGGCCGGCGATGCCCACTTCGTACAGGCCCCATTCCCGGTGGCGCAGCACGCCGCCGGGGCGGATGACCAGATCGTCCACCAGGGCGGCGATCGCCTCCACTTCGGGCGTGCGGATGAAGACGCCGAACGGGTTGTGCTCTTCCGGCACCCGCCATGGGCCGGACCCCGCCTGGGTGAGGTTCACCTCGCAGCCCCAGCCGGTCATGATCGCATAGGCGGCATCGCCCCCGACCCGAGTGAAGCCCAGCCGCTCCCAGAATGGGATCGCGGCGGCAAGGTCGTTATGCGGAACTATAGCGAACGCGCCCACTGTCGCGGGGATCGGCATCGTGCTTCTCCTTGCTTTCGAGACAATCCTTCGCATGCGCCCATATCATATGCATGCAGGTCCTGGCTTTCGGCCATACGCGGCGATGGCGGATATCCCGTTCGCATTGTAAGCCCATGCAACAGTGAAGAGGGAGCCGATGACCGCCAGATACGACGCCCTGATCATCGGGGGCGGGCATAATGGACTCGTCTGCGCCTTCTACCTTGCCCGCGCCGGCCTGAAGGTCCGGGTGCTGGAGCGGCGCCACATCGTCGGCGGCGCGGCGGTGACCGAGGAATTCCACCCCGGCTTCCGCAACTCCACCGCCAGCTACACGGTCAGCCTGCTCCGCCCCAAAGTGATCGCCGACATGAAGCTCCCGGCGCGCGGTTGGCGCGTGGTCGAGCGGCAGATCTCCAATTTCCTGCCGCACGATGGCGGCTATCTGAAGCTGGGCGGCGGGCATGCGCGCACCCGCGCCGAGTTCGCCCGCTTCTCGGCCCGGGATGCCGAGGCATTGCCCCGCTACGAGGAAGCGCTGGAGCGCGTCGCCGCGGTGCTGCGCGACATGGCGCTCAGGACACCGCCCAATGCCGGCGGCGGCATCCGCGCGCTGCTCGCCGCCGCCGCGCAGGGCCGCAAGCTGGCGGGCATGCCGATCGAGGCGCAGCGTGACGCGATGGACCTGTTCGTCAAGTCGGCGCGCGACTTCCTGGATGGCTGGTTCGAGAACGACTATGTCAAGGCGGCCTTCGGCTTCGACGCCGTGGTCGGCAACTATGCCAGCCCCGATACGCCCGGCAGCGCCTATGTGCTGCTCCACCATGTCTTCGGCGAAGTGAACGGCAAGAAGGGCGCCTGGGGCCATTCGATCGGCGGGATGGGCATGATCACCCGGCTGATGGCCGAAGCCTGTGCCGAGGCCGGGGTCGAGATCAGCCTGGAAGCCCCGGTCGCGAAGCTGCTGGTCGATGGGAACAGGGTTTCCGGCGTGCGGCTGGAGAGCGGCGAGGAGATCGCCGCCGGCACCGTCGCCGCCAATATCGGCCCCGCCCTGCTCTATCGCCGGCTGGTCGACCGCGCCGACCTGCCCGCCGACTTCGCCCGGCGGATGGACCGGTACAAGGCCGGCTCCGGCACCTTCCGGATGAACGTCGCGCTCTCCGAGCTGCCGGACTTCACGGTGCTGCCCGGCCCCGGCGAGCATCACACCGCCGGCATCATGATCTGCCCGACGCTCGACTATATGGACCGCGCCTATACGAGCGCGCGGGCCAGGGGCATGTCCGACGAGCCGATCGTCGAGATGACCATCCCCTCCACCGTGGACGACAGCCTCGCCCCGCCGGGGCAGCATGTCGCCGCACTGTTCTGCCAGCAATTCGCGCCCGGCCTGGACTGGGACTGGCACCGCGAGGCCGCCGCCGACCGCATCATCGATACCGTCACCAGGCACGCACCCAACTTCAAGGCATCGGTGATCGCGCGCCAGATCCACTCGCCGCTCGACCTGGAGCGCAAGTTCGGCCTGGTCGGCGGCGACATCATGCACGGCCACATGTCGCTCGACCAGCTCTGGGCCGCCCGGCCGGTGCTGGGCCATGGCGACTATCGCGGGCCGATCCGGGGGCTCTACATGTGCGGCGCCGGCACCCATCCCGGCGGCGGCGTCACCGGCGCGCCGGGGCACAATGCCGCGCACGAGATCCTAAGGGATCGCAGCCTCCTCGGCCGCCTGCTCGGCTGAGCCGCGCATCAGATAGAGCGGGATCGCCGTCGCCATCAGCAACAGGCTGAGCCCGATCGCCTCATAGCCCGCGCCCCAGATCGCCCAGAGCGCGAAGACCAGCCCGATGGCGGCGGCGGGCCGCACCACGCCCAGCACCAGCGCGGACAGGCAGGTGCCGGCATAGAACCACAGCGTCGCCGCCGTCGTCACCCGCAGCATGAAGTCGTAGATGGCGGCGGTATCGCGCGAGACGTTGCTGAGCACCAGCACGCTGGCGAGCAGGCTCGACGCGAGCAGCGCCGCCACCGGCACGTCACGCCCGCTGGTCCGGCCGATCCGGGCGGGGATCACGCCCGCGCGCGCCATGCCCAGCGGCACCTCGCCCTGCAGGAGCACCCAGCCGTTGAGCGCGCCGATCGCGGCCACCGCGGCGAAGCCGGCCACTGCCAGCCCGGCCCAATGCCCCCAGAAGGTCTCGACGAACAGCGCCACCGGCGCATTGGCGCCCGCCACCGATCCCTGCGGCATCGCGAAGATGATCCCCGAACAGGCGATCAGGTACAGCAGCCCGGTCAGCCCCACGCCGGTCAGCGTGGCGCGCGGGATGATCCGGCCCGGATCGCGCACCCGCTCGGCGGCGACCCCGGCGCATTCGAACCCGACCATCGCGAAGAAGGCGAGCGTCACCGCCGATGCCAGCTGGCCGGCATCGAACGGCGTGTGCGGATGCGCGCTGGCGGCAAGGTCGCCCTTGGCACCGAGCTGGGCGAGCAGCAGCACGATCGCGGCGAGCGGCACGAGCTTGACCAAGGTCGTCACGACCTGGAACTCGCCGGCGGCCCGCGCCCCGCGCAGGTTGAGCAGGGTGATCCCCCAGAGCAGCGCCACCGCCGCCAGCACCAGGCTGAGCGAAGACTCGGCCAGGGGCGGCCAGAACACCGCCAGATAGCGCACCGCGGTGAGCGCGATGAACGCGTTCGCCGCCCACACGCCCACCCACATCGTCCAGGCGATCAGCACGCCGGGGAGCGGCCCGAGCGCACGCGCGCAGATCGCCAGCGTTCCCGTCGCCTCGGGCATCGCACGCGAGAGGCCGGCGATCACCCAGGCGATCACCAGCGCCCCCGCGATCGCCGCGATCCAGGCCGCCACGCTGGTGAAGCCATAGGGCGCGAGCTGGGCGGGCAACGCGAAGAAGCCCGAACCGATCATGTTGCCGATCACCAGCGCGGTCGCCGTCCAGAAGCCGAATGGCCGCTTCGATTCCGTCATGCCCCATCCCCCCGGAAAGTCAGATCCCGCCCTCAACCGCCTCCAGCCCCCGCTCCGCCAGCCCCTGGATCAGCGCGTCTCCGCACGCGTCGAGCAGCGCCTGCTCGGTCGCGCGGACCACGAAGTTCGCGCCGGTGCGGCCGTCGCGGAAAAAAGGATAGCTGCCGATCGCCACGCCTTCGTGCGCGCGCTCGGTCTCGCCCAGGAACTCGGCGATCTCGCTCTCCGCCACCCAGGTGCCGATCGTGCGCGAAAGCACCGGTCGCCCGCCCTCCAGCGTCCCGGTCAGCGCGTCGAGCATGCCCGCCGTGATGTGCGGCACCCCCGCCAGGATGAAGAGATTGCCCAGACGGATGCCCGGCGCGCCGGACATGCGATTCGGGATCAGCTCGGCGCCCTCCGGCACTCGCGCCATGCGCAGCCGCGCGTCGGTCAGCCCGCCGCGTGTCTCGTAATAGCGCTCCAGCACCGCCCGGGCCTGGGGGTGGATCACCACGCCGACGCCCAGGGCCGCCGCAATGGCATCGACGGTGATGTCGTCGTGCGTCGGCCCGATCCCGCCGGTCGTGAAGCAATAATCGTAGCGCTCGCGCAGGGCGTTCACCGCCTCGACGATCCGCGCCTCGACATCCGGCACTACCCGCACCTCGGCCAGGCGGATGCCCTGCACGTTCAGCCAGCTCGCGATCTGGGCGATGTTCTTGTCCTGCGTGCGGCCCGAGAGGATCTCGTCGCCGATCACCGCCAGCCCAGCCGTCCAGATGCGTTCGCCCATGGGACCGGCATAGACGCATGCGCCGTCCGCGCCTAGCGTTCCGATCATGCTTTCGACGCTCGCCGCGCTCGCGCTTGCCGCCGCCGCTCCCTGCCAGGCCGAGCTGGTGGTGCTCGGCACCTCGCAGGATGCCGGCACGCCCCAGATCGGCCATCCCGAAGATCCCGCCTGGCGAGACCCGAGCCTGCGGGCCTGGGCCGCCTCGCTCGCCCTGGTCGATCACGCCAGCGGCGCGCGCTATCTGTTCGACGCCACGCCGGACCTGCGCGAGCAGCTGGAATGGCTCGACATGCACGACCCGAAGCGCACGCCGGGCCTCGGCATCGACGGCATCTTCCTCACCCATGCGCATATCGGCCATTATGCCGGGCTGATGTTCCTCGGCCGGGAATCGGCGAACAGCCGGGGCGTTCCCGTCCACGCCATGCCGCGCATGGCCGAGTTCCTGCGGAACAACGGCCCCTGGAGCCAGCTCGTCAGCCTGGACAATATCGCGCTCCGGCCGCTCGCCGCCGGCGCCGCCACCCGGCTGCCCGACGGCATCACCGTCACCCCCTATCTCGTCCCGCACCGCGACGAATATTCGGAAACGGTGGGCTTCGTCATCGCCGGCCGCGGGCGAAGCGCGCTCTACCTCCCGGACATCGACGGCTGGGACAAATGGGACCAGCGGCTCGAGGACATGCTGGCCCGGGTGGACGTCGCCTATCTCGACGGCACCTTCTTCGACGATACCGAGCTCGGCGACCCCGCGCGGATGAAGAGCGTTCCCCACCCTCGCATCGCCGACACGATCCGCCGCCTGCCGCCCGCGCTAGCCGCCAAGGTCCGATTCATCCATCTGAACCACACCAACCCGGCGCGCTTCCCCGATGCGGCGAAGCGTCGCGCGGCGGAGAGCGGCGGCGCGGCATTCGCCCGGCTCGGCGAGCGTTTCTGCCTCTCGAAAAACGGCGCCGACCGGCCTATATCCCCCCGATGACCGAATATGTGACCGTTACCGCCGACATGCTCCAGGCCCGCGATGGCGCGATCAAGCTCCACGGCCCGGCAGGCTTCGAGGGCATGCGCCGCGCCGGCCGCCTCGGCGCCGAGATCCTCGACGCGCTCGTCCCCCATGTCGTGCCGGGCGTCGCCACTGCCGAGCTGGACGACATCGTCCGCGAGATGACCGTCGCCGCCGGCGGCGTCCCCGCCACGCTCGGCTATCGCGGCTATACGCACAGCTGCTGCATCTCGATCAACCATGTCGTCTGCCACGGCATCCCGAGCGACAAGACGCTGAAGGACGGCGATATCGTCAATATCGACGTGACGCCGATGCTCGACGGGTGGCACGGCGACACCAGCCGCATGTTCCTGGTCGGCGATGTCGGCATCAAGGCACGCCGGCTGGTCGACGTCACCTATGAGTGCCTGATGCTCGGGCTCGAACAGGCCAGGCCCGGCAACCATCTCGGCGACGTCGCCCATGCCATCCAGCGCCATGCCGAGAAGCATCGCTACG
>JAESGN010000260.1_pt1 | contig 83971 bp, 84 predicted proteins | sample 9269731 | NCBI WGS metagenome assembly JAESGN01 (sample SAMN15720683, study PRJNA650826) | algae metagenome | isolation source: Mojavia pulchra JT2-VF2 and co-occurring heterotrophs from desert soil | place: USA: Cadiz Valley, Joshua Tree National Park, CA | collected 1998-06-08
AGCGCATCGATCATGATCAGCATCTCCATCAGATTGTCGTTCGCCGGGAACGCCGTGGACTGCATGACGAACACGTCCTCGCCGCGGACATTCTCGAGGATCTCGACGAAGATCTCCTCATCGGCGAAGCGGCGGACGTTCGCCTGGGTCAGCGGGATCTCGAGATACTCGGCGATCGCCTTGGCGAGCGGCAGGTTCGAATTGCCGGCCATCAATTTCATGTGCGCCACTCCCCAGGCTTGCTACGCTGGGCGCGCATTAGAGGCCAAAGGGCGGGGTTGAAAAGAGCAGATGGCGATTGCGCATGCAGAAGGCGTCACGACTGTGACTTATGTGCTCGACGCCGATGCCCAGATCGCGGCGGCGCGGGCCAATCTCTGGCGCTATCTCCGCTCCCGCCGCGCCTGGATCCGCATGGGAATCGGCCTGCTCCTCATGCTCGCCATCGGCGCGGTGCTCGGCGTGGCGATCGGCGAGGATCCGCTGTGGTGGATGCTGGTCTTCGCGGCCGAGATGGTCGTGCTGTTCCCGCTGATCTACGGGCTCCTCTACCTGTTCCTGCCGCGCCGGATCCGGCGGCTGGTGGCGCAGAGCGCGATCTGGCAGCGGCCGGTCGAGGCCAGCTGGTCCGCCGCCGGCATGTCGGCGCGTTCGCCCCATGGCGAAACCGAGCTCGCCTGGACCGACTATCATGGCTGGTACGCCGCGCGTTCGGGCTTCCTGCTCTACTTCAACGACCAGCAATATCAGGTCGTTCCGGCCTCGGCCCTCGCCGCGGGGCAGGCGGAGGCGCTGCGCGCGATCCTCGAAGCATCGGGCCTGCGCCGGCTCTGAGCCGGTTTGCGCGCGCCCGGCCCGCCCGGTAGAGCGCGGCAATGACCGTCATCACCCGTTTCGCGCCGAGCCCCACGGGCACGCTCCACGTCGGCAACATCCGCACCGCGCTCCACAACTGGATGTTCGCGCAAGGCCAGGGCGGCCGCTTCCTGCTGCGCATCGACGATACCGATGGCGAGCGTTCGGAGGAGCGCTTCGTCGACGCGATCCGCGCCGATCTCGCCTGGCTGGGGCTGGCGCCGGACGGGGAGGAGCGCCAGTCCGCCCGGTTCGGCCGCTACGAGGCGCGCTTCGCGGAGCTGCAGGCCGCCGGCCGGGTCTATCCGGCCTATGAGACCGCGCAGGAGCTCGAGCTCAAGCGCAAGGTGCTGCTCGGCCGCGGCCTGCCCCCGGTCTATGACCGGGCGGCGCTGGCGCTGGCCGATGCGGACAAGGCGAGGCTGGAAGCCGAGGGCGTCCGCCCGCACTGGCGCTTCCGGCTCGATCATGACGCCATGATCGAATGGGACGATCTGGTCCGCGGGCCCCAGCGCTTCGATCCGAGGACGATGAGCGACCCGGTGGTGCGCCGCGCCGATGGCTCCTGGCTCTATCTCCTCCCCTCGGTGATCGACGATATCGACATGGCCGTCTCCCATGTCGTGCGCGGCGAGGACCATGTCTCGAACACCGCGACTCAGCTCCAGATGTTCGCGGCGCTCGGTGCCGCCGCGCCGCGGTTCGCGCACGAGGCGCTGCTCACCGGCGCGGAGGGCAAGCTCTCCAAGCGGCTGGGCTCGCTCGGCATCGACCATTTCCGCGAACTGGGCATCGAGCCGCAGGCGCTGATCGCCCTGCTCGCCCGGCTCGGCACCAGCGACCCCGTCGAGCCGTTCGTCGATGTCGCGCCGCTGGTCGCCGGCTTCGACTTCGCGCGCTTCGGCCGTGCGCCCGCGCGCTTCGACGAGGAGGAGCTGGCCCAGCTCAACGCGCGCATCGTCCACCAGCTCGGCTTCGACGCCGTGCAGGACCGGCTGCCGGCGGGGATGGGCGCGGCCGGATGGGAAGCGATCCGCCCCAATCTGGCGACCGTCGCCGAGGCGGCGGACTGGTGGCGCGTGGTCGAGGGGCCGGTCGCCGCCACGATTCCCGAGGAGGACCGCGCCTTCCTCGCCCTCGCCGCCGGGATCGCTGAGGGCATCGACTGGTCCGATCCCTGGCCGGCGCTCACCGGCGCGCTGAAAGAGGCCACCGGCCGCAAGGGCCGCGCGCTGTTCCTCCCCCTGCGACTCGCCCTTACCGGCCGCGAGCACGGGCCCGACATGGCTGCCCTGCTCCCCCTGATCGGCAAGGAAAATGCCCTGGCGCGCCTCGGGCAGGGATGATCGAGAAAGCATTTGCGCCGAGTATGTAATGTTGTATCATCGCCTTTGCCGGCCTGGACCGGCGTTGGAGATGGAGTGCAACGCCATGTATGCCGAACATCGCTACCAGCCCCAGCAATCGCGCGCCGTCAGCATCGGGGCGTCGCTGCTCATCAGCGGGGCGATCATCACCGGGATGATCTATTCGGCGCCGAACATCATCAAGCATGTCACCCCGATCTTCGAGGCGACGCAGATTCCGATCGATCCGGTGCCGCCGCCAGACCCCCAGCCCATCGACAAGAAGGTGCTGGTGAAGACGCCGACCCAGCCGCCGATCACCGTGCCCGATCCGATCGTGAAGACCGACAGCGATCCGATAATCAGGACCACGCCGGACATCCCGCCGGTGCAGCCGGACATCGCCAAGCCCGTCGAGGTCGGCCCACCGGTCGCCGTCGATCCGCCCAAGCCGGTGCCGGCACTCGTCGGCGCGAAACGCGATCCGCGCTATGCCGATGCCTTCCAGCCCAACTATCCCGCCTCGGAACTGCGTGCCCAGCGCGACGGGCGCGTCGCGGTGCGGGTGCTGGTGGGGCCCGATGGCCGGGTGAAGGCGGTCGAGCAGGTCAGCGCCACCAGCGCCGCCTTCTTCGAGGCGACAAAACAGCAGGCGCTGGCCAAATGGCGGTTCAAGCCGGCGACCCGCGGCGGCGTGGCCGAGGAGAGCTGGATGACCCTCAGCGTCACCTTCCAGATCAAGGACCAGTAGCGGAACGTCCTTGGTGGAGCGCGGGGGCTGGCTCTCGGGCCTCCGCGCTCCTATCTTTGGCGGCGAGATGAGCTACCTTCAGAGATTCAATCCCCTGCGCGCCTTCGGCGACCTGCGGCGCTGGCTTGCCACCCGCAAGCCCTATGAGCTGTGGTTCATGATGCTGGCCATGGCGGTCACGCTCGTGATCCTGTGGATGTTCGTGAAGGATTCGAACGTCGCCACGCCCTACAAGCGCGACATCATCTATGTGCAGCAATGGCGGCTCGATCGCAGCGACGCCGATATCAAGGCGCAACAGGCCAAGGACCTGCCCGAGGAGCTGAAGCGCAAGGCGGCGATCGAGGCGGCGCAGAAGAAGCGCCAGGCCGAATTCAAGAAATATGACGATTGGCTGACCAGCCACGGCTTCTGAGCGACGCGCGCCGGATGGGCGCCGTGCTCGCGCTGGCCGAGCGCGGGCGGGGGCGGACCGCGCCCAATCCCAATGTCGGCTGCGTGATCGAGCGGGACGGTATCGTGGTCGGCCGCGGCTGGACCCAGCCGGGCGGGCGCCCCCATGCCGAGGCGATGGCGCTGGCCCAGGCGGGCGCGAAGTCGCGCGGCGCGACTTGCTATGTCACGCTCGAGCCCTGCGCGCATGAATCGCCGCGCGGGCCGGCCTGTTCGCGCCTGCTCGTCGCGGCCGGCGTCGCCCGGGTGGTGATCGCGCTTGGCGATCCCGATCCGCGCACCAACGGGGCGGGGGCGGCCCGGCTGCGCGCCGCCGGGATCGACGTGGCGGAGGGCGTCCGCGCCGCCGAGGCGCGCCGTTCGATGGCCGGCTTCCTGGCGCGGCTGGAAAAGGGGCGCCCGCTCGTCACGCTCAAGCTGGCGACCTCGCTCGACGGTCGCATTGCGCTTCCCACGGGCGAGAGCCGCTGGATCACCGGACCGGAGGCCCGCGCCCATACCCATCTGGAACGCGCCCGGCACGAAGCGATCCTGGTCGGCCGCCGCACGATGGAAGTCGACCGGCCGCGCCTCGACGTGCGCCTGCCCGGACTGGAGGACCGCGCGCCGCGCCGGCTGGTGCTTTCCGCCACCGGCGATCTGAAACGCCCGGAGGACATTGCCGGCCTGGCGGGCGTCGACCATCTCTTCGTCGAGGGCGGCGCCGAGACCGCCTCGGCCTTTCTCCGCGCCGGCCTGGTCGACCGGCTGCTGCTCTATCGCGCGCCGATCCTGATCGGCGAGGGGAGGGCGGCGCTCGGCGATATCGGGCTCGCCCGGCTGGACGAAGCCCATGGCCGCTGGCGGCTATCTGACAGCCGCATGCTTGGCAGTGACAGGATGGAGGTCTACGAGCACGCCTCATGAGGAAGCATGGCCTCCGGTTTTCCGCCCGCGCGCGGCGCAGCAAGGACTCCTGATGTTTACTGGGATCGTCACCGATATCGGCACCGTCGAGACCACGGAAAGGCAGGGCGACCTGCATGTCCGCGTCTCCACTGCCTATGAAACCTCCGGCATCGATCTCGGCGCCTCGATCGCCTGTTCGGGCGTGTGCCTGACAGTGGTCGACAAGGGCGTGGACGCGGGCGGCGGCTGGGTTGCGTTCGACGTCTCGGGCGAGACCACCAGCCGCACCGCGCCGGGCATGTGGGCTTCGGGCCGCAGGCTCAACCTCGAGCGCGCGCTGCGCCTGGGCGACGAGCTGGGCGGGCATATCGTCACCGGCCATGTCGACGGGATCGGCGCGGTGAAGGCGATCGCGGAGATCGGCGGCTCGCACCATGTCGTCATCCTCGCCGGGCCGGAGCTGGCGCCCTATGTCGCGCCCAAGGGCTCGATCACGGTCGATGGCGTCTCGCTCACCGTCAACGCGGTGCGCGACACGGCCGACGGCGTGGAATTCGACCTCAACATCATTCCCCACACCGCCGCCGTCACTACATTCGGCGCACTCGAAGCAGGGCAGGCCGTCAATCTCGAGATCGACGTGCTCGCCCGTTATCTGCAGCGCATGGAGGCGCTCCGTGGCAAAGCCTGAACGAGCCAATGAACTGGGGCGTCTGAAGCATGCCTTCCTCTCCTCGCCCGAGGAGCTGATCGACGAGGCCCGCAACGGCCGGATGGTGATCTTGGTCGATGACGAGGATCGCGAGAACGAAGGCGATCTCGTCATCCCCGCCCAGATGGCGACGCCCGACGCGGTGAATTTCATGGCGCGGTTCGGCCGCGGGCTGATCTGCCTCGCGCTCACGTCGGAGCGGGGCCGCCAGCTCCAGCTCGAGCCGATGGCGCGCATCAACGGCACGCCGCTGGGCACCGCGTTCACCGTCTCGATCGAGGCGAAGGAAGGCATCTCGACCGGCATCTCCGCGGCCGATCGCGCGCGCACCGTCGCGGTGGCGATCGACGCGGCCAACGGGCCCGATGCGATCACCTCGCCGGGCCATGTCTTCCCGCTGATCGCCCGCGACGGCGGCGTCCTCGTCCGCACCGGCCATACCGAGGCGGCGGTCGATCTGGCGCGGCTCGCCGGGCTCAACCCGTCGGGCGTGATCTGCGAGATCATGAAGGACGACGGCACCATGGCCCGTCTCGACGATCTGATCGCCTTCGCCCAGTTCCACAATCTCAAGCTCGGCACGATCCGCGACCTGATCGCCTATCGCCGCCGCCACGACCATCTCGTCGAGAAGCGCGCCGAAACGCGTTTCGAGAGCGAATGGGGCGGCGAGTGGACCGCGATGACCTTCTGGAACAAGGCGACGGAGAGCGAGCAGGTCGCGCTGGTCAAGGGCAGGATCGATCCGGCCAGGCCGACGCTCGTCCGCATGCATGCGCTTTCGCCCTTTTCCGACATCTTCGGCGAGGGCGGCGCGCGCGGCGGATTGTTGCGCCGCTCGATGGAGATCATCGCCGAGGAAGGCGCGGGCGTCGTGGTCGTGATCAACAAGCCGCGGCCGGACCAGTTCACCGTCGCGCTCCAGGCACGCGCCGGCACGCTCGAGGCCAAGGACATGGACGAGCTGCGCGACTATGGCGTCGGCGCGACGATCCTCACCGAACTCGGCGTGCAGGACATGATCCTGCTCACCAATACCCACCACACGCTGGTCGGGCTCGACGGCTATGGCCTGTCGATCGTCGGCGAGCGCCCCATCGATACCGGAGAATGACTTGGCACGTGTCCTGATCGTCGAAGCGCGCTTCTACGCCCATCTGAACGACCTGCTGCTCGAAGGCGCGCGCGCCGCGATCGAGGCGGCCGGGCACCAGCACGAGACCGTGACGGTGCCGGGCGCGCTGGAGATCCCGGGCGCGGTGGCGATGGCCGCCGAGACCGGCCGTTACGACGCGTTCGTCGCGCTCGGCGTGGTGATCCGCGGCGAGACCTATCATTTCGAGATCGTCTCGAACGAAAGCGCGCGCGGCCTGATGGCGCTGGCGATGGACGGGATCCCGATCGGCAACGGCATCCTCACCGTCGAGAACGAGGCCCAGGCGCTCACGCGCGCGAAGCCCGACGAGAAGGACAAGGGCGGGGAAGCCGCCAAGGCCGCGCTGGCGATGCTGGCGCTCAAGAGCCGGTTCGGCTGACGGCCATGGACATGCCCCCCTCCCGCTACCGCGTAGTGGAGCAGGGGCGCCGGCTGGTCGTGATCGACACGCTGGCGGGGGAACCGGTCCGCCCGGTCACTTCGCCGCTGCCGGAAATGCCGGGCGGCGAGCGCCGCAGGCGGCAGGCGCCGCGCCCCGTGCCGCGCTCGATGTCCTCCGACCGGCCCGAGCCGGGCAGCCGCGCGGACGGGGAGGGGCTGCGCTTCGTCACTGCCCGCTGGTTCGACAATGATGCCCCGCGCTCGATCCGGATCGACCGGGACGGCCAGGCCCAGCTCGGCATGGCGCTGCTCGTGCTGGTGGTCGTCGCCGGCTTCTGCCTCACTGTCATCGGCTGGCCGGCGGTGATCGTGCTGGGTATCCTGCTGTTCAATCCCAAGGCGCGTGGCGGCTTCCGCACCGCCGCCACGACCTGGATCACCGCGCTGGACCGGAAGGGCGGCTAGGCCGCTGCCGGATAGTCGGTATAGCCGTCGGCCCCGCCGATATAGAACAGGTCCTCGCGCTGCGGATTGAGCGGCAGCCCCTCGCGCAGCCGCCGCGGCAGGTCCGGATTGGCGAGGAAGGTGCGGCCAAAGGCGATCGCATCGGCCTCGCCCGCGTCGAGCGCCGTCTGGGCGTCGTCGCGAAGATAGTCGGCGTTGAGCACCAGCGGGCCCTTGAACGCCTTGCGCATCACCGGATGGACCGGCGGATGATCGGGCAGCCCGCGCGTGCCGCCCGCCCGCGGCTCGCGCAGCTCGAGAAAGGCGATGCCGATCGCGTCGAGCGCCGCCGCCGCTGCTTCGAACAGGGCATGCGGGCTGCTGTCGTTGACGCCCTGCACCTCGCCATTGGGGGAGAGCCGCACGCCGGTGCGCGCGCCGCCGATCGTGTCGACCACCCGCTGCGTCACTTCGCGCAGCAGCCGCACCCGGTTCGGGATGGTGCCGCCATAGCCGTCGTCGCGGAAGTTGGAATTGTCGCGCAGGAACTGGTCGATCAGATAGCCGTTCGCGGCGTGGATCTGCACCCCGTCGAAGCCGGCGCGGATCGCGTTGCGGGCGGCATGGGCATAATCGTCGAGGATGCCGGGGATCTCGTCGGTGCGCAGCGGCCGCGCTTCGCCATAGGGGCGCCGGATCTCGCCGCTATCCTCCGCCGGATAGGTGCGGACGGTGCCCGGCGCGGTGGTGGCGGAGGCCGAGACGGGCCGGGCGCCGTCCAGGAAATCGGAATGGACCAGCCGGCCCATGTGCCAGAGCTGCGCGACGATGCGCCCGCCGGCTTCGTGCACCGCTTCCACGATCGGCTTCCACGCATCGGTCTGCGCGTCGCTCCACAGGCCGGGGGCATAGGCCCAGCCCAGGCCCTGCTGGCTGATGCCGGTCGCCTCGGAGATGATCAGCCCGGCGCTTGCCCGCTGGGCGTAGTAATCGGCCATGATCGGCGTCGGCACGTGCGCGCGGGTGGCGCGGCCGCGCGTCAGCGGCGCCATCAGCATGCGGTTCGGCGCGTGGATCGCGCCCAGCTGGATCGGATCGAACAGGCTTGGCATCGTCGCAAATTCCCTAACGGCTGTGACGCCGGCCAAATAGGTGGCTAAGGGGGCGCATGCATCGTCCCGGGTCCCCAAGAAAAGCTACCGCACCGCAAACCGCCTCTGCGTTGCCGATCGCGGCGCTGCTCGCCGGCAACATCGCGCTCGCCTTCGGGCCCTGGTTCGTGCGGCTGGCCGATGTCGGGCCGGTGGCGGCGGGCTTCTGGCGCATCGCGCTGGCCGCGCCGATCCTGGTGGCGCTGGCCTTTGCCGGGCAGCGGCGCCCCTTCGCCCCGGCGCGCGGGCTGTGGCCGGCGATCGCCCTGGGCGGCATCGCCTTCGCGGCGGACCTGGCGAGCTGGCATGTCGGCATCCTCCAGACCACGCTCGCCAATGCGACGCTGTTCGGCAACTCGGCGACGCTGATGTATCCGATCTACGGCTTCCTCGTCGCGCGGATGTGGCCGACGCGGACCCAGGGCCTCGCGCTGGCGCTCGCCGCGGCGGGGGCGGGGCTGCTGCTCGGCCGTTCCTTCCAGCTCTCGCCCAAGCACCTGGCCGGCGACCTGCTCTGCCTGCTCGCCGGCACGCTCTACACCGTCTATTTCGTGCTGATGGGCAAGGCGCGCGAGGTGGTGGCGCCGCTCCCCGCGCTCGCCCTTTCCACCCTTGCCAGCCTGTTGCCGCTGCTGGTCGCCGCGCTGGTCGCGGGCGAGCAGTTCTGGCCCCAGCATTGGGGGATATTGATCGGCCTGGCGCTTGCCAGCCAGGTGGTCGGCCAGGGGCTGATCATCTACGCCATCGGCCATCTCTCGCCGCTCGTAGTGGGGATTGCGCTGCTCAGCCAGCCGATCGTCGCCGGCGCCGTCGGCTGGATCGCCTATGGCGAGCGGCTCGGCCCGGCCGAGCTGAGCGGCGCGGTGCTGGTCGCGATCGCCCTGGTGCTGGTGCGCAGCGGCGGCCCGCGGGTTGCGTCGGAAGCCGGGGAGGCTAAACCGGCATGATGGACCTGAAGGACGCGACTCTCGACGAACTGCGTGCCGCGCTCGCGCCCGAGGTGGCGGCCAATGCGGCGTTCGACGGCTGGAACAACCGCGCGCTCGACGCCGCGGCGGACGGCCTGGGCGTCGACCGCGACGTCGCCCGGCTCGCCTTCACCGACGGGCCGGTGGCGATGATCGATGCCTGGTTCGCCGCGATCGATGCCGCGATGCTCGCCCGCTTCACGCCGGAGCAGCTGGGCGGCATGAAGATCCGCGCCCGCATCACCGCGCTGGTCGAGGCCCGGCTGGCGCTCGCCGCACCGCACCGCGAGGCGCTGCGCCGTGCGCTCGCCATCCTCGCCATGCCGCAGAACGCCGCGCGCGGGGCCCGGCTCGGCTGGCGCGCCGCGGACGCGATGTGGCGCGCCGCCGGCGACACGGCGACCGACTACAACCATTATTCCAAGCGCATGACGCTGGGCACCGTCTATGCCGCGACCATCGCGGTGTTCCTGGACGACGAGAGCGAAGGCCATGCCGAGACGCGCGCCTTCCTCGCCCGCCGGATCGAGAACATCATGCAGTTCGAGCGTGCCAAGGCGAAATGGCTGACTCCGCCCGAGCATCGCTTCAGCCTTTCCCGCTTCATCGGCCGGCTGCGCTACCCGGCGGTTTGATTCAGGGGGACGGACCAGGACATATCCTACTGGCGTACCCTCGTCGCAATTGATAATGACTCGCAGCATGAATGCCCCCGCTGCGATTCCCGTGCCCGTACCGCTTGCCAGCCTGCCCCGCCACAAGCCCGCGGCCGTCGCCACGATCGACTGGAGCAAGCTGAGCGAGCCCGAGGGCCGGCGCCTGCGCGAGCTGGGGCTGGACGAAGGCGTCGAGGTCGAGCTGCTCCACAAGTCGGGCCTGCTGGGCGGCGGGCCGATCGCCTGCCGGATCGGCCGCATGATCGTAGCGCTCCGCCGCCACGTCGCCTCGGCGATCCACGTCAGTCCCGGCGCATGAACGCCGCGCCGCTGGTTGCGCTGGTCGGCAATCCCAATGCCGGCAAGAGCGCCCTGTTCAACGCGCTGACCGGCGCGCGGCAGAAGGTGGGCAATTATCCGGGCGTCACGGTGGAGCGCCATGCCGGCCGCCTGGCGCTGCCCGATGGCCGCCCGGTCGAGCTGCTCGACCTGCCCGGCACCTACAGCCTCGACCCGTCCTCGCCCGACGAGGCGGTGACTCGCGACGTGCTGTTCGGCAAGCAGCAGGGCGAGAAGCTGCCCGACGCGATCATCGTGGTGGTCGACGCCACCAATCTCGACAATCACCTGCGCTTCACGCTCCAGCTGATCGCGCTGGGCCTGCCGGTGGTGGTCGCGCTCAACATGGTCGACATGGCCGAGCGTGACGGCCTGATCCTCGATGCCGAAGCGCTGGAGCGCGAGCTCGGCGTGCCGGTGGTTCCCACCGTCGCGGTGCGCAAGCGCGGGATCGACACGCTCAAGGAGCGATTGGGCGAGGCGGTCAAGGGCACGCACCGGCTGCGCGAGGGCGCCGGCGTCCAGCACGACATCGTCGTCCTCCAGCGCCGCGCCCGCCAGATCGCCACCGCCGTTACCGTGTCGGAAACGGCGGCGCGCCGCTGGACCCACCGGATCGACGCGATCGTGCTCCACCCCGTCGCCGGACCGATCATCCTGCTCGCGCTGATGTTCGTCATGTTCCAGTCGGTCTTCGCCTGGGCCGAGGCGCCGATGGGCTGGATCGAGGCGGGCATGGCCTGGGTCGAGGGCATGGTCGCTGGCGCGCTGCCCGACGGGTTCCTGCGCGACTTTCTGGTCCAGGGCCTGATCGCCGGCGTCGGTGCCGTCGTGGTCTTCCTGCCGCAGATCCTGATCCTGTTCGCCTTCATCCTGGTGCTGGAGGCGACCGGCTACATGGTCCGTGCCGCGATGCTGATGGACCGGGTGATGGCCGGTGTCGGCCTGTCCGGCCGCGCCTTCATTCCCCTGCTCTCCAGCTTCGCCTGCGCGGTGCCCGGCATCATGGCGACGCGGACGATCGCCGACGAGAAGGACCGGCTCACCACTATCCTGATCGCGCCGCTGATGACCTGCTCGGCGCGCCTGCCGGTCTATGCGATCATCATCGGCGCGCTGATTCCCGATCGCGCGGTGCTGCCCGGCATCGGGCTGCAGGGGCTGGTGCTGTTCGGGCTCTACATCCTCGGCATCGCCGGCGCCTTCTGCGCGGCGCTGCTGCTCCGCCGCACGGTGACGAAGGGCGCGACCTCCGGTTTCATGATGGAGATGCCCAAATACCAGCTGCCCCGCCTGCGCGACATCGCGCTCGGCCTGTGGCAGCGCGCGGAGATCTTCCTGAAGCGTGCCGGCACCACCATCGCCGCCACCGTCGCCATCCTCTGGGTGCTCGCCACCTTTCCCCAGGCGCCGGCGGGCGTGAAGCAGAGCGAATATTCGATCGCCGGCCGCATCGCGAGCGGGATCGAAGTGGTGGTGAAGCCGGTCGGGTTCAATCACGACATCTCGCTGGCGCTGCTTCCCGCGATGGCGGCGCGCGAGGCGGCCGTGGCGGCGATCGGCACCGTCTATGCGGTCGACAATCCCGAGGATGCCAAGGGCGAGGCGACGATCACCGACAATCTGCGCAAGCGCTGGAGCCTGCCGACCGCGCTCGCCTTCCTGATGTGGTTCGTGTTCGCACCGCAATGCATCTCGACGATCGCCGTGACCCGGCGCGAGACCAATGGCTGGAAATGGCCGCTGTTCATGATCGGCTATCTCTTCACGCTCGCCTATGTCGCGGCGGGGCTCACCTATTGGAGCGCGGTGGCGCTGGGGCTCTAGGTTGAGGACTCATATTCCTCCTTCGTCACCCCGGCCTTGAGCCTGGGTCCCGCTGTCTCGCTAGCGCAAGAAGCAGCGGGATCTCGGCGCAAGGCCGGGATGACGGTAGAAAATCTAGTATTTGCTTGGGTTCTCAACCTAGCGGACGCTACCCAAATGGGTGCCCGGCGAAGGCCGGGGCCCAGTCTCCGGCGCATCCGGCCGGGCTGCCGAACCGCGCGAGCGACGTTGCCACCGGGGCTCGGCCTTCGCCGGGAAACGGCGTCTTGCAATGCAGGGATTGTGCATGTTCCCTGCTTGCTCCGGAGGGAGCAGGTGGGTCCCGCGAAATGCTGTGGGAGGGGCGTCGCAGAGCCTGGCCGGCAGCCGAAAACCTAAACTTCCGCAGGGCCGCTAGTCGCGCCTGGCGTCGTCCAGCGCCTTCGCGATCCGTGCCTTCTCGGCGGCCTCGGCCTGCTTCTCGGCCTTGGTGCGGCCGAAGCGCGCGCGATTTTCCTGTGCACGGATCGGCTTCTCGGTCCTTGCCCTGGCCTTGCGCGCCTTGTTGAAGTTGATGATCTCGGCCATATCCTCACCCGAGCATTTACAGATTTCGAAGCGGAGTTTCCATGGCGGGCAGCGTCAACAAAGTGATCCTGGTGGGCAATCTCGGGCGCGATCCCGAGAGCCGCAGCTTCCAGAATGGCGGCAAGGTCGTCGAACTGCGCATCGCTACGTCCGAAAGCTGGAAGGACCGCAACTCGGGCGAGCGCAAGGAAAAGACCGAGTGGCACACGGTCAAGGTCTTCAACGAAGGCCTGGCGAATGTCGCCGAGCGCTATCTGCGCAAGGGCAGCAAGGTCTATATCGAAGGCGCGCTGACCACCCGTAAGTGGCAGGACGCCCAGGGCCAGGACCGGTATTCGACCGAGATCGTGCTCCAGGGCTTCAACTCGGTGCTCACCATGCTGGACGGCGCGCCCGGCGGCGGCGGCGGTAGTGGCGGCGGTGGCGCCCGCTCCTCGGGTGGCGACGATTGGGGCGCCGGTGGCGGCGACGAATTTGCCGGTCAGTCGTCCAGCCGGGGCGGCGGCAATTTCAACAGCGGCGGCCAGCGTTCGGGCGGCGGCGGAAACAATAGCTTCGGTGGCGGTTTCCCCGATGATCTGGACGACGACGTCCCGTTCTAAGAAACACCCAGCGCGAGTTTGTCGCGTCTTATAGGCCAAGCCATGGGGGGAGCGCGTGAAAGCGTGCTCCCCCCGTAGCGATCTACCAGGCTGCGCTCCTCGGAAACGCCGCCTTGGACAGAAGGTTGAAGGCAATCCCGAACGCTGCGGTGCGTTGGTTGTTGCGCCGTCCGTCGGGAGAGACCGGGCTCGGGGCTCGATTGGCGCACCGGAATGGATGGCGGCGCGGAAGGTGTTGCTGCCACGGCCAAAAATGCTTCAGGTGCAACTCCATATACGAAGCGCAGCGGTTCCCTTGGCGATCGAGCCCGGGCCCGAGACTATTCGGATCGTAGTCGTAAAATCGCCCTCCCCGCCCGACGCGCACGGGGCCGGCAGTTCGTAGTAATAATAGCTTCCTTGCGAAGGGTTCATCACAAAGGTGCCGGACGGAGAGCCGGGGCGTGAGAAGCTATACGCGAGGGTTGTAGCGGCAGTGCAACTGCCCGATTTATCGATCCAGATCAGGAAAGGATTGCTCGGGAACTCCCAATCATGGGAGAAACCGCCGTCGCGCACAGCGAATGTGCAATCCCCGCCTGCAACCGGCACGCTCGTGGTAACGTTTGTCCGATTTCCGGCAGGGTCATAGGAATAAGTTGAAGTTACGCCGCTGGCCGCGCCTCCGCTATGAGTCACGCCGACCAGATGCCCCAGTGCATCATATGAATATCTCGTGGTTTCCTGAGCGCTTGAAGGCGATGCTATCATTGCCCCTGCAATTGCGAGAAACGAAATCACGGAGGCACTTCTATCGGCGCGCATTTCCAACCCTTCGATGATACCAAATATGAGACAGAAACCGCGCGCGTGTTACGGCAGTATGAAACACTTCTGAAAACTGCGCCAAATCCGGCACCGTCGAATCTCTCTCCGGCCGATAGGGCTTGAGGAACGGATGTTCCCCACTTGCTCCCTGGATTCACGAGATGATTCAGCGGGGCGAAGCAAGCGCGGCCAGCGCATCGGCGCACGCCGATTCAGAACGCGGCTTGCGGGTGGGATCCTGAAGCCCGGGATTCCTGGCACCTTCCAGCGCAACTGCGCAGTGCTGTTCCGCGAAGCGCTCGGTGACCCGAGCATCGGGGCATGCCGTTCCATTGCTCGGATATGGACCAATTGACTACCGGTTTGACGTATTCCCGTAACCGTCCGGCGCTTCATTGTTCATATCGGCCATGGGCAACGGGGCGGGGCATGTATCTGCGTTTGCTGGTTTCCTCGGGCGCCCTTGCCATAGGCTTCGTTTCGCTGCCGGCGCGGAGGACCAGGCCATGGTCGCGGTGCAGGGCGCGCATTTCCACGATTGGCGGTTCGCTGAGAGGCGGGAGATGCAGCGGCGCGTGACGCTGCGTCCTGCTTCGGCAGGCTGCGCGAGTTTCAAATGGCTATGGGCAAGAAGGGTATCATGACCGAGCATATCGTTGCGCTCCGGGCGGCAGGGACGCGCCTTTTCCGAATGCTTGGGACGGTGCGGCGCTCGATCCTGCGGCTCGGGCTTCCCGTGTCGGCGCTGGTGCTGGTGCCGTTGGCGGCCAGTGCGCAGGACAATTCCGCGCAGAACCAGACCGTGATCAATCCACAGCCGGATATCAACGGCGTCGATGTCGCGACCGCGCAATACTCGGTCGCCTCGCCCCTCGGTTTCAATGCGCCTGGAGCGGGGCATTTGCAGGTGCGATCCGTCTTCAACGGGCGGCGCTTCACCACCAACCTCGAAACCTATCTGACCGACGATACGCTGACGGAACCCGATAGCGGCAACCCCAACAGCCGCCAGATCCGCGTGCATTTCGAAGGCATGGACAAGATGTTCGTCTGCACGGCCCTCGGGCTGTGCCAGCAGGTCGGGAAGGTGGACGGTTCGCGGCTTACGCGCACTGCGGACAAATCCTATGGCCTGCAGACGCGCGACGGCACGGTCGTCAGCTTCTTTCCGATGTCCGTCGAACCCATTCCGGTCTGCATGGGCGGCGGCGCCAGCTGCAATGGCGCGAACTATCGAGGCTTCGCTTACGCTTCCTCGATCCTCTATGCGAATGGCGAGAAGCTTACTTTCGCGGGCAATCCGATTGTGTCGGGCAGCACGATGGTCAGCACGATCACGAGCAATCTCGGTTACACCGTCGACGCCGTCTATCCCTGCACTTCCTGTACTTCCAGCGCTTCGCCGACAGGCAGTGCCTGGGTGCTCTATGGCGGCCTCGCCAACGCTACGTCTTATGTCCTGAGGAAGAACGGGATCGAACTCGACCGGGTGAGCTTCAGCCGCGTCCACACGAATTTTCCGGCAAATCAGGTAGGGCAGCTGGCAGCGCAGCAGGACTGGAAGGCGACGGACAAGATCGGCCGCACCTTCAAGGTCACGCTGCAGGCGAGGAACATCATGACCTGCCAGCTCGGCTCGGACGGCTGGGGAATAAGCAACGGACATGACAAGACGACTTTGAATCCCGTCCGGGTGATCACGCCCAGCGGCGTCGAAACCGGCATCACCTACAAGAATATCACGCAGTTCAGCGCGTCGCGCATTGTACCGGTCTCGTCGATCACGCGGGGAGGCCGGACCTGGCTATACAATTTCGTGGACACGAATGACGGCGGCGGCACGCTGACCACGACCGACCCGCTGGGCAATAGTCAGACGCGGATTGCGGTCGGCAATCCGGTGCCCTGGGTCACCGGCTGGGGTTCCATTGACTCCGCCTGCTTCGTCTCGACCACGGGTTCGGACGTGGTCCAGAACAAAGACGAGTTCAACCAGCAGACGAACTTCGCCTATCAGTCGCAGGGAACGCTCAGCGCCACCACTCTCCCTGAGGGCAACGCCCGCCAGTATCAACATGACAGCCGCGGCAACCTGATCCGCGTCACCAGCGTCGCCAAGCCCGGCTCGGGGCTCGCGGCGATTGTCCTCTATCAGGCCGACTATGACGCGACCTGTTCGGTGCCAGTGAAATGCAACAAGCCGAATTGGACGCGGGATGCGAATGGCGGCGAGACCCATTTCGAATATGATCCGGCGCATGGCGGCGAGACCAGGGTCACCATGCCGCCCGACAGCGCCGGCGTGCGACCGGAGCGGCGATCGACCTACGAGGCCATCAATGTGGGGGACGGCACCCTCTATCGTCTTGTCCAGGCGTCGGAATGCAGGACTCTGGCATCATGCGCCGGCAGCTCGGACGAGGTGCGGCACAGCTTCACCTATGTCGGAAACACCTTCCTTCGCGCGACGGAGACCGTGACCTCGGATGGCCTGTCGCTGGCGACCAGCTATACCTATGACGATGCCGGCCATCTCGTGACCGTGACCGGTCCCGGCGGAGGTACGACGACGTTCCTCTACGATGCCGTCGGGCGAAAGATCGGAACGATCAGTACCGATCCGGATGGAGCGGGACCGCTTCCCCGGATTGCAAAGCGAATCAACTATAATGATGACGATCAGGTCACCAAGGTCGAGGATGGCACCGCAACCGACGTGACCGCGGGCGCGCTTGCCGCGATGACGGTCACTCAGGTCACCGATACGATCTATAATTCCTACGGCGAGAAGATCGTCGAGACCCTATCGTCGGGCGGTACCGCCTATCAGCTGAGGCAGTATAGCTATGACGGTGCGGCGCGCCTCGAATGCGCCGCCATGCGGATGAACCCGGCCGCGTTCGGCGCGTTGCCGGCCAGCGCTTGTGTGCTGGGCACCGAAGGCAGCGAGGGGCCGGATCGGATCACCCGCAAATTCTATGACGCCGCGGGACGTTTGCAGCAGATCCGCAAGGCCGTCGGAACGAGCGTCGAGCAGGCCTATGTGACGTACAGCTTCTCGCCCAACGGCAAGGAGCAATATGTCGTCGATGCGAACGGCAATCGCGCGCAACTGGTCTATGACGGGTTCGACCGGCACTTGCAGTGGCGCTTCCCATCTTCGGGCGCCGTTTCGGGCTTCAATCCGGCCACTGCCGCCACGGCGCTGGCGAGCGCCGGCGCGGTGAGCGGCGCAGACTATGAAGAATATGGCTATGACGCGAGGGGCAACCGCACGCGCCTGCGCAAGCGCGACGGGCGCACCTTCACCTACGCCTATGATGCGCTGAACCGGATAACCTCGAAGATCGTGCCGGAAGCTTGCGTGTCAGGCTATGCCTGCACCAATGTGCCGCCCTCGCTGACGCGCGATGTCTATTATAGTTACGATCTGCGTGGCCTGCAGACGGCGGCAAGGTTTGACGGCCCTTCGGGCAGCGATGCCGTAATTAACGGCTATGACGGGCTTGGGCGGATCATCTCGACGACCACCGCAATGGGCGGCGTAAGCCGAACGCTGACTTTCCAATTCAGTGCAGATGGCAATCGAACGCGCGTTACGCATCCCGACGGCGCATATTTCGCCATGGATTACGACGGATTGGACCGGATGAGCGCGGCACGATGGTGGACCGGCGCCACAGGTACCGTGCCTTTCATGGGCATCGGCTACGATGCCCAGGGACGGCGCGCCAATACCAACCGCGCGAGCAGCATGACGGGCTATGGCTATGATGCGATTTCCCGCCTTGCCAGCCAGACGCAGGGGTTTGCCGGCGGCGCCGGGAATATGACCGCTACCTTCGGGTATAATGCGGCGAGCCAGATCGTCAGGTTCGGCCGCAGCAACTCGGACTATGCGTACAACGCTTATGCATCCACCAGCCGCACCTATGTCCCGAATGGCCTCAACCAATATGCCGCGGTAGGCGGCAACGGCTATGGTTATGACGCCAATGGCAACCTGACTTGGGACGGCGGCATCGCCTACACCTATGATGCCGAGAACCGGCTAGTGAGCGCTTCGACCGGTGCGAACCTGGTCTATGATCCCTTGGGGCGTCTCTACCAGACGTCGGGTGGCAGCGCCGGCGTCACGCAGTTCCTGTACGACGGCAACAACCTCGTCGCCGAGTATAGTGGCAGCGGGGCATTGCTGCGCCGCTACATGTTCGGTCCCGCCGAGGACGAGCCCATCCTGTGGGACGAGGGCGGCGCGATGAACTGTTCGGCAACCAAGGTCTTCCATGCCGATCACCTGGGCTCGATCATCGCGACCGCCGATTGCTGGGGCAACCGCACGGGGATCAACAGCTACGATGAATATGGCTTGCCGGGCAGCGGCAACGCTGGTCGCTTCCAGTATACCGGCCAGGCTTGGATACCCGAGCTGGGCATGTACTATTACAAGGCGCGTATCTACTCGCCGATGCTTGGGCGATTCATGCAGACGGATCCGATCGGGTATTTCGATCAGATGAACTTGTATGCCTATTCCTCAAACGATCCCATTAACGCTTCTGATCCTTCAGGTCTCTGCGGCCCGGCGTGCATCGGGCTTCTGGTGGAGATGCTGAATCAGGCAACCAGCGATTCCGACCGGGCGGCTTGGGGCGCCGCCTATGAGCAAGCGAAGAATGGGCACGTCCTGGGTGCGCTGGGCTCGGTAAAGACCCAGGTCGCCAGGCTCGGTATCTCTGCGCTGAGTGGCGGCCTGGCCGGGAGGGTCGGGACCGCCATTATCCGGACGCAGGAGCTGAAGACCGCGGTAGTGATGACGACGGCCGTTGGTGGGGCGCTCGGCGTTGGCCAGCGTACCGTTGAGAATGCAATGGCGGGCCGTCCACTGGATGACGGCTTGGTCAGGGCGGGTATTGTAAATGCGGCGACGGCTGGATTGGGCACCTATTTGGGAATGACTCGGGCGGATTTCCTGGTTCCCATCGGCCCGGGCCGGCGCAACGAGTTGGCCGGCGCCATTGGCGACCAGGTTGGTGCGGCGGGGCAGGCCGCCTTCACCGCTGCCACTTCCGATGTGGCCTCATCGGCTTTCGGTGACGCCCATATCGTCGTCAATGGAAGGAAATGTCCCAAGCCGACGCTTTTAAATGGCTTCGGCGCCTGGGATGGCTGTTCCGATTAGGATATTGAGATGAAGCTGAACAGCATTGTTGGAACGATTTCTTTATCGATACCGTCAATTGTTCCATATGGAATACTGGTATATATTCTTCAGGCGGTATATTTCGTGAGAAATGGCAGCCTGTCAGTTCACATTTCGATGTGGGCGTGTTTGATAGTAGCTTTCTTGATGATTAACTACTTAAGATATAGGCGGATGATAGATAGTGCTCCCGTTATTGGTGGTGTGATGACATCGGTAGGTGTATTATTTGTCTTAATGTCCGTATTGAGTTTTGTGCACGTCGTTGCCGCTGTTGTGATATGATCGAACCAGACGCATGAGGCATGATATATATTTCATGATCGATGCCGAGGGGGTTGAGGTCATATCGAGTTGGGCGCGGCACTTGTTCATTTGATGAATATAATGAATAGCTGAACCATAATAGATTTATGTTGCTGTTATTACGGTTGCAACTTGCCGTCTCTTTCCGTTTCGCCAAGGGAAGCCGGAGAATGCCGCGCCGGGGCATGTGAGAACCGAAGAGTGTACGGTTTCATCGGCAAGATCATATGCTTCAAAATTTATCCTGGTAAATCATAATATTATATGGAATGCATTGCGCGCTAGGGAGCAGGTTCCGTTCTGATCGATGAGGGAATTGCCATGCGCGGCGCGGTGACAGGATTGGCCTTGCTGGCAGCGGCCTGTGGCGGGCCGAGGACGACCAACGATCCCGCCGCGCAGAACGTGATCGAGGCGACCTCGAAGGGCGTGCCCGCCAAGGTCGCCGCCGGCACCTGCAACGACAAGCCCGATTTCGTCCCGGTCTACAAGGAAGCCAAGATCATCAGCTGCACCAGCGGTGACGTGGCGGTGACGGGCAAGCGCAGCGGCACGGTGATCTACACCGATTTCGCCGCGCCCCCGGCGATCCTCGCCTGGTCGAAGGAGCAGGCCATCGCCTCGGGCCTGACGCCCGGCATCGAGGACGGCAAGTCGTTCAGCGCGGCGGAAGGCGACCGGCGCACGCTGCGGGTGATGGCGGAGCCGGGCACGGCCGTGACCAACGTCACCGTCAACTGGGGCGTGCGGCGCTAAGCCCGGGAATTCAGGCCTCGACGATCTCGGCGATGCCGAATCGGCCGGCCTGATAGTCGAGAAAGGCCTGGCGGATTTCGGCCTCGCTGTTCATCACGAAGGGCCCGTGCGCCACGATCGGCTCGTCGATCGGCGCGGCGTGGCCGAACAGGAACAGCGCCGGCTCGGAAGCGGTGATGGTCACTGCGGCGCCCGGAGTCAGCTCGGCGAGATGGAAATGCGCAATCGGGGTGCCTTCCACGTGGAACATGCCCCGCACGGCATAGAGGAGCACATCGCGCCCCTCGAGGCCGGAGAAGGTGATGCTGCCGCCGGCTGCGATCTCGACCCAGCTCAGGAACACGTCGGTCAGCGAATCGACCGTGCCCCTCGCGTCGCCGAATGCGCCGGAGATCAGATGGACGGTGGCGCCGCTGCCGGTGGTGACCGCAGGGATCGCCTCGGCCTGCGCGCCGACATAGCGCGGGGCGGTCATCTTGAGCCGGGCGGGCAGGTTCACCCAGAGCTGGAGGATTTCCATCGGCCCGCCGTCGCGCTTGAAGTCCGCCGGTGAGACCTCGGCATGAACGATGCCGCTGCCGGCGGTCATCCACTGGATGCCCCCGGCGCGGATGATGCTCGCATGGCCGGCGCTGTCGGTATGCGCCAGCGCGCCCGCCAGGATGAAAGTCACTGTCTCGAAGCCGCGATGCGGATGCGGGCCGAAGGGCAGGCCGCGATTGCTCGGCGGATAGGCTTGCGGCCCGTGATGGTTGAGGAACAGGAAGGCGCCGACATGCCCGATCGCCGGGCCGGGAACCGGGCGCCGCGTGACGAGGTCGCCGATGTCGTCGCGAAAGGCCGGATGCACCCGCTTCACCGTTCGCATCGCATCGCATCACCTCACCTCACCTTCTCAGCAGGAACACCGCATGTTCGGCGAACAGATTGGCCATCGCCGATCCGCAGCTTTGGTCGCCCGAGAGGAACCAGCTGCCTTCCAGCGTGATTCCCCGGCCCTGCACGAACGCACGGAAATCGTCGACAGTCACATGGTGGATGTTGGGCGTGGCATACCATTCGACCGGCAGCAGCCGCGTCACCGGCATCCGCCCGCCGAACAGCAGCGAGGCGCGCACCCGCCAATGGGCGAAATTGGGGAAGGAGACGAAGGCGTGCCTGCCGATACGCAGCAGATTCTCCAGCACCATGTCCGGGTGGCGGGTGGTCTGCAGCGTCTGGCTGAGAATGGCATAGTCGAAGCTGTTGTCGGGATAGTCGGCCAGGTCGGTATCGGCGTCGCCCTGCACTACCGAGAGCCCGCGGCCCACCGCCGCCGCCACGTCGCCGGCATCGAGCTCGAGCCCGCGCGCATCGACCTGGCGCGTGTCGCGCAGCGCCGCCATCAGCGCGCCGTCGCCGCAGCCGATGTCGAGCACGCGGCTGCCGGCCGCCACGTTCGCCGCGATGATCGCCAGGTCCGGGCGCAGGGTCATCGCGTATAGAGGTCCGTGTCGTGCCGCTCCATGCAGCGCTCGGGATGCGGGATCTGCGTCCAGCCGAGCTTGGCGTAGAGCGGCTGCATGTCGCGAGTGAAGAGCAGCCAGCGCCGCAGGCCCGCCAGCTCGGGATGCGCCTGCACCGCTTCGAGCATCTGCGTCGCCACGCCCCGGCCCCGGTGCGCGGGCAGCACGAACACGTCCGCCAGATAGGCGAAGGTGGCCTGATCGGTGATCAGCCTGGCAAAGCCCACCTGCTCGTCCTGGCCCGCCTCGTCCTTGGCGAAGGCGCCGGCGCAGAAGGAGTTGCGGATCGAGTTCTCGACGATGTGCCGCGGGATGCCCCTGGCCCAATAGGATCCGCTCAGGAAAGCATGGATCAGGTCGAGATCCAGCTCCGTCTTGTCGAACGAGATGCGATAGTCGCTCATGCCGTCCCCGCCTCGAGGAAGCCGCGCACCACCCGGTCGAGCTCGGGGCTCTCGAGCAGGAAGGCGTCATGGCCGAAGGGTGATCGCAGCTCGACGAAGCTCGCCCGCGCGCCCGCTGCGTTGAGCGCGTGGACGATGGTGCGCGATTCGCTCGTCGGATAGAGCCAGTCGGTGTCGAAGCTGACCACGCAGAAGCGCGCGCCGCTGCCCCGGAAGGCGTTGGCGAGCAGCCCGCCATGCTCCTCGGCCAGGTCGAAATAGTCGAGCGCCCGGGTGATGTAGAGATAGGAATTGGCGTCGAACCGGTCGACGAACGCCAGGCCCTGGTGGCGCAGATAGCTCTCCACCTGGAAGTCCGCGTCGAAGCCGAAGGTCTTGGCGCCATCCGGCTTCTCCGGGCGGCTCTGCAGCTTGCGCCCGAACTTGGCGGTGAGCCCGGCCTCGGAAAGATAGGTGATGTGCGCCGCCATCCGCGCCACCGCCAGCCCGGCGGCGGGAGGATCATTGTCGGCATAATAGTCGCCGCCGCGCCATTTGGGATCGGCCATCACGGCCTGGCGGCCGACTTCGTGGAAGGCGATGTTCTGCGCGGAGTGCCGCGCGGCGCTGGCGATGACCACGGCCGAGGCGACGCGCTCGGGATAGGTCGCCGCCCAGCTCAGCGCCTGCATGCCGCCCATCGAGCCGCCCACCACGGCGAACAGCTTCCCCACGCCGAGATGGTCGAGCAGCATCGCCTGGGCGCGGACCATGTCGCGGATGGTGATGACCGGGAAGCCCATCCCCCAGGGCTTGCCCGTGGCGGGATTGACCGTCGCCGGCCCCGAGCTGCCCAGGCAGCTGCCCAGCACGTTCGAGCAGACGACGAAATAGCGATCGGTGTCGATCGGCTTGCCCGGCCCCACCATGCGCGCCCACCAGCCGGGCTTGCCGGTGCGCGGATGGGTGGAGGCGACATGCTGGTCGCCGGTCAGCGCATGGCACACCAGGATCGCGTTGCCGCCATCGGCGGCGAGGGTGCCATAGGTCTCGTAGCCGATGTCGAGCGGCGACAGCAGCCCGCCGCCGTCGAGGCGCAACGGCCCCGGCAGCGTCACCGAACGGCCAGTGCCATAACGCGGATCGTCGGACATTCCGCGGTCGTTAGGAGGCTGCGCGCCGCGGTTCAAGCGGCCTTGGCATCGATCCGCGTGCCGAGGACGGCGGCGGCCGCCATCCGTCCGGTCTGCGCAGCGCCGTTCATATAGCCCGGAAAGGCATCGGAGAGATGCTCGCCCGCGAACCAGATCCGTCCCGCATGGGGCACCTGGTCGTTGCCCTCGCCTTCGATGTACAGCAGCTTCGAGAAGCGGGTGAGCTGGCCGGGGGCATAGTTGCAATAGGCGCCGAGGGTGAGTGGCTGGGCATGCCAGTTGGTGCGGGTGAACGGGCCGGTGGCGGCCTCGACCAGCCCGGGGATCGCGGCGGCGGCGCTGGCGGCGAAGCGCGCGGCGAGCGCGGACGGCGCCTCGCTCGCGGCGCGCAGCACTTCGCCGCCGCCGAGGAACCAGGTCCAGACCGGCGACAGCCCGTCCTTGCGATGGACGCTGCCGTCCCAGCCCAGCGCCCAGCCGGCCCGCGGATCGGTTTGCCACAGCTCGCCGCCCACGCCCATCGGCCGGCGCCACGGCGTCGCGTTGGTGCCGGACTGGACCTTCTCGTTGAAGCCCAGCTCCATCTCGCCGATGAAGGCGCGCCAGGCGGCGGGAAGCGGCACGCGGAAATCGATCTGGCGAGTGAGCGGCCCCGGCACCGCGACGATCAGCGTATCGGCATCCGCGGCCGAGCCGTCGAGGAAATGCAGCTTCAGCCCGGGCTCGACCCGGTGCAGGCGCTTGCCCGTGGCGATCCGATCGGCATGGACCGCGCTGATCGCCTCGACCAGCGCCGAGCTGCCGCCCTCGATCACATAGCGTTCGTCGGCGCCGCCCAGCACTTCGGCGCGCCGGCCGTCCACTGTCGGCAGGTTGAAGATCAGCTCGATCGCCGAGGCGCGGTTCGGCTCGACGCCATATTCGGTGCGGCTGGTCGCCTCGAGCAGCTGGCGGACCCAGGGCGCGCGGATCTGCGCCGCGTGCCGTTCGAGATAGTCGTGGATCGACAGGCGATCGAGGCCGGGGGCGACGCGGGCATGGTCCCGGTCGAGCCGATCGGCGTCCCGGCCGATCTGCGCCGCGATCGGACGCAGTGCCGTGGCCAGCTCCGCGTCGCTCACGAGCCGGCCGTCGGCGAGGATCAGCGTGTCGTGCGGCTCGCTCTTGCGGTCGAGCAGCGCCACGCCGTAGCGCTTGAGCAGCGCGTGCATGTCATAGTGATCGGTGTTGACCAGCTGGCCGCCTGCCTCGAACGCCCATTCGCCCGATCGGTGGGTGTGCATTCGCCCGCCGGTGCGGGTGCGGCCTTCGTACAGGAATGCATCGACGCCCGCCTTGCGCAGATGGTGGAGCGCGCTGAGGCCGGCGATGCCGCCGCCGATGATCGCCACGCGGCCCGGCGCGCGCGCCGCGGCGGGGCGGGGCAGGGCGCCGGCCATGCCGGCCGCGGCCATCGCCCGCAGCACCGCGCGCCGCGTCGCGCCGCTCGCGCCCTTGACCGGCATCGCCTCGCCGGCCGCTTCCAGATTGCGTCGCCGCGCCGCTTCCAGCGCGCGCCAGACGATGCCGTTCCCCCGCATTGCCCCTCCCCGGCTCCCTTTAACCATGAAGCCCTAGAGCCTGACCCTTGCCATCCGGTAACCATTCCGCCAAGCCGCGCGGCCATGACCGCACACTCCGACAGCCCCCGGCCCAAGCCCTGGATCATGGAAATCGCCCCCTATGTGCCGGGGCGCTCCACCACCGATGACGGCCGCAAGGTCTCGAAGCTCTCGTCCAACGAGAATCCGCTCGGCACGTCGCAAAAGGCGCGCGATGCGTTCCTGACCGCGGCGACCAGCCTCGAGCGCTATCCCGATGCCAGCGCCGTCGAGCTGCGCGAGACGATCGCGGCGAAATACGACCTCGATCCCGCTCGCATCATCTACGGCAACGGCTCGGACGAGGTGCTCCACCTGGCCGCCGGCGCCTTTGCCGGCCCGGGCGACGAGATCATCTATGTCCATTACGGCTTCACCGTGTACCCGATCGCCACGCGCCGCGTCGGCGCGACGCCGGTGGTGGCGCCGGACAAGGACTATGCGACCGATGTCGACGCCATCCTCGCCTCGGTGACCGAGCGCACGAAGATCGTCTTCGTCGCCAACCCCAACAACCCGACCGGCACCTATGCGCCGCGTTCGGAGATATTGCGCCTCCATGCCGGGCTGCCCAGCCATGTGCTGCTGGTGCTCGACCATGCCTATGCCGAATATATCGAAGGCGATGACGACGATGGCGGCATGGAGCTGGCCCGCACCGCGCCCAACGTGCTGGTGACGCGCACCTTCTCCAAGATGTACGGCCTCGCCGCCGAGCGGATCGGCTGGGGCTATGCCTCCGCGCCGATCATCGAGGCGATGCACCGCATCCGCCTGCCCTTCTCGATCACCATCGCGGGCACCGCGGCGGCGGTCGCGGCGCTGGGCGATACCGATTTCGTCGCCCACACCAAGGCGCACAATGCCGAGTGGCGCCGCTGGTTCGCCGACGAGATCGCCAAGCTCGGCAACAAGGGCCTGCGCGCCGTGCCGAGCCAGGCCAATTTCGTCCTCGTGCTGTTCGAGGGCCATCTCACCGCCGAGGCGGCGTACAAGGGGCTGATGGACGCCGGCTATATCGTCCGCTGGCTGCCCGGCCAGGGGCTCCCGCACGGCCTGCGCATCACCATCGGCACCGAGGACGAGACGCGCGGCGTGATCGCGGCGCTGCGGGCAATGGCGGGCGAGGGCTGATGCTGCCCGCGCCTGTGGAAGACGGGCGGCAACAGCCGCCCTTTGCCCGGGTGACGATCATCGGCCTGGGCCTGATCGGCTCGTCGATCGCGCGCGCAGTGAAGCAGCACATGCCGAGCGTGCGCGTGACCGGCTTCGACGCCGATCCGGCGGTGCGCGAGACTGCCCAGCGCATCGCGCTGTGCGACGACGTTGCCGACACCGCCGGCACATCGGTGATCGATGCCGATCTCGTCATCCTCTGCGTTCCCGTCGGCGCGATGGGCGCGGCGGCGGCCGACATCGCCGCGGACCTGCCCGCCGACGCGATCGTCAGCGATGTCGGCTCGTGCAAGGAAAGCGTGGTCGAGGCGGTGCGCGCCGCGCTGGCGGAGACGACCTTCGTTCCCGCGCATCCGGTGGCGGGCACCGAGAATAGCGGGCCCGAGGCCGGCTTCGCCTCGCTGTTCCATGGCCGCTGGTGCATCGTCACGCCGGTGGAGGGCACCGCGCCCTTCGCCGTCGAGCGCGTCCGCGAATTCTGGCGCCGCCTGGGTGCCGAGGTCGAGACGATGGCGCCCGATCATCACGATCGCGTGCTGGCGGTGACCAGCCATTTGCCGCACCTGATCGCCTATACGATCGTCGGCACCGCGTCGGACATGGAGGAAGTCACCCAGTCCGAGGTGATCAAATATTCGGCCGGCGGCTTTCGCGACTTCACGCGCATCGCCGCCTCGGATCCGACCATGTGGCGCGACGTGTTCCTGGCGAACAAGGAAGCGGTGCTCGACATGCTCCAGCGCTTCTCGGAGGATCTGACGGCGCTCCAGCGCGCGATCCGCTGGGGCAAGGGCGACGAGCTGTTCGAGCTGTTCAGCCGCACCCGCGCGATCCGGCGCTCGATCATCGAGCAGGGCCAGGACGACGCGGCGCCCGATTTCGGCCGCACGCACGACTAGGCCGGGGACCGATACTCCCTCTCTCGTCATCCCGGCGAAGGCGGGGATCCAGGATAGTGCGGGATATCGACGCCATCGCACCATCGCTCTCCGGAGAGCGGCAGGACTATCGCTCGCGCCCGGCGCCTGGCCCTGGGGCCTGCCTCCGGGTTCCTACAGGGCGACCGGGACGGCCCGCCGAAAGGTCGCGAAAGCCCCTACCCGCGGGACGGTTCGCGGCGTGCAAATTTCCCTATTTTCCCGAGGATGCGGGGCATCTCGCAACTTCCTTGCGCGCGAGGGGTCCTATTTCTCCAACAGGTCGAAAGAGCGGCCGGGCGCCAATCCGGCCGCGGGAACAGGCCATGGGAAATCCTACATTGCAAGCCGTGGCCGGCGCCGGCCGGTAGCGCTCAGCCGTTCAGCGCATTGATCCCCGCATGCACCCGCGCCTCGGCCTCGGCGCGGGGCAGGCCCGGCGGGATCATCGGCTCGAACCGGAAGGTGACGACGCCCGGCTTCTTGATCCCGTGCTTGGGCCAGACATGGCCGCTCTTCACTGCGATCGGCACCACGGGCAGGTCGAGCATCCGGTAGAGCCCGGCAAAGCCCGAGCGCAGCGCGGGCTTCTCGCCCGGCTTCACCCGCGTCCCCTCCGGAAAGATCATCACCGACCGGCCCTGCTGCAACGCCGCCTGCGCGTCCTTCATCATCGCGCGCAGCGCCGAGGCATTGGCGGTGCGGTTGACGATGATGACGCCATAGCGCCGCGCCGCCCAGCCCCAGAGCGGGATCCGCGCCAGCTCGCGCTTCATCACCGTGGCGGGCGAGCCCAGCAGCCGGCTCAGCTCCAATGCCTCGAACAGCGATTCGTGCTTGCCCGCGAACAGCACCGGCCCCTTGGGAATCTCGCCCTCGATCTTCACCCGGATCCCCAGGATCCAGCGCGCCGACCAGCGCATCAGCGCCACCCAGCCCATCGCATAGCTGCGCAGCGAATCGCCGCCCAGCAGCGCGACCAGGGGCACGAGCAGCACCATCGGCACCGACAGGCCGTAGAAGAAGATCGAGAAGGCGAGCGTGCGGAGCAGGTTCATCAGCTGGCGCCGAGCAGCAGCGCGATCCGCCGCACGAGATATTTGTGATATTCGCGGAACAGCATCGCGAAGCCCGGCTGGCTGCGCACCGGATCGCCGATCACCTCGACGCCCTTCAGGGCATGGGCCAGCTCGAGCCGCGCGCGCGGCATGTGCCAGTCCGAGGTCACCAGCCGCACCGTCCGGTACTGGTGCTCCTTCACCCATTCCGCGGTCTCCTCCGCGTTGGAGCGGGTGTCGACCGCCTGCCAGCCCAGGTCGACGCAGCAGCGCATCAGCTTCCGGTCGATCTTGTATTCCGCCGCGAACTCGCCGGGGCGCACATCGGGATCGACGCCGCTGACCAGCATCCGCTTCGCATCGCCGGCGCGCAGCACCTCGAGCCCGCGATCGATCCGCTTTGATCCGCCGGTCAGCACCACGATCGCGTCGGTCTTGCGGTTCTCCAGCGGATGGCCGAGCGACAGCATGAACGCCGCGAAGCCGAGCAGCCAGGCGATCACCACCAGGGCGATGAGGCGCAGGATCACAGCGTGCGGCCCAGCGCGCGCAGCACGGTGCTCCGCGCCGCGAAGGTGGCGAGCAGCGCAAAGCCCAGCGGCAGCAGCAGGAGCAGGAACCAGTCGCGCTGCTGCAACGCCACGCCGCTCAGCATCTCCGAGCCCACCAGCGCCATGCGCGACTGGAGGAACCAGACGAGCCCCAGCGCCGCCGCGGTGCCGAGCAGGCCGCCGAACAGCGTGTCGAACGCGATCCGCCGCTGGAACAGGCGGGCAATCTGGACATCGGTGGAGCCGAGCATGTGCAGCACATCGATGGTGTCGCGGTGCGTGTCCAGCCCCGAACGCGCGGCGAGCAGCACGACGGCGGCGGTGGCGGTGGCGATCAGCAGCATCAGCCCCACTGCGAGCCAGCTCATCGTGGTCATGAAGCCGCGCACCGGCGAGAGCCATTGCGCGTGCCGGTCGATCCGGGCGGCGGGGGCGATGGCGCGGGCGGTGCGCTCGACCATGGCCAGGCTGCTGCCATGCACTTCGACATCGATCATCGCCGGCATCGGCAGATCGGGATCGAGCCCGGTGTCGCCCAGCCAGGGCTTGAGCAGCTCGGCGAGCCGCTGGCGATCGACTTCGGCCGCGCGCACCACGCCCGGGATCCTGGCCACCGCCGCGCGGATCGCCGCCGCCTCGCCGTCGCGCGTCGCCGCATTGGGCTCGACGATCTGGATGGTGAGCCGCCCCGCGAGCTGGCGGTCGAGCTGTGCGGTGGCGGCGAACATGCCCAGCCCCAGCGCGCCGGCGAGCACGGTCAGGAACAGCATGATCGCCATGATCCAGGTCATGGCGCGCGTGCGCCGGCTCTCGTCGAGCAGGCGGCGATCGGGCGCATTGGGGTTGAGGCTCAGCTTCATCCGCGCCCCGGCGGGTTGCGCAACGCGCCGGTCGGGTCGTTGAGCCGGCCCTTTTCGAGCCGCATCATGTGCGCGTTGGGAATGCGGTTGAGCAGGTGGAAGTCGTGCGTCGCGACCACCACGGTGGTGCCCAGGCGGTTGAGGCTGTCGAACAGATGCAGCAGCCGCTCGGCCATGTCGGGATCGACATTTCCGGTCGGCTCGTCGGCGACGAGCAACTCGGGGCGGCCGATCACCGCGCGGGCGATGGCGATGCGCTGCTGCTCGCCGCCGGAGAGCGTCGGCGGCCGGGCGCGGCCGCGATCGGTCAGCCCCACCCAGGCGAGCATCTCGCGCACCGGCGCCTCGATATCGCCTTCGGACACGCCCGCCACCCTTAGCGGAAGCGCGATATTGTCATAGGCGGAGAGATGGGGGACGAGCCGGAAGTCCTGGAACACCACGCCGATCCGCCGGCGAAAGCCGGGCAAGCGGGCGCGGGGCAGGGCGCCCGCGTCCTCGCCGAACAGGCGCACCGTGCCGCGGCTCGGGCGCTGGGCCAGGTACAGGAGCTTGAGCAGCGAGGTCTTGCCTGCGCCGGAGGGGCCGGTGAGGAAATAGAAGGCGCCGGTGTTCAGCGTGAAGCTGATGTCCGAGAGAGTCTCGTCGCCCGAACCATAGCGCAGGCCGACATTCTCGAATTGGACGATGCTGGCCATCTGGCTCCCGGCGCTTCCCTCGCGCCTGCCATCGCACAGCCGCTGGCGGGTCACAAGAAGCTGGGGATACTCGGGCCGGGGACTCTTGTGGGCGCGAATCGATGGGTCTAGAATCGTGACAATCGGGCGACAGGGCCCCGTGTCGTGAGCCGCGCGTAATGATCCTCGAATGTAGCCAGTGCCGTACCCGCTACCTGGTGCCCGACAGCGCCATCGGTGCCGATGGCCGCACGGTGCGCTGCGCGAGCTGCAAGCATAGCTGGTTCCAGGCGCCGGTCGCGCTCGACCTGACGACGCGGGCGACGGACGCCGACGGCCCGGTCACCCAGACCCCGGGCCGCGCGGCCGAGCTGCCGAAGCGCGAGGCGCCGGCACCGCGCGTGTTCGACGATGCGTCGATCACCGCCGCGGCGGGCGGGCCCGCGCCGGACTATGATCCCTTCGCGCCCCAGCCGCCGTTCAAGCCGCGCAGGAATCCGGCGCGGCGCTGGACCGCGGCCGCGTTCGTCGCCGGCTTCTCGATGCTGCTCGGCACCGGGGCGATCCTCTATTCGGGCGCGCCCGGGCTGGCGGCGCAGATGGGGTTCGGCCTCGGCATGGGTGGCGAGGTGGAGACGCCGCTGCTGTTCACCGACAAGAATGTCGAACGGCGCACCCAGACCAACGGCAGCGAGCTGTTCATCATCTCGGGCAAGGTCGCGAACCCTAGCTCGGACAAGCAGCATGTGCCCGATATCCGCATCGAGCTGCGGAACGAGCAGGACCAGCTGGTCTATAGCTGGCGAGTAACCCCGCAGGTCCGCGAACTCGGTCCCAAGCAGACGATCGACTTCAATTCGGCCCAGCTCGATCCGCCGCGCAGCGCACGTACGGCGCGGCTGACCTTCGCTACCGAAATCGGCGGTTGACCCACCAGAGCCGCGTGCCGTGGAGCGCGGCGGCGACGACCATGCCGAATCCCGAGGCGAGGACCAGGCCGGTCGCGCCCCAGCCGGCAAGATGGACGAATGCCAGCCCCGCCCCGCCGGTGACGAGGAAGAAGGCGATCACCGAGTTGACACCGGCCACCACCTGGTCGCCCAGCGAGCGCAGCGCATAGACGAACACCACCTGCATCCCGTCGAACAGGATGAATGGCGCCCATATCGGCAGCATCGCCAGCGCGAGCCTCTGCACCTCGGGCACCGCGGGGAACAGCGCGACGAAGGGATGCGGGACCAGGATCAGCAGCGCCGCCAGCACGCCCGTCGCCAGGGCCGCCAGGGCCGCGGCGATGGCGGCCCGGCGCGCGGCGGCCTGGGGCACGCCCTCGCCCACCGCGTTGCCCACGCGCACGCCCGCCGCCGATCCCAGGCCCAGCGCCACCGAGAAGGTGACGTTGTGGATCGAGAAGACGATCTGGAAGGCATGGGTGGTGACTTCGCCCAGTTCGGTCGAGAGGGCGATCAGGATCGAGAAGCCGATGAGCTCGAGCCCCGAGGCGATGGCGGGGACCAGGCCGAACAGCGCGAGCCCCAGCGCGCCCTTCAGCGAGGCGCGGCTGAAGATGCCGGCCAGGTCGTGCACGCCGCGCTGCCTGGCCCGGGGCAGCGTCCAGGCCGCGCCGATCATTCCCGCCGCGCCCAGCGCCGAGGCGATCGTCGTGGCCAGCGCCGCGCCGACGGCACCCATGGCGGGCAGGCCCAGATGCCCGCCGGACAGCGCCCAGGCGAGCAGCGCGTTGACCGGCAGGATCGCAAGGTTGACGACCGTCACGCGCTGCGGCCGGCTCACGCCCTCCAGGAAGAAGCTCGCGGTGACGATCAGCAGCTGGAAGGGATAGGCGAGCGCCATCACCCGCACGACGTCGGCGGCGAGCGGCGCGATCTCGCCCGCCACGCCGATGCCGCGCAGCATCGGCTCGGCAAGGGCGAACAGCGCCAGCGCGCTGATCATGCCCAGCGCGATGGCGAGCAACAGCCCCTGGTGAAAGGCGCGGCCGGTGCCGGGCAGGTCCTTCGCGCCATCGGCGCGCGAGACATGGACGAGCACGCCCGAAAGCGCGCCCAGCCCCATCACGATGCCCGGGAAGGTGAGCGCGCGGCTCGCCCCCAGCGCGGCCACCTCTTCCGTGCCGGTGAAGCCGACGACGATCACGTCGGTGACGTGGAGGATCGTCCAGTTGAGGCTGGTCAGCGCCACCGGCCAGGCGAGCGACAGGATTCGGCGCATCTCGGCGGAAAGGGCGGGGGAGAGGCGCATGGGAGGGGGCGCTTAGCGGATTTCGCGCCGTTTGGAAAAGCGTGCGGCAATGGCTTGCAATGTCCGAAACGCATTGCTAGGGGCCGCTGCCTTACCAGCCGTCGGTATTCATCCGGCGGAGTTTCACGTGCGGTCGTGGCGGAACTGGTAGACGCGCAACGTTGAGGTCGTTGTGGCCGAAAGGCCGTGGAAGTTCGAGTCTTCTCGACCGCACCAGTGAAACACGCAGCGCCCGGCAGAGCCGGGCGCGGGCTCCCGTCCGCGGTGCCGCCATTTTTTCCAGAACCGGGCAAACTTCTGCGACAAGTGGCGATTAGCCACGCGGCATTCATGCAAGCGGTGTCAGGTGCGCCGCGGGTCTTCGATGAGGGTGGGGGAATTGATGCGTTCGAGGCTGAAGCTGGGTTGTGCGGTTGCCGGTCTGCTCGTCGGCGTGATGCCCGGCGGGGCATGGGCCCAGGCGCAGCAACAGCCCATGCCTTCGCCGAGCCAGGATCATCCCGCCCGGCAGCATGCGTCGCAGCCGGCCGCCGCGCAGGATCAGGGTCCGGACGAGACGGGCGACGAAGGCACGATCGTCGTCAACGGCGTGCTGCCCGGCGCGGTCAAGACCGACGTCAAGCCCGAGGTCCAGCTCAATCCGGCCGATATCCGCGCCTATGGCGCCTCGAACGTCTCGGAGCTGATCACGGCGCTGCAGGCGCAGCTCGGCAGCAGCTCGGGCCGCGGCGACGAGCAGCCGGTGATCCTGATCAGTGGCCGCCGCTCGAGCATGAACGAAGTGCGCGACCTGCCCACCGAGGCGATCGACCGGATCGATATCCTGCCCGAGGAAGTTGCGCTGCAATATGGCTATGGCGCCACGCAGAAGGTGATCAACTTCGTGCTGCGCAACCGCTTCCAGGCGGTCACCACCGTGCTGGAGGGGCAGATGCCCACCGCCGGCGGCAATGCGACCGAGAGCGCCAATCTCAACATCCTGAAGCTCAACCGCAACGGGCGGGTGACGCTCGACGTCAAATATAATCAGAACTCCGCGATCCTCGAGAGCGAACGCGGCGTCAGCCGGGTCGGAAACGCGCTGTTCGACACGACCGGCAACATCGTCGGCCTGGGCGCGGTCGTGGTCGATCCGCTCACCGGCGCCACCGGCCGCGAGATCGATCCGGCGCTGAGCGCATTGGCGGGCAAGCCGGTGACGACCGCCGGGGTTCCCGTGAGCGGCCAGCAGTCGCTCGCCGGCTATGCCGCCAACGCCAACGATCCCAACGTCACCGACCTCACGCCCTATCGCACGCTCGTGGGCCCGGCGAAGAACCTGACGATCAGCGGCATCTACAATCGCGCGCTCTCGGCCAAGGTGAGCGCCACCGCCACCGTCAATCTGGACGTCAACGAGAGCGAATCCTGGCTCGGCCTGCCGAGCGCGACCTTGCTCCTGCCCGCCGGCAACCCGTTCTCGCCCTTCGGCCAGAATGTCGAGCTGCGGCGCTATTACGACAATCTCAATCCCCTCACCCGCTCGAGCGGCAGCCAGTCGCTGCGCGGCGAAGTGACGATCAACGGCGACAGCGCGCCCTGGATCAACAGCTGGCGCTGGTCGCTCAACGCCAACTACCAGCAGACCGGCAGCGACACGACCACCACGCGCGGCGTCGATCCGTCGCAGATGCAGGCGCTGCTCAACGCCGGCGACTCCAGTTTCAATCCGTTCGCCGCGATCCCCTATGGCCTGGTCGGCAGCCGGCCGGACGACTGGACCCAGTCGACGACCAAGGTGGGCAATATCGAGTTCCTCACCAACGGCCCGCTGTTCAAGTTGCCGGCCGGCGACGTGACCACCAGCATCCGCGTGGCGGGCCGCACCAACGACCTTTCGGGCAAGTCCTTCCGCTCGGGCCAGTACAGCGCGAGCGACATCTCGCGCGACATCGGCGCCGTGCGCGGCAACATCACCGTCCCGATCACCAGCCGCCGCCGGGCGGTGCTCGACGCGGTCGGCGATTTCTCGGTCAACGCCAATTTCGAGATCGAGCAGCTGTCGGACTTCGGCCGGCTGACCACGACCGGCTATGGCTTCAACTGGTCGCCCATCACCCAGGTCCAGGCGATCGTCAGCTTCATCAACGACAGCAATGCGCCGACGCCGGGCCAGCTCGGCAATCCCGTGGTCACCACGCCCAACGTGCCCATCTATGATTTCGTGCGCGGCGAGAGCGTCAACATCACCCAGATCACCGGCGGCAACCCATCACTCGGCGCCGACAGCCGGCATGTGTTCCGCGTCGGGCTCAACATCCGGCCGCTCACCGAGACCAATCTCGGCATCGTGGTGAACTATACCAATGTGCGCTTCCGCAACGCGATCCAGAACTTTCCGGGCGCGTCGGAGGAGCTCGAGGCCGCCTTCCCCGATCGCTTCGTGCGGGACGGCAGCGGGCGGCTGCTCAGCCTCGATACCCGCCCGGTGAACTATGACCGGACCGCGCATTCCGAGCTGCGCTGGGGCTTCAACCTGTTCATCCCGATCGCTTCGCCGCAGCAGAAGCGCATGCGCGAGCGCCGCGAGGCGTTCATGAAGGCGCGCGAGGAATCGCGCCGCACCGGCCAGCCGATGCCGGCGGAGATGACGGCGATGTTCGACCAGTTCCGCCGCCTGGGCCAGCAATCGAGCCTGTTCGGCGGCACGCTGAACCAGCAGTTCCGCGGTCCGCGCCCCGACGGGCCGCAGGGCCAGGGGCCGCAGCCGGACCAGGGCCAAGGGCAGGGACGCGTGCAGACCGACGGGCCCGGCCCGGGCCCCGGCGGCGGTCCGGGCGGCGATGGCGGCCCGCGCCGCTTCGGCGGGCCGGGCGGTGGCGGCGGCGGCGGCGGTGGTCGCGGCGGCTTTGGCGGCGGCGGTGGTGGCAACCGCATCCTGCTCAGTGCCTATCACACCTGGGTGCTCAAGGACGAGATCCAGATCCGGCCGGGCCTGCCGGTGATCGACCGGCTGGACGGCGAGGGATCGCAGTCGATCGCGGCGCACCGGGTGGATTTCACCGCCGGCATCAAGCGCGACGCGCTGCTGCTCCAGCTCAACGGCAACTGGCAGAGCGGCACCCGCACCACCAGCGGCACCGCGACGATTCCGGGCGGCGCGACGGAGCTCAATTTCGGCAGCCTCGCCAAGCTGAACCTGCTGGCCGAGTTCAATCCGGGCCAGGACATCGATTTCCTGCTCAAGCACCCCTGGTTCCGCGGCTCGCGGGTCCAGTTCCGGATCGACAATCTGTTCGACGCCCGCCAGCGGGTGACCGATCAGAACGGCATGACGCCCGCGGCCTATGCGCCCAATCTGCGCGATCCCGTCGGCCGCACGATCAAGCTCACCTTCCGCAAGCAGTTCTTCTGAGCGCTGTCCCCTCCCTGGCCGGGAGGAGGAGATCCTAGTGCTGCCCGAGCGGCGCGCCGGCCTCGCGGCTGGCGCGCAGGCCGGGGCGGAAGCGGCCCTGCTGGTCCTGGTCCATGATCCGGCGATAGAGCAGGGTGATCGAGACGCGGCGATTGCGCGGATCGGCGGGATTGTCGACGATCAGCGGCTCGCGGTCGGCGACGCCTTCGATCCGCTCGAAACGCATCTCGGTCACGCCGCCGGAGAGCAGCCGCCGGCGGGTGGCCTCGGCCCGGCCGCTCGACAGCATCCAGTTGTTCATCGCCAGCGGGTCGCCATAGCCGAGACTGTCGGTATGGCCGCGGATCATGATCGGGTTCTCCATGCCCTTGATCGAGTCCGCGATCGTGCCGATCAGCGCGCTCGCCTCGGGCACGAGCGCCGTCGTGCCCAGGTTGAACATCGAATAATTGGCGTCGTCGAGCAGGTCGATCCGCATCCCGTCGCGCGTCGGCACGAAGCGGACGTGATTGGCGAGCTTGGCCAGCGCCGGCGTCGCCCGCATGCGCTCGCGGATGCGCTTGGCGGTCTCGTCGAAATTCTTCTGGTCCTGCTGGGTCAGCGCGCGCTGGTCCTTCAGCGTGCCCTTGGCGCCGGTGCCGACATTATTGCCGCCGCTGCCGCCCACCGGCACGGTGAGCGCCCGCGTGCCGGTCTGCGAGGCCTTGCCCGGATAATTGTCGCGCTGGTTGATCGCCTCGCCGCCGAACAGGCCGTTCGAGCCGGCGCTGTTCTGCTTCAGCTCGACGAGCGTCGGCGCGAAATAATCGGCCAGCGCCTTGCGCTGCTTCTCGGTGGTGGCGCCCAGGATCCAGAGCAGCAGGAAGAACGCCATCATCGCGGTCACGAAATCGGCATAGGCCACTTTCCAGGCGCCGCCGTGATGGCCGCCATGCCCCTCGACATAGATCTTCTTGACGATGATCTTGGGCGGCGCGTTGATGCCGTGGGGAGCGCGCGCGGTCGCCATGGCCTAGCGCCCCCGCAGCCCGTCGAACACTTCGCCGAAGCCCGGCTGGTTGGCGTGCGCGATGCTGGAGCGGGCGGCCTCGATCACCAGCGGCTGCGGATGGCCGTGGAGCGAGGCGATGATGATCTGCTTCACCACGTGATAGATCGCCGAATCGGCGTCGATCACTTGCTGCAGGCGGCCCGCCAGCGGCGCGACGATGCCATAGGCCAGCAGCACGCCCATGAAGGTGCCGACCAGCGCCGAGCCGATCATCGCGCCGAGGATGCTCGGCGGCTTGTCGATCGAGCCCATCGTCTTCACCACGCCGAGCACGGCGGCGACGATGCCGAGCGCCGGCAGCGCGTCGCCCAGCGACTGGAGCGTGGTCTGCGGGCCCTGCACCTCGTGGTGGTGCGTCTTGATCGAGTTATCCATCACTTCCTCGACCGCGTGCACGTCGAGCGTGCCCGACGAGACGACGACGAGGCGGAGCGTGTCGGTGATCAGGTTGATCAGCGTGTGATCGGCCAGCAGGCGCGGATATTCGGCGAAGATCGCGCTCGACTTGGGATCCTCGACGTGCGGCTCGAGCGCGATCGGCCCTTCGGTCCGCAGCATCTTCATCAGCTTGGAGACCAGGAAGATCGTGTCGAGATAGTCCTGCTTCTTGTACTTCGGTCCCTTCAGCACCTTGACCAGGCCGCCGCCGAGCGCCTTCAGCTCCTTCATCGAGTTGCCGATGACGAGCGCGCCCATGGCGGCGCCGCCGATGATCAGCATCTCGTGCGGAATGGCCTCGAGCACGGGGCCGAGCGCGCCGCCGGTGATCGCGAAACCACCGAAGACCATCGCGAGCAGGATGACGAGGCCGATTGCCGGAAACATGTGCGCGAAGAACCCCTGTTTTGACGTTTCGGTTAACGACCGTTTCGCCGTGATCTTCAGCGGAAAAACATGGTTAATTCGTTACCGGCGCGAATTATTTCGCCGTTTCGCTTGGGTTTTCCCCGTGGTCCGCCTAACGCGAGAGCCTGGGCAAGCCCTTGAAACTACGTTCGTCATCCCCGCCTTCGCGGGGGGATGACGTTTGAAGGAATATGAGTCCTCCAACCCAGGCGCGCGGCGACAGGTGCGATCCCATGACGGAAGCGCCTGCGCCTATTTGATATAGTCGAACAACGAGACGCTGTTCAGCTTGGAGAAGCTGGCCTGGGTCGCCTGGAGCACGGTCAGCGTCTTCTGCAGGTTCGCCACCGCGGTGGGGATGTCGGTATCCTCGATGCCCGAGCGCGTCGCCTCGCGGGTCTCCGCCACATCGGTCAGCCGGTCCGCCTGGAGGTCGAGCCGCGCGCCGCGCGCACCGACCGAGGCGCGGGCGAGCGCCACCGTGTCGAGCGAGGCGTTGATCCCGTCCAGCGCCGTGGCGCCGGCCGCCTGCACGTCGCCGCCTGCCTTGAGCGCGTCGGCAAGGTTGCCGAGGACCGCGAACATGTCGGCGCCGGCGGGGCTGAACACCCGCTGGCCGCTGATCGTCGGCTGGATGCTCTCGCCGTCGCCGATCGGGATCGCCGAGGGCTCGCCGGTGCCGGCGAAGCTGATCGAGCCGTCGGCGTTCTTCACATAGGCAGTGTCGCCGGTCGCGCCGCCGAACAGCGGCTGGCCGCGAATATCGTCCTTGGTGTTGGCGAGCGCGAACAGCGTGTCGCGGATCGAGCTCAGCTCCGCGCCGATCGACGCGCGATCCGCATTCGAAAGCGTGTCGTTCTTGGCGCGGGTCGCGAGCTCCAGGGCGCGCTGGAGCTGCGTCTCGACGCTTTCGAGCGTCTGGTCGGTCTGCGAGACCACGCCCTGGGCGACCGTGATGTTCGCCTTGTAGGTGGCGTCGGCGGTGGTGGCGCGCTGGATCTGCTGCAGCTTGATATAGGCCGCCGCGTCCGAGACCGCGGTCACGCCCAGCTTGGTCGTGGCGATCTGGGTCTGGGTCTTGTCGGCCTCGGCGGTGAGCTGGGTCATCAGCGACACCGGCCGGCTGTACATCTGCGAAGTGGAGATGCGCATGATCGTTTACCTGATATCGAGGAGCGATTGCAGCGTCTCGCGCGCGATCTGGATCACGCGGGTGGACGCCTGATAGGCCTGTTGGAAGCGCATCAGGTCGACCGCCTCCTCGTCGATGTTCACGCCGCTCACCGAATCGCGCGCCGAGACGGCGGCGTCGCGGATCGCGGTCTGCGCGTCGGCCACGCTGTTGCGGCCCGAAAGCGCCGCGCCATTGGCCGCGGTGAGGTCGGTCACCCCCTGCTCGAACTTGCCGCCCGTGCGCAGCGCCTCGAAGCCGGCGAGGTTGCTGTTGTCGCGCTGGCCCGCGCCCGCCGCCGCCGCGGCGATCCCGCGCGGGTCGGTCATGACCGTGCCGAGCTGATAGGCGGGGTCGCCCACCGTAAAGATCGGCTGGCCGGCATTGCCCTGCAGGTCGCTGCCCGCCGCCTGGACGGCGTTGACGCCCTCGGCGAAGTCCTTGGCCATCTGGCTGATCTGGTCGCGAGCCGCCGCGATGCGCCCGCCGCTCTCGGCGATGCCGGCGAGCGCGCCGCCGCCGGGCGACATCGCCTGGACCTGGCCGCTGCTCTGCTTGACGGCGAAGGAAAAGGCGCCCTCGTCGTTGCTCACCTGCGTGACCTGGGCCGCCTGTGCGCCCTCGACCAGCAGCGGGCCGCCATTGCCGCCGGCATGCACGGTGGCCCGGCCGTAATTGTCGAAGCTCACCGTCACGTCGGTCAGCGCGCTCATCTGCTCGAGCATCTGGTCGCGCTGGTCGAGCAGGGCGGCCTGGCCGGCAGTGCCGTCATTGGCACGCGCCAGGCCCGCATTCACCTTGGCGAGGCTGGCCGAGAGGTTGTTGAGCTGCGTCACCGCGGTCTCGGCCGAGGCCTTGAGATCGGTCATCGCGCCGTCGAGCGCCTTGCCGGTCGCGCCGAAGGCGGCGGCGACGCCGGCGGCATTCTCCAGCATCGTCGCGCGCGCGGGCAGCGCGGTCGGGTCCGCCGCCACGGCCTTGGCCGAAGTGAAGAAGGCGGTCAGCTGGTCGCCCAGCTTGTTCTGGGTCAGGCTGCTGTCGATCCGCCCCAGCCAGGTGGCGCCGGCGAGGGTGCGGGCGAGATCGGAGCTCGCGCTGCGTACTTCGGTCGCCTTGAAGGCATCGGCCGCGCGCGTGACGCCGCCGACATTGGCGCCCAGGCCGGAATTGATCGCGCCGGTATTGCCGCCGGTCGCGACGATCTCGCGAACGGTGGCGACGCGCCGCGAATAGCCCGCGGTCGCGGCATTGGCGATATTGTCCGACGTAGTGGCGAGCGCCGACTGATAGGCGCGCGCGCCGCTGGCGCCGATCGAGAGCAGGTCGGTCATTTGACGGTGCCTCCGTCCGTCGCGGCCGGCGCGGCACCCGGTGCGGGCGCCGTTTCGGTCTTGAGGTTCCTGGCCAGGAAGGCGGTCATCGCCTTGCCGATGCCGATCGGGGCGTGCACGGCCATGCTCTGGGCGAGCTGCTGGTCCTGCATGTCGCGGAACTGGTCCTCGCCCTTGCTGTCGAACAGCCCGTCGCCCAGCCTGGCCTGGCGCATCGACTTCAGCATCATGCCCGTGAAGACCGCCTCGAAGCGCTGGCCGGCGGCTTCGAGATTCTCCTTGGAGGCCAGGCGCGACGTGTCGGTCGACACGCCGCCCGACGGGCTGCCGATGGGGCCGAGCAGCTTGCTCACAGGACGATCAGCTCAGCCTTGAGCGCGCCGGCTTCCTTGAGCGCCTCGAGGATGGCGACGAGGTCCGCCGGCGACGCGCCGATCGCGTTCACTGCCTTGACGACGTCGGAAAGCTTGGGGCCCGGTGCCATCAGGAACATGGGTCGCTTCTCCTCTTCGACGCCCAGCGTGCTGTGCTGCTCGGTGCGGGTCTCGCCCTTGCTGAACGGCGCGGGCTGGCTGACACGCTGGTTCTCATCAATACGAACGGTCAGTTTACCATGCGTTACCGCGGCGGGGCTGACGCGGACGGCCGAGTTGATCACCACCGTGCCGGTGCGGGCGTTGACGATCACCTTGGCGGGGGCTTCCGCCGCCTCGACGGTCAGGTTCTCGACTTCGCTCATCAGCCCGGCGCGCACGTCGCGGCCCTCGGGGGCCTGGATGGCGATCGAGACCCCGTCGATCGCGCGGGCGCGGCCGGTGCCGAAGCGCAGGTTGATCGCGTCCTGCACCCGCTGCGCCGTGGTGAAATCGGCGCGGGCGAGGTTGAAGGTGAGGAAGGGCGACCTGTCGAAGCCGGTATCGACCGTGCGCTCGACCGTGGCGCCTTCCGGGATGCGGCCCGAGCTCGGCGTGTTGACGACGATCTTCGAGCCGTCGGCCCCCTCGGCGCCCAGGCCGCCGACCGCGAGATTGCCCTGCGCCATCGCATAGATCTGGCCGTCGGCGCCCTGGAGCGGGGTGAGGATCAGCGTGCCGCCGCGCAGGCTCTTGGCCTTGCCCATCGACGAGACGGTGATGTCGAGCTTCTGGCCCGGCTTGGCGAAGGGCGGCAGCTCGGCGGTGATCATCACCACCGCGGCGTTCTTCAGGCCCGGCGCCACGCCCTGGGGCAGCTGCAGCCCGAAGCGCGAGGCGACGCCCTTCATCGACTGGACGGTATATTCCAGATTGTCGTCGCCCGTGCCCGGCAGGCCGACGACGATGCCATAGCCCGTGAGCTGGTTGGTGCGGATGCCCTGGAAGCCGCCCAGGTCCTTCACGCGCTGGGCATGCGCCGCGGGAGCGGCGGCAGCGAGCGCTAGGGCGGCAAGGGCGAGGAAACGGCGGATCATGTCTCTGCTCCGGCTTAGAAGGGGCTGATCGCGGAGAAGAACCGGCTCAGCCAGCCTTGGCGGCTGGCGCGGGCGACGTCGCCCTTGCCGGTATAGGCGATGCGGGCATCGGCGACGCGGGTCGACAGCACGCGATTGTTCGCGTCGATATCGGCGGTGCGCACCAGGCCCTTGATCTGGACGAACTCGTCGCCCCGGTTGAGCGTCACCCGCTTCTGGCCCTGCACCAGCATCGTGCCGTTGGGATAGACCGCGGCGACGGTGACGCTGATCTCGCCCGAGAGCGCATTGGCCTGGTCGGCCGTGCCGGTGCCGTTGAAGTTGCGCTTGCCGCTCACGCTGGCATCGCTTTCCTTGAACAGCGAGAGCGCGCCGGTGGTAGGCGGTGTGAGGCCGAAGCCGCCGCCGCTGTCGAGCTTGGTGCCGGCCGATTTGGACGCGGCGGTCTTCTCGACCAGCAGGATCGTCAGCGGATCGCCGACGCGGCGCGCGCGCATGCCCTCGTAGAGCGCGGCATAGCCGTCGCCCGCCTGGAAGATGCCGCCATTGGCGGGCGGCTGGACGGCGACCGGCGCGGGCAGCGTCGCGGAGAAATCCTCCGTCTGCTTCTTCTTGCCGATGCCGAGGAACTGCGCCTGGGCGGGCGTCGCGGCGAAGGCGAGCCCGGCGGCGAGCAGCGTGGCGGTGGCGAGGGCGTGGAGATGCTTCATGATGCGCCCTCAGATGTTCTGGTTGACATATTTGAGCATCTCGTCGGTCGCCGAGATCATCTTCGAGTTCACCTCATAGGCGCGCTGGGTCTCGATCATGTCGACCAGCTCCTCGACGACGTTGACGTTCGAGCCTTCGAGCATGCCCTGGCGGATCGTGCCGCGGCCATCGATGCCGGCATTGCCGAGCGCGACGGTGCCGCTCGCCGGCGTCTCGATCAGGTAGTTGTCGCCGACGGCCTGGAGCCCCGCCGGATTGGGGAAGCTCGCCACCTGGATCTGGCCGATCTGGGTGAGGTCGGTCTGGTTCGGCATCTGGGCCGAGACGGTGCCGTCGCTGCCGACGGTGACCGAGATCGCGCCTTCGGGAATGGTGACGCCCGGCATCACCTGATAGCCCTCGGCGGTGACCAGCTGCCCCTCGGCCGAGCGCGAGAAATTGCCCGCGCGGGTATAGCCCAGGCCGCCGCCGGGCAGCTGGATCTGGAAATAGCCATTGCCGTCGATCGCCATGTCGAGGCCATTGCCCGTGGTCTGGAGCGAGCCCTGGGTCTCGAGCCGCTGCGTGCCCTGGATGCGCACGCCGGTGCCCAGGTTCAGGCCGGTCGCGTATTTGGTCTCCGCGGTGGAGGCGGCGCCGGGCGCGGTGACGACCTGATAGGCGAGCGTCTCGAAGCTGGCGCGGTCCTTCTTGAACGCCGTGGTGTTCACGTTCGCCAGGTTGTTCGAGATGACCCGCATGCGCGTATCCTGGGCGTCGAGGCCCGTGCGCGCGATGTGCAGTGCTGCCGATCCCATGTTCTAACTCCTCATCAGGACGGCATCCGCATCAGCGATGCGGTGCTCTCGTCCATGTTCTTGGCTTCCTTGAGCAGGTTGGCCTGCACTTCGTAGGCGCGCTGGTTCTCGATCATGTCGACCAGCGCCTGCGTCAGGTTCACGTTCGACTGCTCGAGCGAACCGGAAGTCACCTTGGCATCCATGTCCTCGGGCAGCACGCCGCCGCCCTTCACATGGAGAAGATTGTCGAGCCCCTTGGCGGTCTGGCTGCCGGCGGTGCTGGCCAGCTTGATCTTGCCGACCTCCTGGGGCTGGGTCGGGTCGCCGCCGCGCGGCACGATCGAGATCGTGCCGTCCTCGGCGATGCTGATCCGGTCGGCGGGCGGCACGGTGATGGGGCCCCCCGACCCCATCACCGGGAAACCGTCGCCGGTTTCCAGCACGCCCGAGGGCGCGATCCGGAGATCGCCGCGCCTCGTATAGGCTTCGGTGCCGTCGGTCGCCTGGACCGCGATCCAGGCGTCGCCGTTCACCGCGACGTCGAGCGGGTTGCCGGTCTGGACCATCGTGCCCTTCGAGCGGTCGAAGTCGTTGACTTCCTCCGCCGCCATCTGGCGCGAATCCATGCCGGTGCCCTGCAGAACCAGCCGGTCGAAGCTGACGCGCTCGGCGCGGAAGCCGATGGTCGAGGCGTTCGCGATGTTGTTCGCGATCGTCGCCTGCGACTGCATCTGGCTCCTGAGCCCGGACATCGCGGTGTAGACAAGCCGGTCCATTGCTTACTCCTCCTCAGCCGATCCGATCAGCTGCGGATGTTGAAGATCGTCTGGGACATCTGGCTGGCGGTATCGAGCGCCTTGGCATTCGCCTGGAAGTTGCGCTGTGCCGCGATCAGATTGACCAGCTCTTCGGTGATGTCGACGTTCGAGCGCTCGATCGCGCCCGACATCAGGCCGCCGAACCCGTTGGTGCCCGGCTCGCCCAGGCGGGCATCGCCCGAAAAGCCGGTGGCCGCCCAGGTCGAGTTGCCGAGCTGGCGCAGGCCCGCATTGTTGGTGAAGCTGGCGAGCACGACCTTGCCCAGCGCCTGGGTGTCGCCGTTCGAGAAGCTGGCGGTCACGGTGCCGTCGTCGGCGATCGTCACGCCTTCGATCTGGCCGACGGGCGAGCCGTCCTGCTTGGTCGAGTTGAGGCTGAACGGCGAGCTGACCTGGGTGGTGCCCTGGGTCAGGTCGAGCTTGAGCACCTGCTCCGAAGTCGCGCCCGGCGCCAGGAAGCCCATGAAGGTGATCGGCGTGGTCGGCTCGGACAGCTTGCCGGTGCTGTCGAACTTCAGTTCGAACTGCTTGATCGTGTTGGGATCGTCGCCGGCGTTGAGCTGCTGGTCGCCGACGAACGAATAGACTTTCCAGGTGCTGGTCGCGTCGGTGTCGTTCGGCTTGGTCTCGCGGACGAAATAGTTGGTCAGCGTGAGCGCGTTGCCGTTCGCGTCGTAGACGGTGGTCTGCACCGACTGGTTGTAGGTGGTCGGGTCGAAACGGTCGAACTTGTAGCCGGCGCTCTCGAACTTGGGGTTGGTCGAGGGGATCGCCGAGCCGGCATTGAGGTTGAGGCCGAGCTTGACGTTCTCGGTCGCCTGGGGCGTGCCGCTGGTCTGCGGCAGGCGCAGGCTCACCGTCGAGGACAGGCCGGTCGCGACCACCGCGCCCGAGCCGTCCACCGGATAGACCTGCAGCTTGTTGCCCTGCGCGTCGACCACATAGCGATCGGCATCGACCTGGAAGCTGCCGTTGCGGGTGTAGGCCACGCCATTGCCGCTCTTCTCGTCGCCCTTGACGATGAAGAAGCCGTCGCCCGAGATCGCAACGTCGAGCGACGACGAAGACTGGGTGAAGCCGCCCTGGCCGAACTGCTGGCGCACCGCCTTCACGACCACGCCCGAGCCGACCATCTGGGTCGGGTTCATGTTGGCGGTCGACGCGATGACGTCGGCGAACTGGGTGGTGCTCTTCTTGAAGCCGTTGGTCTGCACGTTCGCGAGATTGTGCGAGATCGTCGACATGTCGGTCTGCGCTGCCTGCAGGCCGGAGAGCGAGGTGAAGAAGGACATTTTCCGTTACTCCGTGGAAAAAATGGATTCAGCCGACCTGCCAGACGGCGTCGGTGGACACGTTGCCGATGCCGGGAAGGGTGAGGACGGGCTTGCCGTCGGATCCCATCGAGACGGCCGTGACCGGCGCCCAGACCAGCGGATAGGCCTTGACGCTGCCGGTGCCGTTGGTGGCGGTGACGCTGACCGTGAAGGGCCCCGCGCCGGCACTTTCGCCGGCATCGGTCTTGCCGTCCCAGTCCCAGGCGACCGCACCCTTGCCTTCCTTGCCCATCTCGATCGTCTTCAGCGTGTTGCCGTTCTGATCCTTGATGGTGACGGAGACGTTGGTCGCGTCCTTGTCCAGCGCCACGGCGCCCGCCAGGCCGCCGCTGGTGCGCGGATAGGCGGTCGAGCCCTGGACGAGCACGTTCTTGCCGACATAGCCGAGCGCGTCGTTGAGCGTGCCGCCGTTCAGCTTGCTGGCGATCGACTTCAGCGTCGAGCTCATCTCGGTGATGCCCGAGAGCGACGAGAACTGCGCCATCTGGGCGACCATCTGGCTGTTGTCGACCGGCTGGAACGGGTCCTGGTTCTTCAGCTGGGCGGTCATCAGCGCCAGGAAGTCGGAAACGTTCATGTCGGTCTTGCCGAGCCGGGACGTGTCCTTCGTGTCGAGCGTGGTGCCGCTCGTCGTGCTCGTCTTGTTGTACCGGGAGATGCCCAGCCCGGCGAGGGTGTTGTCGAAGTCACTCATGATCAGCGGCCCAGCTTGAGGGTGTCGACGATGAGCTGCTTGGCAGTCTGCATCACTTCGACGTTGTTCTGGTAGTTCCGGGCGGTCTCCATCATGTCGACCAGCTCCCGGGTCTCGTCCACGGCGGCTTCCCAGACATTGCCGTCCTTGTCGGCCATCGGGTTGCCGGGGTCGTAGCGCTTGGTGGGATCGGAGCCCGCGGTGACGACCTGCTCGACATCGACGGTCGACATGCCGCTCGCCTCGTCGAAGGCGGTGCGGAACACGGGCTTGATCGTGCGATAGGCGGCGTCGGCGCTCGACGCGACCGTGCCGACATTGGCCAGGTTCGACGCCGTGGTGTTCATCCGCACCAGCTGCGCGCTCATTGCGCGGCCGGATACCTGGAAGATGGATAGCGGCTGGTCGCCCATGCTCATTCTCCCTTCAGCGCGCGCGTGATCTGGTTGATGCGGCCGTTGAGGAACGACAGCGTCGTCTGATACGCGACGGCATTCTCCGCAAAGGCGGTCTGCTCGGTGGTGAGCTCGACGGTGTTGCCGTCGGCCGAAGGCTGGAGCGGCACGCGGTAGAGCGTGTTGGCGTCGATCGCGGCGTCGAGCGAGCCGCCCGGCGTGGTCGCGCCGTTCAGGGCGGCGCGGAAATCCACGTCCCGGGCCTTGTAGCCGGGGGTCGAGGCGTTCGCGATGTTCGACGCCAGCATGCCCATGCGCTGCGAGCGCACGGCCAGCGCCGCGCCGTGTACGCCGAAAAGCTTGTCATCGGGCATTGCACGTCTCCCGCACAAAAGGTTCGCCGGGTTCCCTGCAACCGCCGTGCCAATTTGCCTGAAGGTGCGAAAAAACCCGGTTTCCCCTCAGGGCCGGCAAGTCGCGGCAAGGTTTTGCCGGTGCGGCGGCAGGCGGTTGCCGCGCCACCGGGCCTGGCGGGCGTTCCGCGCCGGCCTGCGCAGTTGGCCCGTGTCTTGCACCCACGCAGGCATGGACATGAATGCACTTCCCGCCCTGGGGACCTTCCTCGATCCGCTCGCGCTCGCCATCGTCGGCGGGGGGACGCTGGCCGGCACCGTGCTGCGCAGCGCTTCGGGCGATCTGGCGCGGGGTGTCGCGGCGCTCGGCGTGCTGCCGCGCCGCCGCTTCGATGTGGAGCCGCTGCTCGCCCAGGTCTCGGCGCTGGGCCGGATCGCGCGGCGCCACGGCGTGATCGCGCTCGATCGCTCGAAGATCGAGGATCCGGACATCGCCGCGGCCGTTGCCGCGATCGTCGACGGCGCGGCCCCCCGGGATGTCGAGACGCTGCTCGAGCAGCGCCGCTGCGCGCGCTTCGAGCGCCAGCGCGGCGCATGGGAGGTCTGGTCCGGCGCGGCCGAGCTGGCCCCGGCGATGGGCATGGTCGGCACGCTGCTCGGCCTGGTCGGCATGTTCGCCGCGATGAAGGATCCCCAGGCGATCGGCGGCGCCATGGCCGTTGCCCTGCTCGCGACCCTCTACGGCGCGCTGCTCGCCAATCTCGTGCTGCTGCCGGTCGCCGTGCGCCTGAAGCGCCGCGCCCGGCACGAGGCGCAGGAGCGGCTCCGCCTCCAGCCGGCGCTCGCCGCCCTGGCCGGGATCGAGCCGGGCACCGGCCGGATAAAGGAGATCGCGGCGTGACCCTGTTCGACGAGGACGAACCCGCGCGCGCGCCCTGGCTGGTCACGCTGGCCGATCTGTCGCTGCTGCTCGTCGGCTTCTTCGTCTTCCTCCAGGCGACCCAGGTCGATCCCGCCAAGCTTGCCGCGGGCATCCGCGCGGGCTTTGGTGCACGCGAGGCGACGCCCGCCGCCATGCCGGTCGACATCGCCACCGCCACCGGCTTCGCGCCGGGCTCGGCGGTGCCCGTCGATACCGGCTCGGCGCTGGAATGGGCGCGGGGCGCCGCGCGCGACCCGCGGACCCTGTTGCGCATCACCGGCGAAGTCGACGGATCGGAAGCGGACGTCGATCCGGCCACCGGCAGCGGCCCGATCCTCGCCGCCGATCGCGCCCGCGCCGTCGCCGCCCTGCTGGTCGGCCAGCGCGCGGTCGATCCCGCGCGCATCATGATCTCCACCGGCCGCGGCCAGCGCCGCGCCGTCCTTGCCCTCGGCTTCGAGGGAGACCGGCAATGATCCGCCGCCGGGCAATCGCCACGCCTCTTTCCATGGAGAAGACCATGTTCCTCGCCATTGCTCTCGTCACCGCCGCACCCGCCGGCGCGCAGGATTTCCAGTCGACCCAGGCGCTCGACGCGATCGTCGCCCAGTTCGCCGGCAAGCCCATGGGCGCGCAGGGCGGGGCGATCGCGCCGATCGACCGGCGGCTGAAGCTCGCCTCCTGCGCCGCGCCCCAGCTCGAATGGCGCAGCGAGAATCGCGACGCGGTCGTGGTGCGCTGCATGGCGCCGGCCTGGAAGATCTTCGTGCCCGTGGCCGCGGTGCCCCGGCCCCGGGCCGAGCAACCCGCGCCGATGCCCGCCACCACGCTCGTCCGCCCGGCGATCCCGGTGAAGGTGGAGCCGGTGATCAAGCGCGGCGATGCAGTCACGGTCGAGGCGGGGGCCGAGGGGTTCGCGATCTCGCGCCAGGGCATCGCGATGAACGACGCGCCTCCGGGGGGCCGGATCGGCATCAAGGTGGACGACAGGCAGCCGCCGATCCAGGCGATCGCGATCGAGCCCGGCCGCGCCCGCCTGCCGGGCTTTGCCGAGGGCAGTTGAATTTTTCCGTAAAGCTTCGCGCGCCCTGGCCGTTTGAAGGGCTGCAGGCACAGCTAGGATCGCAGGCAATGGTGGACTCAATCGGCACGAAGGGAGGCGCGGTCACCGATCGTCGCATTGTGCCCGTTGACCCCGCAGCCCGTGTGGCGGCGGTGCGCCCGGTCGCGAGCGACGCGCCGGCGGTGCGGAGCGCCGCGGCGGAGATCGCCGTGGAACAGGCGGCGCGGCCGCCGGTCGATACCGAGCGGGTCTCGCGCATCCGCAAGGCGATCCACGACAACAAATTCCCGCTTTCTCCCTCGACGATCGCCGACCGGCTGCTCGCCTTCAAGCTCGATTGGAAGTCCCGTGAACCGTCGTGACGCGCTCATCCAGGTGATCGAATGCCTTCACGCCGAGATCGCGGCGCTCAAGGCGAACGACGTCGCCGCGCTCGAGGCGGCCACCCGCACCAAGCTGGCTGCGATCGACACGGTCGCGCTGTACGACGGCGAGGCGCCGGGCCCCGAGATCCGCGAGCTTGCCGCCGAGGCGCACAAGCTCAACGAGACTTGCCGCATCTATGTGAACCTGATGGCGGCAAATGTTCGCCGCCGCCTGCAAATCCTTTCCGGCCAGCAGGCCCCCGCCTACAAGGCGGGCGGCTACGCCCTCGGCTGAACGGGCGTTTCCGACATCCGTTAACCGTAACTGGCACGGTCCTTGCTTTGGATAGCCTCGGATTAGGCTATTCGGATTCCAGGATCGATGAGCGTTACTTCGGTCAACACCAGGGCAAGCGTCCAGACGGCGATCGCCGCGGCGAGCCGCAAGACCGGCATCGACTTCAACTATCTGCTCGGCCAGGCGCAGGTGGAAAGCGGGCTGCGTGCCGATGCGCGCGCCGGAACTTCCTCGGCCACCGGCCTCTATCAGTTCATCGAGCAGAGCTGGCTGGGCGTGGTGAAGCAGCACGGCGCCGAGCATGGCCTGGGCTGGGCCGCCGACAGCATCAAGCAGACCGGCACCGGCCGCTATGTCGTCAGCGATCCCGCCGCGCGCAGCGCGATCCTGGGCCTGCGCAGCGATCCGCAGACCGCGTCGCTGATGGCCGCCGAGCATGCCGCCGACAACAAGGCGGCGCTCGAGGATTCGCTCGGCCGCCCCGCCACCGGCACCGATCTCTACATGGCGCATTTCCTGGGCCTGGGTGGCGCCGGCAAGTTCCTGAGCGCGATGGCCGACAGCCCCGGCCGCACCGGCGCCTCGCTGTTCCCCGCCGCCGCGCGCGCCAATCGCAGCGTCTTCTATGCGTCGAACGGCCAGCCGCGCACGCTCTCGGACATCTATAGCCGCTTCGCCGGCAAGCTCGACCAGGGCGCGGCCGCGGGCGGCGGCGCCGGCAGCGCCCCGGACGGGCTCGATGCCGGCTTCGCCGCCGCCGCGCGCGCCTGGAGCGACGGCGACAACGAAGTCGTGCTCGGCAACGGCGCGGTCGATCGCGACCGCCACTGGGTGCAGAACACGCTCGCCCAGCTGAACGTCGCCCCGGGTTCGCCCGGCGAACCGGCGCTCGGCCGCCGCATCGATCCGCTCCGGCCGACGCCGGAGAATGCCAGGCTCGCCTATCTCATGCTCGCGAATCTGGGAGCCTGACCCCTCGTGTCCGCACTCTCGCTTCCCGCAGGGACCGGCCCTGCCCTGAAGAGCTTCGCGCTGCCCGGCGCGATCCTGCTGCTCGTCGCGCTGATGGTGGTGCCGATCCCGGCCTTCCTGCTCGACGTCTTCTTCATCCTCAACATCATGATCAGCCTCGCGGTGCTGATGGTGGCGCTGAACGCGCAGAAGCCGCTGGACTTCTCCGCCTTCCCCACCGTGCTGCTGTTCGCGACGCTGTTCCGCCTCGGCCTCAACGTCGCCTCGACGCGCGTCGTGCTGGTGCATGGCCATGAAGGGGAAAGCGCCGCGGGCCATGTGATCGAGGCGTTCGGCACCTTCATGATCGGCGGCGACTATGTCGTCGGCCTGGTGGTGTTCGCCGTCATCGTGATCATCAACATGATCGTGGTCACCAAGGGCGCGGGCCGCGTCTCCGAAGTTTCGGCGCGCTTCACCCTCGACGCGCTGCCCGGCAAGCAGATGGCGATCGACGCCGATCTCAACGCCGGCCTGATCACGCCCGACGACGCGAAGAAGCGCCGCGAGGAAGTGTCGACCGAGGCCGATTTCTACGGTGCGATGGACGGTTCGTCCAAGTTCGTGAAGGGCGACGCGATCGCCGGCCTGCTGATCCTGGCGATCAACGTGATCGGCGGCCTGATCCTCGGCGTCGCCAGCCATCACATGGCGGTGGGCGAGGCGGCCTCCACCTATGTCCTGCTCGCCATCGGCGATGCGCTGGTCGCGCAGGTGCCGGCGCTGCTGCTCTCGATCGCCGCGGCGGCGATCGTCACCCGCGTCGCGTCGAGCCACGACCTGGCCGGCCAGATCGGCACCCAGTTCGCCAGCCACAAGACCTGGATGCCGGTCGCCGTCATCCTGGGCCTGCTCGGCGTGTTCCCGGGCATGCCGCATTTCCTGATGCTGCCGGCCGCCGCCGCCGCCGGCTTTGCGGCCTGGCGCCTGCGCAAGGCGGCCAACCGCCCGAAGCTCGTCGCCGCGCCGCCGGCCGAGCCGGCCGACCTCTCCAGGATCGGCTGGGACGAAGTGACCGACAACATGCAGGTGATGCTCGACATCGGCTATGGCCTGGTGCCGCTGGTCGACGAGCGGCGCGGCGGCCCGCTGATGGGCCGCATCACCGGCGTGCGCCGCCAGCTTTCCAAGGAGCTTGGCTTCGTCGTGCCCCAGGTGCGCGTGCGCGACGACATCAACCTGGCGCCCTTCACCTATCGCATCGTCATCGGCGGCGTCGTCGTCGCCGAGGACAATGTCTCGCCCGACGAGGTGCTGGCGATCGACACCGGCCAGGCCTCGGGCCGCCTCGACGGCAAGCCGGTCAAGGACCCGACCTTCGGGCTCGACGCGCTGTGGATCGCCCAGGGCGATTCCGATGCCGCCACGGGCCTGGGCTATCTCGTCGTCGATCCGGGCACCGTGGTCGCCACCCATCTCAACCAGTGCCTGATCCAGAACGCCTCGGACCTGCTCGGCCCGGACGAGGTCCAGGCGCTGCTCGACGGGCTCAAGGAGCGTTCGGCCCAGCTGGTGGCCGCGCTGTGCCCGTCGCCGGTGCCGCTCACCACGCTCACCCAGGTGCTGCGCGGCCTGCTCGCCGAGAGCATCCCGCTCAAGGAGTTCCGCCGCATCGCCGCCGCCATCGCCGTCGCCGCCCAGCGGACCCTGGACGCGGACGAGCTGATGGAGCTGATCCGCCCCGAGCTCGGCCCGCTGATCATCCAGCGCCTGTGCGGCGTGCGCGAGCCGCTGCGGGTGATGACGCTCGAAGGCCAGCTCGAGGCGCTGCTCGGCCAGGCGGTCCGCTCGGATCCCTCGAAGCGGCATACGATCGAGCCCGATCTGGGCCGCCGCATCGCCGAGGCGCTGCAGCGCGCCGCCCAGCCGCTGATCGCCGAGGCCAAGCCCTTCGCGCTCGTCGTCCAGCCCTCGATCCGGGTGGCGATCCGCAAGCTGATCAAGACGGTCCTGCCCGACACGCCGGTGATGAGCTTCTTCGAAGTGCCCGAGGACAAGGCCGTCGAAGTCGTCGCGGTGATCGGCGCGCCGGAGGCGCTGCCCGCATGAACGCTTTCACTCCAGGGAAACTCGACGCCATGGCTTCACTGGCCCTTGCGCCGCTGACCTACACGCCCACGCCGCCGCGGCGCGATCCCGAGGCGTTGGTGCGCAGGCACCTGCCGCTCGTCCGGCGCATCGCCTGGCACATCCATGGCTCGATGAGCTCGCTCGTCGAGGTGGAGGACCTGATCCAGGTCGGGCTGGTCGCGCTGATCGAGGCGGCGGCGGCGTTCGAGGACCGGGGGCAGGTGACCTTCGAGCAATATCTCGCCACGCGGCTGCGCGGCGCGATGATCGACGAGCTGCGCCGCCAGGCGACCACCACGCGCGGGGCGATGCGCCGGCGCAAGGCCTATCAGGAAGCGATATCGGTGCTGACCAACGAACTGGGCCGCGCGCCCGACGACGAACAGGTCGCCGCCCGGCTCGGCGTGACGCCGGAGAAGCTGCGCGCCGACTATGCCAATGCCGAAGCGGTGCGCTTCGATTCGATCGACGACAGCTATTCGGACGAGAGCCCCTGGTTCATGTCCGACGAGCCCAGCGCCTTCGACCAGCTGGCGGAGAGCGACCAGCGCGAGGCGCTGATCGCGGCGATCGCCGAGCTGCCGGAGCGCGAGCAGCAGGTGATCCAGCTCTATTATGTCGAGGAACTGAACCTCGAGGAGATCGGCCAGGTCCTGGGCGTGGGTGCCGCGCGCATCTGCCAGATCAAGGCATCGGCGCATGCCAGGCTGAAGAAGGGGCTGGCGCGCCGGCTCGGCTAGTCGCCGCCGCCAGCCGCTGTCCGTGGGTCGATTCGCTCCGCGGAAGGTTACGAAACATACGCTATGGGGGCCTGATTTCCTCCGCCGCGCGGGCGCCTGGCGCGCGCACCGGACAGGGGGAGGGAAGACAGCCCGCATCCGCCAGCATCGAGCAGGCAAAATCCTATATTGCAAGGCAGCGGCCTGCGCGCCTCGCCGATCCGGGCCCTTGCCGGCTCCGGCTTGCGCCGCATCGACGCTTGCCGCAGAAATCCCCGTGGACCATTCGGGGGATTTCATGACCAAGCATCTGTTCCTGGCCGGCGCGATGACGTTCGGCATGCTGGCGTCGCCGGCCTTCGCGCAGGACGCATGGACCGTCCGCCCCGAATGGGTGCGCGCGCACGAATCCTTCCTTGCCAGCGAGGCGTTGCAGGGGCGCGGCAGCGCGACCCGCGATGAGGCGATCGCCGCCACTTATGTCGGCTCGCAGTTCGAAGGCTATGGGCTCAAGGTCGCGCCGGGCATGACCGGTTATCTCCAGCCCGCCAAGGTGATCCGCTATGCGCTGAACGGCCCGGCGACGCTGACGATCGCGGGCAGGCCGGCGGCGGCGCCCACCGTGCTGGTCGGTGCGGCCGAGAGCATTTCCGGCGCCTCGGCGGTGTTCGACGGCGCCGATCTCGCGAAAATCCCGCATGCCCAGGTGCTGTTCGTGACCGGCGGCAAGGCCTCGCCCATGGCGCTGGTCCGCGCCGCCAGCGCGGCCGGGGCGAAGCTGGTGATCGTGCGCGAGGACGATGCGACGCGGGGGCTGGCCAAGGCGCTGGGCGGCAAGCCGCGCATGCCGGCCGGGCTCGAGGGCAAGGCGCCGCCGAGCTATGCCGCCTTCGCGACGCTGCCCTCGGCCGATTTCGACAAGGCGGTGGCCCAAGCCGGCGCGCCGGTCGCGCTCGGCTTGCCGGTGGTGCGCGAGGAGGCGATCACCACCAACGCGATCGGCTGGCTGCCGGGCAGCGATCCCAAGGCGGGCGTGATCCTGGTCACCGCGCATCTCGACCATCTCGGCCGCAAGCCCGACGGCACGATCATGTACGGCGCGAACGACGATGCCTCGGGCACCACCGCGGTGCTCGAGCTGGCCCGGGCGATGGCGGCGGCGAAGCAGGCCCGGCGCGGGCTGCTGTTCGTCGCCTATGGCAGCGAGGAGATCGGCGGCTATGGCTCGAGCTGGTTCGGCGATCACCCGCCGGTGCCGCTTGACCAGATCGTCGCCAATATCGAGATCGAGATGATCGGCGCCCAGGATCCCAAGCTGCCCGCCGGCACGATGATGATGACCGGTTTCGAGCGCTCGACCCTGGGCGAGACGCTGAAGGCGCACGGCGCGCTGGTCGCTGCCGATCCCTATCCCGAGCAGCGTTTCTTCGAGCGCTCGGACAATTATTCGCTCGCGGTGCGCGGGGTGGTGGCCCACACCATCTCGGGCTGGGCGGTCACGCCGACCTATCACACGCCCGACGACACGCTGGCCAATCTCGACATCGCGTTCATGACGCGCGCGATCCAGTCGCTGGTCGAGCCGCTCCACGCGCTGGCCAACAGCGATGCCAGGCCGCAATGGAAGCCCGGCGGCAAGCCCGAGGGGAAGTAAGGGGCATCGGCGCGGCCTGGGGCGGGCTCTTCGCCGGACAAGGAAAAACCCCGGTGGACGATCCCACCGGGGTTCCCCATGCGCCCCCTCCGGCAAGAAGGGGTGACCGGCCTTGGTGCCTGTCAGGGGGGTGACACCCCGACCGGCACGCGCTTACTGAAGCAGCTTGAGCACCGACTGCTGGCTCTGGTTCGCCTGGGCGAGCATCGCCGTCGACGCCTGCGACAGGATCTGGGCCTTGGCCAGCGCCGTCGTCTCCGCCGAATAATCGGTGTCCTCGATGCGGCTGCGGGCGTCGCTCAGGTTCGCGACGTTGGTCGTCAGGTTGTTGACCACCGAGTCCAGGCGGCTCTGCGCGGCGCCGAGCGAGGCGCGGAGCGTGGCGACCGACTTCAGCGCGGTGTCCACGGTGCCCTGGGCGGTGTCGGCGCTGCCGGAGGTGCCGACCGAAAGGGCGGCGACGGCCGGGCTGGCGGCCGCGTCACCCACGATGCTGCCGACGTCGAGCGCGTCGATGCTGATCGTGATCTTGTCGGTCGATTCCGCGCCGGTCTGGATCGAGAAGGTCTTCGCGGCGACTTCGCCGGCGGCCGGGGCCGCGGGATCCGCCGGCGGCTTGCCGATCTGGAACAGCGTGTTGCCGTTGAACTTGGTGTTGGTCAGCACGTCCTTGATCTGCGAGGTCAGCTGCGTGACTTCGGCCTGCAGGTTCTTGCGGTCGTCGTCCGAATAGGTGCCGCTCGACGACTGGACCGCCAGCTCGCGGATGCGCTGCAGCATGTTGGTCACTTCGTTGAGCGCGCCTTCCGCGGTCTGCGCCAGCGAGATGCCGTCATTGGCGTTGCGGACCGCCTGGGTCATGCCGCGGATCGAGGCGGTCATGGTCGAGGCGATCGCCAGGCCGGCGGCGTCGTCCTTCGCGCTGTTGATGCGCTTGCCGGTCGACAGGCGCTCCATGGCCGTGCTCAGTGCCTTGTTGGCGCCGGTCGAAGCATTGGCGGCGCGCAGCGCCGCGGTGTTGGTCGAGATAACAGTCATGTTCGTTACTCCATGCTCGTCGGCTTCCCGCGTACCCCCCTGAACGGGAGCTCGGAGCCGCCAGGCCAAGGAACGGCCGCCCGCCGCCGGGCTTAAGCAAAAAATTTCGCCGCTACGCGCGCACGCGTAGACGCGCCCGGACCAAGGTTGCTGCGGGACACGCAATTTTACGCGGCGTTAACCAAGCCGGCGGCAAAAGGATGGTGTCTCAGGGGGTAACCAATGCGATCCATCGTCCCGTCCGCCGCTGTGCTGCGCCAGAAATATGCTCTCGTCTCGTCGCTGCGCGCCCAGGGTTTCGCCATCGGCACCTGCGAGGACGGCCGGCCGGCCGCCCAGGACCTGTTCCTCGTCGCCGAGGGCGAAGTGCCGCCCGCCGCGGCGCGCACGCTGATCCTGGGCGGCGAAGGCCGCCAGGCGATCGCGTTCGGCGACGGCAATCCGGCTCGGCTCTCCTATACGGCGGAAGACGCCGCGGTCGGCGCCGGCTTCGCCACGGCGCTGCTGCGCGGGCCGCACGAGCCGGTCGCCGCCGATCCCGAGAGCCTGGCGCTGCTGGCGCTGGCCGAGCGGGTCGCCGCGTCGGACATCACCGTGCTGATCAACGGCCCCACCGGCACCGGCAAGGAAGTCCTTGCCCGCGCCATCCACAACGGCTCCGCCCGCCGCGAGGGCCCGTTCGTCGCCATCAACTGCGCCGCGCTGCCCGAGACGATGCTCGAGGCGATGCTGTTCGGCCACCAGAAGGGCGCCTTCACCGGTGCCTCGTCGGGCGGCCAGGGCTTTTTCCGCGCCGCGCATGGCGGCACGCTGCTGCTCGACGAGATCGCCGAGATGCCGCTCAACCTCCAGGCCAAGCTGCTGCGCGTGCTGCAGGAGCGCGAAGTGGTGCCCATCGGCGGCACCCTGCCGGAGAAGGTGGACGTCCGCGTCATTGCCTGCGCCAATCGCGACCTGCAGGGCGAAGTCACCGCCGGCCGCTTCCGCGCCGACCTTTATTACCGCCTCTCGGTCTTCCCGCTGGCCACCAAGGCGCTGGCCGAGCGCCCCGGCGACATCGCCGCGCTCTCGGCCGCGATGGTCGTCCGCCATGCCGGCGGGCGGGGCGCGATGCCGTGGATCTCGAACGCGGCGCTCGATGCGCTCGCCGGCCATGACTGGCCGGGCAATGTCCGCGAGCTCGAGAACGTCATCCAGCGCGCGCTGCTGCTCTGCGGCGGCCGCACCATCGATCCCGAGCATCTGATCTTCGACAGGCCGGCCGCGCGCCGCGTCGAGATCGAGGCGGCGGGCACGCTCTCCAACATCGTCCAGATCCACGAGTTCGCCGCGATCCGCGAGATGCTCGCCGAATGCGGCGGCAGCCGGATCGAGACCGCCAGGCGGCTCGGCATCTCGGAGCGCACGCTGCGCTACCGCCTCGCCAAGGCGCGCGAGCAGGGCGAGAGCATCGACACCGGTAAGGCGAGGGCTTCGGCATGAGCGGCATCGACGGTATCGGCGGCGGCGCGATGAGCATCGACCGGGTCCTGGCGCTCCGCGCCCAGATCCTTGAGCGCAACGCCGCGCTCGCCAAGGCCAACGAGACGCCGGCCGGCACCGTCGCGGGCGCAGCGGGCGGGAAATCCGCGACTTTCGCCGCGTCGATGGAAGACGCCTTCAAGCAGGTCAACCAGGCCCAGAGCCAGGCCGGCGCGCTCTCCGAAGCCTATGAGCGCGGCGAGACGGTCGACATCGCCAAGGTGATGCTCGCCCGCCAGCAGGCCTCGGTCGGCTTCGAGGCGACCCTGCAGGTCCGCAACAAACTCCTGTCCGCCTACAAGGACATCATGAGCATGCCGGTGTAACCCATGAGCAACGCCCTCACCTCCACCGATGCCGCCATCCCGTCCGCCACCGGCCGGCTCGGCGCACCACTCGCCCAGATGCGGGGACTGCTCGCGCAGCCCGCGGTCCGGCGGGCCATGCCGCTGCTCTTCCTGATCGGCCTGGTCGCCGCCGGCTTCCTGGCCTGGTCGCTGGTCTCGACGCCGCCGCAGCGGATTCTGTTCGCCAATGTGAGCGATGCCGACAAGGCGGCGATCACTTCGGCGCTGCAGGGGGCGAGCATCCGCTCGAACATCGACGGGTCGGGCTCGATCACTGTCGCCGAGGATGATTTCCACAAGGCCCGCATGCTGCTCGCCAGCCAGAACCTGCCCAAGGCGGCGCCGGGCGGCTACCAGATCCTCGACCAGCTCCCCATGGGCGTCAGCCGTGCGGTGGAGGGCGAGCGCCTGCGCCAGGCCCGCGAGACCGAGCTGGCCCGCTCGATCGAGGAGATCGATGCGGTCGCCGAGGCGCGCGTCCATCTCGCCACGCCCGAGGCCAGCGTCTTCGTGCGCGACAAGGCGGTGCCCACCGCTTCGGTGATCCTCAAGCTCCAGCCCGGCCGCGCGCTGGGCGATGCGCAGACCCGCGCGATCGTCAATCTCGTCGCCTCGTCGGTTCCCGGCATGGCGCCGGAGAACGTCACCATCGTCGATCAGATGGGCGCCCTGCTCTCCAAGAAGGGCAATGAGGCCAATTCGGCCGGCGACGCCCGCATCGACTATCAGCGCCGCATCGAGGACAAATATCGCGAGCAGCTCGTCCAGCTGCTCACGCCGCTGGTCGGCGCCGGCAACTTCACGGCCGAGGTGCAGGCCGATGTCGACCTGGACGAGAGCCAGGCGACGCGCGAGAGCTATGACAAGGAAGGCGCCGTGCTCGCGGCCGAGCAGGGCGCCTGGACCGGCAGCAAGGACGGCAACGCGCCCGGCGGCATTCCCGGCGCGCTCTCCAACACGCTGCCGCCCGCCAGCACCATCACCGCGCCCAATGCGCAGCCGACGCCCGGCGCGGCGCCCGCTGCCGGTGCCGCGGCCGGCGCGAGCCAGGCCACGCCGCAAAAGCAGAGCGACAGCTTCTCGCGCGCCTATCAGACCGGCAAGCAGGTCTCGGTCACGCGCCAGGCGCCGGGCGGGATCAAGCGCCTTTCGGTCGCGGTGCTGCTGCGCGAGGAGCCGGGCAAGCCGCGCTCGACGGTGGAGATCCAGCAGATCACTCAGCTCGTCCAGGCCGCGATGGGCTATAATCAGGGCCGTGCCGACCAGGTGACGGTGATCAGCCGCAAGTTCACCACCGCCGCCGATGCCGCCGACAAGGGCCCGGCCTGGTACGAGGCCAATTGGGTGCCGCTCGCCGCACGCAACGCGACGGCGCTGGTGATCGCGCTGCTCGTCCTGTTCCTCGGCGTCCGACCGCTCACCAAGGCGCTGCTCAAGAAGCGCGAGGAGCCGGCTTCGGGCAATCGCCCGGCGCTGTCGATGGGCGGCCATGCCGGCGAGGAAGGCGGCCAGGGCGCGCCGCCGGTCTCGATCGACATGCTCGAGGGCGCTCATAACAGCTATGACGAGCGGGTCGGCCTGGTCCGCGGCTTCACCCGCGACAATCCCGCGCGCGCCGCCCTGGCGGTTCGCGACATGATCAAGGCCGACGCGCAATGAACGCCATCCGCAGCTTCAACGGCGTCGAGCGCGCCGCGGTCCTGATGATGCTGGTGGGCGAGGAGGAAGCCGCGGCGATCCTCCAGAAGCTCGATCCGGAGGAAGTGCGCCAGCTCGGCAAGGCGATGTTCAACGTGGCGGACGTCAGCGAGGCCGAGGTCGAGATCGTCCTGGACGATTTCGTCTTCAAGGCACGCGAGCGCACCGGCGTCACGTTCGATCCGGCGCCCAGGATCGAGAGCATCATGACCAGGGCGCTGGGCCCCGAGCGCGCCTCGGGCGTGCTCGCCCGGGTGATGCCGGCCAGCCAGGCCGCCGCGATCGAATGGCTCGACTGGTTCGAGCCCGAGGAGATCGCCGGGATGATCGAGGCGGAGCATCCGCAGATCGCGGCGGTGCTGCTCGCCAATCTCGATCCCGATATCGCCGCCAAGGTGTTCGAGCATTTGCCCGAGGCGGCCCAGCCGCAGATCCTGCGCCGCATCGCCAAGCTGGGCCCGATCCCGCCCGAGGCGATCGAGACGCTGAAGACGATGCTCCAGGGCCGCGCCGGCATGGGCGGGCGCAAGTCGAGCGGCGGGCTCCAGCTGGGCGGCACGCGCGAGGCGGCGAAGATCCTCTCCGGCGCGCGCAAGATCACCGAGCAGCGCGTCATGCCCAAGCTCGCCAAGATCGATCGCGAGGTCGCCCGCGCGATCGAGGAGGCGATGTTCGTCTTCGACAATCTGCTCGAGCTCGACGACAAGAACCTGTCGACGCTCATCCGCAACATCGACACCAACATCCTGGTCAAGTCGCTCAAGGGCGTCGAGGAAGAGGTTCGCGGCCGGTTCCTCGGCTGCATGTCGAGCCGCGCCGCCGATGGCATCCGCGACGAGATCGAAGCGCTGGGGCCGATGAAGATGGCCGATGTGCTCGACGCGCAGAAGGCGATGATCGCGATCGCGCGCGGCCTGGTGAAGGACGGCACGATCCAGATGCCGTCAAAGGGCGGGGACGACGACTATGTCTGATTTCTCGCCGGGATTCGCCGGGCGGATCAGCGCGGCCGGACATGTGCTGGCCCGCGCCTTTGGCGATGGTGCCGGCTTCGCGCCGTCGGATGTCGACCGGATCGGCCGCCGCGTGTTCGCGGAAGTGCCGGCCCAGCCGCGCCACTTCGCGCCGGCCAATCCGGAAGCCAATCCCACCGAGGGCTGGGATCCGTTCACTGCCGATGCCCAGCACCCCGCCGAGCATGGCGCGTTCATCGATCCGATCGCGGCCGCGCACGAGGCGGGCTTTGCCGAGGGGCATGCCGCCGCGCTCGTCGAGGCGGAGGCCGCCAAGGCGCGCGAGATGGCGCTGCTCGACCAGATTTCCGCCGCGCTCGCCAGCGGCGCCCATTTCGACCGTGAGCGCATGGCCGGGCAGCTGCGCCAGACGGTGCTCCACCTGGTCACCAGGCTGGTCGGCGAAGTCGGCGTCGCGCCGGATGTGCTCGCCCAGCGGATCCATGCCGCGGTCGACATGCTGGCCGACAGCGCCGAATCCGCGCTGCTGCGCCTCCATCCCGAGGATGTGCCGTTCGTCCAGGGCAAGCTGCCCGCCACGGTCTTCCCCGTCGGCGATCCGCACGTCCAGCGCGGCGGCTTCGTGATCGAGAGCGCCTCGACCATCGTCGAGGACGGCCCCGACCTGTGGCTCGAGCAACTCGCCCAGGCGATCGACCGCGTGCCGATCCCGCCCGCATGCTGAACCTGTTCACCGAAGACTATCTGGAAGGCCTTGGCCGCAGCGACTTCGTCGCCCGGCCGCGGATCTCCGGCCGGCTCGCTTCCTATGACGGGCTGCTGATGGAGGCCGTGGGGCTGCAGCTGCCGGTCGGCACGGTCTGCGCGATCGGCGATGGCGCCAGCCGGGTCGAGGCCGAAGTGATCGGCTTCCGTTCGGGCAGGACGCTGCTGATGAATCTCGGCGGCCCCGCCGCGCTGCTGCCCAACGCCCCCGTCCGCCCGATCGGCGCGCCGGGCGAGGCCGAGGTCGGCGCCGCGATGCTGGGCCGGGTGGTCGATGGTTCGGGCAAGCCGATCGACGGCCTCGGTCCGATCCGCGGCGCGGGGAAATGGCCGCTGGCCGGCAAGCTCCAGTCGCCGCTCGATCGCGGACGGGTGCTCGAGCCGCTCGATGTCGGCGTGCGCGCGATCAACGGGCTGCTCACCATCGGCCAGGGCCAGCGCGTCGGCATCATGGCGGGGTCGGGCGTCGGCAAGTCGGTGCTGCTCGGCATGATGGTCCGCGCGGCCCAGGCGGACGTGATCGTTATCGGCCTGATCGGCGAGCGCAGCCGCGAAGTCGCCGATTTCCTCGAGACCAAGGTGGCGGGCGAGGCGCGGGCGCGCTCGGTCGTCGTCGCGGTTCCCGCCAATCATTCCCCGGTGCTCCGCATCCGCGGGGCGCTGCGCGCCACCGCCATTGCCGAGGCGTTCCGCGCCGAGGGCAAGAAGGTGCTGCTGATCATGGATTCGCTCACCCGCGTCGCCCATGCCGGGCGCGAGATCGGGCTGGCGCTGGGCGAGCCGGCCTCGGCCCGGGGCTATCCGCCCTCGGCCATCGCGATGCTGCCCAGCCTGATCGAGCGTGCCGGCACCGATGTGCACAGCGGCGGCTCGATCACCGCGATCTATACCGTGCTTGCCGATGGCGACGACGGCAACGATCCGGTGGTGGACAGCGCCCGCTCGATCCTGGACGGCCATATCGTGCTGAGCCGCGCGCTCGCCGAGCGCGGCGTCTATCCGGCGATCGATCTTGGCCCCTCGGTCAGCCGCGTGATGACCGATATCGCGCCTCGCGAGCATGCGGCGGCCGCGCGCGTGCTGCGCCGGCACCTCGCCACCTATGAGGAGAATCGCGACCTGGTGCTGATGGGCGCCTATCGCGCCGGTGCCGATCCGGAGATCGACGCGGCGATCGCCTGCCATCCGGCGGTGATGGAATATATCCGCCAGGGCGCCGACGAGATCGTGACGCTGCCCGATGCCGTGGCCGAGCTGGTCGGCGTGTTCGGCCATGGCTGATCCGATGGCGGTGCCGCCCTTCACAGCCTTTCCAGCGACGCTTCGCATCGCCGGAACCTTGGGCTGCTCCGCCCGCTCCCCTACCTGGCCACCCAACGCCGGTATCCTACGGGTGGCCGGGTGCGGGAGCGGGCCGGTGCCGGAAACCCGATATGCCTAGGTCGGCGAAGAAGCTCGGCCGCCTGCTCCGCGTCCGCACGCTCCAGCTCGACCTGGTCCGTGCCGACGAAGTGCGGGCGCTCGCCAAGGTCGATCAGGAAGCCCGGCTGCGCGATCGCATCGCCAATCTGGCGGCGAACGTGGCGCCGGCGCCCAGCGTTTCCGAATCGGCTTCGAGCCTGGCCGCCGCCGCGCATTTCCGCGAGCGGCTCCACCAGTCCGCCTTCGCCGCCGAGAAGCGCGTCGAAGTGGCCGAGCAGAGCCTGGAGATGGCGCGCGCCGCCACGCGTGAGGCACGGCGCGACCAGAATGCGATCGAGAAGCTGATCACCCGCGCCGAAGCTGATGCCGCGCTCAAGGCATTGCGCGAGCTGGAGCAGCTGCCGCCGATGGGCAGAAATCGGCACGATATTTGCTGAGTGCCTCGTGAACCTTGTTTCACGGGGACCTGAACTTGATCCAGCTCGCTACCGCGCTTCCCGCCATCACCGTGGGGCCCGTCAAGCCGAACGCCGCGATTTCCGCGGATGCGGGCGGCTTCGCGCTGGCGCTCGACGCGCTGATGCCCGGGATCGCGGCGCCTGCCATCCCTTCCCGGGCGCAACCCGGCGAGGCGCCGGTCCTGCCGCCGATGGGGCAGGAATCTGCCGAAGGCGGCAAGGATTTGCCGGATGCCGTGCCTGCGCTCGACAGCAAGGCCGGGGAACAGGCGGGTTCGGACGCCGGGCAGGACGACGATGCGGCTGCCGAGGATGCGCCGCCCCCGCCCTTCGCCTGGTTCGCCGCCGCACCGGCGCCGACGCCTGCGCCCGAGCCAGGCCCCGAAGCCGATGTTTCCTTGCCGACCGTGGGGGGAGACGCCGGCAAGGCGCGGGCGCGTCGCGAGATCGCGTTCCCCGAAGCCGTCGCCGCCGAGACCGGCGCGGCGCCGGACGGCAAGGCGAAGACCGAGCGTGCCGCCGTGCGGAGCGCCGCCGAACCGGCAGCGCCGGTCGCGTCCGAGGTCCGGCCGCAGCCCGAGGCGGCGGCGCAAGCCCCGTCGCCGGGCCGGCGCGGTGCCGAAAGCGCCCCGCCCGTCGCGGCCGCCCCGTCGCGCACCGTGCCGGCGCCAGGCGCCGCACGCGGCAATCCGGCCATCGATCCGGCCACGGCCGACATCGCCGCTGCCGCCGTCGTGCAGGCGGAGCCGGCAAAGGCCGCCGATTCGCCCGGATCCGTGCCGCCGTCGCCCGTGCTCGCCCCGGCGCCGCGCGAACTCCGCCGGGCCGCCGCCGAGGCGCCGGTGGTGCGCATCGCGCTCGACCGGCCGGCACCGCAGCAGAAGGTGTCGATCGCCGATGTGACTCAGGGACGGCGCGAGGCAGCGGCCGCTCCGCCACCGGCCGCCACGCCGCAACCGGGCGCCGCGCTCGAGCCCGCCCGCCGGGGCATCCCGGCCGGGGCGCCGGCCGATTCGCAGCCTGATCTCTCGACGCTGGCTACGCCGGCCACCGGCACCCAGACCGTCATGGCCGCCTCCGCCGCCGGCGTTGCCCAGGACGCCGCGCTCGACATGCGCCACCAGCAATGGACGGCGAAGATGATGGACCGGATCGAGACGCTGCGCGACGCCGCGCCGGCGCGCGAGACTCGGCTGAGCCTGATGCCGGAGGCGCTCGGCAAGGTCGATATCGCGATCCGCCAGGACGATGCCGGCATCCACGTCCAGTTCCATACCGAGAGCCAGGCCGCGCGCCAGCTGATCGCCGATGCCCAGCCCCGGCTGGCGGAGATCGCCGAGCAGCGCGGCATCCGCCTCGGCTCGACCAGCGTCGAATCGAACGCGGCGGGCACCGGAACCGGCACCGGTCCGGGCAATCCGCAGACGGGGCAGGACCAGCGCCACGACGCCGCTCCCAACCGCCACCAGCCCCTGGCGGCGCCCGCCGCCCGCCGCGAGGCGCGGGCTTCCACCCATGACGACGAACGGGTCGCCTGAGACCCCCGGAGATAGATGATGTCCGACGCCAAGACCGAAAGCGCCGACGCGCCGAAGAAGAAGAAAAAGAACCTGCTGCTGCTGGTCGGCCTGCCCGTGCTGCTGCTCGGCGGCGGCGGCGGGGCGGCCTTTTACGGCATGCAGGCCGGCTGGTTCAGCGCGACCGCGCATGCCGAGCAGAATGACGAGCCCCGGCTGGTGCCCAAGAGCGAGGAGAAGCGCGCTTCGGCGAAGGAAGGCGGCGAGGGCGGTCATGGCGACGAAGGCGGCGAAGCGCCCGGCCATGGCGGCAAGCCCACGCCCAAGGGCGAGGGCGGCGACAAATATGCCTCGAGCTATTATCCGATGGAGAAGGAATTCACTTCCAACCTCCAGGACAGCGTCCATTTCGTCCAGGTCGGCATCGCCGTGTCGACGCCCTATGACGAGCGCGTCCTCGAGAACATCAAGACGCACGAGATCGCGATTCGCTCGGCCGTGCTGATGGCGCTTGGCGAGACGACCGAGGACGAGGTGTTCACCGCCGAGGGCAAGCGCCACATCCAGGACCGGCTGGCCAAGGCGATCAACGGCGTTCTGAAGGAAAAGGAAGGCTTTGGCGGCGTTAGTAACGTCTACTTTACCAATTTCATTGTTCAGTGAACGGGCATGGTTAACAGCCCTTCATCAGACGGCACGGCCGAACGGCGGGAACGCCCCCGAGCCAGCGCGGAGCACGCGCCGGCGCTGGGGACGGCCAACCTCAATCCGTTCGGCGATCTCGTCACGCTGCAGCATCTGAGCGCGCGGCTGGCCAAGTCGCTAAAGGGTGCCTTTGAAGGGCTGCTGCGCAAGGATCTGCGCACCTGGGCCGAGCCGCTCTCGGTCCAGCGCTTCGCCGACTACAAGGCGGAGCGCGGCGGCACGCTCTCGGCCTGGCAGCCGCTGGCGATGGGCAATGCCCGCGCCCGGGCCCAGTTCGTGCTCGAGGCCGGGCTGGTCTTCGAGATGCTCGATGCCTTTTTCGGCGGAGACGGCGAGGCGCCGCATCCGCTGCCCGGCGAGTTCACGCCGTCCGCCGAGGCGCTGGTCGGCCGGCTCGCCCAGTCGGCCACCCTGCTGCTCGACCGCGCCTGGGAGCCGCTCTCGCGCATCGCCTTCCGCGTGGAGGCCGCGCCCAATCTCGCCGCCGCGCCCGATTTCGGCGCGGACGACCCCGTCGTCGTCACGCGCTTCGGCCTGGCCGAGGGCGAGGGCCGGCCGCATTTCGTCGACATTCTCTATCCCGTCGCCGCGCTGAAGCCGCACGGCGCCGCGCTGATGGTCAAGGTGCACGGCAACAAGGACGAGGTGGAGCCCGAATGGCGCTCGGGCCTCACCCGCGCGGTGATGGCGGTCACGCTGCCCGTCCGCTCGGTGCTTGCCGAACCGACCATGCCGCTCGGCCGCCTGCTCGAGCTCAAGGAAGGCGACGTCATTCCGATCGATTTCGGCCCCGAGGTTCCGGTGATGGTGGCGAAGCGCCGCCTGGGCACCGGCCTTGTCGGCACCGCCAACGGCCGCGCGGCCGTCCGCCTCACTTCGCTCGAACCGATCAACGCAGAGGACTTCCAATGAACGACATGACGGCCGCATTCCAGGTCGACACTGCCGTCGCCGCCAATTTCCGGCTGCTGCAGGACGTCGACGTCAAGCTGACCGTCGAGATCGGTTCGACCCGGCTGACGCTGCGCGAGCTGCTCGCGCTGGGCGAGAGCAGCGTGATCGAGCTCGATCGCGAGGCCAACGAGCTGCTCGACGTGTTCGTCAACGGTACGCTGATCGGCCGCGGCGAAGTGGTCACGGTCGGCGAGAAGTTCGGCGTGCGGATGACCGAGCTGGTCAGCCCGGACAAGCGCGCGGCCCGCTGATCCCATGACCTGGTACATCCTCAAGCTGATCGTGCTGCTGCCGCTGGTCTGCGGCCTGCTGGTCGGCTGCCTCTATGCCTGGCGCAAGCTTGAATCGCGCCTGCCCCGGAACCAGCAGACCCGCATGGTGCAGCTGAAGGAGACGATGCTGCTCTCCCCCGGCCTGCGCCTCGCCGTCATCGAGTTCGAGGGGCAGAAGCTGCTTGTCTCGGTGAGCCGCAGCGGCGTCACCCTGGTGGACAAGCAGCAATGACGCGGGCGCTCATCCCGGCGCCGCGCACGGTCGGCGGGCGCGCGGCCCTGTTCATCGGGCTGCTCGCCTTTCTGGTGCTCTTTGCCTTCCCGGCCTTCGCCCAGGGCGCCGCCCCGGTCGCGCCCGCCCCGGTCGCCACGCCGGGCGTAGGCGATGCGGTCGACCGCGCGCTCGGCGACCTGGGCGGCGGCAACGCCCCGCTCAGCCTGTCGCTCCAGGTCCTCATCATCATGGGCCTGCTCACGGTGCTGCCGGGCATCCTGCTGATGATGACCAGCTTCACCCGGATCATCATCGTGCTGGCGCTGCTGCGCCAGGCGCTCGGCCTCCAGCAGACCCCGCCCAACCAGGTGCTGATCGGCCTGGCGATGTTCCTGAGCTTCTTCGTGATGGCACCGACGCTGAACACGATGAACGTCAGCGCGATCCAGCCCTATTCGGCCGGCAAGATCGGCGCGACCGAGATGATCGCCAAGTCGGGCGAGGCGCTGCACGGCTTCATGATCAAGCAGACCCGCACCAAGGACGTCACGCTGTTCGCCGGGCTGGCGAAGAGCGGCCCCTATGCCAAGCCGCAGGACGTGCCCTTCTCGGTACTGCTCCCCGCCTTCGTGACCAGCGAGCTCAAGACCGCCTTCCAGATCGGCTTCCTGATCTTCCTGCCCTTCATCGTCATCGATCTCGTCGTCGCCACCGTGCTGATGGCGCTCGGCATGATGATGATGTCGCCGACGATCATCTCGCTGCCCTTCAAGCTGCTGCTCTTCGTCCTGGTCGACGGATGGGCGCTGACGATGGGCTCGCTTGCCTCCAGCTTCGTGAGCTAGCGATGCTGGACGGCACCGCCCTTCACAGCCTTTCCAGCGATGCTTCGCATCGCCGGAACCTTGGGCTGCTCCGCCCGCTCCCCCACCCGGCCATCCAGCCAGGCTATCTTATGGGTGGCCGGGTGGGGGAGCGGGCTGGTACCGCGAAGGATTAGACGCATGGACGCCGATTATTTCCTTACCGTCGGCCGCGAGGCGATGTGGGTGCTGGCGCTCGCCGCCACGCCGATCCTGGTGCCGGCGCTGCTCGCGGGCCTGGTGCTCGGCATGGTCCAGGCGGCCACGTCGATCCAGGAGCAGACGCTCACCTTCGTGCCCAAGCTGATCGTGGTAGCGCTCAGCCTGATCATCTTCGGCTCGATGATCATGGGGCTGCTCGGCGATTTCACCACGAGCATCTTCGAGCGCATCCCGGACCTGGTGAAGTGATTCTGTCGCCGGACCGATCCTCCCTCTCCCACAAGGGGAGAGGGAATTAGATGATGGGCTTCGGCCTCTCGATCGAGCCGCAGCTCTGGGCATTGCTGTTCGCCATGGTGCGGATCGGCGCGGCCTTCGTCGCGGCGCCGGTGTTCAGCGCGGTGGCGATCCCGCTGCCGGCGCGCATCGCGCTCACCGGTGCGATCGGCGTGCTGGTGATGAACGTCGCCCACATCGCGCCGCCGGCCGAGATCTTCTCGCTCACCACGTTCCTCGCCATCGCGGCGGAAGCGCTGATCGGCCTCGCCATGGGCTTCGTCCTCCAGGTCGCCTTCGCCGCGCCGATGGTGGCGAGCGAAGTGATCTCGATGTCGATGGGCCTGGGCTTCGCCAATGCGGTCGACCCGGCGAGCGGCCATGCCACGCCGGCGATCGGCACTTTCCTGTCGCTGATGCTGACGCTGATCTTCCTGTCGCTCGACGGGCATCTCGTCCTCGTCGAGCTGGTGGTGCGCAGCTATCAGGTGATGCCGCCCGGCGCCTGGATCGCGCCCGAGCGGCTGCTCGGCATCGCGATGTTCGGCGGCTATACCTTCCTCGCCGGGCTGCTGCTCTCGCTGCCGATCGGCTTCCTGCTGCTCTGCCTCAACCTGATCGTCGGCATGCTGAGCCGTGCGGCGCCTGCGCTCAACCTGTTCGCGGTGGGCCTGCCCGCCAGCCTGTTGTTCGGCGTGGTCGCGCTGCTGCTCGCGCTGCCCGCCATGGGCGATTATCTCGTCGTCATCATCCGCGAGGCGCTCGTGATGATGCCGCAGCTGGTGCTCGGCTGATGTCGGAGTCCGGCGGCGAAAAGACGGAAGCCCCGACACCCAAGCGCAAGCGCAAGGCTGCGGACGAGGGGCAGATCCTCAGCTCGAAGGATTTCGGCACTGCGCTGATCGTGCTGCTCGGCTGCGCCTGGATGGCGATGCTGGGACCCGCGCTGATCCGCGCGTGCAAGGAAGTGATGGTCGGCAGCTTCAGCTTCGGGCGGGCGGATATCGAGGATTTCGAGCCCTGGCGCCCGCTGGCCGAGGCGGGATGGAAGCTCGCGCTGCCGATCGGCGGGCTGCTGCTGGTCGCGGTCGTCGGCGCGGTGCTCAGCCATGCCGGGCTCGCCGGGCTGCGCTGGAACTCGAAGCTGTTCGCGCCCAAGGCCTCGCGCATCAATCCGGGCTCGGGCCTCAAGCGCATCTTCGGCCCCACCGGCTGGATCGAGATGGGCAAGGCGCTGCTCAAGGTGGTGCTGCTCGGCAGCATCGGCACCTGGCTGCTCTGGTCGCTCACGCGCCGCTCGCTCGGGCTGGTCGAGGCCGACCTGCACGGCGCGATCGGCGCGATGGGCGGCGAGTTCCTGATGCTGCTCTTCGTCATGGCCGGCGGGCTGATGCTGATCGCGGGCATCGACCTGCCGATCCAGATCCTCCGGCACATGAACCGGCTGCGCATGACCAAGCAGGAAGTGAAGGACGAGCACAAGGAAAGCGAAGGCTCGCCCGAGGCCAAGGCGGCGCAGCGCCAGCGCCAGCGCCAGATCCTGAAGGGCGGCTTCCGCAAGGCGGTGGAGACCGCGCATGTCGTGATCACCAACCCGACGCACTTCGCCGTGGCGCTGCGCTACGAACAGGGCCGGGACCAGGTGCCGGTGGTGGTGGCCAAGGGGCGCGGCGCCACCGCGCTGGCGATCCGCGAGCTGGCCGGCGAGCTGGAAGTGCCGATCCTCGAATATCCGCAGCTCGCCCGCGCGGTCTATTACACCAGCCGCGAGAATCAGGAGATCCGCGACGATCTCTACATGGCGGTGGCGACGGTGCTTGCCTTCGTCTTCCAGGTCAGCCGCCGGGCCGGCGCGGTCCAGCCGGCGATCACGGTGCCCGAGACGGCACTTTTCGACGAGAACGGCCTGAAACAGGCGCGCGCGCACTAAAGGCGCGGCGGCGGCGGCCGTTTACCGGGAGAGCAGGGGGACGAGATGGCCGTCGAATCGATCGCAAAGACGCTGGGCACCGGATCGGGGATCGACATCACCGCGCTGGTCCAGTCGCTCGTCGACAACAGCTTCGCCAACAAGAACCAGGCGCTCACCAGCAAGGGCACTGCGCTCACCACGCAGATTTCCACCGTGGGGACGATCAAGAGCAACATCACCGACTTCGCCTCGGCGCTCGCGTCGCTCACCAGCTCGGGCTCGCTCGCGACCCAGCCGACCAGCTCGAACACGGGCATCCTCGGCATCACCCGCCTGTCGGGCGCCGATCTCGCCGGCCTCAGCGCGACGATGGAGGTGCGCCAGCTCGCTCAGGGCCAGGTTTCCAGCTCGCCGTCCTTCAGCGGCGGCAGCGGCTCGGTGGTGGGGGCGGGCACGCTCACGCTCACTTTCGGCTCCGCGACGGTGGCCGATGGCGCGATGACCGGCTTCACCGCCGGCACGGCCACGCCGATCGACATCACCATCGATTCGCCCAACGCGACGCTTTCGGATGTCGCCGCCGCGATCAACGCCAAGAAAGCCGGCGTCACCGCGACGATCCTGAGCGATTCGAACGGCGCCCGGCTGGTGCTCAAGAGCGGCACCGGCTCGTCCCAGGCCTTCACGCTGAGCGGCACCGACGGCCTCGCCCAGCTCGCGGTCGGCCCCGGCGCCGGCGGGTCGACGATCAACGCGGCCGCGCAGGACGCCCGGGTCGCGCTCGACGGCGTCGAGGCGAAATATCCGACCAACAGCATCACCACGATGATTCCCGGCGCACGGATCGACCTGGTATCGGCCGCGGTCGGCACCAAGGTGATGATCGGTGCCAGCGCGCCGACCAGCGCGATCAGCCAGGCGGTCGCCAATTTCGTCGAAACCTACAATCAGGTGTTCAAGGCGGTGCAGCAGGCGACCGACCCGATCAACGGCCCGCTCAAGTCCGATCCGGCGGCGAAGCAGCTGCTCCAGCAGCTCAAGCGGCTGACGCTCAGCCCGCTCGTCCCCGGCGCAGGCAAGAACGCGCCCTCCGCGCTCGCCGATCTCGGCGTGAAGACCAATCGCGACGGCACGCTCAGCCTCGATACGGCGCGTCTCTCCAAGGTGCTGACCACCTATCCGAACGACGTCGAGAAGATGTTCACGGAGAATGCCGGCCTCTCCAAGGCGCTTTCCGACGTCGCGACGATCGCCACGAGCACGAAGACCGGCCTGGGCGCGAGCGCCGACAAGTACGGCAAGGCGCAGGACGCGCTCGCGGACGAGAAGACCAAGATCGCGGCGGATAGCCAGAAGATGCGCGACCGCATGACCCAGCAGTTCGCGGCGATGGATGCGAAGGTCGCGGCCTACAAGTCGACCCAGACCTTCCTCAAGCAGCAGATCGATTCCTGGAACGCGAAGAGCTGATGCGGTACGCCTCGGCGCTCGCCGCCAATCCCGCCGACACCTATCGCCAGATCGACATTGTCGGCCGGACGGCCGGCGGCGATCCGCACGCGCTGGTCGGGCTGCTCTACGAAGAGGGCATTGCGGCACTGCGCACGGCGGCCTGGGCAGTGGAGCGCGGCAATTATTCGGTGCGGGGCGAGCGCGTCGCGCGGGCCACCGCGATCCTGTTCGCGCTCGAAGCGGGGCTGGACTTCGACCGGGGCGGCGAAGTCGCCCGGACGCTCGCCACTTTCTACCACGGGCTGCGCGGCGAGATCCTGCAGGCCGCGACCGGCACCGATCCCGCCCCGTTCCGCGAGGCGGCGAACAGCCTGGACGAGATCGCCCGCGCCTGGAGCAGCCTGAAGGCGGGCTAGGCACCCGCCTCGATCCGCAGATACCCATGGCGACCCAGGACATGTCATGGCCGGAAGATAGGCCGGCAAAGGGCGGGCCGCCCGCGGCGACCCACCCTCTCTCGTCACTTCGTTCGAGCGCGCGCGAACCGGCTCGCGAAGCCGTCGAGCGGCAGCGTGAACTCTTCCTCGCGCACAAAGGCGGCGTCGCTGAGCTCCGGCTTTTCCTTCGCCTTGTAGAAGGCCGAATAGGTTGGAAGCTGTGCCGCGTTGCTCTTGTACAGCGTCGAATAGGTGCTGACGACGATACGCGGTGCAGCACCGCCCAGTTCGAAGCGCATCAGGCGCAGCCAGCCGTCACCAATGCCCAGTCCCGGCCGCGGCTTCACGCCGGGCGCGGCCTGGATCAGGGATTGGTGGCGGTCCTGATAATCGGCCAGCACCTGGTGGACATCATGGCCCATCGCGTTCTTGTCGACCCGGTGCGCCTGGCCGTGCTGGTGACCGCTCAGCACCAGGAAGATCTGGTCGTGCCGCGAAAGGAACTTGGCCCACAGGTCCTCGGCGTTGTTGTGCTCGGGATGCACTGCCTTGAAGTCCACGGCGGACACTGGCTCGCGCTTGCCCGCCGGGCTCAAATGGTCGTGGACGGTGATGATCGTGGGCAGGCCGGGATGGGCCTTCATTTGCGTTTCCGCCCAGGCCAGGACGTCGTCGGCCGGCGCCATCTCCAGCCCGATGTGCAGGAAGCGATAGCCGCCCGCGGTCAACAGGGCCGCGCTGTTGGCCCCGCCATTATAGCTGCCGACATACCAGGGCTTGCCCTTGAAGAAGGTGCTGTCCTTGCCGAACACGGCGTTGAAGTTCGCCAGGCCGCCATAATGGAGCTGGCCATAGGGATATTTGCTGGCGCCCGGATTGCGGTAATCCTCGGCGGGCGGGAAGCGGCTGTCGGACCAGTTGGCGTCATAGTCGTGATTGCCGGGCACCACCGCAAAGGGCAGCTTTCCGGCGATCATGCCATAACCCTTGCGGGCGATCGGCATCTCGACGGTGACTGCGCGTTGATCCGGCGCGAGAATGGAGTCGGCCAGCTTGTTGGGAATGGCCTTGAGCCCCATCCGGGCATGGGCGTCGTCCATCCTGCCCGTCGCATGCTGCCAGACGTCGCCGACGCCGACAGCGAAGGCGATCTCGCCACCCTCGGACTGCGCATTGCGGGCGATATAGGCCATCTGATCATAGAAGATCTCGCGCGCATCGAAGGGGAAACCCGCTTCGGTCTGATGCGCATAGTCGAGATAATTCTGGGTGTCCGGGATCACCGCGATGGTGAAGCTGCCGGGGTCGTGCTTGGCGGCCTGTTGCGCGGTGACCGGCGCGATGCTTGCCGCCGAGCTCAAGGCCAGCGCCAGCAGCGCGGCGCAATGTTGAAAGCGCATTCCTGGTTCCTTCTTCAGAATTGCAGGTTCGCGCCGGCGCCGAAGACGCGCGGCGAGCCCGAGAGCCGGTTGGTGGCGGTGATGTCGGTGTAATAGATTTGGTCGGTCAGGTTGCGGCCATAGACGAAGAAGCCCAGCCCGCTCTGGGTCAGCCTCAGGTCGAGCCGCGCGTTGAGCAGCGTATAGGCCGGCGCTTCAGTCCCCGGCGTATTGTTCAGGCGCTTGAACTCGCTGCTCTTGTGGCGCGCGTCGACGGTCGCCGTCAGGGTCCACGCATCGGCGACATAGCTGTAGGCGGCCTGGGCGTTGCCGGAGAATTTCGGCGAGGCCGGCAGGTCGTTGCCCAGATTGACGGCGACGATGGCGGGGTTGGAGGAGTCGAACTTCAGGATCTTCGAGGCGGGGAGCGTCAATCCGCCATCGAGCTTCAGGCGGTGGGGGCCGGAACGCAGCAGCGTGGCGCCGGCGGCGATGTCGACGCCGTAGACGCGCGCCTCGGCGACATTCGTGCGGACGTTGGCCGGCGTCGTCGTGCCCGGGATGAGCGTCGTGGTATTGGCCTGAAGATCGTCGAACTTGTAGTAGAAGCCATCGATATTGAGGAACAGGCCGCCCGCGCCGGAGAATTTGAACCCGGCCTCATAGGCCAGGACATTCTCCGATTTGAACGGCAGCGCCTCGACGGCGCTCCAGATCGTCGAACCGTCGAAGCCGCCGGCCTTGTAGCCCTTGCCGAACGAAGCCCAGAGGTTGGTGTTGTCGGTGGGGCGGAACGAAAGCGTGGCGCGTCCCGACAGATTGTCTTCGTCGAAATCCTGGTCGAAGACCACGGGCACGCTCGGCAGGGCGATCCGTACGATCGAGATGCCCAGCGGATTGGTGTCGGTCGTGGCGCCGGCGAAGTTGGCAGTGTCGGCGGTGTAGCGCAGGCCGCCCGAAAGCGTGATGCGCGAGGTGAGCTTCAGGTCCGCCTGGCCGAACACCGCCTTGCTTTCGCGCTCCTGATCATAGTCGCTCATCAGGGTGCTGCCGAGCTGGTCCGTGGAGATCAGATCGGTGCGGAAGTCGACCTTGTCCTTGATGTAATAGCCACCGATGACCCAATCGATCGGGCCCTTGTCGCGGTGCGACAGGCGGGCCTCGAGTGAATGCTGCCGGATGCGGTCGGCAAAGTTGAAGTCCCAGATACGTGCGGGCGTGCCAAAGCCTTCGCCTTCCACATAGCGGTCCGCCGCCTGGTAGCCGCCGACCAGGTCGAGCGTTATCGCCTCGCCGAGCTTTTGCGAGAACGAGGCGGAGACGCCCCAGAGGTCGATCGAGCGGTTCGGATAGCGATCGGAGTAGAAGGTATAGGGGTCGTTGTCGGGTTCGACGAAGCCCAGGTTGGACACGCCGCCGCGCGAATCCGGCATCTGGGTCTCGCCGCGATCGCGGCTGCCGAACAGCTTCAGGACCAGATGGGTGTCGGCTGAGAATTCGGCGTCGAGCGTGGCCCGACCGGCGAACAGGTCGCGGTCGCCCCAGCCGTCGCGGGTGCCCGGGTCGGAAATCGCGGGCGCGCCGCGGAAGGGGGCGACGCCTGCGAGCGCGCCGGCGCCCTTGCCCTTCTGGAAGCCGCCGCCCTGGTCGACGAGGCCGGCCAGACGCAGGCCGATCCCCGGAGCGATCGGAATGCCGACCGCGCCTTCCAGCCTCCCGCGATCGAAGCTCTCATACTGGCCGGTGACGTAGCCGTTGAGTTCGTCGCTCTTGGAGCGCGTGATCAGGTTGATCACGCCGGCCGTGCTGTTGCGGCCATAAAGCGTGCCCTGCGGCCCCTTCAGCACCTCGACGCGTTCGACGTCGAAGAAGGGCATGATCAAAAAGGCGTTGGACGACTGGTAGATGTTATCGACGTGCAGCGCCACGGAAGGACTGCCGTTCGGGCGATAGTCATCCGATCCGCCAACCCCGCGGATGCTGATCACCTTCGACGCCGCGCCGCCATAGTCGGCCGTGATGCTGACCCCCGGAATCTGTTCGACCAGGCCTTCGAAATCGGAGACGCCGCGCTCGGCGATGCGTTCGCCGCTGATTACCGAGATCGGGGCGGCCACGTCCAACAGGCGCGTTTCGCGCTTCTCGGCGGTGACCACAATCTCATCGACGGCGTCCGGTTCGGATTGGGCCTGGGCCGCGGTGCTGCAGGCGCTCGCAACGATCGTGGCGGCGGTGAGGAGTCTCGTCCTTGTGCTTCGCAATCTCATTGTGTGGCGACTCTCTTTCATTGTGGGATGGCTCCCGGAAATCGACGCAGATCCTCTCCATCCCGCCGCTCGACCAGGAGCGGCAGGTTGCCTGTGATGTTGGGGGTTGCCTGGGGCTCGCCCGTGGATTGTCAGGTTTTCAGCTGCTTCCCACCCGGACGGACCGGCTCTAGGACCATGAATTATGGTGGGCGCCAAAAAACTAGATGGCCGTCTAGTTTTTGATTGTTACTAGGATTTGACACTTGGCGAATGAGATCGAAAAATGGCGGGAGTTGCCGGCGCGGGGAGGCGCCGACGCGACCGACATGGCGCTCGGCAAGCAGCGGCGCACACGGCGGCGCCTGCTCGGCTTTGCCCTGGAGCTCTTCGCCCGCCAGGGGTACCAGAACACGACCGCGGCCGAGATCGCGGCGGCCGCAGGCGTTTCCCGCGCCACCTTCTTTCTGCATTTCCCTACCAAGGCGGCCCTGGTCGGCGAGCTCAGCCGGGAACTCGCCGAGCTATGGGAAGCCGAGCCGGCCCCCCAGGGCGAGCGGGCGGTCGAAGCGATCCGCCGCTTCCTTGTCTTTCTGTTCCGAGAAGCCGGCGACGAAACAGTCGGTTCGGCGTCCGTCGGTGCTCTGGCGCTCGATTTCTTTGCGACATATGGAACGGATATGAGCGCCGGAATCGGCGCCGGCACGCTACACGATCGCATCACCGCGCTGATCACCCGTGCGCAGGCCGAAGGCGATTGGAGCACCACCTGGTCGGCGACCACGCTTGGGCACATACTGCTCATCTCGTACAACCTCGTCCGGCCCGACCTCAAGGACCGTACACCTGAGGGTGCGGCCGATGCCCTGGTCGCACTTCTTACCTTCGGCGCGCAGGAGCCCGTGGCGCTGCCATAGACGAAGGCGGCGCATGGGCATGGTCATGAACGTTCGGAGCTGGCGTCAGCGCCATGCGTTCAGGCCCAGCGGGCGAGGATGTCGGCCACGGCTTCGTCCATCGGCGGCGTCGCTTCGGCCGGCGTGCCCGAGAAGCGCGGCGCCGGCACCGGCTGCATCGCGCCGTCCCGCACGGCGAAGGTACCGCGCGCGCGATTGTGCGGATGGAGCGGCGCCTCGGTGAGCGAGAGCACCGGCGTCACGCAGCCCTCGCTCGCTTCGAACAGCGCCGCCCATTCGTCGCGCCCGCGCGAGGCGAAGGCGGCGGCGAGTGCCTCGGCCAGGGCCGGCCAGCAGGCCCGGTCATATTGGTCGAACCCGTGCGGCGCGATGCCGAGCCCCTCGCAGAGCGCGCGAAAGCCCTGGGGCTCGAGCGCGCCGACTGCCACATGCCGTCCGTCGGCACAGGCATAGCAGCGATAATAGGGGGCCCCCCCGTCGACCATGTTCGCCGCCCGCGCGTCGGCCCAGCGGCCCGAGGCGTGGAGCGCATAATAGAGCGACATCATCGAAGCGGCGCCGTCCACCTGCGCCGCCTCGATCACCTGGCCGCGGCCGGTCGCCTGGGCGGCGAGGATCGCGGAGACCAGGCCGAGCGCGAGGAACAGCGATCCGCCGGCATAGTCGCCGATCAGGTTGAGCGGGGGCACCGGCGCGGCAGCGGGGCCGATGGCGTGCAGCGCGCCCGACAGCGCGAGATGGTTGATGTCGTTGCCCGGCGTGCCGGCGAGCGGACCTTCGCGCCCCCAGCCGCTGGCGCGGGCATAGACGAGGCGCGGATTGAGCGCGAGGCAGCGGGCCGGATCGAGCCCCACCTGCTCGGCGACGCCGGGGCGATAGCCTTCGATCACGCCGTCCGCCTGCGCGATCAGCGCGAGCGCCTGCTCGCGTCCCGCCGCCTGGCTCAGGTCGAGCGACACTTGCGAGCGGCCGCGATAGAGGTTCGCTGCCACCGCGCTGCCTTCGCTCCCGGGCCGGCGGATCCGCACGACGTCGCAGCCCAGATCGGCGAGCAGCATGCCCGCGAACAGCACCGCGCCGGGCATGTCGAGCTCGACGATGCGCACGCCCGCCAGGGGCCCGTGCGTAGCTGCAACCATCATGTCCCCCAAAGGTGATTCCGCCGATCCATAGCCTTTGCCCGCGCCTCAGGTCCACGCACTGGCGCTCGCCCCGGCTTTAGGTTAGCGGGAAGGCCATGTCGGCACCTCACATCGTCGCGCTGGGCGGCACCCTGCGGCCCGAATCCGCCACCGGGCGGCTGCTCGCGGCAACGCTCGAAATGGCCGCGGCGCGCGGCGCCCGCACCACCTTGCTCACCGGCGAGGCGATCGCCTTCCCGCATTACGAGCCGGGCAATGTCGAAGGCAACGAGGCCGTCGGCCGCTACCTGGAGGCGCTGCGCACGGCGGACGCGGTGATCGTCGGCTCGCCCGGCTATCACGGCACGCTCTCCGGGCTGGTCAAGACCGCGCTTGATTATGTCGAGGCGCTGAGCAAGGATGAGCGCCCCTATCTCGACGGCCTGCCGGTGGGCCTGATCGCCACCGCCGCGGGCTGGCAGGCGGCGGTCTCGACGCTGCAGGCGCTGCGCACCATCACCCATGCGCTGCGCGGCTGGCCGACGCCGATGGGCCTGGCGATCAACACCGCCGAGCCGGGCGACGCCCTGGACAAGTGCAACGGCCCGATGGAAGTGATGGTGGGCCAGATCTTCACCTTCCTGGAGCGCCGGGCCGGCTAGGGACCCTAGGGTTGCCCGGCATTTAACGGTTTCGTGAGGCTTGCTTCCTAGAATGGCAGGATGGACGAGGCTTCGGCACAGGAAGGCATCGGCAATCGCCGACGCGCCACGCGCACCATCCTGGCGGTCGACGACAGCCGGACCAATCTACATGTGCTCGCGCATCGCCTGGGCCAGCTCGGCTATCTCGTCGTGCTCGCCGATCGCGGGTCGCAGGCGCTCGAGCTGATCTCGGCGCGCGGCTTCGATCTGGTGCTGCTCGACCGGGTGATGCCGGAAGTGTCCGGCCTTCATGTGCTGCACGAGATCCGCGGCACGCGCGACACCATCGACCTGCCGGTGATCATGGTCACCAGCCATGACGAGCCGGGCAGCGCGGTCGAGGCCCTGCAGGCCGGGGCCGACGATTATCTGGCGGCCCCCTATCCGTTCGAGGAGCTGGCCGCGCGGATCGAGCGCACCTTGTCGCGCTCCGACCGGATGGAGGAGCTGAAGCGCTCCAACCTCGCGCTCGACGCGCGCATCGCCGCGCGGGCGATCGAGCTGGGCGAGGCGCGCAGCGAGCTCGCCATGGCCCGGGTGGAGCTGGAGCGCCGCCAGCGCGCCTGAGCGCGGTTCAGCGCTCGAACCAGTGCCGCCCGACGAAATAGGCGGTGATCACGAAGGCGATCGCCAGGCAGAGGATCGCGATCGCGTCGAACGCCCAGGGCTCCCGCGCGAACCACAGGCCCTCGACATTCATGCCGTAGAGGCCGGTGACGAAGGTCAGCGGCAGGAACACCATCGCCGCCACCGCGATCACCAGCGAGCGCTGGTCGATCAGCTCGGCGCGCAGGTCGGTGAGCGTCTCGTGGGTGAGCGCGGCGCGCTCGCGGATGCTCTCCAGCTCCTCGGCCATGCGCGCGGCGCGATCGGCGGCGGCGGCAAGGTGGAGCCGGTCGTCATCGGCCAGCCATTCGACCGGCAGCCCGGCGAGCTTCTCCAGCGCGGCGCGCTGCGGATAGAGGAAGCGGCGCAGCCCGATCGCCTTCACTCGGGTCTCGTTGACCAGCCGGCGCAGATCGAAGGCACGGTGCTGCGAGATATGCTCCTCGCAATCGTCCAGCGAATCGCCCAACTCGGCGACCATGGGATCGAGCTCCTCGGTGATCGCCTGGGCGATCGCGGCGATCAGGTCGCCGGGGTCGAGGATCTTGCCGTCCTCCACTTGCTTGCGCACCGGCTGGATCGCGTTGAGCTGCTTGCGCGAGACCGAGAAGACGCAGCCGCCATGCGCGTACATGCGGATCGAGGCGAGCGGATCGGAATCGCCGAGCGCCTCGGACGACATGCCGCGCAGGTTGACCAGCGCCGCCGGGCCGAACAGGTCGCAGCGCGGGCGCGTCTCCATCGCGGTGAGCGCGTCGATCACCGGCTGGGCAAGCCTGGCCTCGCCGCCCAGCCAGAGCTGGGCGCGCTCGTCATTGGTGTTGAGATGGATCCAGCTGAGGCTGGCATCCTGGCCGAGCGCTTCCTTGAGGATCGGCTGCGCGACCTTCCCGTCGCGGACGATATAGGCGAAGCCGCTCATCCGGCGATCTCCAGCCATATGGAGAGGCCGGGCCCCGGCGCTTCGGGAGGAGCGGTGAGGGCGATGCGCGGCGCATCGGCGCGGGCGCGGTCGAGGATGGCGGTCGGCACCGCGGGAAGGTGATACACGCGCTCGGCCTGCGCAAGCGCGCGCGCCTGGCGCAGCGTCAGATCGTCCGGATCGGCGCTGCATAGCGTGAAGCGCAGCAGCCGGGCGGCCGCCGGCGCGCGCAGCCGCGCCACCACGTCGCCGCCAAGCCCCTCCGCCAGCGCGGCGGCGATGGCACGGCGGCGATCGGCCAGGTCGGGAAAACGCGCGCGCAGTTCGGGCCGGGCAGCGTGGAGCGCGCGCGCGGTATCGCCCAGATCGGCGGGCAGCTCGGCCTCGAGCTTCTGGCGCAGCGCCGCCGCCAGCCCGGCCGACACCCCGCCGGTGCCCACCGCCACCAGCACCGGATCGCGCGCCACGATCGCGGGCAGAGTGAAGTCGCACAGGTCCGGGCGGTCGACGGTGTTCACCAGCACGCCGCGGGCGCGCAGGCGCGCGACAATGGGTCCGGGATCGTCCGCGGCGACGATGGCGAGCGCAGCCACGGCCTCCTCGCCGACGATCGCCGCGCCGGCGCGCTCGAGCAGCCGGCGCTTGGCTTCCGCCGCTTCGCCCATGCCGATCAGCATGACCGGCCGCCCCGCCAGCTTCACGAAGATCGGCAGGGCGCTCAGCGTCATTGTTCCAGCCAGTCCGGTATCTGTTCCGCGCCCATGATCGTCTCGGCGGTGATCCGGCCCGCGACCACTTCGAAGCGATCGCCCGAGACGAGCACTTCGGGCACCAGCGCCCGGCTGTTATAGGTGCTGGCCATGGTCGCGCCATAGGCGCCGGCGCTCTGCAGCACGGCCAGGTCGCCGCTCTTCACCCGGTCGATCTCGCGGTTCTTGAGGAACACGTCGCTGCTCTCGCACACCGGGCCGGCGACGTTCGCCACCATCGTCTCACCGCTCGGCGTGACCGAGGCGAAGCCGTGCCAGGCATCGTAGAGCGCGACGCGCGCCAGGTCGTTCATCGCGGCGTCGACCACTACCCAGGGATTGGTCACCCCCGGCTTCACCCACAGCACTTCGGTGAGCAGCACCCCGGCATTGGCCGAGATGTGTCGGCCCGGCTCGAACATCAGCTCGACGTCCCAGTCCCTGGTCACCCGCGCGACCATCTCGCCGAACGCGGCCGAAGTCGGCGGCACGTCGCCAGGCTTGTAGGCGACGCCCAGCCCGCCGCCCAGGTCGACATGGGTGATCCGGTGCCCCGCGGCGCGCAGCTCGGCGACGAGCCGGCCGACCCGCTCGAACGCGGCCTCGAGCGGATCGAGGCTGAGCAGCTGGCTGCCGATGTGCACGGCCACGCCGCGCAGGTCGATGCCCTCCAGCTTCGCCAGCCGGTCGAAGATCGCCGGGGCCTGGTCGATCGGCAGGCCGAACTTGTTCTCGGCCTTGCCGGTGGAGATCTTCTCGTGCGTGCCGGCATCCACGTCGGGATTGACGCGCAGCGCCGCCGGGGCGGTCATCCCCTTGGACCGTGCGATCTCGGCGAGGACGACGCCCTCTTCCTCCAGCTCGAGGTTGAACTGGCCGATCCCGGCGTCGAGCGCCTGGTGCAGCTCCTTGCGCGTCTTGCCGACGCCGGAGAACACCACGTCGTGCGCCGGGATGCCGGCGGCCAGGGCGCGCGACAGCTCGCCGCCCGAGACGACATCGGCGCCGAAGCCTTCATTGGCGAGCAGGCGGAGCACCGCGAGGTTCGGATTGGCCTTCACCGCGAAGGCGACATGGTGCCGGCCGACCGGCTCCAGCCCCTTGCGAAAGGCGCGGGCGGCGTCGCGGAACGCTTCGGTCGAATAGACATAGACCGGCGTATCGACCTGCTCGGCGATGCGCGCGAGCGGAACATTCTCGGCGTGCAGGGCACCGCCGATCACTTCGAAATGGGACACTGAGAGACTTTCTGTGGGCTTAGCGCGGCGGCAGGTCGAACGTGTCGCTGCGCCGCTGGTCCGAGCTTTGGATGAGATCGTCGCTGCGCGCGGGGCGCGTCTGCGTCGGCGGATTGAGGAGATCGCCCGGCGACGGCGTCGCGCGCGCGCCATAGGGCGCGGGAGGCAGCGACGCCGCCGCCACGGGTTTGAGCGCTTCGCGCGCACCGCAGCTCGCCAGGGCGAGCCCGCCCGTGGCCGCGATCGCCAGCATCACCAGTCGCTTCATCGCCCTTCCTCCTGACGGTTCTTCCTCGCCGCCGCGATCGCCTCGCGCACGCGCCCGGGCGAAGTGCCGCCAAAGCTCGTCCGGCTCGATACCGAAGCATCGACGCTGAGAACGTCATATACGCGTTCATCGATCCGCGTGTCGATTTCCTTGAGTTGGGTGATCGATAGCTGATCGAGACGTATGCCCTCGTCTTCCGCCTTCGCCACCGCGCGCCCGGTGATGTGGTGCGCCTCGCGGAACGGGATGCCGCCCTCGCGCACCAGCCAGTCGGCCAGGTCGGTGGCGGTGGAGAAGCCCGCCTCGGCCGCCGCGCGCATCCGGTCGAGCCGGAAAGTCGCGCTTTCCACCATGCCGGTCATCGCCGCGATGCTGAGCCCCAATAGGTCATGCGCCTCGAACACCGGCGGCTTGTCGTCCTGCATGTCCTTCGAATAGGCGAGCGGCAGCCCCTTCATCGTGATCATCAGGGACACCAGCGCGCCGGTGATCCGCCCCGAATGCCCGCGCACCAGCTCGGCGGCGTCGGGGTTGCGCTTCTGCGGCATGATCGAGCTGCCGGTCGACCATTGGTCGGACAGCGAGACGAAGCCGAAGGGCTGGCTGGCCCAGATCACGAATTCCTCGGCCAGGCGGCTGAGGTGGAGCGCGGTCTGCGCGGCGGCGGTGAGATATTCGATCGCGAAGTCGCGGTCCGACACCGAATCGAGCGAGTTGCGCGTCGGCCCGTCAAAGCCCAGCGCTTTCGCCGTCGCCTCGCGGTCGAGGTCGAAGCCGGTGCCGGCGAGTGCCGCCGAGCCGAGCGGGCACAGGTTCAGGCGCGCGCGCGCGTCCTTCAGGCGACTGCGATCGCGCACGAACATCTCGAAATAGGCCATCAGGTGATGGCCGAGCGTCACCGGCTGGGCGACCTGGAGATGGGTGAAGCCGGGCATCACGCTGTCGGCATGTTCCTCGGCGCGGGCGAGCAGCGCGTCCTGGAGCGCGCCCAGCGCCGCCTCGGCCTGGTCGACCGCGTCGCGCACCCAGAGGCGGAAATCGGTCGCCACCTGGTCGTTGCGCGAGCGGGCGGTGTGGAGGCGCCCGGCCACCGGCCCGATCTTCGCCGCCAGCCGCGATTCGGCGAGCATGTGGATGTCCTCGAGCGCCAGGTCCTCGGGCACGCCCCCGGCCTCGAAATCGGCGGCGACTTCGCCCAGGCCGGCATGGATCGCCGCTGCGTCCTCCGCGGCGACGATGCCCTGCGCGCCCAGCATCGCCACATGCGCCTGGCTGCCGCGCAGGTCCTGGCGCCACATCCGCTTGTCGAAGGGGATGGATGCGTTAATCTCGCGCATCACCGCGGACGGGCCTTCGGCGAAGCGCCCGCCCCACATGGCATTGGAGCTGTCCTTGCGCTCGGCTATCTCTCTTCTCCTGCTCGGCACCCTGATGATCGCGGGGTGCGATAAGCGCTCCGGGCCCGCGCAGCAAGCAAACGAAACTATGCCGGCGGCCAGTGGCGCTGCGGCGGCGGACAAGGGCAAGATCGACCGCAGCCACAAGGGGGAGGCCGCGCCGGACACCGCCTTCACCGATCCGGACGGCAGGAAGACCAGCCTCGCCGCCTTCAGGGGCAAGCCGGTGCTGCTCAACCTCTGGGCGACCTGGTGCATCCCCTGCCGCGCCGAGATGCCGACGCTGGATGCGCTTGCCGGGCAGAAGGGCGATGCGCTGCGCGTGATCACCTTGAGCCAGGACTTCAAGGGTCGCGAAGTCGTTGATCCCTATCTCGCCAAGGCCGGGTTCAAGCATCTGAGGCCCTGGACCGATACCGACGCGGCGTTCAGCCTCGGCATGCAAGTGAACCTGCCCACCACGATCCTGTTCGATTCGGCCGGCAGGGAAGTGTGGCGCGTCGCGGGCGAGATGGACTGGACCGGGGCCAAGGCCGCCGCGCTGCTGGCGGAAGCGCGCTAGGTTGAGAACCCAAACAAGTATCTGATCTTTCACCGTCATCCCGGCCTTGAGCCGGGATCCCGCTTCTTCCTGTGCTGGCGAGATAGCGGGACCCC